>Ga0075163_10010208_pt1 | contig 12292 bp, 13 predicted proteins | sample JI1023141ADNA_FD_71478 | JGI IMG/M metagenome (GOLD analysis project Ga0075163, IMG submission 71478) | Wastewater effluent complex algal communities from Wisconsin, to seasonally profile nutrient transformation and Carbon sequestration -... | ecosystem: Engineered > WWTP > Effluent > Algae...
AGTTCTTCTACTGGTACTCGTCGATGATGAACGGCCTCGGTGGGTCCGAGACGGCTCACCTCGGCATCGGAGCCCGACAGGATCTCGAGGACTACGTGGCCGATCTGGTGGCGCAGCGGCGCGTGCAGCCCACGTTCTTGTACGACGACGCCGGCGACCCGATCGGCAAGGACATCATCAGCGAGCTGTGCACCACGGTCGTCGACGGCGACCTGCTCTCCGCCGAGGAGATCACCTCCAACATCGCCCTCGTCGTCGGCGGCGGAGGCGAGACCACCCGTGGGGCGATCCTCAACATGTGGTACCTGCTGCTGCAGCACCGCGACCAGTTCGACCGGGTGCGGGCCGACCCGACCCTGTGGGACGCAGCGTTCCACGAGACGCTCCGGTGCGCGAGTTCGATCGGCGGTCAGCCGCGCCACACCACGTGGGACGTCACGATCCACGGCGTCACGATCCCGGCCGGCTCGCTCGTGAACATGGTCGACTTCTCGGCCAACCACGACGACCGGGTGTTCGCGGATCCGGAGCGCTTCGACGTCTTCCGACCCGACCTCCACACCGGCAAGATCATCCGCAGCGGCGTCGATCGCGACGGTCGCCGCAGCCATATGGCCTTCGGTGTCGGCCCCCACCTGTGCCCGGGAGCGTGGATCAGCCAGCAGGAGTCGGTGCTCGGCTCGAGGGTGCTCGCCGCCGCGCTCGACGCCCGCCGCGTCCGGGTCGGCATCGACGTCGACCGCATGCCCGCGGACATCGACGGGACGTCGTTGGCCCCCATCGGGCTCGGCGCGATCCGCTCGCTGTGGCTCACGCTCGAGGACGCGTCGAGGTGAGCGGGTTCCGCACCTACGAGGTGTACCAGCGCACCCGGCCCGGTGAGACCACCGAGTGGATCAAGCCGCGCCAACTCACCTCCGACGCGTACCTCGTCGACCCGTACCCGCTGGTGGCGATCCTGCGCGAGCACACCCCGTGCTACCGCGACTGGCCGGGGAACGCCTTCTGGGTCACCCGCTATGACGACGTGACCAGCGTGTTCGTCGACGACGCCAACTTCGAGACCCGGTCGCGGGCGCAGCGGTGCGGGCGTGACGGGTGGGGGCGAGATCTCGGTGAAGAGCTCGAGGTGCTCCGTTGCCTCGAACGCGCCGCCGATCAACAGGGCGAGGCGATCGCTCGCCGCGTGCTGAGCGAGATGGAAGGCGACCTCGCCACCGAGGTGTTCGCCCGCCTGCCGTTCGAGCTGCTCTGCACCGCGATGGCCGTCGAACCCACCACCGACCTGGCTCGCACGTACCTGCATCTCCGCCGCGCCACCAGCTGGGAGCCGGCGGCACGGCGCGACGGCCTCGACGCGCTCGATCGTCTCGCGGCCTGGGCCGCGCCGTTGCTCGACCAACGCCGCAGCGGCGACGGCGACGACCTGCTGTCGATCGTCGCCCGCGTCGGCGGATCCGGCGCCGACCTCGCGATCACCGTGCTGGAGATGGATCACGACACGCTGCACGGTGTGCTCGCCAACCTCTGGTGTCGACTGCTGACCGAGCCCGAGCTGATGGATGAAGTGCGCGGCGATCCGTTGCTGGTGAAGGCCGCGGTGCTCGAGACGCTGCGCCACCGCCCGCCGATCGTGTCGGCCGATCGGTTCACCCGGCACGAGGTGGAGCGCTTCGGTCGGCTGCTGCCCGAGGGCGCGCTCGTCCGCCTCTCCGCCGCCGCCGCCAACCACGACCCGCGAGTGTTCACCGATCCGGACGTGTTCGATCTGCACCGCCGCGACCTGTGCCAACGCGAGCCGCGGGGTCAGTACCGTGCCGACGGGCTGCCGAGCGGCATCTCGTTCGGCACCGGCGCGCCGTCACGGCACCCGGCGGTGCCGGAGGACCGTCCCCGGTCGCGCTACGCGATCGTGCGCGACCTCGCCTCGACGACCACGCGAGCGATCCTCGAGGATGCGCCGCAGCTGCGGCCGGCCGACGGTGCGACGCCGACGTTGCGGTCGCTCCGCATCGGCGAGCTCCACACCTGCTGGTCGCTGCCCGTCGTGCGCAGCTGACGCCCGCCGACCGGCAGCGGATGGTTCAGTCGCCGCGACAGTCGGCGCAGAGGCCGTCCACGAGCACGGAGACTGCCCACTGGAATCCGCACTGGCCGGCGCACAGGGCGCGAGCCGGTTCCTTTGGCTTGACCGGTGCGGGTGCCGCGGCCGGTTTGCGTGCTCGGGGCGCCGCCTTCGGCGCCGGCGTGAACCGCCGCGGGGGCCGGTCGGTGGGCAGGTCGCGCGACCCGACCTGGTCGAGCCACCACTCGGTGTCGCGCAGCTCGATGACCGCCCCCGACACGTCGAGGTACTTGAGCTTGTGCTGGAGCCAGCTGTCGCTGCGGTCGAGCCAGCCGAGCCAGTCGACCGTGTGCGTGTGGTGGTAGCCCGGCACCGGCGGTTCGGTCAGGTACTCGTACGGACCCGTCACCATCGACACCCACAGGTCGTGCTCCGTGCCGTTGGGCGTGATCACGAGGTCACCGATGTGCACGTCGTTCACGAAGCGCATCAGCCGTGACCGCAGGTTCTCGACGCCGGTACGTCCGCTGGCTGCAATGGCGTGCTCGATCTCCTGCTGGGTCATCGTGCGCACGTCGCCCACGGTCTCGAAATCGACACCGATGACGCCTGCTTCGCGCATGGCGTCGATCTCCTTCGCGTTCTTGCCCGCCCGTACGACCCACGCTCGCCTCATGCCGTGCAAGGTATCCGGCGAAGGCCGCCGAACGGCTTTCGCCGCGGACCGCTGCGTGTCGGACCGGGTCAGGGGCCGTCAGTCGCCGGGTCGCAGCGCGCGAATGGCGGCGATCTGGGCCAGGTACTCCTCGCGGGGCGTGCCGGTGAAGCCCACGTCCCACACCTGTCCCGTCGGTCCGTCGGGACCCTGATCGACGATCGCGCACGCTGCGTCGGCCATGTCCGACGCCCGCATCGCGCTGTCGGCGAGGCGGGGCGACACGCCGCGCAGCATCGGCGTGTCGGTGGCGCCGAACGCCAGCCCGTTCACCCGGATCCCGACGGGCGCGAGCTCGGCCGCCCAGCCCTCGGTGAGTCGCCACAGCGCGAACTTCGTGGCGTCGTAGCCCGTGGCGTATCCGCTGGCGAGCGCGTGCGCCGGCCGGATGTGGTCGGTGATCATGTTGACGACCGTGCCGCCCCCACCGGCGACCATCACCGGCGCTGCGGCAGCCGTGCAGTGGAACGCCCCGTTCGAACAGGCATCCATCGCCCGGTGCCAGGCCGCCACCTGGCGGTCGTAGTCGCCGCTCAACAAGCGGGTGTCGCCGAACACCGCGGCGTTGTTCACCAACACGTCGATGCGTCCGGTGCGCGCGACGAGGTCGTCGATCGCCGCCTTCACCGCGACCGCATCACCGACGTCGCAGGTGGCGGTGGCCATCGACGGCCCGACCAGGTCGGCGGTCTCGGCGTTGCCGGCACCGTCGATGTCGAGGCCGAGCACGCACATCCCACGTGCGCCGAACGCCCGACACAGCTCACGACCGATCCCGACGGCCGAGCCGGTGACGACGGCGACGGGTCGGGACTCGGCGGTGTTCATCGCACCCAGTTCCCGGCGTCGTCGAAGACCAGATCACTCAGTTCCCCGGGCCGGAGCCACACGTCGGTCCCGAGCGCGACGGGCACCTTCTGCGCGTTCCACTTCATGACGTCGAGCGTCAGCTCCACCAGCTGCTCGTCGGTGAAGTGCTCGCGCAGCGCCGCGACGGTGTCGTCGGGCAGCGATGTCGGTTGGGTCATCAGCGCGTCCGCCAGCGCGAGCGCGAGCCGGTGGTGGTGGGGGAACGTGTCGAGGTCGCCCGCGAGCACGTCCGCGATCGTGTCCTCGTCGAGTCCGGCATCCCTGGCGACCGCCAGGCGAACGGACATTCAAGTCCCGCAGTCGTGGTGCTTGGCGCAACGCATGCGCACGATCTCGGTGGTCACCGGATCGACCGTCGCGAGGCGGACGGTCGACGCGGCGATCGCACCCAACGCACGCCGTAGGGTCGGGTCGGCCGTGGTGCCGGCCGCGACTCGTCGTTCGCGTGCCATCGTCAGTCCTCCATCGATCCGGGCGCGCCGGCGGCGAACAGTCGGTCCCACATCAGTCGGAGCCGGATGCGCTGCTCCACCACCAGCAACGCGCTCACGAACGACTGCACGCCGTCATCGCCGAGGTGATCGCGTACGGCGGCGACGGTCGCGTCGTCGACCGACGCGACGTCGATCACGTAGTGCTCGGTGAACGCGAGGCACGCGCGGTCGGCCGCCTCGAAGCGATGGTCGGTCGGCCAGGCGCCGATGGCGTCGAGCAGTTCTGCCGGCGCGTCGCTGTCGGCCGTGCGGGCGTTCGCCTCCACCTCGCAGCCGAGCATCGTGGCGATCCGCACCCGGCACAGCTCGAGCAGCCGTGGCGAGACGGCCGCCCAGGCGGCATCGTGCGCGGCGGTCATGTCGGCGTGGACGTCGCGGTGGCCGGTCGCGCCGGTGCCGAGCACGCGGTCGAGCACCGTGTCGGTCGGCATCGTCCCCAGTGCGCCCATGCGGACGATCGTACGGCGCTGCTCGACGACGGTCGCCACCGGGCCGACGCGCTCGTGCCTCGCGTCGGGACGCATCGGGCGCGAGGATGCACCGATGGCAGCATCGAGCCCCGACGAGGTGTTCCTCACCGCACGACAGGCGATGGTCCGCGGCGACTGGGAGGCCTTCTTCCGGTGCCTCACCAGAGCGCGGCTCCAGGCGATCGCATCGATGGTGATCTCGATGGTGGGTGACGATCCGTCCGGACGCTTCGCCGATCTGTGCCACGCCCACGGCATCCCCGACGATCTCCTCGCGGCCGTGCGCGAGGCGGGTACGGCCATCGTCGCCTCCGCCCAACGCGCTCGTGTCGCGGACGTGTCCACGGAGCAGATGCTCGCCGAGTCGCAGCGACACCACGAACTGGTGACGGCGCACAAGCGTGCGACCAAGGCCTGCGTGCAGGCGATCGCCGACCCGGTCGCGTTCGTCGCCGCGTCGGAGCGCTACCGCCGCGAGACGAGCGGCGGCGGGTCGATCAGCTCGCAGATGTTCGTCGACGAGACCCTGACCGACGTGGTGGTCACCGGCACCAAGGCCACCGGCGTCCGCCGGTTCCCGCGCGGCCAGACCGAGGGACTCGCGTTCGCGCTGGAGCGGGGCGAGTGGCGCATCGGTGGGGCGACGCGTCGCTGACCGACCGATGACGGGTCAGGCGCCGGTGGTCGCCGCCTCGGTGGCGAGGAGTTCGCGGACCTTGGGGATCACCTCGCCGCCGTAGAGCTCGATGCTGCTCATCATCGCCTCGTGCGGCATCGTGCCGGCCGAGTACTTCATGTCGAAGCGCGACAGCTGCAGCGTCTGCACGGTGGCCGCGATCTTGCGGGCGACCGTGTCGGGCGACCCGACGTAGAGCGCGCCGTCGGGCGAGGCCATGTGCTCGAACTCGGCCCGGGTGGTGGGACCCCAGCCGCGCTCGCTGCCGATCTTGTTGCGCATCCGCTGCCAGTGCGGCCACAGCTCGTCCTTGGCCTGTTCGTCGGTGGCGGCGACGTGGCCGGGGGAGTGCACACCGACCCTCGGCCGGCAGGCCTGTGAAACGCCGAGCTTGCGAGGTGTATCACCGTGTGATGGGAGCTGAGGGTGCTCGAACTGGGTGAGCGCTCGTTGGTAGAGATCGACGAACGGTGCGAAGCGCACGCTCTCGCCACCGATGATCGCGATCATCAGCGGGAGCCCGTACTTGGCGGCACGGACCACCGATTGCGGGCTGCCGCCCACGCCGACCCAGGTGGTGAGGCCACCGGCGGTGCGCGGGTACACCTGCTGGTTGCGCAGTCCCGCACGCGTCTCGCCCGACCAGGTGACCGGCTGCTCGGCGAGCAGCACGGAGAACAGGTCGAGCTTCTCCTCGAACAGCTCCTCGTACTGGTCGAGCTGGTAGCCGAAGAGCGGGAACGACTCGATGAACGAGCCGCGACCGAGGATCACCTCGGCCCGCCCGTTCGAGACGGCGTCGAGGGTGGCGAAGCGTTGGAACACGCGCACCGGGTCGTCGGAGCTGAGCACGGTGACGGCCGAGCCGAGCCGGATCCGTTCCGTCCGTCCGGCGATCGCGGCCAGCACCGTCTCGGGCGAGGAGACGGCGAAGTCGTCGCGGTGGTGCTCGCCCACACCGATGAAGTCGACGCCGAGGCGGTCGGCCAGCACGGCCTCCTCCACGACGTTGCGGATCACCTCGGCGTCGGTGAGCCGTCGGCCGTCGGCATCGACGGTGACGTCACCGAAGGTGTCCAACCCGAGTTCCACGAAGGGCGTCTGCCCTGACGTGCGATCCATGTTCCTTGCCTCCGAGATCCGGCGCATTCGTTGCGCGCACAAGTATCTCAACCGGAGGCCTGTCCCGTGCATTCCCGGCCGCCTGCATGGCGGATCGGTGGGCGACCTGGCGTTGTGTCAGCACGGCGCACCGGGTGGGATGGCATCCATGACCGACGACGAAACGGCGACGCTGCACCGCTATCTCACGGCGTGGGGCGACGGCGACGTGATGACCGTGCTCGGCAGCTACCACGAACGCCTCGAGCTGCGCTGGCCCGGTTCGCATCGGCTGTCGGGAACGCATTCGGGTCGCGACGCAGCGGTCACCGCGCTCGCCGAACTCCAAGCGGCGACCGGCCGGGTGCTGGCCGAGGTCCGGTCGATCACGCCGGCCGACGGGTTCGCCGATGTCGAGGTCGTCGAGCGCTGGACCGTCGACGGATCGACCATCGACCTGCCGCGGCTGCTGCGGTTCGGCGTACGGGACGGTCTGATCGCATGGTGTTCGGTCACCGAACACCAGCCCGAACTCGTCGACCGCATCCTCGGCTGAGGGCCGGGAAAGGTTGTGCGCGCACGGGGCGACGAGGGTCACCGTCGCCGTGCTTGCAATTGCAAGCACCCGGGCGGAGGATGATCTCGGGCCGAGTGTGCTCGACCCCCGGTCTCGAACGCGAGACCCGAACGAGGAGGTGTCGAGATGACGACCACCACCACCAAGACCCATGAGACCCACGAGACCCGTGAGACCCACGGACGCACGTGGCAGGACGAGTACTTCACGTTCGTGAAGCGGATCGAGGCGCCGGTGCTGCGCACCACGACGCAGCTCGCCACCCGGTTCGCCGAGCTCGTGCCCGGCCGACCCGCCTTCCTGGCCCCGATGCCGAAGGCGCACACCGTGCGCGACGTGATGGACACCGGCTTCACCTTCCGCAAGCGGATGGTGGAGGAGCAGACGATGTTCGCCCGCCGGATGATGAAGGCGATCGAGCCGGTGTTGACCACCCTCGACCGGGTCGACCCGGTGCCGGCGATGCCCGAGCAGCGCACGACCCGCGTCAGGCCCGAACAGACCCCGACGACGCCGCCGATGAAGACGCCGACGACGAGGCGTTCGCAGCGGGCCGATCGCACGACGGACCACCGTGCCGCCTGAGCGCGGCGCCTGATCCCTGATCGCGCCCGCTGACCGCGACCCCTGCCAGCGGGCACGCGAGCGGTGAGCGGTTCGTCCGCTCACCGCTCGGTCGCGTCTGGTGCTCCAGGCGCATGGGTCGGGTGGGCCTGCTCGGTGCGGCTGCTCCGGCCGCGAAGGCGCCGGCGAGAGCGCGGATGTCGATGGGGTGCATGGGTCGGGTGTCCTTCGTGTCGCCGGACGCTCGGGCGGCCGGCACCACGACATCGTCGGTCTCGGCGCTTGCAGACGACTTGGGGGGTGCTTGCAACAGCGAGCGTGCTCGCTGTTCGACCTGGGCCCGATCAGTCGCGGAGGTCGAGCACCACGGGTGCGTGATCGCTGGCCACCTCACCGGCACGCTCGTCCCGGTCGATCCACACGCGGGTCACCCGGTCGGCGACGGCCGGGGAGCACAGGGCCAGGTCGATGCGCAGACCACGGTTCTGCTCGAACTGTCCTGGCCGGTAGCTCCACCACGTGTACACCGCCGGCTCCGGGAGGTGCACCGGGGTCACGTCGACCAGGCCGAGGTCGGCGAAGGCGGCGACGGCCGCGCGTTCGGGCGGGCTCGCGTGCGTTCGGCGGCGCCAGCGGACGGGGTCGTAGATGTCGAGGTCGGTCGGGGCGACGTTGAAGTCGCCCGTGAGCGCGTGCGGTGCGCCCGAAGGATCGGCCGCAACCGCCCCACGGAGACGTTCGAACCAGACCAGCTTGAACAGGTAGTGCGGATCGTCGAGCTCTCGGCCGTTCGGCGCGTAGATCGACCACACCCGGATCCCTCCGCAGGTGGCGGCGATCACCCGCGCCTCGTCGAACGGTGGCCGATTGGCGCCCGGGAAGCCCCGCTGCACGTCGGCCAGGCCCACCCTGCTCAGGATCGCGACGCCGTTCCAGTGGTCGCGTCCGTGGTGGGCCACCTCGTACCCGAGCGCCTCGTACTCGTCGGTGAACCCCTCGCTCCCGAACAGGGCATCGGTGCACTTCGTCTCCTGGAGCAGGGCGACGTCGGGCCGGTGACGGGCGAGCCAGGCGAGCACGCGTGGCTGGCGCGCCCGGATGGAGTTCACGTTCCAGGTGACGATGCGCAGCACCCCCGCAGCATGGCGGCCGGACGCACGGCCCGCGCGATCCGACGACGGGGCGTGCCACGATCGTCGTAACGTCGGCCACATGGCCCGTGCAGCCGCAGCCCTGTCGGTGGACGACCTCGCCGCCGCGCTCGCGCGGCTCGGGGTCCGACCTGGCGACGTGCTCATGGTGCATGCCTCGCTGCGCAGGATCGGACCGGTCGACGGTCGCGCCGCCGGGGTGGTGGCCGCGATCGACCGCGCCCTCGGTTCGAAGGGAACCTGGATGATGACGCTCGGTGCCGACGACGAATGGTCGTGGGTCAACGAGCGGCCCGAGGACGAGCGGCCCGCGCTGCTGGCCGATGCCGTGCCGTTCGACGTGCTGGCGACGCCGGCCGACGAGGACATCGGTGTGCTGGCCGAGGTGTTCCGCACCACGCCGGGCACGATCGTGAGCGATCACCCGGAGGGCCGCATGGGTGCCCGTGGCCGGCTCGCCGCAGCGTTCACCGAGCACGTGCCGTGGGACCACTACTACGGGCCCGGTTCGCCGCTCGATCGGTTCGTCGAGGCCGGCGGACGGGTGCTGCGACTCGGTGCCGACCTCGACACCGTGACCCTCCTCCACCTCGCCGAGTACCTGGTGGAGCTGCCCGCCAAGCGCCAGGTCCGACGTCACCGCATGGTGTCGACGGCCCAGGGGCCACAGCTGCGCGTGGTCGAGTGCCTCGACGACAGCGACGGGATCGTCGAACGCGACGACCCGGATGCGGAGGACTACTTCGCCTCGATCACGCGGGACTACCTGACGACGGATCGCGCCGCGCTCGGTGCCGTCGGCGGTGCCACGGCCGAACTGCTCGACGGCCCCGATCTCGTCGCGTTCGCCGTCGACTGGATGGGGACCCACCTCGCCCGGTAGTCGGACCGGCAGCGGTCAGCGGACGTCAAGTGGGCTGCAAGCGCGGGCTCGCATCGTGTGCTCCATGAACACGACCCTCATCCAACAGCCCGCCAGTCACCCGACCAAGACCCGCCTCGCGCCCACCAAGGTGGCCAATGAGACGTTCCTCATCCACGACCACGCCGGCGAAGGCCATGCCCCCGTGCTGGTCCCGCTCAACGCGATGGTGATCCGCGGCGCCGAACCCGTCGTCGTCGACACCGGCATGATGGAGAACCAGGACTGGTTCCTCGAGGACGTCTTCTCGATCGTCGAGCCCGAGGACATCCGCTGGGTGTTCATCAGTCACGACGACGTCGATCACACCGGCAACCTCAACGCCCTGATGGCGGCCGCGCCGAACGCGACGGTGATCGTCAACTGGTTCATGCAGGAACGCATGGGCGCCTCGCTCGGCGTGTCGCCGATGCGGCAGCGCTGGGTGATGGACGGCGAGCGCATCGACGTCGGCGACCGCACCCTGGTGACCGTTCGCCCGCCCGTGTACGACTCGCCCACCACTCGCGGCCTGTTCGACCCGACGACCGGCGTGTACTGGGCGTCAGATGCGTTCGCGACACCGATGCTCACCCCGGTGCGCGACGTGGCAGCGCTCGACCCGATGTTCTGGGACGAGGGAATGCTCATGTTCAACCAGTACGTCTCGCCGTGGATCACCATGGCCGAGGAGCACAAGTACCAGGCCACGGTCGACCGCGTGCAGGCGCTGGGCGCGTCGTTCATCACCGGCTGCCACACGCCGGTGATCGGTCGCACCCACATCGACCAGGCGATCGCCGCGACGCGGCGCTCGAACACGGCCGTCGTGCCACCGCAGCCCGATCAGGCGGTGCTCGAGCAGATCCAGCTCACACTGGCCGGCTGATCGCCACCTCCGAGGCCGAGCGCCCGCCACGCCCGATGGTCACGACCATGCTCCCCGCCACGGTCCACTCCGTTGCCCCCGACAGGGCGACGACGCCCCGGCGATGTCCTGCACCCGACGTGCAGGGTGTCGTCGTGGTGTCGTCGCGCCGGAACTCGCCCGGTCTCGCGGTCGCTCCGTGTGGTATCTCTCGACGGATGCTCTCGGTGCAGCTGCTCGGACCGGTGGAGGTCCGCATCGACGACGTGCTCGTCGACCTCGGCGGACCGCAGCAGCGCGCCGTGATCGCACACCTCGCGCTCGAGCCGGGCCACGTGGTGTCCGTGGAACGGCTGATCGATCGCCTGTGGGGCGACGAGCCGCCGCGGACACCGCTCGGCACCCTGCAGAGCTACGTCTCGCGGCTGCGCCGAGCGCTCGAACCGAGACGAGCCGCCGGGGCTCCTGCCGAGGTGCTGGTGTCGGAGGCCCCCGGCTACCTCCTGCGCGTCGACCCGACGCAGGTGGACGTCCATCGGTTCCGTTCGCTCGTCGACGAGGCACGCCTCGCGGCCGATGCCGGCGACCACGCAGCAGCCCTCGCCCGCCTCGACGTGGCGCTCGGGCTGTGGCGCGGTCCAGCGCTGGCGGGCATCGGCGCCGACGACCTCGTGCGGCCGATCGTCGTGCGCCTCGAGGAGGAACGCGCCGCCGCGTTCGACGAACGTTTCGAGGCGTTGCTCGCGCTCGGCCGGCACCAGGAGGCGATCCCGCAGCTGCAGGCCGCCGTCGACGAGCAGCCGATGCACGAACGCCTGTGGGGACTGCTCGCGCTCGCGCTGTACCGGAGCGGCCGCCAGGCCGACGCGCTGCGGGCGCTGTCGTCCGCGCGAGAGGTGCTGCTCGACGAGCTGGGCCTCGACCCCGGACCCGACCTACGTGAGCTCGAACAGCGCATCCTCGCCCAGGACCCGGGTCTGCAGCTCGACGGTGGGGCGCACCGGCCGGCGCCGGCATCGCCGCCACCCGTGCCCGTCGACGTCCCACGGATCGCCCTGGTCGGCCGACCGGCCGAGTGGTCCGCGTTGCAGGGTGCGCTCGAGGCCGCGGTGGCCGCACCCGGGCTCGTGCTGCTCGAGGGCGAGCCCGGCATCGGCAAGTCGACCCTGTGCGACGCCTTCCTGGCTCAGGCCCGTGCCGCCGGGTGGCACACCGTCACCGGCCGTTGCCTGGAGCCAGGTCTCGCGCCCACGCTGTGGCCCTGCATCGAGATCGCCCGCACGCTGCTCGCGATCGACGAGGCCGCTGGCGGCGCGGCCAGCCGTGGCGACACGGGTGATGGCGCGCCGCAGGCCAACCCGTGGCAGCGGCTCGCAGCGGGCCGGCAGGTCGCCACCGCCACCGTCGAGCTGGCCGATCACTTCGTCGACCTCCTCCATGCCGCCGTCGAACGACCGGGCACGACCGGGTGTGTCGTCCTGGTCGACGACCTCCACTGGGCCGACCAGGCGACCCTCGACGTGTTGCAGCTCGTGCTGTCGCGCCTCGGGCGGGGTGGCGTGCTGGTGGTGGCCGCCCATCGGCCGCCCGAGCTGGTGCCCGACTCGCTGCTCGCCGCTGCGTTGGCCGGCCTGCACCGGTCGGTCGCGGCTGCGACCCGCGTGCCGATGGCCCCGCTCGACACACCCGGGGTCGCCGAGCTCATCGCGGCCACCACGGGCGTGGCACCGTCGGCCGAGCTGGCCGAACGAGTGCAGGCCCGCACGAGCGGCAACCCGCTGTTCGTGACCGAGTTGGCGCGCCTCGCCGGCCAGCGCGGTCTCGACGACGCGAGCGTCGT
>Ga0075163_10010209_pt1 | contig 12291 bp, 5 predicted proteins | sample JI1023141ADNA_FD_71478 | JGI IMG/M metagenome (GOLD analysis project Ga0075163, IMG submission 71478) | Wastewater effluent complex algal communities from Wisconsin, to seasonally profile nutrient transformation and Carbon sequestration -... | ecosystem: Engineered > WWTP > Effluent > Algae...
CGCCGCTGCCCTGCGTTCGTGCCGCCGTGCCTTGCAGTGGTTGTCCTCGAAGTCGCAGGTGGTGGCCGGAGCTGACTGCGCGAGGAGGACCACGAGCGCGTTGGACAGGACGATCATGGTTCGAACTCCTCGGTGTAGACCTGCGCCTCTTGGGGCTGGAAGCGAACCCCCGCGGTCGCCTCGCCGACGCAGCGATCGAGATTCGAATCCGTCGGGCCACTCACGGCCATCGCCGCAAAACCCATGTCGCCGGACCGCGTGGTGAACTCGACCACGAGCAGCCGGCCGGCCATCGCGGCACAACCTTGCAGCGCTGGCCTTGCGCGGGCCAGTGCTTCACGCACCGTCGGCAGTGTGGGGGGCTGCGGCGAGGCCCCGAACTGTGCCGACGCGGCGTGGGAGCTGTCGTTGGCCCCGATCGACTCGCGGCCAGCGGCGGAAGCTGGATTGTCTGCACAGGCGGCGAGCTGGCCGACGGACGCAGGCTGCCCGCCGCCGAAAAGCCAGACGAGGCTGAGGGCCATGACCCCACCGAGCGCGGCCGCCACGGCCTGCCGGGCCCATGTGCGAGGCCGTGACGGAGCTGCGGCTTCCTGGCGTATGGGCAGCTGCTCCTGGTGATCTTCGGCTGCATCGGCCAGCCTCGCCGCGAACCCCTTCATGTCGAGGCGCTTCTTCGGATCCTCGTGGAGCGCCGCGAGCAGCGCCGACTCGAGCTCTTGCGAACAGTCGGGGACGCATTGCCGTGGGGAGACAAGCACGCCGCCCTTGTGTGGCCGCTTGCCCGTCAGCAGCCGGTAGAGCAGGAGCCCGAGCGAGTACACGTCGCACTTCGCCGTCCACTGCCGAGACGCGCGGGCCTCGGGCGCGGTCCACTCGAGCCGCTCGAGGCCGCCAGTGCCGAGCGGGACGCGGGCCTCGGGCGGCGTCAGGTAGCGGAGTTGGGCGCGGGCGTAGTACGCGTCCTCGAAGTGGGCCATCCCGACGTCGACGAGCGTCGCGGTCGTTCGCTCGCCGACGTCGACGAGGACATTCCCCGCGTGCACGTCACGGTGGAGGATGCCGCGCGCGTGCAGGGCGAGGAGGGCGCCCGCGATCTGCCTGCCGATAGCGATCACGTCGGCGGACCGCAGCCGCTCGTCGCCGATACAGAACTTGCTTGCGCACCTGCCGGGCGCGAGCGTCATGGCGATGTACGGCTTTTCTCGATGCGGGCCAGTCCGGCACTCGATCCGCGACGGGAGGGCGGGGTCGGCAATCGCTCCGAGCACCAGCGCCTCGCGGGCGAAGCGGCGGCGTTCCTCGGAGTCGGCGGCGGACCGGGCGTTCAAGACCTTCAGCGCCACGTAGCACCCGGCATCACGATGATAGGCGCGGTGGACCTCGGACTTGGCCCCCACCCCGAGTACCTCGAGCAGCTCGTAGCAGCCGTCGAACAGATGAGGCATCGCCTCGTCCGCGTGCGCGGCGAGGATCGCCTCGAGCCGGCGCTGAAACTCGGCCGCCGTGGCGAGCCGATCCTCGGGCAACACCGCCAGCGCCTCGGCCACCAGCGCCTCCAGCTCGGGAGGGAACGCGCCGCCAGGGCGGACCTCCACCATGGGTCTCGGCGCGACGAGGTTCGGCATCTCGCCGGTGCACAGCAGGTGGATCGTCGCGCCGAGCGCGAACGTGTCGAACGTCGGATCCGGCGGCGAGAGTCCGGCCTCCGGCGCATGGAAGCCGGGCGTCCCGACCACCATTCCAATTCCCGTCGGGTGGCGGGGCGATGGCGTGAACCCCTCGCCCTCGACCCGCTGCCAGTCCTCGACCAGGGCGATCCCGAGGTCGATCAACTTGACCAGCGGCCGCCCCGTCGCGCCGTGGAGGCGGACGATGTTGCCCGGCTTCACGTCGCGGTGGATCACGCCCGCCTGGTGCAGCGCTTCGAGAGCACTCGCCACCTGCGCCGCGATCTGCACGACCTCCCGCCACTCGAGCGGCCCTCGCTCCCGAAGCCGTGCCTCGAGGTTCTCGCCCGGCAACCGCTCGAGCACCATGTACGGCGCTCCCGTATCCGTCTCGCCCAGCGCCAGCACATGGACGAGGTGCGGGTGGCGCAAGTTGGCGAGGATGCGAGCCTCGTGAGCGAAGCGCCGCCGCTGGTCGTCGTCGTCACACGCCTTCAGGACCTTGAGCGCCGCGTGGCGATGAAGCGGCCGCTCCTTGCAGGCGTACACCCGAGACGCGCCGCCCTCGCCAAGCAACTCGCCGACCTCGAACCGGTCGTCCACCAAGGCCCCGGCCTGGAGGACCGGAGTCGGCACCAGGGTCCACTGCATCGTGCGGTTTTGGGGCTCGTGCATCCGGCCCTATAAAGGAAGGGCTCCACGATAAAGGCAAGCCCAAAGAGGGGTCAGCACGTCCACTGCAACAATGTGCAGGGACCCACCGGAAGATGTTGCGCCTCGACCAGGTCGACAGAACATCGTTTGTAAACGACTAGTGCTCTCACCCTTCCGAGTGGAGCCAATTGACCTTCGCCCAGCGAACCCCTAGACCATTCCTGGCCGTTTAGCATCCGTACAGTACCTGACGCGAGCCTGATTCAACGAGAAACGATGTTGCCGGGATCATCGCGTAGGGCTTCGCGATGCTTCGTGCGACGATCCCGGGTCGCTGGCGCCCCACAGCCTCTGATCGAGGGATGCAGAATGCCTTCGACTGGCCTCGTCTTGCCTAACCGTCGTGAGCCCTGTGATTTAACTCGCCCTTGCCAGCCCGCCGCGAAGCGCGAGGAACTAGTTGCCATGCGGAATGTACGCCTAGTACAGTTCAAGAGATGTTCCTACGCGAACTACAACTGACCAGATTTCGGAGCTTTAGTAACGCTAAGGTCGAGTTCGACGAACACTTGACCATTCTGGCCGGCGAAAACAACTCCGGCAAATCGACAATTATGGATGCGTTGCGATTACTGACCGTCCCCAATGATCCCCACAAGGAGCGCTATCCAAGCGAGAACGATGTGATGCGAGGCAGTCCTGGAGGTAGTTCTTTTGAGATATATGCACAATATGAAGGGCTCTCTGATGAGCAAAGGGGCTTGTTTATTGGTTCCCTCATGTCCTGGGACTCGTGCGCGTGTCGTTACAAGCTCGTCTACACTCCTCCCTCACTTGGCGAACGGCGGGGCCATTCTTCTCGCTGTTGCGGGCCGCAGTCGAATCCGGACCCAGAGCCCGAAGCACGGGCTCTTATTCGCCATGTCTACCTTCCTCCCCTGAGAGATGCAGTGCGCGAACTTGCATCTAGCAATCCCGGACGGCTCGAACTCCTGCTTCAAAGCGTCGCTACAGCTGAATCAAAGGCTGACTTCATACAAATAGCAAGTTCATCTCTGCAAAAAATCGAGAAGCATAACCTACTTGACCAAGCGATTAGCCTGCTAACTCAAGATATTGAGCAACTAACCACTGGGGTGCAGCGTCAGACCGCGCATCTGCACTTCGCGGACGCAACACTCGCATCTCTCGCCAGAGACCTACGCCTCTCCCTTTCGGCATTCGGCCTTCCGCGTGTCGATCTGCGGGAGTCGGGGCTTGGGTACACCAATCTACTGTATCTGGCATGTGTTCTCGTGGAACTACGGAAGGCCAAGGATCATGAATTGACTCTCTTCCTCGTAGAGGAGCCAGAGGCACATTTACACCCGCAGCTTCAAACTGCAACCCTTTCCTACCTTCAAGAGCAGGCTCGAAAGTCGGTTAGTCAAAAGGGTAAACAGGGGCAGCATGAAGGTCGTATCCAAGTGATCGTGTCAACTCATTCCCCTGTACTAACTGCGAGAGTCAGTCCTCTGCATCTTGTAATCTTGTCGCCTGAGATTCCCGTTCAGACTCTAACTTCTGAAACCGTTAAAGATGAATCGGAAGATAAGGGCTCCATTTTAGAGGCTGCTTCCGTCGCAGGATGTGAACCGCGAGTAGTTGCATTGCGGAGGCTAAATCTACCTGCGAACGAGGTTCGCAAGTTACAGCGGTATTTAGATGTGACCAGGGGATCATTGTTATTTAGCCGCCGAGTTCTTCTGGTGGAGGGGATTTCTGATGCTATCATGTTGGGGGAGTTTGGCCGAATCCTGTTCGAAGGGCATTCTCAAAAAATGGCCGAATTTAGGGCGGCAACGATAATCCCAGTTGGCGGAGTCGACTTTGCACCCTTCGTACGCTTATTGCTAACGTCTGATATCGAGAGCAAATGCTGCATTGCTAGCCGCGTGGTGGTCCTCACAGATGAAGACCCCGACTGTAAGTCTGCGACAAGACCGTCCGACCTTACAGCTCTAGGAATCGAGCTAAAGCGAACCTCACGGCTTTCAGTCCATGTTTGCCCGATTACGCTAGAGGCCGCACTCATGACTAAAGACACGAAGCCTGCCTTGCGCGATGCGTACGTTGCTCTACACTCAAGATCCTCCGAAAAGTGGGATCAGCACCTTGCAAATGCTGATGAGGGGAGTTCCGGCAAAGCACTGGTTGCACTGCTAAAGCAGAGCGATTCGAGCAAGCCTGAGTTCTCGCAATTGTTTGTAGAGGAGTTTATCAAACATAATCTTGGCGCTGAGATGATTCCGAGCATATTTTGTGATGCGTTAAACGATCTGCTCGTTGCCGGAAAGTGAAAATGCTTAACGACCAACAGAAACAGGTCATAGAATCAACAGCCGCGGGTCTTGCTGTAACGGCGTGTCCCGGATCGGGTAAGACAAGGACGTTGGTCGAACTCTTTATCCAAGCATCTCGTTGTCTCACGCCGCAGCAGGGGGTAGCGGCGGTCTCCTTCACCAACGTTGCTGCTGATGAAGTGCGCAAGCGGTGTCATGAACTCGGCACCCCATGGATACCTCAATTCCCGAATTTTGTAGGGAGCTTGGATTCATTCATTTTTCGTTACGCCGTGATGCCTTTCGGCTCGCCCTGGTCCAGAGGCACGCGACTTAGATTGCTGGAGTCCTGGTCGAGGATTGACAAAGGTGTTACGATCGGAGGCGCGCCGATCTCTCTTGACTATTTTCATTTTGATAAGAATGAGTACTCTCAGATTAATTGGCATCTTTTGCCTCAGGCACTGCATGCTGTCGCTCACGCTAATCCGGAGAAACTTTGCCGCGCGGCATCCGCTAGCCGCCTCTCATGGCTGAGACGAGGCTACCTGTCGTGCGCTGACGCGAGACTAATTTCTAGCATGATCCTTGGTGTAAGGGAAAATGCCGTAGGATTTGCGAGGCTGATGAAATCTCGATTCAAGCATATACTTGTTGACGAGGCCCAAGATTGCAATAAGCACGATGTTGAGTTTATTAAATTTCTCTTCTTAAATAATGTTAAAGTTACTTTGTTTTTCGATCCGGATCAGTCGATCTACGAATTTCGCGGTTCGCTGCCAGGTGAGATCAGTTCTCTTGTTTCAGACCTTCCTCAAGCTATTCGATTGAGTAATAATTACAGGAGCTCACAGAATATCTGCAACGTTGCTACGAGTATGAGAGGCTCTAGTGAGCAGCGCGATCTTGCGGCTGGTGTGAATGCCGCCAGTGAAATTCCTGTATACATCATCCCGTATGATGGAAAGGTGTCGGATGCTATCGGACGGGATTTTTGTGTACTTGCCGGTCGTCACACCATCCCGCTGGATGAATGCGTGGTGTTATCGCATAGTCACCTGAACACATTCAGAGCTGTTGGCGGAGTTCTTGAGCAAGGAGCCAGCCTATCAACGATCGGGCGTATAGCCAGCGCTGTCAGGCCGATTTTCCAAGGTGAAACCGGTCGAAAATTGCTCGAATCGGCCCGTGAAATAAGCACTCTACTGCTCGATAGAATGGGTATAAAGGACGAGCGTGTCCTGACCGATCGAGAGAGAGTCTTCCTTCGAACCCAGGCTCTCCGTGTATTGGGCCTGCTTGGGGCGCGTCCCGTCTCTTGTGATCCCGCGTGGGTAGATTTTGTTCGCGGTTGCTTTGAGGCGGCTCATCCGCTCCCAACGCGGAGTTTCGCTAAAAGCGTCAAGCTTTTTATTTCTTATAACAAGACAATGAAGTGGCCGACCTATTCGGCTGTGAGGTCAGTAGACCTGCGAGCAACTACAATCCACCAAGTCAAGGGGCAAGAATTTGAGGCAGTAGCTTTGGTCCTCGTTAATGACACTGCTAAAAGGGAAGTAATAGCGCATTGGCGCAACAGGGTACAGGACAGCGAAGGTAGACGAGTCCTGTATGTCGGGGCAACACGCGCGCGTCGGCTCTTAGCCTTGGCGGTACCACAGGCACTTGTGAAAGACATCCTAGGGTTATGTCAGCGTGACGGCGCGAAAGTAATTACCATGCTTCGTTGATTGTAATGATGCTCATGCGGATGATACTCATGCGCTGGCGGTGGCCCGCGGCTCCCAGGTCCGGCAGGAACCGAGACGGCGGTCAAAGTTGACCAGCGCCGGCCTTGCGACTGTCGTGCGTTCTTGCCCGTCGACGCCTCGCTGTGATCGCCGACGCCGATAAACGATACTGACGCCTCGATGAACCCCCGCGAATCGCAGGACGACCCGATGGCCGCGACCTCGGGCGAGGCATCGGGGGCCGTCTGCGTCGACGCGCCGACCGTTCAGGCGATGGGGCAAGCACCCACGCCGGTTGTGCAAATCGCCGACGAGAGCGCCCCGCGCTATCGGTTCGAGTCCGTGTTCGCGTCCGGTGGCCTGGGCATCATCCGCCTGGCCCACGATGATCGCCTATGCCGGCGCGTCGCGGTCAAAAACCTTCGCACTTTCGTACGAGGTAGCGTCGGGGAGCGGCGGTTCATCCGCGAGGCGCTGATCACGGCCCGCCTCGAGCACCCGTCGATCATCCCGATCTACGACCTCGGCGTCGGCCCGGACGGCGAGCCGTACTATTGCATGAAACTCGTAGAGGGTCGCTCGCTGCAGTCTCTCGTCCGCGAGCGTCGGACCGTGGCGGAGCGGGTGTCGCTCGTCCCACATGTCCTGGCGATCGCCGACGCCATCGCGTTCGCCCACGACCGCGGCGTCATCCACCGCGACCTCAAGCCGGCGAACGTGATGGTCGGCGCGTTTGGCGAGACCGTCGTGATCGACTGGGGGCTCGCCAAGGATCTCGCCGAGCTGGTCGACGACGAGGGCACGAGCGCGGCGCCGACATCAGGTCGCGCCGCGGAGCTGACCCAGACCGGTGAATTCGTCGGAACCCTGCCGTTCATGCCGCCCGAGCAGGCCGAAGGGGCGCGCCTCGACGCTCGCGCCGACGTCTATTCGATCGGCGCCATTCTCTACAACGTGCTCACCGGTCGGCTGCCGTACGAGCACGACAGCGCGCCCGCGGTGCTCTACGCGCTCATCGCTGGTACTCCGCCGGAGATGACGAGCCACGCGCCGGACCTCCCGCCCGACCTCGTCGCTATCGTCCGCAAGGCCATGGCTCGTGCACGCGACGCTCGCTACAGCACCGCCAAGGAGCTGGCCGCCGACCTGCGGAGGTTCCAGGCCGGTCGCCTGGTGGCGGCCCGCGTGTATCGCTCGCGTGACCTCCTATTCCACTTCGTCGGTCGCCACCGGGCGATCCTCACCGTCGCCGCGATCGGTCTACTGTTCGCGGTGCTCCTCGGCGCGTACAGCTACACCCGTGTGGTCGGCGAACGCGAGATCGCCGATGCCCGCCGGGAGGACGCCGAGCGAGCGAGCACGGCCGAGGCCGCGGCGCGCGCCGTCGCCGAGCTCCAGACCCGCGAGGCCCGGCGGAGCGACGTGCGCCAGCGGATGCAGTCGGCTCGCGACGCGCTGTTCGTCCGCCGCGAGCCGCAACGCGCGCTGGCCCACCTCACCGCGGCCTACCGCCACGCCCCGGACGATGCCGCCCTGCGCAAGCTGCTCGCCGACGCGGCGGCCTGGACCAGCAACCTCAAGCTGACGCTCGACGATGTATATGGCGCCGAGTTCAATCGCTCCGGCGATCGTCTGCTGACTTGGCGCTTGGACGAGTTCGTCGATATCTGGGATCCCCGCGACTACACGCATCTCTATCAGCTGCGCCTCGGCGCGACCGTCGGCATCGCCTCGTTTCTACCCGATGGGGACGACGTCGGGGTGGCCACGTACGATCGCGAATTACAGCTCTACCGCGCCGGGGCGCCCGTTTGGCGGCAAGCTTTCACCCCAGGCGGGTTACTCGCGTCGCCGCGAGCGGGCGAACCAGCGTGGGTCGTCGACGAGGAAGGCGTACACTCCCTCGCCCTGGCGAGTGGCGAGGTTCATCCAGTCTTCCACCCCAGTGCCGACACGCGTTTATTCACCCCGCTGGGAGTTCGCTCCGACGGGGCGCTGCTGCTCGAGACCGGGCCAACCGGCGTCCTCATCGAGCACTGGCCCGCGACGGTCCGCTGTCTCCGGGCTGGCGGCCGTGGCTGCGGCGACCACAAATTCCTCCGCAACCGCGCCCACTCGTTGGTGGCCAGTGTAGACGGGCGGTACATCTCGTACGTCGCCGAGGTCGGAGTCGACACTGTCGTGTTGCTCGATACCACGACGGGCCAGCGCTGGCCGCTCCCCCCGTGCGGCGGCGCCGTGGACGTCGAGCGCAACATCCAGCACGACCCGACCGCCGCGTTCTCGCCGGACGACACCTGGCTCGTGCGCTTGCTCGGGAGCCGACAGATCGCCCGCTGGAACACGACGACCCACGCCTGCGAGGCCAGCCGCGGCGAGTTGGACAGCGAATATGAACGGGTCGCCGTCGCTGGCGACGGTCGATCGGTGGTCCTGCTCGGCAAGACCGGCACGATCGGGGTCCTCGACGCGACCAGCCTGGCGCTGCGTGAGAAGCTGCTCGTCGATACGAGGCCGGTCGAGCGATTCACGCTCAACCCGAGGGCCTCCCAGGTCGTCACGATCAACCAGGATCACGAGCTCAAGATCTGGGAGCTCGGAGATCCCCGGCTCGTACACAGCGAGCCAGCGCGCGACCTGATCCGCGGGCGCAAGCCCGGCGAGGTCGTCGTACTTCGCGACGACCCCACCGGCAAGCGCCGTACGCTCGAGTTGGTCGCCCCGGGCGAGCAACCCCTGCCATTCGCAGATTCCACTGCCGCGGATTACCTGCACCGGGATCAGCGATACGGCGAGTTCGTCGTCGCGTCCGACGCCGAGAACACGTTCATCGAACTCTGGTCGGTGACGGACCGGCGGCGGCTCACCACCGTCCGCGGTGACGGGGCTCTTCGCAATTTCCGCAGCTTTGCCGTCTCGCCGGAGCGCCAGCGCCTCGTGCTCAGCGCTCCGGGACCGTCGTACGAACAATGGACCGCCGGGATGCTGATATCGACCGATCTCGGCGAGCCCGCGGTCGTCGAGCTAGCGACCCGCTCTCCCGGCTTCGATCACATGACGTTGAACGCGCGGCCGCGCGGGCTCGCGGTCATGTGGTCGGCGAGGCTCTACGACCTCGACACCGGGGCGCTCTTGGCCACGCTGCCGGGCCTCACCGGCAACTTCTCGCCGGATGGCGAGTTCCTATTCGTCACCAAGGGCGACGACAGCCTCGATCTGTACGACGCCGCGACGGGCGGACATCTCCGTCAGCTCCTGCCTGCCAGAGATCTCGTGGGACACATATCGACCAGCAGCGGCCATGCCGCGGTATTCAGCCCTGACGGGGCGTCCTTCGCGTTCGCCCGCAGCGACGGCTCCATCACCCTCTGGGATGCCGAGCACTACACGCAGCAGGACGAGCTTCACGGTCACTTCCACTGGCCGGGATTCTTGCTGTTCGACCCGACCTCGAGCTGGCTGCTGTCGTCGGCCGCGGACGCGGACGCCGATGGACAGGTCTTTCTGTGGGACCTCGACAGTGGGCGTGGCCGCCTGCTCGAGGTCCCGGACGTGACGACCGTGGCTTTCGCTCCGAACACCGGGACCCTGGCGATTGGCAGCGCGAACGGCGTGGTTCGCCTGTGGGACATGAGCACCGGCACCCGCGTCGGCGAACTCCGCGACGCTCGTGGAGGCCTCGAGCTCCTCGAGTTCAGCACCGACGAGGACTCGCTGCTGGCTGGCGCCGATGAGAGGCTCCATGTCTGGCGGATCGAGCTCGAGTCGCGGTCACCGCGAGCGATGGATCAGTTCATCGCCGAGATGCTGCCCCCGGGGCTAATCGCTGACGAGCTCGAGTGAGCGGCGGCTCACCGGTTCGTCGCACCGTGGCGGAAGTCGGCGCGAGGCGGCGCGCCGCCTCGCGCCACGGGCTGTTAGGAGGCGGGTCCGGTCAGGCGTCGCAAGAGCTCCTCGATATTGGCCAAGCGCTGCTCGATGGCAGTCAGGCGATCGCTCGCGGGGTCTGGCGCCGCGGAAGATTCGGCGTCCCACGCTCCAGCGTCGAGATCATACCAGCCTCTGCGCTTGCTGGGCCGATGCACAGTAACGTCGCCGGTGAAGTCAGGGTGGAGATGGCGCCACTCCGCTACCCTACCGAGGATCGCCGACTCGAGTTGGCGGCGGGCGTCCTCGGCACCGTGGGTGATGAAGATCGTGCGCCCGGCCAGGCTCGGTTTGTCCCTGAAGATATGAAACAGCCAGTCGAGCAGACCCCGCTGGTCGGCATGCCCCGAGTAGCCGGTCAGGGTCTCGATCCCAGCCTTGACCTCGGCGAGCGGGATCTGGTGCGGTGGTTCGTCGGGGGCATGATTGGGCCACTCGAGCAGATCGCTGGAGCGGAGGCGGTCGGCCTCGGACAGCCGCGAATGCGCGAAAAGCTGGCCGCCGCGGGTGGCGGGGGACAGATAGCCGGTGAACAAGACGGTGGTCGAGGCACGGCGCAGCAGGTGCTCGAAATATGCGAGGATCATACCGCCGTCGCACATGCCTCCGCCAGTCACCACGATAGCGGGTCGCACAGGCCCCTCGGTCAGCGACTCGACGGGCCGCGATAATGCGGTGTAGATCGGGTGCGCGCCCTGCATTGACGCGGAGGGTGCAAACATGGCGTGGAGATAGTCCTCGAGTTGGCGCTCGCCGTCGCTGGTGGGCTCGATGTTTAGCCACTCGAACAGGCGCTTGTTGAGCCACATCGGCTTCAGGCCCTTGCTGCCGGTCGACTCCTTGCGGCGCATTCCGTCGCCGTAGACGCTGTTGACCGCCGCGGCCATCGGCGAGTTGAGATAGACGGGAACGCCGGCAAATCGCTCGGGATCCTGCCGAAATAGGTAGTGGAGGTCAAAGAGGACGGACTGGGTGCGGTCGATAGCAAAGCAGGGAATCAGGAGTACGCCCTCGCGGTCGAACAGGGCCCGGTCGACGACGCCGCGCAGGCGGTCGATGCGGGCGTGGAAGTCCTGATCCTCGGGCAGGCGCACGGTGCCGCCGTAGGTCGACTCGACAACGGCATAGTCGGCGGGCGGCGGGCTCATGCGGTAGCGCAGGAGGGGCAGGTGTTCCTCGCCCTCGACATTGCAGCCGAGGTCGCCCGAGAAGGTGATCGAGCGCTGCGACGAGCGCTGACCGGCGACCGGCTTGGGGCCCCACACGATCTGAATGGCGACCCCGCCGATGATATGGGCGCTGCGGTAACAGCCGAAGAAGAGGTCGGTGGCGAAAGGGTGGAGCTTGCCGAACAGCTGACCGGCTGGCTCGTGAAACTTCAGGCGATCGACGTCCTTCTGGCTGTAAAGGGCGTTCGGCTGGCGCGCAGCGTCGGAGAGGGCAATCTTCGCTAGCTCGGCGGACTCACGGGTGCAATAGATCAGGCCGTTGAAGCCCGACTTGGCCAAGCGCGGCAGCAGGCCGCAATGATCGATGTGCGTATGGGTGAGGAACACACAATGCAGTCGCGAGGGAGTGAACTCGAAGCGGCGGCGGTTCCAATCGTCGGCCCCGGGCTCGCCCTGCATCATTCCGCAGTCGACCAGGAACTCGAGATTCTGCGCCTCCTGTCTCAGCCAGGTGCAAGAGCCGGTGACTTGCTCGACCGGATTGAGGAACTGAACTTTCATGCGCGGCAACGATACACGACGGGCTATCGGGGTGACTAGTGGCCAATGCGCTGGTCCGGCTGCCGTCCGGCGCCTCGGCGATCCCCGCAGTCGCCCCGGCTGGGACGCCGATCTTCGAGGACGGCTAGTACGAGGTGCGGGTGCTCGACGCGGCGGGCAACGAGATCCGCTGGCCGGACAACGTGGGGAAGCGCCATGCGCCGGCGCGGCGACAGTGACGCCAGCGGAAGTGACGACGGATGTCGATCTGCCGGTGGAA
>Ga0075163_10010212_pt1 | contig 12289 bp, 9 predicted proteins | sample JI1023141ADNA_FD_71478 | JGI IMG/M metagenome (GOLD analysis project Ga0075163, IMG submission 71478) | Wastewater effluent complex algal communities from Wisconsin, to seasonally profile nutrient transformation and Carbon sequestration -... | ecosystem: Engineered > WWTP > Effluent > Algae...
TTCATCTCTTGTACTGTTAGGGCTGGCAATCTGCCATTTTTGGAGTAATCATGAAATCAGTTCAACTTCGGATCATCCCCGCCTTGTTGATGGGTGCGCTCTCCATCTCGGTGTTGAGCCAGTCCGCTTACGCGCAGTCCATTGGAAATCCGACAAGCGGATCCCAGACTGGCTCAACCCAGGACGCGGCCATCCCCAAGATCACCCTGACGAACAAAACCGGGACCTTGTGGCTTGGCAATGCCATGAACGCCAGCATTGCCACCTTCCAGGGCTCTGACAACGTCAACTGGACGCTCTACGCTCGCAATTCGAGCGGTGCCGACCCCGGAAACCAGACCTTCGAGTACTATCAGGTCGATGAGCAGAATCTGAAGAGCGGGTTGCCTTATCCGGTCTCGACTTTTGCGACTCAACCCAAGACTCAGTACAAGCTCGTTGCTCGTTACATGCGTGGCGATCTGCTTGTGGCCATGGCTGAGCACGTTTACTTCAACGTTCTCGAAATGCCCGTCGTCACGAATACCGACCTGACGGCCGTTCTTCCTGCTGGCGACGGGACCAAGACCTCTCCGGTCTTCTTTGCACTCCAGTCGAACGATATCTCAGGCCGCGTTCTGGTTTCTTTCGGCGACAAGATCGAGCCCGTTGTCGCAACGCAGTCTGCTCCGGGTGTCTATCAGGCGCAGCCCGTAGTGCCGACTTCTCCCGGTTTGTATCAGCTTCGGGTCAAGGTCGAGCAATCCTTTGGGGTTGTAAGCACCCCTGTGACGAACGCTCAAGCAGCGGTTGTAACTGGCCCGAAGATCGTTTTCGCATCGCTCCCGAAAACGCTCGACCCGACGGGAAGCGGTGTTCCCGGAAAGATCACCATTCGTGCAGTGAACTCCGTCCCCGAAGCGGTCATGCCGTCGACCAAGCTGGATTCCGCAAGCAATAAGCGAGTCAGCGTCTACAAGGCGGAGTGGTCCGCGGGTGCTGGTGCAGCTCCCGTGGTGAAGTCGCTCGAAGAGCCTTTCCAAGTGTCGGTCAGTGCTCAAGAGTATGCTGCCCTTAAGGACCAAGCCACCGCAGCAGGACTCAAAAGCGTGACTTATCCTGTCACCGTCAAGGTCTTCCATCCGGACTACCCTCAAGTTATCACCTCGACCCAGACGGTGAATCTGAAGGTGGCGGTGCCTTGGGCCATGCCGGACTGGACTGTTGCGCCCGTCAAGTCGGCAACTGAGGTCGTTGCTCCCGCGACGGTGACTCTGCAAGCAACGCCCAGCCTGACGTATGACCGTATCGCTGCGACCACCCACAAGCTGAAATACACCTGGTCTGTCCCCACCCAGATCTCAGCTCGTGGTAGCGGCGACAAGATCACGCTTCAACTCAACGAAGCAGGGACTTATCCGGTTCACTTCCAGGCTGTCGATGATCTCGGCAACGTCCGTGATCAATCCATCGAGATCACCGCGGTTCCCCCGACCCTGGCCATCTCCGATGCTACGTTCCGGATGACCCCTCCCAGCGCACGGACCCCGGTGGTGGTTGCACCGAAGGTGGCAACCACGAGTACCCATACCCGTGAGCGCCCCAACCTCTACGAAGTCCATCTGGATGGTGCGGTCGTACAATCTGGTCCCTCACTGAAGCCGTTCACGATCACCGGTCCCGGATCTCACGATATCAAGATCGTGGCCAAAAGTGCCTTTGGCTCTGTCGCCCAGAAGGACATGACCGTCACCGTTCAGGAGAACCGGACTCCCACCTGCCAACCTTTGAAGAGCATTCTCAATACGGTCAAGGCCACGGGCGTGGTGACTGCTGTATCACTGACTGCTCAGTGTTCTGATCCGGATGGTCGGGTCAAAACCTACGCCTGGTCCATCAATGGCACTCCCCTGAGCGCCACCACCAATCGTGCTTCCTACCAATTTGCACCATGCGAGTCCTCTGCACAGGTTGAATTGAAGGTGACCGATGATTCAGCCGAAGTGTACACCCACACCGAAACCATTCAACGTGGCGGTAGCGATACCTGCGTAGCCGGCGGTTGATACTGACGCTAAGGCGAAAAATGGGAGTCTTTGACTCCCATTTTTATTTACACCAGATGAATAAATCAAACGTACCCAAAAAAGTATCGTTCAACTTTCTGATTCTCGTTCTCCAATTGCTGAATTCACCGTTTTGCTTCGGCGGAGCAGACGCCACATTCGATGAGACAACAGTAAAACTGAGGGATTGGTGTGAGGGGTCTCTTGGAACTGCCGTAGGCCTGGCGAGCCTTATAATTGGCATCACAGCTGGGATAGCTCGAAGCTCTCTAATGCCTGCGGCCCTTGGAATGGGCGGGGCCATCATGAAACATTATCTACCGGCCGTTATTGATTCCGTTTTCACTGCACTCATTTGAGCACGAGTAAGCATAGAACCTGTCGCAACTCAAAATTGACATTACAAACTGAAGGATTACCTCTGGTCTCAGAGCTTATTCAAAGCTTCATCTCTTTGTTCTACACCTCTCGCGCACAATGACTTGCTCAAGGTCAACGAGTCGCCCTCTAAACTCTGCTTTAAAGCCTTCGACCCAAAAATCTCGGCATACTTTTGGGTTCGTGCAGAATGACTCAAAGTTATTCTGTGGCAAAGAATCCGCGGTTGAAACTGATCGCCTGCGTAGTCTACAGCTTGAAATACCCCTGCAGACTCGGATTCAGCCCACTTCAATCCGTTCATTCGCGCACGATGCAAGAATCCATCTACGCGCACCACCGAACTTCCTCTTCAGAGAATGCCAATTGACCAAGGTCTTTGTGGGCAATGAAGAAGGACCGGATGGACTCGGAATTCCTTGCTACAAAGCTGCATCCAAAGGGCTCTATCACCATCCGTAGTGACACATCCCCCTGGATGGCTTCAAGCATCACCTTGTCCACCATTTCTAACCCCATGGGCGTGCGAATCCAAACATCTTCTGATGTCTCTACCGTCTTGGGGTCGCTAAATGAATTAGAGATGTCCTCCAGACCTGCTACGAATTCTGAAAAACCGGCGACGGTTCCTGAAAGACTGCCTCCGTGCGCTTTGCATAACAAAGGGGCTCCTCGCTCATCCAGTGAGAGCCCCCGCTCTGAAAACGAAATCCAAAGCAATCGATCGCCGTTGCTTACCAATATCTCGGGACTGCTTCTCAAACAGGGCAGGCAGCTTCCCCCATTCGCAGAAAACTCGATGCGACACGACCGTCCCATTTCGTTCAAATCCTAGGCCCAGCGTGGACACGGCCCACCAAAAGGCGGACAAAAAACATTCCCAGCCTGAGGAATGCATACGTTGCAAAGCAACTGAAGCCCATGCAATTCTTGATGTACTGAATGTAGAAATCGTCGCCGGTAAACGAGAAGACGAATCTGTAGTAGCTCAGCGGGAGGATGAAGATGAACAACCCAACGAAGAAAACATACATCAGCTTTGCATCAAGCCATGACAACTCATCGGGGCGAAAAACATCCCGAAATGCTTGGCAACCGATTTTCTGAAAGCTGATCATACGCCACCTCGATTTCCACTTTTTCGCGACACTATCACAGCGAAAACGGGATTGCAATCGAAGTCTTACGAATGAGCCTTTAAGAGATCTACAGGATTCACTCAAGGTGAATTGCTTGTGCGAATCGACAATTGGGGGCCTCAGATTCAAAGACCCTATCCTCAACCCTCGATAACACGAGGAATACACTACGTACTGCGAGACGGCGGACTGGGACTTCTTCTAACCCCCATTCACTCGGGGAATACGATACCCATGCCCCGGCGGGTAATCTCGATCGCATTCAACCCCCGCTCTCGCGGGGAATATGAGACCGGCGACACGGCTGATAAAATCGCATACATTTAAACCCCGTTCGTACGGGGAATACGCAACGCGCGATTGCTCACAGGATGCTCCTTGCCCTTAACCCCCGTTCGCACGGGGCATACTGAGCACTTGCGCGAGCGAATATCCTGTGACAACTTTAACCCCCGTTCGCACGGGGCTTGCTTCCGAGCTTCCATTACTGTCAGTGATTTTCAACGCCGTTTTTTCTTCTTATCTTTGGCACTGAATAATCAACGATGACAGCGATGAAGAACGCAGAAATAACATAGTTGGAGATATACATATTCTCAATGCCAGTGAAGAAGGCATCAAGCACTACCATTGCCGCAGCAACATCAGAATACATCCGGAGTCGAAATCTCCGATTCGAACAATCTTTGACTTCTTCAATCAAGAAGGCTAATCGCCCCTTCAAGTAATGAGGAGTATTCATGGTAGGGTCCAAGAAAAAATTGTCTGAAGGTGTTCAATCAAGAACACTGAACAATAATACAGCCCAAACCCTGATTCCAAAGTCTTATTTTTAGCCTGATTCGGCCATCATCCCTCAATGCAATATTGACGCAATCAGAATTTTGAGATAATTGTCACCTAGCATTTGCAACCACAGGAAGAGGCACCTTCTCTATTGAAATGGAGTTTCCAGACTGTTCGATTCGGAACTCACGAAGCGCATTCATTCCAATAATACTGTCTGCGTTTTGAACGGGTTGAATCGAAACATCAACATTTCTGAGTTTAAACCCACCGACAGCAAGAGATGAAACTCTCGCGACGCAAGTTTTGTTGGCTCCACCGCCAGCTCTACCGTTGGACGACTGAAGGCAAGCGCGGATACCAGCCCTCGACGCCGTGCTTTGTGATATCGAAACCATCGGCTCAGACGGCATGTAGGAAAACACTGTTGGGAATCCGTTCACTGAACCAGTCATGTAATAGTACCCATCAGGACTTGGCGTCAAAACCAGCTTTCCATTTTTCAAGACTTCAACGTCAGAAGCTGCCTGCTTCGCCTGTTTTTCACCTGGCGAGCAACTCTCTACTGAGGGTGCGCTTCCCGACACCTTTCGAACCGGCTTTTGATCATTCTCCCCTTGCCCAGCGCCTCTTCCACCACTCCGTTCCAGCTTTCGCTCCTCAAGTTCCTCTAGCGACAGGTTTCGCTCGCGAAAGTCCTTTGCGAGCTCGCGCTTTACGGTTTCCTCATCTAGCCGGCCCACAGAGAGCTTGGATGCAAAATCCTTGGGAGCACTGCCTTCGCTGGTAAAGGTTATCGTTGGCCTCCGATCCTCCGAGATCAACATCATTCCATCCAGGTTAACCTTGACTCCGCCTTCGTTAAAACCTGTTTCCATGTTGCACCAGTCCTCTCCCGTGAGGACTACGACCTTGTACTTGCCAACCGGAGCCTTGACCGTAAGAGACTCCATCGGATTAAGGCCTACAGCCTGCATCCTCTCGTTGTCGCTCATGGAGTAGAACATCACCATCATCTCGTAATGGTGACGGTTCGAAATTGTCAGCGTACCCCGGGGAAGCCGGACGTGTGACGTATCCATGAGACTCCCTCTCGCAAAGTCCCGATCGCAAGTCACTTTCGCCACAAACTCCTTGTTGCTGCCTAGGGATGAAGTGGCGCGGTCAGAGAGCAGCGGGGCCTTTGTGATAACAACTTTCTCCTCCTCCACAGGCTCATCGCCTCTGTACATCTTTGTTGCCATGTAAGCCGTGGACACAAAGACCGCAGTGAGCCCCAAGCCAAGCAAAACGGCCTTTCCAGATATCTTTGTCGCTTGACGACCAGATCCGCTTCCTTTTTCTGGAGGGGGGGTGCTAGTAGCTGAGCTCATGGGTGACTTCAGAAAATGAGTTGAAGTCTGATTATCCATTCTTTTTATGCCACAAACCGACCCAGGCGGCCGCGTTCTGGCATCGCCTAACAACAAAAAAGCATACCAACCCTATATAAATCACTTTCATAATCGAAACTGGATTATCGAATAAAATCGCAACACCCCGCTTTGGAAAATCAATTAAAGTGATAAAGTATATACTTGATCATAACCATTCAATCCAGCGATGAAATCTCTGGACATTCCTCTCGAGTACATTGACTATCGGAAGTTCAAGCCTAGCGTTCGTCTGTGCTTGGAGCGAAACGTTACGAAAGCTGTTTTCAAACTTAAGATTAGCCATATCCAGCGGAATTTTCGCTCTAAACCCAAACGACTGACCCTGGAGTGCGTCGACTACTCGGGGGAACCCGTGTCCATCTCGTTGTTCGGACCTTCGGTTTTCTCCCCTGAAGTCAAGAACGCTACAGTTGGGTCTGAGATCATTGTGGAAGGTGCCCCTGGAGTTTGGGACTCCCGGATTCAGATCAAGAACCCGGTCATGATTGATCGTGAGATGGTTGGAAGGGTCATACCTGTCTATAAGTCGAAGAAGGGCATGGGAAAGCGAGCTGCAACCATCGCAGAAATTCGGGACGAGCTCGACTCAAGAATCTATGGTGTTTCGCAGATGATTCTGGATTCGAGTAATCTCAAAGAGAAGCAGATTCTCACTGCCATTGGGTCCACATCACCCCGTTTGACCGACTTCCTGTTCTCATTGCACAACCCCGAATCGGTAGAGGAGGGTTTTGCACTTCGAGAGCAAGCTAACAAGCTCGCGGCCCTACTCATTGCTGCTCAAGCCTATCGCCCACCTCGCCCGGACGTACCTGAGTCAGCAATCAAGATCAATCAACAGGATCTTGACGACGTGATTTCCAGATTGCCCATCAAACTTACCCGTGATCAGGAAAACGCCATCTCAGAAATCGTTGCGGATCTACGGTCGGAACGGCCAGCTCGTCGGTTGCTGAGCGGTGACGTCGGGACTGGGAAGACCCTGCCTATCGTGATTACCGCTCTTGCCGCACAACGCGTTGGCGCAAAAGTTGCAATCATGGTGCCGAATGAACCTCTGGTTGAGCAGGTTGCTCGTGAAATTATCGATGTCTTTCCTGAGACTGATGTTGTAAGCGTAACTGGACGAGCGCGAAAGAGTGCAATCGCGGGTAATCCTATCTTGATCGGTACGACTGCCTTAGTTCATCGCCTCAAGGCGGATCCCCACTGGACGCCTGACTACCTGGTTATCGACGAGCAGCATAAGCAGTCAACGAACGCGCGCGCTGCGCTTGTTGCGAATCACACCAATGTGCTTGAAGCCACAGCCACTGCGATACCTCGAACCACAGCATTGGCGACTTACGGCGACATGGATCTGTCGATTCTCAGAGAGTCGCCCGTTGTAAAAAAGATCACATCCCATCTTCTCGGGCCAACCGACAAGCGCCGTGTTCTCGACTGCATCTCCCGAGTGATTGAAGCTGGCTCACAAGCTGCGGTGGTCTATCCCCTTGTTGATGCTGACGCCGACAAGAATCCAAAGTCCTCAGTGATGCAGACTATCGATGAGTGGGAAAAGTACTTTCCAGGAAAGGTGCTGTACATTCACGGGAAAATGAAGCCCGCCGATAAAATTGCCGCAATCAATGAGTTTAAGGAGAACAAAAAGTCTCTTATCGCTGCCAGTTCGATCATTGAGGTAGGTCTAACGGCAGTCAATCTTCGTGTTCTCTTGATTGTGTCGCCCGAACGGTACGGCGTGGCCCAACTCCATCAGCTCAGAGGACGCCTTGCAAGAAAAGGGGGTGCGGGCCTGTTTTTCATGATGCTCGACAATCCTAACGTTGGCCAGGAGACCATTGACCGCCTTAACCTTCTAGTGAAATTCTCCGATGGATTTACTCTTGCGGAACACGACGCTGAGATGCGTGGATTTGGTGATCTATCCGAGAATGGTGAGAACCAGCACGGAGATTCGAAAGGAATTTTTCGAGGCGTAAAGTTGTCACCATCAGAAGTTGTCAAAGCAATAGAGATTTATAACGATTTAAAAAGTGCTTAGCATTTACATTCAATCCTATAAAATGACATGAAAAGGAGATGAATCATGCGAAGAGATCTTTCAGACTGGTATGACCAAGCCACCCCCTCAAGCCGTCATTCTGTGAGCGGTCATGGAGGAATGAACCCTGCCGATCGTCGGCAGATGCCTCACCCGAGACCAAGCCCTCAATCAAACCAGGGACAGTCCGAACCTCGCCAAGATTCGAGGCAATCCCCTCGTAGAGAAGATGCGCCTAACTCAGATCGTTCCGAATCAGAGTACGAGAACCATCATATCTACGGGAAGGGTTCTGCCCTTTGCTTTTCAGCTGATCAAACCAGGGGGAAGGGAGCGTACACGGTACGCATTGAAGGCGCCTCTTCGAATGGCCCTCGCGACTTTAACTGGAGTGACAAGATCAGTTTGCAGTTCACTATCAAGGAGCTTCCTTTTATCCTTGCTGTCTTGATGGGCTGGATCCCAAAGGTTCAATTTGTTGCTCACGGCCCTAACAACGACAAAGGTGTTTCGCTTGAAGTACAGGATGGTCCGAAGATCTTCGTCAAAGTCTGGCAGAAAGATCGTGGCATGCGTTCCGTTCCCGTCCCCCAGGCTGAGGTCTTCCTTGTCGTTGACTTGTTTCTCAAGCAGATGATGAAGAACTCTCCGCACCTTACCTCTGACACAATCCTCGCCATGTGCAAGTCGGTCACGCGTGGCCATAACTCAGCCTAGATAACTTGGCGCTCTAAACGAAATCGTAAAAGGAGAAGTAAGTGAGTTATGTTCATGGAACAAAGCCAAGTATGCCGATGACGTTCTACCAACGGTGCCTTTACCCAGTTGCGTACCCTTGGCTTGCGCTGATGTTCGGGCCCGTAAAGCCTGGTGTGGCGCTGATCTGCTGGGTCGGTTGGCTAGTGGCGTTGTCCATGACCTCTCCGCAGATCTTGCTTTGGGGCACGGTGGCTCCTATCGCAAGCATGCTGATCTCAATCACGGCTAGCGTACTGCTGTTGTTAGACAGAGCCGCCCAACGGGCCAAAGCACGAGAAGCTACGGGGTCGGCATCTACCGACTGATCTAGCTGCTTGATTCCTGGCGGTGATGGACCTTCAATCACAGTCAAATCAGAATTCTTATTTTTTGGAGCCCTTAAAAACGCAATCCTTGCGGAAAATGATGTCGGTGGCTTAGGCGAGAATGCAAATGCATAGTCATAAATTCCGCCTGGAGCCCACACATGCCATATCGCCCCAATCCTCTTGCGAAGTTCAGACTCAGACAGATCTCGGTCTTGGTCGCTTCCGCCTGCGTTAGCCCGATCCTGTTTGCGCAGAGTCTGACGCCTCCCTTCATTTTTGTAGGGTCGCCATCCGTACCTGAGTCTTTCAAAACGGGGATGGCCCCCCAGAACTTCAACAAGGACGGCACCTTCACTCTGGAGGATCGCGGAATCTCGGGAGTCTTTGCGTATGCCGGAGACCCGCTTGTTGAATATTCTCAACAGAACCCCGCCAATTTCTATTTCCTGGACCCCATGTATGGGGTTCCTGGGAAAATCATGGAAGTATTCTGTTCATCGAAGCCTGACCGATCGGATGCCGCGAAGCTTAAATCCGGCGTAACCGCATCTAATAGAGTCGAATGGCAGGAAACCTCATACTCTCCTCAATTCGATAGCCGCGGCTATGAACAGTCAGGGCTTGGCTCTATCGATCAATGCTACTCGTCGCCGATTGCTATGCGGGAAGGCACGGGCGCATGGAAATATGATCCGCAACCCTACGCGTTCTCTGCAAAGGACATCACTTACTGGACTGTAACGCGAAATCCCGATGGGACTGGCAGTGCAGTGACATCCAACTTCGCTACGATCAAGCCACTTTTCCGTCAAAAGCTTCTCAACCGATCAGACAAGATCAAACCCTCTGTTCTCGATAGCGAGACCAAGCACTATCAGTCTTTCGTCGCTCCAAGCTCCGGCCGATTCAAGATTGGAAGCATCGTCAATCCCAACTCAACCTACGGGATTGGTACTCGTGTCTTGGCGACCGGGGCGAAGTTTGGCACCGTCGACGTCGTTGGAAGCGACATTTTCTACACTCCGGGCCCTTCATTTGGTGTGGCAGAAAACGTCAATGCAGATGAATTCATCACTGTCACTGCATACAACTCCGTCCCCTACGTCGGTTCCCAGACCCCTTCTGATCTGCTCCCGATGACGACGTCGGTTTCTGCCGTCTACCAACTCACGCCATATTCACAGGCCCAACAAGGTAACGCCGTGTTCAGGCTTGTGAACACCACGACCGGCCTTCAGAGCAACGTTGATTTTCCAGGGGCTCCTGTCGTCTGGACGGGAGACCTTGGTAACGAGATTGCATCATCGCGGCGTAACGTCTTTTCTTTCTCCCCTGTCGTATCTGAGCCATCCTTCGACATTTACCACACGCCGCCAACTGACCAGAACATCTACTGGGATCCGTCATTGGTGAACATGCAGTCCCTGTACGTCCTTCAGACTGCAGGCGCTCCTTGCCCGATCCTGTACAGGGATGGGAACGGAGATCCTTACGCAACAATCAAGCAGTATCTGAAATATCAACCTGAAGTTGCCACTGCTTGCGTCATCGAAGACCAGAGCGCTTCCGTTCCCAACAATGCGTTTTATGTTGAACGGGCTTACAATTCTTCGAACTCCGACTATGAGTTCAAAAGCAATGAGTATTTCCACTTCACCGCCCAGCGGGATGGGAAGGGCACCGTACAGGTCAAAGTTTCCGAAATCGATCGAAACGGCAACGTCGTAAAGACACAAACACTGAAGTATGAGCGAACACTCGCTTATCCGGACTACTTCGACTACACCCTTGCCAACAACTTCGTTGTGATCAACGGGTATCACGTTGTCACAGACCGAACGAAGGACATCGCAAACGTCGTTTGGAATACGACGGATCTCTCCAATCTCGGCACAACCGGTAATCTCAAGATTGCCCCCTCGACGCCGACTTTCGGGATTGATACAGGTGTTGTTCAAGAGTTCTACGACAAGCGTGCGGTAAAGCAGATCGTCGAACCCGGAAACACCATTTCTCTGATGGGTTTCAACCTGACCAAGGAATCCATCCCCGTTTCTGCCGGCAACCGCAAGTCTGACGGCACAATTACCGTGACCTTCGGAGGCGCAGCGGTAACCGGAGACTACACAGCCAAGCTCATGAGGCTGTCCGCGAGCACGAGTCTTGTATCTGAAGTTGAACTTCCCGCTACCGCTTGGAAGTTCTGCGTGGGCAGCCAAGGACCTGTTGCGACTGACTTGGCGGGCGGGTGCCAAAGCACAGTCACGTTGCCCAAGGATCTTGTTAACAGCGTGAACGCTGCTGAGGATCGGCTCTTTCTTCAGTTCGAAGCGATCCTGGGGCGCTCGAATGCGCTTGCAACTCAGTTTGAAACGCTCAGGGCTGATGACAGCTACAACGAGTACTTTGTCCGCAAGTTTTCGATCCCCGGGTTCGAAGGCAACGTTCTGCTGCCGGACGCGACGCTTGTCGTCCCCCACCCTGGCCTTCGGGGTAAGCCGATGGAAGCGAGCCTTTCCAATCGTCGCAACATTGCGCGCGTGACCTGGACCCTGAAGTCTGCGAACCCTGGCTTCCAAACCGTTGTGACCACACGCCGCAACGCAAGCCCTCTCGATCTCAACGGCCTCCAGCCTGGTACTTATTCGGTTCAGGCCGACATGTACAACGAAGGTGATGACCTGGTTCGCACCAAGGACACTTTCTTTGCTGTGTACCAGTACCCCAACGTCATCATGAAAACCCCCACAAAGGGCACCGTTGGCCGGAGCTATACCCTTTCCGCTGACGTGAGCAACGTCCCTGCGGTGGCAGTCCCGCGCTTCCAGGTGGGCTACGACATCATTCCGGCCACTCTATCCGCTGACGGGAAGAAGATCACTGCAACATACATCCCGGCTCAAATCAGCGAGTCATCCAAAGTCAGTCTGTCCATTCAACTGGACCCCGCCGATGAGTTCTCTTACATCAACTTCACCGCGGCTGACATGGCCATCGATGCTCCTCCCCTTGGATTCCTTGAGACCAAGGCCAACGTCTTTTGGGTTGCCAAAGGTGAAGCCATCAAGTTTGTCGGCGACTCTGCTGCGAAGCGAATCGACTGGCTTGTCACCCGTCCTGACAACCAGGTAGCAACGACCGCAACGCCGAACACCAATGCGTTCAACACTCAAGGCCTTACCGAGGGTGTCAATCTCGTTGCTGCCAAGGTTTACAACGATGTGGGTGAAAGCTACACCACCGAACAGATGACGGTGGCTGTCTACAAACAACCAAAAGCCACTTTCAACATCTCAAACGTGGCGCCGGCCAACCAAACAATCAACCTGGTTGCAAAGACTTCGAACGTACCTCTGAATGCCATTGTGACTTGGCGAGTCGGTGACGAGAT
>Ga0075163_10010214_pt1 | contig 12289 bp, 16 predicted proteins | sample JI1023141ADNA_FD_71478 | JGI IMG/M metagenome (GOLD analysis project Ga0075163, IMG submission 71478) | Wastewater effluent complex algal communities from Wisconsin, to seasonally profile nutrient transformation and Carbon sequestration -... | ecosystem: Engineered > WWTP > Effluent > Algae...
GCAAGGTGTTGGTGGCTTCTTCGAGCCGCACTTTGAGGTCGTCGTTGGTTTGGCCGGGTTTCAGATCGACCAATACCGTCTGATAACCCATGTAGGTAATTTTCAGACGGGTGGCCGCCTCGCCGATCTCCAGGCTGAACCGGCCTTCCGCATCGGCAATGGTACCTTTGTTTTTGCCATCGAATTGTACAGTGGCCATCGCCATGGGTTCGTTGGTGACAGCATCGATGACCACGCCACTGGCGCTGGTGCTGCCGCTATATTGAGCCATGGCCGGGGAAGCCAGGAAAACCAAAATGCCGAACAAGGCAGGTTTTAAAAGGGAAGTGAGGAAGATTTTGCTCGCGTATTTCATTTTGCTAAAAATGACGGGTAGATGGATTGTTTCTGGTTTTTATCGGTGCAAACTTGTCCCCTTTGGTGCCGACCAGGCAAATGATTTGCGATGAACGGTCGAAACTGTCGGGTGAACTTTACAATTCCGGCAGTGAAACTTTTTTGGGGCGGTACAAAATTCCGGCTGTGCGCTGTCCGGGATCAAGTTCAAAACCTGTTCAGGGTTTGTTCAAAATGCCCGAACGATGCTTTTATACGACCGGTCCGCCGAAGTCGGATGTAACACTGACCGTTTCTTTTCCAAAAAGGTGGCATTTAAATATTTGTTTAAATGAGTTGATTAAGCCTTGTTTGGAAAGGGCAGTAACGCAGGCCTTTTGGAACGGCGTGACGCGGGTATCGCGCCTGTCCTGAAACCTAACCTGAATGGAGATTTAATGGGGAAATGGACTTAAAAACCTGTCTGTTCCAATCGCGGCATCCTTGTGGAAGGCCGAATGCCAGCACTTTTGAAAAAACCTGATTTAAACAGATGATTAAACCTTGTGTTTAAAAGGTTGCAATATAAATTTGCCACCTCCACGCAGGCCCGGCTCCCCGTGCGGGATCAAACTTGCCGCCCTCCGGCAGGCGGACCACCCTGGCCAACCCTGCACGGCCCTTGTGTCCATGTGCAGATATAGCTGCCATTTTTCCCTTTCCTGCCTTTGGTCCCGCGTCCTGTTTGCAGACGATTCCGTAAAATCTTTTCAAAAAAATACCTTCACTGCGCAGGATTTTTCCGGCAATGGCATCCAACATCCAAACCGCCCGAAATTGAACGAAGAGCAACAGTTGCTGCAAGCGCTCCGTGCGGGCGACGAGCATGCGTTCCGCCGGCTGGTGGAGCGTTATCAGGAGGCTGTGCTCAATACCTGCCTGGGTTTTTTGCCCGGTCTGCACGATGCGGAAGACCTGACGCAGGAGGTTTTTGTGGAGGTTTGGCGATCGCTGGATGGCTTCCGCGGGGAGTCACGCCTTTCCACCTGGATTTACAGGCTGGCGGTGAATAAGTCGCTGGAAATGTTGCGCAGCCGGAAACGAAAAAAACGCCTCGGCTTTTTTCGGGCATTGGCCGGCCTCGACGATGCATCGGCACAGCAGGCAGTCGACGAATGGAACCATCCCGGCATTGCCCTCGAACAAAAGGACCGCGCCCGGGTACTTTTCAGCGCCATGGCACGCCTCCCCGACAGCCAGCGCTCTGCCCTGGTGCTTCAAAAAATAGAAGGTTTGAACCAGGCCGAAATTGCCGGCATACTGGATGTTTCGGTGGCATCGGTGGAAAGCCTCCTGCACCGCGCAAAAAAGAACCTGCACACCCTGCTTTTAAAACACTATCAATCGGATTCTTTATGACCAAACATTTTTTGACGCAATCGCTGGTATGCTTGTTACTGGCCCCTGTTTCAGCCCAAACCATCGGCCCCGAAATCACTTCCTGGATCATCAACTCCGGCAGCGAGACCGGCTTTGACGGCTTGCCATCCAATGTGCAGCAAGTACGGTATTCGGACGACAATGTATACGTGAGCGCCAGTTGCATCCCGGGGTACGATATCGGTCCCTGGGCCGGCAACCCGAACGTACCTGCCAACCAGAATTTTGTGTTCAAAATAACCCGGCACCCGCAGCCCAACACCGGCAACCTCGTCGCCACACCCCTTGGGCACATCGGTATCTGGTCCAACGGCGTTTCCCTTTTTAATGCCAAAGACGCCATGAGCTGGCAAAATCAGGGCAAATGGAACCGCAACGCCATCGTAGCAGAGGGCCTCTCGTTTGACGATTGCCTGGGACACCCGGCCCCCAACGGCGAATACCACCACCACCTCAATCCCACCTGTCTGTACGACGACACCGATTCCCTGTCCCATTCACCGCTCATCGGTTTTGCCTTCGACGGGTTTCCGATCTACGGCTGTTTCGGCTATACCAACACAGACGGCAGCGGGGGCATCCAACGCATTCGGAGCAGTTACAAATACCGTGACATGGCCCAGCGACAGACCTTGCCCGATGGAACACAACTCGCTGCAAATCAATACGGCCCTGCTGTAAGCAGTACCTATCCGCTCGGCCTGTTCCTCGAAGATTTTGAATACGTGGCAGGCCTGGGCGATCTCGACGAACACAACGGGCGATTTACGGTGACGCCGGAGTACCCGGAAGGTATTTATTGCTATTTCGTCACGCTCGACGACGCTGGAACGGCGGCATACCCCTACATCATCGGCCCTGCCTACTACGGTACCGTGCAGGCCGGCAACACCGGCCCTCAATCGGGCCACAACGTGCCAAACGAAGCGGTCACGGTTTATAACCCGGTATCCGGTACAGAAACACTGGCCGAAAACGCCAGGCTGACATTGTATCCCAATCCGGCGAAGGATCTGCTGTACTTTGGTTTGAACGGGGAAATGCAAGCGGTTTCCTTCGAAATATTCGATGCCACCGGCCAAAGGCTTGCGTTTCAAACATCCGTCAATGATAACCGCATCAACATTTCGGGCCTGCCTGAAGGCATGTTCTGGCTGAAACTAAAGAATACAGAAGGACAGGTACTGGCCGGAAAATTTTTGAAACAACGCTAGCAGCCGGACCCGGCCTGACGCGTTTATAAAACCTGCAATCATGAAAAACGACAACCGATCAGAAGCGGAAGCACAGCGCACGTATGATGTGCTCGATCAAATCGGTCGTGTGGAGGCCAGCCCCTGGCTTTACACCCGCATCCGGAACAGGCTGGAGCAGCGCCCCCGCCAGGTCCCGGCCATCCTGCCGGCCTGGCAGTGGGCTATGGTGTTGGTCGCAGTAGCGGCCAGTGGCTTTTTCTTTGCCCGCAACTCCGGCTCCGGCCGTGATTCCGACCAGCTGGTAGCAGCACTCACCGAAGTTTACGACCTGAATTCCGACCCTTATTCCAATTTTATCCTCGAACCACAAACCGTTCAGCATGGCAACGATCTTCAAAAATAAATGCGGCTGGGCAATAGCCTTACTCACCCTGCTCAACCTCGGTGTAATTGGATTCACCTTGCTGCGCCGGCCGCCCCATCCCCCGCATTCGCGCGAACTCAGCGGCCTTTGGGTAAAGGAGTTGAACCTGACAGCAGCACAGGAAGCCCGGTTTAAAACCATCGAACAGGAGCAAATGAGGGTAGGGCAGCAACTATCGGAACAAATGAACGGCCTCAAACGTAGGATGGTCGAATTGTCCGTACTCGCGCCACAGGACAGCCTGGCCCTCGACAGTATTTTCCGGGCTTCGGACGAGGTGCATCGGGCGCTCAACCGGCACAAAATCAACTATTACGAAAGGCTTCGGCTTGCCTGCAATCCCGATCAGCAGGAACGATTGAAAGCGGTTTTTTTACAGATCACACAGCAGCGACCCGAGCCGCCGGGGCTGCGCAGAGGTCATTAAAGATCAAAGTGCTGCATTCAGGCTTCGCCGTTATAGGCTTTTCGCAAAGCGGCAATGTCCAGTTTGCTCATTTGCAGCATGGCCTGCATGGCTCTTCCCGATTTTTGCGGATCAGGGTCGCCCAGCATTTCGCCCAATGCCGTCGGGATGATCTGCCAGGATACGCCGAATTTGTCGCGCAACCAGCCGCAGGACAGTTGCTCGCCGCCTTCGGAGAGCCGGTCCCAAAGTTCGTCCACCTCTTGCTGTGAGTCACATTTGACGAAGAGCGAAAATCCTTGCGAGAAGGTGAAATGCGGGCCGCCGTTGAGGGCGTAAAAGGTTTGTCCTTCGATCTGGAAATCGGCGGTCAGGAACGTCCCGTCCGGCAGGCGCTTCACCTTGCCGGTTTTTGCATTTTTAAACACCGTGGTGTAAAATTGCACGGCTTCTTCAGCCTGATTGTTGAAGGTCAGGAAGGTGATTATTTTCTGCATTTTGCTCTCTTTTTTAGTGGTATAATTCAATGTGGTTCTGCGGGATAGATCGAACACCCTAACCCGCCGGTGCGTACTGATTGACGACTATTCCGCAATCAAATGCCTGCGACCGGACCAGTTTCAAGGGCGTTGGGCCGGTGAAAACCCGCATGCCGTTGCCGATGGCAACCGGATTGACAAACAGGTGGTATTCGTCGATCAAATTGGCCTCGACAAGGCCCGATACAAATCCGGCGCCGCCGTACACGATGATGTCCTTGCCGGGTTGCTGTTTGATCTCCCTGACTTCTTCCGCAAGCGCCTGCGTGGCCAGGCGGGTATGCGCCCAATCGATGCTTTCGAGCGTTCGGGAAAACACCACTTTGGGCGTTTCCACCATTTTGTGTGCAAAAGCGTCTTCATCTGATTGCGGGCTTTCGAGCGCAGAAGTCCAGTGCGGGATAAATCCCTGTGCCAGCACCCGGCCCATCAGGATACAATCGACGGGTTCGGTCAGGGCCATGACGTAGTTATTCAGTGCGTCGTCCCAGTTGAAGATGGCCCAGTCCAGTTCGCCGTTGGGGCCTGCCACAAAACCGTCCACGGTCATCTGCATTTGCAATTTGATTTTTCTCATATTGATTCTATTTGATGGATGTTTGAATCGAGCCGCACCATGCAAAGCACGTCGTGCAGTCCCAGGTACATTTCCACACAACAGCCGTTCGGGTCTATGCGCGGGTCGTCGAGCAATTGTTCAAATGTTTTTTGGATACGCGGTAGATCCGACATAAAGTTGTCGATGCGTTCACTGATGTATTCGCCTTTTGAGACCGCCGCGCTGTGGTTCAGGTGCATTACTGTTGCGGCAGGGCGCTGATGTCCATGTACATCACTTCCCACTGGTGGCCGTCGAGGTCGGCAAAACTGTGCTGGTACATCCAGCCGTGGTCGCGGGCCTGGTCGTAGATCGTGCCGCCGGCTTCGCGGGCGTTCTTTACGATGTTGTCCACCGCCTCCCGGCTTTCAGCGTCGAGCGCGATCAGCACTTCGGTGGTTTTGGTGGCGTCGGCAATGTCCTTCCGGGTGAATTCGGCGAACTTCGGGTGGGTGAGCAGCATGGCAAAAATACTTTCCGAGATGACCATGCAGGCGGCGGTGTCGTCGGTGAACTGCGGGTTGAAGTTGAAGCCGAGCCGGGTGAAAAACTCGATGGATTTGGGCAGGTTTTTCACGGGGAGGTTGACGAAGATTTTTGTTGCCATTGTTTTTGTTTGCTTATAAAGTTCAAGTTATTGTTTCTCCAGAATGCCTTTCAGGTTGCCCAGCATATCGCTTTCCCAGGCCGAAATAAAACCCGGCGCACCGTCCGTGCCCGTAAAGGTTTGTTTCATTTTAGGGTCCACCATATTCCAGGTGCTGAAATAATTCTGGTTTTTCAGGTATTTCACGTAGTTGAATACCTCTTGCCGGGGTTTGTTGATGGTAATCTCCCGTTCGAGGCTGTAGTCCTTTTTCATGAACAACGCTGCGATCAGGATGAGCGCGATCAGGATGCCCAGTGCGGCAAGCACTTTTTTCAAAATTTTCATGGTAAGTCGTTTTTGTTTTTGATGTATCAAAGCGGTAGCAATGCCGTCCGGGGAGGCAATAAAGTTAGGGATTTGCAGGCAATTTTTTTATTCATTTCCAGGGCCGCCGGCAAAAAACACACCCCGGCTGTATCAGGCCATTTCGGACAGTTCTTTCACTTTATCGAGGGCTTTGGGCCATGTTTCTTCAAAATAGGACACGTATTCGGCGGTCACGTCGATCTCGACGATGAGTTCGGTGAGCCCGTCCCGTTCGAAAGCCGAATAATTTTCCAGTGCTCCCGCCCATTGTTTGGCTGCCTCACTGTCTAGGTCCTCCACTCCATCTTTGATGGTGCCCAGGTGCTGGATCGACAAGAACTCGTTGGGGCTGTGCCGGAAAATCCGGCTCACCATACCTGTCTGTTCCGGGCCCAAAAAGAGCATCCTGCTGCCTTCTTTCCAGTCACCCACGGCGTATGAACCTTCATGAAATATGCAGGCCCAACTGCGGTAGGAATGGTCGTCGAGCATGGTGCGCCATACTTTTTCTTTTGGCGCGGCAATCTGAATGGAAAAGCGAAGTTGTTTCATTGTTAAATTAATTGTTTTAATTTTTTGACTTTGCAAAGGTAATGACAACAAAATAATTGATAAGGGGCGTATTGGCGACTTATTGAGGGGTTGTTTGCGACATATTTTGTTTAACTTTGCCCGATGAAGCACATTTCCATCCTGGTGCCCGAATCTTCGGTGCTCGACAGCATCACTGCCCCCCGATACCTCTTCACGGCCGTCAACAATTTTCTGGCGGCCGCCGGCAAGCCACCCCTGTTCGACGTCCATCTCGTGGGACTGACGAAGGAAGTGCGCCTGCACGACGACCTGTTTTCGGTGCATGCAGATTCGCTGATACAGGATGTGCCGGCAACCGACCTGATTCTGGTGCCGGCCCTTACCGGCAACCTCGCCGAAGCCATCGAACGGAACCGGGAATTCCTGCCCTGGATCAAGGACCGGCACGAAGCAGGCGCCGAGGTGGGCAGTCTTTGTGTAGGCGCTTTTCTGCTGGCCTCCACGGGCCTGCTCGACGGGAAGAAATGTTCGACACACTGGTTGTTTGCCCATAATTTCAGGCGCATGTTCCCGGGAGTGACGCTGGTGACTGACCGCATCGTCACCGAAGAGCAGCGCATTTTCACCAGCGGCGGCGCCAATTCGTACTGGAACCTGCTGCTCTACCTCGTGGAGAAATACACCGACCGCGCCATGTCCATCCTCGCCGCCAAGTTTTTTGCCATCGAAATCGACCGTGACAGCCAGTCGGCTTTCATGATGTTCAACGGGCAAAAAGGCCATGAAGACGAACCCATCCGGCAGGCACAGGCTTTCATAGAGGAAAATGTGACGGAAAAAATATCGGTGGACGAACTGGCTTCCAAATTTGCCATCGGCCGGCGCAACTTCGAACGGCGCTTCAAAAAGGCCACGAACAATACCCCGGTGGAGTACATCCAGCGGGTCAAAATAGAAGCGGCCAAAAAGTCGCTCGAATCGGGCCGCAAAAACGTCAACGAAGTGATGTACGACGTGGGCTATTCCGATGCCAAGGCATTTCGGTCGGTGTTCAAAAAAGTAACCGGACTGTCGCCAACGGAATACAAAGGCAAATACAACCGGACGGCTGCACCCGGCAGGGCAGGATAGGCGCTTCAAGCCAGCAGGTGTTCCGACGGGTCGCTCATGCGCCGCGTGGTGTACAATTCCTGCTCAAAACGGTTGGTGCGTTGTATCACCTGCACGGCGAGTATGGCTGCAGGCACCACCAGCAGCGACCCGAGGGCGTCGGCGCGCAGCCAGAATGCCACTACATCGGGATCGTAACTGCGGCTCATGCGGCTGGTAAGCCTCGAAACGATGTTGTACGTCACCCAGGCGCCCCACCACCAGCCGATCAGTTCATTGCCCTGAATACCGTCGCGTTCGGCTTTGCCGGGAATGTTGTTTTGGGTTTCCCACCAGATCTCCTTCATGATCTCAAATGGCCGGAAGAGGTTCAGAATCGGTACAAACCAGGCGCCTGCGGCCCAGCCTTCCGTGTGATTCAGAATGACGACGTTGTCCAGCCGGTGCAGGTTGGCGTAGGCACGCCGGAACCACATAATGAAAGTAGTCGCGCTGACAATCAGACTACCCAGAAAAATAATGGCCAGCAAAGAGACGATACTGTCGCTTTCTTCAGCGCTTTCGTTGGTCATCTCGCCGGAGGTGATGAGTGCGGCTTGCCACCATTGGGCGCCGGCCAATACGAGGGCCAGGCACATATTGACCCATAAAGAGATGACAGCCCAGCGGGCGCGTTCCTGATTGGGGAGCAGTGTTTCCATTGAAAAAAGGAGAGGGTTGGGTGATTGTTGGAAGCTAAGTTAGAAAATTATTCCGGATTGAAATACCACCGAACGCTCAAGCCCGCATTCCAGGCAAGCGCGCTCAATGTCTTGTTTTCATCCACGATCATGAAAACGCTTTCCGAGGCGATGCCACGTGTTACAACATAAAAATCGATGCCGGTCAGGCCGGGCACCCAGGCAAGGCCCAGCAGGGGCGTAATGGCAAACGACCGGCCCAGCCCGATGTCGAGGCCTGTCTCGCAGGAAAGCCCCCAGACCGGCTCTTTCCGGGTCTGTTTTACCTGTTGGGCCTGGCCTATAACCGGATTGAAAGATTCGTAATCGAGCCGTGTCCGGAAACTCCGGTAGCCGCCCCCCGCTGCAACAAAAAAGCCCTTGCTGAATAGTCCGCCGCTTTTCAAACCGGGTGCGCATACCCCCCGGTTGTTCCGGTCAAAAACATAACTTTTAACAAAAGCCTCAACCGAAATGCCGTCCAGGGCGAACTGCATGGTTTTTCCTGAATTCGGGTGTGGCCGTTCGTGTCCGAAGGCCGTATAACCCACACGCAGGGCCAGGGCAGTTGGATGTTTTTTGAAAATCTGCAGGTCATAACCCAGGCCAATGGCATAACCGCTCTGAAAAACGGCATTTTTTTCGGTTTTCAGGTCTTCGACGGTATAGGTCCAATTGTCGGATTGCTGGCTGGTATGACGCAGGTCGAGGCTGAGTTGGGCCTGTGCCGGGGTAGCAAGGGCCAGCAGGGCGCCGGCAAACAATAGTCTTATGTTCATAATTTGAGTCGTTTTTTGAAAGCCAGCGGGTTTTCGTGTGTCACCCGCCGAAAAGTGCGATTAAAGTACGACAAACTTTCAAAACCGCAGGCATAGCAGGTTTCGCTCACGTTGTTGTCGAGCAGCAACAGCCGTTTGGCCTGGCTGATGCGGTAGTGGTTGAGAAAATCGGTGAAGGTGAGCCGGGTGATTTTTTTGAAATACCGGCAAAACGCTGCTTCGGTCAGGTGGCACAGGGCCGCCACTTCCGCCAGTTCGATTTTGCGCTGGTAGTGGTCGTCGATGAAACGATACAGCAGTTTCAGCCGGTCCTGTTCCTTTTTGTTGTAGCGGTTTTTCACGGGCGCCTCGTGGAGCAGGGTGAGGTCGGCGCTGTTGGCGAGGAATTGCAGGAGGCGCAACACTTCGAGGAATTGCTCAAACGGAGGCAGCCGGTGCAATACTTTCAGGCGCTCGCCGGCCCGTTTTCTGGTATCGCCGTGGATGGCGATGCCGTGGGCTGATAATTCAAAAAAGCGCTGAATGGCTGCCAGTTCGGGTGTTTTGGCAAAGGTATCGCTCAAAAAATCGGGCTGGATGTGCAGCACCACTTTTTCATAATCGGTCTTGATGCCGTAGTCGAAGTTGAGGTGGGGGATGTTGGAGCCGATGAACACCAGGTCGCTGCCCTCGAAACGCGCAATGTGCTCGCCCACGTGCCGTTTGCCGTTGGCGCCATCGATGTACACCAGTTCGAATTCGGGGTGGAAATGCCAGAAATAAAAGTCGTTGAGCCTGGGGTTGAGCATCAGGCGAAACGAACTTTCGGCATCGGGCCGGATGGCTTCAAATTGAAGTCTCATTTTGTGTGAATTGACCCAAATTTACACACTGTCGATAATTTTACCTGCAAAAGGTTAAAATAGTGCAAAAACAGGCAAATAAAGAGGTGGAAATGCGCAGTGCCCGCAATCCATCTTTGCATCCTGCTTTCACCCTTCAATCTTTTTTAAAATGGACAATAACACTCCCACGATGACGCCCACGATGACGCCCACGATGGCTCCCACCATGGCGCTCCAAAATGCCCACCTCGACATTCCCGGCAACCCGTCCACGGCCAAAAGCAGCGCCGTCCGGCTCAGCGACCGCAGCAACGGCCAGCCCCTGCGCGTGCTCAGCGAAGCCGACTGGAAATTCTGGATCGAAAACGGCTACGTGGTCATCAAAAATGCGGTGCCGCGCGAACAGGCTTTGCAAACGGCGGCTTTTATCTGGGAATTCGAGGAAAAAGACCCGAACAATCCCGAAACCTGGTACACCCAGCCGCGTGCCGAAATGAAGATGAAGGAACTCACCAACACCGGCATGGTGGAGGTGTACAACAACCAGCACCTGTGGAACAACCGCCAAATGCAGCGCGTGTACGACGCTTTTGTCGATATCTGGGGCACCGAAAAACTCTGGGTCACCATCGACCGCGCCAACCTCAATTTTCCCTTGCGGCCGGGTTTTGAATACAAGGGTTTTATCCACTGGGACTACGACCCTGAAACCAAACCCCAGAACGTACAGGGCGTGCTGGCCCTGGCCGACCAGACCGACGAAAACATGGGCGGTTTCCAGTGCATTCCCGAGTTGTTCCGCACCTATGATACCTGGAAACTGACCCAGCCCGAAGACCGCAACCGTTTTCAGCCCGACATCACGGGTTTTGAGGATAAACTCGTGAAAGTGAAACTGGAAGCCGGTGATTTGCTGATTTTTAACAGCAGCCAGCCCCACGGCATACGCCCCAATAACTCGACGGACAAGGTGCGCATTGCTCAGTACATCTCGATGATGCCCGCCGAAGAAGACAATGCGCCCCTGCGCGAATGGCGCATCAACTCCTGGAAAAACCGCATTGCACCCGAGGGTTATGCCTTCCCCGGCGATCCGCGCAACTGGGAACAAACCCGTTACGAAGCCGCCGTTTTGAGTGAACTCGGGAAAAAATTGCTGGGACTGGAAAAATGGTAAACGCTGCAATTGCCACGCTGAACAACGGCATCCGGATGCCGCTTTTGGGGCTTGGGTGTTGGGACATGTGGGACGTCGCCGCGCAACAAACCGTGGAAACCGCCATCGCCACCGGCTACCGCCTCATCGACACGGCCGCCATGTACCGCAACGAAACGGAGGTGGGCGCAGGTATTGCCGCCTCGGGCATCCCGCGCGACCAACTTTTTGTCACCACCAAAGTAGGCAACCCGGACCAGGGTTTCGACAGCACACTGCGCGCCTATGAAGCCAGCTGCAAACGCCTCGGGCTTGACTACGTGGATTTGTACCTCGTGCACTGGCCGGTGAAAGGCCAACGCCGCGACACCTGGCGTGCCCTCGAACAACTCTATGCCGGTGGCGCCGTGCGCGCCATCGGGGTTTGCAACTACCTGCCGCCTTTTCTGAAAGAGATGGAAGAATACGCCGGCGTGACGCCCGCCGTCGATCAGTGCGAATGCACGCCCTATTTGTTCCAGCGCGATCTGTTCGACGATTGCCGGGCGCGTGGCATCCTGCTTCAGGCCTGGTCGCCGCTGGTGCGCGGCAAACGCTTCGACGATCCGAAACTGCTGGACCTCGCCCGAAAATACGGCAAAACACCCGCTCAAATGCTGATCCGCTGGGGCATCGACCACGGTATTTCCACCATTCCCAAGTCGGCCTCGGCGGAGCGCCTGCGCGAAAACTTCGACGTCTTCGAATTTTCCATCGATGCCGCCGACCTGGCCGATATGGATGCCTTCAATGAAAATTTCCGCGTTTCGGGCGAGGATCCCATGACCTTTTGGTGAAAGCGGCACGGGTTGTGTTTGGTGGTTGGTGGTTCTTGGTTGTTGGTTCTTGGTTCTTGGTTGTTGGTTCTTGGTTCTTGGTTGCTGGTTGCTGATTTTTTCCTGGATTTTATCCATGATATTTACGACCTCCAAATAAAATTAAATTATCGAATAACCGCCAGCCACCACCAACCAAGCTCCAAGAACTAACAACCAGCAACCAGCAACCAGAAACTAACAACCCGGACCGAGGAACCAAGAACCAGCAACCAAGAACCAACAACCAAGAACCAAGAACCAGCAACCAAGAACCAAGAACCAAGAACCAAGAACCAACAACCAAACCCATCCATGCTCACACTAGAACAATCCCTCCGCGCCGCCAACGCCATTCTCGAGCAGTTGCGCCGCGACCAGAAAGAAGCCGTGATCGTCGTGTGCGACGCGCACGGCGAACTCATTGTGCTGCTCAAAAC
>Ga0075163_10010215_pt1 | contig 12288 bp, 11 predicted proteins | sample JI1023141ADNA_FD_71478 | JGI IMG/M metagenome (GOLD analysis project Ga0075163, IMG submission 71478) | Wastewater effluent complex algal communities from Wisconsin, to seasonally profile nutrient transformation and Carbon sequestration -... | ecosystem: Engineered > WWTP > Effluent > Algae...
AGCGGAGTGGACGGAGTCCACGGAGCCGGACGAGAACAGGAAAGACAGATGACGTCCCTCTGGAACGTCGTCCTCGACGTTCAGAAGTGCCCAGGGACGGAATCGCACTTTTCTGTACGAGTCCGGAGCGAAGTGGACGAAGTCCACGGAGCCGGGCGAGTACAGAAAAGACAGATGAGGGCCCTTTGCGGGCAGCGCCATCGGCGCAACCAGAAGTGCCCAGGGACGGAATCGCTCTTTATTGTACGAGTCCGGAGCGGAGTGGACGGAGTCCACGGAGCCGGACGAGAACAGGAAAGACAGATGACGTCCCTCTGGAACGTCGTCCTCGACGTTCAGAAGTGCCCAGGGACGGAATCGAACCGCCGACACGGGGATTTTCAATCCCCTGCTCTACCAACTGAGCTACCTGGGCGACCACCACTCGGACGGGAAACCCGCTCGAGAAGTGCGGGGAACATCATCGATTCGCCCCCCTCCTGTCAATGGGATAACGCACGGCCGGGTGCGCGTTTCCGCTGCCAGGGGCCTACTTCCGGCCCGTGACCGGCCGGAAGCGCAAGGGCTCGGCCACGTTCTTCACCTGCATGCTCCGGGCGTCGCCGAAGGTGAAGGGGGAGCTTTCGCCGAGGGCATCGATGGCGTCACCCATGACCAGCACTTCGTCCTTGAGGGCGCAGCCCTGGAGCCGCGCGGTGTTGTTCATGCCGCTCGAGAAGCCGGTGAAGTTGTCGTTGGGGCCGAACATGCCCACGAAGAGGGGGGCCAGGTTCACGCCGGTGGACACGTGGAGACCGTCCTCCCGCAGCAGCGCGAAATCCTCCCGCTCCGGGAAGCGATTGGTCATGTCGCGAATCTCCAGCGCTGCCTGGATGGCCGCCTCCAGCCGCGATGCCGGCGTGCCCTCGTAGAACGGCGGACCGAAGAGGGCGATGACGCAGTCGCCGACCATCTTGTCGAAGACGCCGCCGTGCTTCCACACGATGTCGACGGCTTCCTTGCTCCAGTGCTCGACCAGGTTGGCCACGTTGGCGGGGGTCTTCAGCACCTGCTCCGAGAGCCGCGTGAAGCCGGCGATGTCGACGTACAGGATGCCCACCTCGGCCTCCCGGGGCGCGAGAAAATGCGTCCGGTAGTCGTCGCTCCGGAGCAGCCGCGCCACGTCGTCCTCGCGGAAGCTCGAGGCCAGCGTGCGCCACTCTTTGTTGAAGTCGACGATGCGCTGGCGCACGAAGCCGGCGAAGCCCGAGAGGAGATCGCGGTCGAAGGTGTTGAAGGCGCCGCTCTTGGAGGTGACGACGATCTTGCCCACGATGACGCTGCGGGTGATGCCGTTGATGAGCACTTCTTCCTGCGCGCCGCGTACGCCCAGGCGGTCGAGCAGCTCGGTGCTGGTGCCTTCGAGGTAGGCCTCGGCGAGCTTCTGGAGCTCCGGCGTGCGCATGGCCACCTCGGCGTCGGGGCAGGGCTCCTTGTCCTTGAATTGCTGCACCTGGATGGTGGAGCGCGCCTGCTCCTCGGCCACGTAGACGAAGAGCATGTCGGAGACCGGCACCGCATCGCCCAGGATGGTCACCGCGCGCTTCAGGCCCTCGGAGAGGACCCGGTGCCGGAGCGCGTGGCCCAGCCGAAGCATCGTGAGGTGCTTCTGGCGCGCCGCGTGGAGCGCGAACAGGTAGTTGTCGAAGAGCTCGCAGGCCACGTCGAGGGCCTCGGTGGCGTACTTGGCGCGGGCGTCGTCGCCGGCCGGCACGATGACGCCGGCGGAGCCGAACCAGGAGCCCGCCACGTCGAGCGGCTGCGCCACGGTGCGCTGCGTCCCGTCGGTGTGGTCGTACGGCTTGCGCTCCTCGGCACCGGTGGCCGCCAGGGCCGCCTCGGGAATGGCCGCGCTCTCCGGCACGACGTGGGTCTTCAGCTCCATGTCCTCGGCGTAGGTGCGCACGAAGGCGGCGGAGGCGCCGGTCTCTTCCACCACCTGGGCGAGGAGGCGCGGGAGCACCTGGGAAACGTCTTCGTGGCGGACCAGGCCTTCTTCGATGGCCTCATCGACCCGCGCACGAAAGTCGAAGAGGCGACGAAGCGTGCTTTCGGACATGGCCGCATCCTACCGTGTGAGCGGCCATGGAGGATTGGGATTTCACGTGGTACACGTCGTCTTCGATGCGTTGCTTCGGCGTAATCCTCACCGCCCTCTTGCTCGCGCCCGGCTGCGGCAAGAGCGAAGGCACGGCCGACGGCGGCGCCCGCGGGGACGGGGCGGCCGCGGCCAGCGCCTCCAGCGCTGGGCCCGTGGACGCGAAGACCGCCCGTGAGGGCGAGGACCCGTGGAAGGCGGCCGAGTCGCTGGACGAGGACGAGCTGGCGCGGCTCGCCGCGGCGGAGGGACCCGATGGGCTCCTCGAAGGCGCCGCCGCCGACCCCAAGCGCGCGCCGCTGGCGGCCCGTGCGCTCGCCTACACGAGCGCCTTGCGCGTGCTCCCGTTCCTGGCCGAGCGGGGGGCCGGCGACGGGGACGACGCAGCAGCGGCCCTCGAGTCCGCGGTGGCCATCGCCGCGCTTCCAAGGCGCGCCGAAGACCCGGAGGACGCGGTGGAGATGCGGGCCGGCTGCGTTGCGCTCCTGGCCCTCGCAAAGAACGTCGATCGTCCCAAGAAAAACCGTATTCTCGCGATCCGCGCCCTGCGGATGCTGGAGCCACGCGGTTGCGTGGCAGCGGCCGACATCCCCAAGGACTTCGACCCCAAGTAAGAGGAATATGGCGAGCGTATACGCGAACGAAGACTACTTCGTGCAGCTGCTGGTGAAGGCGGTCCAGGCCAACGCCAGCGACGTACACTTCAAGGTGGGCATGCCCCCGGCCGCCCGCGTGTCCGGCGATCTCGTCTTCTTCCGCACGGAGGCCCTCACCGAGGCCGACACCCTGGCGGTGGCCTCGCACGTGGCGCCGCCCGGCTCCGACCTCAACTCGCGCCGAGAGCACGACGCCGCCTACTCGGTGGAAGGCATCGGCCGCTTCCGTGTGAACGTGTACCGGCAGCGGGGAACCTTCGGCATCGTCATGCGCGTCATCGCCCTGCGCATCCCCAGCTTCGAAGACCTGGGCTGCCCGCCCGCCTGTCAGCTCCTCGCCGAGCGCGAGCGCGGCCTAGTGCTCTGCGTGGGCGCCGCCGGCAATGGCAAGAGCACCACGCTCGCGGCCATGATCGCCCACATCAACGCCACCAAGCCGGTGCACATCGTGACCATCGAGGACCCGGTCGAGTATCTGCACCAGGACAACCGCGCCAGCGTGAGCCAGCGCGAGGTGGGGGTCGACACCGAGTCCTTCGCCGACGCCCTTCGCTCGTCGCTCCGGCAAGACCCGGACGTCATCCTGGTGGGCGAGATCCGCGACGAGGTCACCATGGACATCGCGCTCAAGGCCGCGGAGACGGGCCACCTCGTGTTCTCGACGCTCCACACCCCGGACGTGTCGCGCACCATCGGCCGCATCCTGGCGCTGGCGCCCAAGGGCCAGTCGAACACCGTCGAGGAGATGCGCGCGCGCCTCGGCGACGCCCTTCAGGGCGTGGTGGCGCAGCGCCTCTTGCCGCGCGCCGACGGCGGCGGCGTGGTGCTCGCCTCGGAGGTCCTGGTCTGCACCGGAACCGCCCGGGCCACCATCAAGCGACCGGAAGGCAATCCGTCGCTGAAGGAGATCATGGAGAAGGGCGTGCACCCCTATGGCATGCAGACGTTTCCCATGGACATCGAGCGCCTCGTGGCCCGCGGGCTCGTCGACGAGGCCACGGTCTCGGGCATGATGACGTTCTGACGGTCAGTCGTCTTCGGCGCGGAGAATCCAGGCGATGGCCTGGTCGAGCCCGTGCGGCTTCTCGAAGACCGGGCCCAGCGTGGCGGCATCGGCGCGCACCGCCTCGGTGGCCGAGGCGGTGAAGAACGCCACCGGCAGCGCAGGGGTGGTCTGCCGCAGGTCGAGGGCCACGTCGGTGCCGGTGCCGTCGCCGAGATCGAGGTCGAGCAGGGCGCAGGAGAGGCGGCTCGCGTCGCAGGCCGACGCAGCGCGGCGCGAGTCGGCCTCGACCACGTGGTCGATACCCGCCTGCTCCAGACGGTCCAAGAGCAGTCGTCGCGCGATGGGCGAGTCGTCGGCGATGAGAACGCGGCGCACGGTGTCATCCTACCCGAGGCGCGGGCGATTCGGCGCACCATTTGCGGGCGATGGTTGATCCAAGTTGGTGCACCGGCAGGCCAACGTGCGGCGAAAACTCAGTCATTTCGAAGCCCCTCCCGCTGGCATCGGGCGTGAATAGGAGAGCGTCGCGGCGCGCGCCAGGACGGTTTGCGGGAGCTCTCCCGGTGCGGCGCCGCGGGAGAAGGAGAAAAACATGCAGGTTACATTCTGGGGCGTTCGCGGGAGCATCGCGTCACCGGGACCGGCCACGTCCGGGGTCGGCGGCAACACCAGCGCGGTGGAGATCGTGGCGGGCGACACACGCATCGTGCTCGACGGAGGTACCGGGCTCCGGCCGCTCGGCGACGCGCTCCTCGCCAAGGGCGGCGCGGGCAAGCTGGCGATGCTGTTCTCGCACTATCACTGGGACCACATCCAAGGGCTCCCGTTCTTCGTGCCGGCTTACATGCCGGACACCGAGCTCACGCTCATCGGCGGCGCGCTGGGTCCGGCGACGCTCAAGGACGCGCTCATGGAGCAGATGCGCTCGCCGGTGTTCCCGGTGCGCTTCGAGGAGCTCTCGTCGCGCATCGAGACGCGCGAGGTGAGGCCCTTCGAGCGCTTCGAGATCGGAGACGTGGTGGTGACCGCCGCCAAGCTCAACCACCCGGGCGGCGTCTTCGGTTACCGCCTCGAGCACCAGGGGCGCAGCGTGGTGTACGCCACCGACACCGAGCACTACGCGTGCGTCGACCCGGCGCTGGTGCGGCTGGCCGAAGGCGCCGACGTGCTCATCTACGACTCGCAGTACACGCCGGCGGAGTATGCCGGGCGGCCGGGGCTCTCCAAGGTCGGCTGGGGGCACTCCACCTACGCGGCCGGCGCCGAGCTGGCGCGCATCGCGGGCGTCGAGAAGTACGTGCTCTTCCATCACGATCCGCGGCGTACCGACGCCGGTGTGGCGGAGCTCGAGGCCAAGGCGCAGGCGCTCTTCACTTCGTCGGTGGCCGCGCGCGAGGGACTCACCCTGGACCTTCCGGGAAAGGCGCGCGCCGCCGCCGCATGATCGCCACCAGCGGGCCGGCCGGCGGCTCGGTGCCGACGGAGAGCGGTCTTTCCCCGCGCGAGTCTGCTACGCTCGCGCATCCGACGATGTCCTCGCGGCTCTCGCTCCTCGTAGACTTGGCGTCGCTCCTTTCGCGGGAGGTGGAGCTCGACGCGTTGATGAGCACCGCGTGCGATCGCTTGCGCGCGGCCCTCGAGTGCGAGCGCGCCACCATCTGGCTCATCGATGCGGAGCGCGAGGACCTGGTCTCTCGCGTCGCGGTGCTCCCCGAAGTCCCGCAGCTCCGGCTGCGACTCGACCGCGGCATCGCGGGCTTCGTCGCGCGCACCGGCGACACCGTGCGCACCACCGACGCCACCTCCGACCCGCGCTTCGAGGCGGACATCGACCGGCAGACCGGCTACGTCACGCGCTCGGTGCTGGCGGTGCCCATTCGCGAGTCGGCTTCAACGCCCATCCGCGGCGTGCTCCAGCTCTTGAACCACACCCACGGCGCCTTCTCCGAAGAGGACGCGCGCTACCTGGCGGTGCTCGCGGCGCAGCTGTGTCGCGCCCTCGAGCTCACCACCCTGCGGGCCCGCGGCGAAGAGCCGGGCGTGGTGCTCCGCGGCCCGTTCAACCGCATCGTCGGCCGCAGCGACGTGCTGGGCACCGTGTACGAGCGCATCACCCTCGCGGCGCAGACCGACGCCACGGTGCTGCTCCGCGGCGAGACCGGCACCGGCAAGGGGCTCTTTGCCCGGGCCATCCACGTGAACTCCAAGCGCCAGGAGGGTCCGTTCGTCACCGTGGACGCCACCACGCTGCCGCGCGATCTGGTGGAGAGTGAGCTCTTCGGTCACGAGCGCGGATCCTTCACCGGCGCCGATCGCCGGGTCCAGGGGCGCGTCGAGCTGGCCCAGGGCGGCACGCTATTTCTCGACGAGATCGGCGATCTGTCCTTCGAGAGCCAGGGCAAGCTCCTGCGCCTCCTCCAAGACCGCGCCTTCGAGCGGGTGGGCGGCCGGGCCACGCTCCAGGCCGACGTGCGCGTGGTGTGCGCCACCCACCGAGATCTCGAGCGCGCGGTGCGCGATGGCACCTTCCGCTCCGATCTCTACTACCGAATTCGGGTGGTGGAGATCGAGGTGCCGCGCCTGAAGGATCGCGGCGCCGAGGACATCCTCGAGCTGGCCATGCATTTTGCGGACATGTACGCGCGTCGCTACGGGCGCGGCGCGCCCTCGTTCACCGACGAGGCCCGGTCGCTCCTCCTCTCGTACGCCTTTCCCGGCAACGTGCGCGAGCTCGAGCACTGGATCGAGAGCGCGGTGGTGCTCTCCAAGGACGGGCGCCTGCGGCCGGAGAATTTCCCGAAGGTGCGCGACCTCGACGCGCCACGCGAGGACGGCAGCGCGGTGCGCATCCCCCTCGGCCTTCCGCTCGAAGAAGTGGAGCGCCTCTACACCGCGGCGACCCTCGACGAGAGCGGTGGCAACCAGACCATCGCCGCCAAGCGCCTGGGCATCGGGCGCAACACCCTGGCGCGACGGACCAAGAAGCCGTGAGCCGGATCACGCTTCTCTCGATGGCCGCCGTCGTGGTGGGTGTGTTCGTGGTGCTCGGTCTGCGTGAGCTGCGCATGCGGATGCTGGAAACCACGCTGCTGCGCGAAGGGCGGCACCGGGAGGCGGCCCGGGTGAGCGAGCGGCTGGCGGCGGGGCTCGTCGCGCGCATCGCCTCGTCGTCGCGGCCGGTGCACCAGTGCAACGCCGCCTACGCGCTCTTTCTCGCGGGAGAGACGCGGGAGGCGCTGGCGCGTTTCGATGCCATCGAGGCGGCCGCCGGGACCGCACTCCCCATCGCCGCGCGATACCTGTGCCTGCGAGGACGCGCCATGGCGCTGGTGGTGCTCGCGGACGATCCCGCGCGCCTGCGAGACACCGTCGTGGCGCTGACGGAGATCCGCAAGACGCCTCTCGAGGGCCTCTTGTGGGCCCACGCCGCGCTGCAGAATGCCGATCCCGCCGCGGCCACCACGGCGCTCGCGACGCTCCCGCCCTTGCCCAAGGCGCCGCCCGGACGGGCCACCGAAGATGCCGCGGCGCAGCGCGCGGCCCGCGAAAAAATGTTCGCAGCGCTCCGCGGATCGGCGCTCCGGGGGCTCGGAGACCTCGAAGCGGCGGCACCGCTCCTGGCGCGCGCGCGGGCGATTCCCCCGGCCGACGCCTGGTCGACCTTGGCCGAGGGCCCGCCCGCCACGACCCCGCCCGCCTGAAGGTATTCGCGGCGCCGGGAATTTTGAGTATGGTGCAGCCCATGCTCACGCCGCCCTTCGAAAAGAGCCACGTCCGCGCGCTCTACGACAAGCCGCTCCTCGTCCTCGTCCACGAAGCGCGGAACGTCCACGTTCAGCACCACCCGGACAACGAGGTGCAGCTCTGCACGCTCCTCAGCGTGAAGACCGGTGGCTGCCCCGAAGACTGCGGCTACTGCCCCCAGTCGTCGCACTACGAGACCTCGGTGGGCGCCGAGAAGATGCTCGACGTCGACGCGGTTCTCGCCAGCGCCAAGAAGGCCAAGGAGCTCGGTTCCACGCGCTTCTGCATGGGCGCCGCCTGGCGCGAAGTGAAGGACGGTCCGGCCTTCGACCGCGTGCTCTCCATGGTGCGCGGCGTGAAGGACTTGGGCCTCGAGGCCTGCGTGACCGCCGGCATGCTCACCGACGCACAGGCGCTCCGCCTCAAGGAGGCGGGCCTCGACGCCTACAATCACAACCTCGACACCAGCCGCGAGAACTACAAGTCGATCATCAAGACGCGCACCTACGACGATCGCTTGCGCACCCTCGACAACGTGCGCAAGGCCGGCATCACCGTTTGCTCCGGCGGCATCATCGGCATGGGCGAGTCGGTGGACGATCGCTGCGAGATGCTGCGCACGCTCGCGAACCTCACGCCGCAGCCGGAGAGCGTCCCCATCAACGCTCTGGTTCGCGTGGCCGGCACGCCGCTGGCCGAGCTGCCCGCGGTGGATCCGCTCGACATGGTGCGCATGGTGGCGGTAGCCCGCATTCTCATGCCCAAGTGCCGCGTGCGTCTCTCCGCCGGTCGCACCGAGCTCACCCGCGAGGCGCAGCTCCTCTGCATGCTCGCCGGCGCCAACTCCATCTTCTACGGCGAAAAGCTCCTCACCACGCCCAACCCGGACGAGGACGAGGATCTGCAGCTCTTGAAGGACGCCGGCGTCACCGCCATGCCGTCCGCTGCGGTCGCCCACGCCGGGGAATAGCGCAGCGAGGTCAGCAGCGGTGAGCCGCGAACGCCGCAAGGAAGCCCAGAAGTACATCGCGCAGAACCGCGCGGCGAGCTTCCACTACGAGATCTCGGATCGCTTCGAGGCGGGCATCGTGCTCCGCGGCAGCGAGGTCAAGTCGCTGCGCGACGGCCGCGCCGATCTCTCGGAGGCCTACGCGGCGGTGGAGAACGGCGAGGTGTGGCTGCGGCAGATGCATATTGCATCCTTCTTCGCGGCTCGGGCATTTCCCCACGCCGAGCGCGGCGCTCGCAAGCTGCTCCTCCACGCCAAGGAGATCGCGCAGATCGAGCGTGCAGTGGCACGGGAGGGCTACACGCTGGTGCCGCTCGACCTCTACTTCAAGGAGGGTCGAGTCAAGGTCACGCTCGGGGTCGGCCGCGGCAAGAAGGCCCACGACAAGCGCGCCACCCTGGCCGCCAAGACCGAGGAGCGGGAAGCCCTCGAGGCCATCCGCGCGCGCCGCGACGGCCTGCGCTAGCGAGCCTCTTCCCGAAGACGGTCACGCCGCTCCCCGACTCCCATTTTGCGGCCCGCGGCCCGAGGAAGCCCTCGACGCGCCGAGGAAGGTCGGGTACGCCACCCCTGGTGGTCACCGACGAACGCACGGGCCGGTGTAGGGCCTAGAGCACCGAAGGGCAGGCATGGGACACGGCGAGATCGAGGGCTTGGTCGCGGGCGCTGTCGTCGTGCTGGCGCTCGTGGCGACGCTCTCCCTCGCGTCGCGCCGGCAAGCCCTGCGACGCCGGGGCAACGCGGAGGCCTGGGCGCGGATCTGCGAGCGCCTGGCGCTCACGCGAGAAGTGTCCACGGGCGCGCTCAGGGGGCGCATCGAAGATGTGGAGGTGGTAGCGTGGGGAGAGGCGGGGGAGGTCCTGGTCCAGGCGACGTGCGCGGACGAGTGCGGGAGTGTCGTCGTCGAGATGCGCGCGGGCGTACCCCTTGCGGCCGGGGACGCGACCGTCGTGGTCGGCGATGTCGACGCCCCGAACGTCGTGCGGGCGCTACGGCCGCTCAGCGCTGCCGGGTACGCGGTGACCTTCGAGGCGGGCGTGCTCACACTCCGCTGGCCCGACCTGACCATCGACGAGGAGCGAGTGGTCGCCGCCGCGCGCGCCGCCGCTGCAGCATGCGCCTCGCTCGGGCGCGGCTATCGCGGCTGAGGTTCGCGTGCGCGCACGGCTACGCGTCAGCCGCCGCCGGTGCGCGTGAGGAGCGTGAGCGAGAAGACGCGAATGCGCACGCCCCCTCGGAACACCGATACACCGCTCCGGGACTCGACGGCGCGGGTGGGGAAGAGCACCTCGGGCTTCTGGGGGAAGCGCGCGTCGGTCACGAACAGCACCTTGCGGGCGCGCTGCCACTGGGGCCGCGGGTTCCAGTGATCGAAGTCGTCGGGAATGTCGGTGAGGCAGCCGATCTTCGCCTCGTTCTCGAGCGCCGCCTGGAGCTGCGCGCACACCGTCCAGTGCGGGCCCACCACCACGATCTCTTGCTTGGCGTCGCCTACCTCTGCGGCCAGCTGCGAGCGCACCGCGTCGACCACGTTGTTCCAGCCGTAAAGCTCCGCTGCCAGGTTGGCCCTCGGGTCGGCGTTCTTGGGCACGAGCCGCGCGCTCTCCGGGACCAGCACCCATGCGTGCACCGCTGCGGTGAGCGCCCCGGCGGTGATCGCCGCGGCGGTCACGATGCGTCGGGAACCGAGGAGCCCACGGCGCGCGGCGTGCACGCCGATGGCGAGGAGCGGCGGCGCCAGCCAGTGCGGCTCGGCGCGGGGACTCCACAAGGAGAACACCAGGAGCGGCACCAGAGGCACGAGGAACGCCAGGAAGAGGAGCTGCGAGAACGCGTCCGCGGCCCGGGTCTTCCAGAGATCCCGCGCATAGACGACGACCAAGAAGAGCACCACCGGCGACACGTACCCGAGCTGGCCGCCCAGCACCTTGCCCAGGAGCATCGGCGAGAAGCCGGCGCCGGCCTGGGTCGCCGAGAGCCGATGGTGCAGCATGGGCGCGCCGGTGGTGGCCTCGTGATATCCGAGCACCAGCAGCGGGAGCGCACCGATGAGGAGCCCCACGTAGCCGTAGCGGTTCTTGCGGTGCGCCTTCACCAGCCACAGCGCGACCGCCAGGAACAGGAGCACACCCGACACCTTGGAGGCCGCCGCGAGGCCGGCGCACAGCCCGGTGAGGATGAGCGCCGTGTCCTTGGCCTTCTCGTCCTTGGCGCTCATGGCCTGCGCCGCGAAGGCGAGCGAGCCGAGCCACCCGAAGGCGAGCAGGAGATCTGGCGTGAAGCCGTACAGGCCGATGGATATCTCCGGCACCAGCGCGAACACCGTGGCCGTGATGGTGCTCGCGCGGAGGCTGGCGCCGGCGTTTCGCGCAACCCGGAACAGGAGCCACGGGACCAAGGTCGCGAAGACCGCCGTGAACATGTGCACGTGCTCCGGCGTGGGCGCGCTGCCCTGACCGAGGAGCCGTGCCAAGAGGCCGATGGCGCCCGGGTGGTCCAGGTACATGGGCTGCGGGAAGAGCGCGTAGCTCGCATAGAGCGCCTCGCTGTCGCCGAAGCCGATGCGCGAGGCGGCGATGAGCCGCACCGCGAGCAGCGCCACCGACACCATGGCCAGTGGACGACGCTCTTCTATCCATGCCCTCAGCGGTGTAGCCACGGGTCCAGCATCCTCGCGACGTTCACCGACGGCGCGTCGTTGGTCTTCAGCATGTCCGCGAGATCCGTGCAGTATCCACGGAATCGCTCGCGGCCGTCGAGGGTCTCCTCGAGCGCCTCGCGAATGCGCTTGGCGCTGACGTTGCCCTGCACCAGCTCGGGAAAAATGCGCCGTTCCAGGAGGATGTTGGGGAGCGCGATGTGGGGCGTGCGAATGAACAGACGCGCGAGCGCACCGGTGGCCGCGCCCACCCGATGGGCCACCACCGGCGCGACGCCCGCCACCGCGGCCTCGAGGGTCGCGGTACCCGACGCGGTGAGCGCCACGTCGAAGGCCGGAAGGAGCGGGGAGATGCCCGCCAGCGGATCCACGTCGTGGGCCTCCACCTCGTACTCCGCCGCCAGCTGCCGCATCATGCCCACCGTGCGGCTGTCGAGGCTGCTCGCTACCAGGACCCGCGCATCGATGCTGGCGCGGTCGGCGCGGAGCTCGGCGAAGCCCTCGAGCATGACCGGCAACAGGCGCTCCACTTCTTCAGGCCGACTGCCGGGCAGAATGGCGATGGCGTCGGCGGCCGCGGTCATCATCAGGCGGTCGCGCGCTTCGACCCGCGAGAGGTATTCGGTCTCCACGCCCGGGTGCCCCACGTACTCCACGTCGGCGCCAGCGTCTTCCCATAGCGCCTTCTCGAAGGGGAGAATCACCGCGAATCGCGTGGCGCGGTCGGCCAGCTCCCGAGCCCGACCGGAGCGCCAGGCCCACACCTGCGGCGGGCTGTAGAAGAGCGTGGGGATGTCGAGCTTGCGCAGCCCGTCGAGGAGCGACGCGTTGAACTCGCTGTAGTTGAAGAGCAGGGCAGCCCGCGGCCGCCGCTCCTTGGCGGCCCGCAGGAGCTTGTTCCGCGCCAGGGCCAGCGAGGGGAGTCGAAACGCCACATCGGCGAAGCCCATGGCGGTGGTCTGCCGGAGATCGCACAGGAGCTCGGCCCCCACGCGACGGGCTGCGGGGCCTCCCATGCCGAAGGCCCGTACGCCGGGGAGTCGCGCGAGGACGTGGGCGACAGCGCGGTCACCCGAG
>Ga0075163_10010216_pt1 | contig 12288 bp, 4 predicted proteins | sample JI1023141ADNA_FD_71478 | JGI IMG/M metagenome (GOLD analysis project Ga0075163, IMG submission 71478) | Wastewater effluent complex algal communities from Wisconsin, to seasonally profile nutrient transformation and Carbon sequestration -... | ecosystem: Engineered > WWTP > Effluent > Algae...
GGTTAGTTTATGTAGATTGGCAATTAACCACCAATAACTAATTTTATGAGAAAAAGTATTTTTTATAAGGTGATACTCTTGCAAGTGATTATTTTATTATTTCAGCAAAAGGGTTTAGCTCAATTTGAAGAAGGTAAAGAAGAGATCCTTTTCGGTCTTCCTGCATTAAATGGGCCGGCAATAGTTGCTAGTGCAAATAACACAACAACTTATGGAAATTCTAATGAAGACTCTAACCGGATAAAGAATATTATCACTTTAAAAATTAATGAAAATTCAAACGTTTATCTGGCTTCCGGGTTTTCGGCAACTATCAGTTTTACGGTTGATAGTTGGGAAACCTTAGCAAGTAGTGCAGTGCAAGACACAAAAACACTGACAGTTAATTATGACACTACTACAGGAGCTAAATATACATCAAGGGCATATTTAATAATCCCTAAAGCTGAGAAATTAAAAATTACTGTAACCAATGTAAGCATTACCGGACAATCAGGAGGGTGGAATCCATTAGATGTATTGCAACTGGAAAATGAAATGAGGATTTTAAGATATTACACTTTGTCAAATAATACAAGTTATCTGACTCCATCTTTTGCTTCACCTGTAAACAATACAGATGCCTTAAGTGTTTCATGGACCTGGAATTCAGCTACTAACAATAATATTTCACAGCTGGAATGGGCATGGGTTACGGATGAAATGGCATCTTTCTATCCCAACACAGCAAAATTATTTGAGTCAAACAGCATTAGAGTAGATCTTGATTATGCACAAAATTCTTATAAGATTCCTCTTTTGTATGATGATACAGGTAAGTTATACTACAGGGTGCGTGCGGCACTTAGAAAAAATGACGGAAGTGTTATTACAGGTCCATGGTCATCAGCACAAAATTTTACTTTTAATGGACATGAGCCTTATTTGAACTGGCAAAGCTCAACAAGTTTTGCAGAAAATGGAAAATTCAAATCAGTGATTCAGTATTTTGATGGCAGTTTACGCAATAGACAAACTGTTACTAAAGACAATGGAAAAGAGAATACAATTGTTTCTGAAACAATTTATGATCTGCAAGGGCGCCCCAATATTCAAATTCTACCAACCCCAACTATGGGGAATGTTATTAAGTACTTTAAATATTTTAACCGGTTTATCGGGCAAGATATAGATACAATAAATAATACAGTTGAAGATCCAGCTAAATATTTTGATCTTACACCAGCAGCTGTTCTTTGTAATAGGACGATTGCATTGGATAGTTCATGGGGAAACGGTAAATATTATTCTAATCAAAACCCTTGGCTTGCTACTGAACAAAATGCCAAATACATACCTGATGCAAAAGGTTTTGCTTACACCGAAACCCGTTTTATGGATGACGCTACAGAAAGAGTGAGAAGCCAGGGTGGCGTTGGAATAAATCATCAAATTGGCAGCGGCCACGAAACAAAATACTATTATGGTAAACCAGCACAAGTTGAATTAGATGCATTATTTGCAACTGAAGTAGGGGACGCAAGTCATTACTCTAAAAATATGGTACAGGATGCTAACGGGCAGATGAGTATCAGTTATGTTGATATGCATGGACGTACAATTGCCACTTCTTTAGCAGGAGATCCTACTTTTGGTATTGATTCAATTATTAATGCTACAGATTATCCATTGTTATCACAAGTAAATAATCAATTATTAACTTCTGCTACAAATATTGTTAGCGGGAATTCTATTGAGTCAATTAACGGACTATTAGTTTCTACACCAACAATTTATTATTTCAGATATATTTTAGATCCTTCTATTCTTACATTATACAACTGTACAAATCAACAAATTTGTTTCGATTGTAAGTACGATCTTGAAATTTCAATAAAATCAGAAAATTGTGGCGATACCACTCCAAAAATTAGGAGGTTTAACAATTTACAAATCGTTCCGGCTAACCAATCGTGTGGAACATCCATGGGATTTAGTGGAGAAGGGATTAGTAATTCTAAGAACATTGAGTTCACAGATACACTTGGTGTTGGATCATGGATTGTACGCAAGACCCTGACAATAAATGACTCTTTATTTAGAATAAGAAGAGATAGTGCTTTAAATGCTTTTATATGTAAAACGGAGAATGATATTTATGATTCGGTGTATAATATTTTGGCAAGTACATCTGGTTGTGGTTCTTCGAATATCAATGCAACATATTGTGATAGCTGCAATACAAATGTTGGAAATTTTAATAAGTATAGGGCACATTATTTATTATCTATTGGGGAGTCAACAATTATTAATACCTATGATTCAATAATACATATATATTATTCACAGGATTCCCTTGAGTGTGCCAATGCCTGCGGAGCATTAAATGTTGAATTAACAACTTTAAAAAGCCTGAGAAACCAGATGCTGAATGATATGATTCCTTTTGCGGGCCAATATGCAATTGACTCTATAAGGATTGACAGTACAGGAGAAGTTTTTCCGTTGACTGATAGCAGGCTGGAATCTAAGTTTAATATTTTTACAAATACACTGGCATATTCTCCATATATAAAACCATTCTATAAAAATCCTTTAAATGAGAATGGTCAGAATTTCTATTATACAGAGGGAAATTTAATAGACAGCATAATTCATGGTTATGATGAAAGTAATCAGTCTATTCTTGATACGATTTCCATACCTGAATATTCTAATTTATTTTACCGAACCTGGACAAATAGCTTAATACAATATCACCCTGAATATAGCAAATTGTTGATCGCAGAAGGAGAATTAAGACCTTCATATGAATGGCTGGATAAAATTCAGGGAATGGATATTTATTCAGACACATCTGGTTTTCAAAACCCTCTTTCTTTGCCAACATCGAGTACAAGGCCGGACCCATTTTTTGCAATTGCTGCAAATGCCGCGGATAAGGATATTATGGACAATAGAATCCGTATAAACATTGACGGAACAACAAACACATCAGGAGCATCTATATGGCAGATGGCAAATAGCGCTGTGTTATGTGCTCATGTAGATAGTTCTCAAAAGCCAGTTTGTACACTAGGGTTATCTGCGGCATCAAAAATAGGAATCGATCCAAGCATCACTGATCCTGCTTTGAAGAATAAAGTATGGGAACAGTTTAGGGCATTATATCTTGGGTATAGAAATGAGTTAGTTTTAAATTATATTAACTCGCAGCCAGGTGTTTTGAGCAGAATTGACATGGACACATTATTGGCAGAGGGAAAAATACTTGTATTTGCAAATATGCAAGATATGGCAACTCAAACCGGACAAGAAATTCTATGGCAACATGCCAGTACTGCTGATACCGGAAATTTAAACACAACACTTGCTGCGTTGAGTAATCCTTTTAATTCTAATAACTGTCTTGGCCAGAAACCTTTTTGGAAATCCCGATTATTGCAATGTGAAGAGTTAATCAGTTATCTGGGTAATGAAACTAATGCTGATTCTGTTAAAGTAAATAATATAATCAATAGCATATTAAATGGGATGGTATCTGTTTGCCAGCATTCCCAAAATGCACAGCAACCGTATGGTGCCAGCAATGTTAATCCTGCTTATACAGGGGTACCACAGAATTTTGAGCAGGTAATCAACTTTGTATTGGATTCGGCAGGTATAAATACTGTTGGTATTGATGGTTATTTCTGTAACCCCTATACAATTGACTTTCCAAAGCCATATGGTTTAAACCCACAGGTGCTAACAAATTATTCAAATACAATTGATTCATGTGGATGCAGGCGTTTTACAACTATTCTGGAAGAAGCTCTGCTTCAAAATGCAGATACATCGAGCCTTACAAGTGTAAATCAGTTTTTATTAATAAACTATAATGATAGTATAAGTTATTCATTATGGGAAGGGTTGAAAAAGTGTAAGGATATGTTTAAAGACAGCTGCTATACTTTATATGATAGTTGCCCTAAACCTGTTATAAGCGGTTTTACCATAGATTCTGGAGAAGGCGCAGTAGTTGTTCACTATCTCCCAAATTCAATTTCTTCTTCTTGTGAAATTAAAGTGTATGACCAGAACAATGATTTAGTAACAAATCAGAATATTAGTTGCTCTGATTCACTTGCACTTGTTTATAACCTTGATACTTGCAGAAATTACTCATTTATCATTGTTTCAAGCACTGATTCATGTGTCAGTAATTCAGATACGGCTTTCTATATTGGTTGCCGCAAACCGGTTATTACCGGGATGTACTTGCAGAAGGATTTTTATTTAAATTATTTACCACAATCTTGTTATAGTAATTGTGTTTTAAATATCTATGATCACGGTAGCCATTTTATAAGATCTATAACTTTGGATTGTGCTGATTCAATTGTAAATACCATATACGAAGTAAAAGAAAATCCTTGTGAATTATTTCAATTTCAAATTGTTGGTTATTCAGAATCATGTGGATATATAAGTTCAGATACGGCATTTTATAATGGTTGTTGTCCTAATCCTGTAATTACCGGTATTCGGTATGATTCACTTTTCCAGGTTAGTTATCAATCGCAACCACTTTATACTGGTTGCACCATAAAAATATTCGATGCAACTAACAAAGAAATTATAACTCAAGATATTAATTGTGGAGATACGGTTGTGAATCTTACTGATATTATGTTAGAACTTGGACCTTGTGATCCTTATTCATTTGTTATAGAATCCTCTTCTGAAATATGTAATCATATATATTCTGATACAGCTTATTATCCGGGTTGTTGTCCAAAACCCATTATTAAAGAAGTAATACAAACACAGGAGAAAGATATTCTGAAATTAAACTATCAAACTACTCAAGTATTTGATAGCTGCATCATAAAAATATACAATGATAGCAACATATTGGTGCTTGAACAATTGCTTAATTGTGATAGTTCATCAATACTGATAAACTATAAATTTGACAGCTGTAAAACATATTCACTGAATATAGTTTGCCATTCACCTCATTGCGGAGAAGGTGTTAGTTCCGATACACTATTTTATAATAGCTGTTGTATTAAACCCGTATTGAATAGTGTACATTTTGATTATGACAACGGTGATATGGAAATTGGCTATGTACCACAACCTAATTATACAAGTTGTATATTAAATGTTTATGATACAGATAATATTCTTGTGGTTACAAATATTATTGACTGTTCAGATTCTTTGGTTGTTATTTCAGGATTAAATCCTTGTATACTTTACCGGTTTCAACTTGTAAGCACATCTGATGCATGTTTAGGAATGGTTTCTGATACACTATTATATGGAGGTTGCTGTCCAAAACCTGAAGTTACAAAAGTTGAATATAACTATAAACAAGGTAAAATGATGGTTTCATTTATGCCACATTCCGAATATAAGAATTGTAAATTATATGTCTATGAAGCTAATGGAAGTGTTTTAACTGTAATGGGGATAAATTGTACTGATACACTAGTAATGCTAGATTTGGATCCATGTAAAAATTATTCATTCCAGGAATTTGTAGAATCGACTGATTGTGGAGAAATATTTTCTGATTCGACATATTATGACAGTTGTTGCCAAAGGCCACGAATCTCCCAACTACAATATTCTAATGGAAAAGTTCAAATGACCTTTCATTCACAATTGAACTATGAGAATTGCCAAATAATTATTTACAGTGAAAATTTCACACCAATTGATACAGTTGCTGTTGAATGCGGACAAACATTTTTCGAATATCCCTTAGATTCATGCCTGGATTATCATTTTGTAATAATGAGCCATTCGGAGTATTGTGATACCTTATACTCTGATACGGCCATGTATAGGGGATGTGATAGTATGGTAATTTGTTTACAAATATATAAGCCCATTCTTCTTCCGGATCCTGTACTAATCCCTTCTTTATTGAATTGTGATTACAATAAACCATGTATAACTTGCGCAAAGTTAGATAGCCTTACTATTGAATTCCGGCAGAAATTTACAAATTTCAACAATGTACCATATCTCGACTCAACAGCAAATGATGATCAGCTAAAGCAAAATAGTTTATGGGCAAGATTCCTTAATTACAGAACAGGATTTTCTAAAACTACAAGGGATTATTTAGAAGCATATCATAACTGTCACACAATTGTACCGCAACCAGCATATGCTATATGCTCGTATACAAAACCACTTAATGATCCTTCTGATTATTTTGTCATTGATACATTGCCATGCAGAAACATTCAGACTCAGGCTCAGTTTATAACACAAATGTTGCTTCAAAGTATTAAGGATTCGCTTATTGCCCAATTTGATAGTTTGTATAAAGCAAAATGTCTTTCTGCAAAATATCAGGAACAATTCTATGCATCTTATACACCAAAAGAATATCACTATACTTTGTATTATTATGATCAGGCAGGTAACCTGGTTAAAACAATACCACCGGCAGGTGTGCGGCCAAATTATAATAGCGGTTATCTGGCTGGAGTATTATCAGCCAGGAATTACGGTGTAGACTATACCACTAGTAATAATGAAGCATTGGCAACACATTACCGATATAATACGCTCAACCAGGTTATTGCTCAAAAAACTCCTGATGCCGGTATTAGTAAATTTTGGTATGACCGCCTGGGCAGGCTTGTTGTAAGCCAAAATGCAAAGCAAGCTACCCTAAATCAATATAGCTACACTCTATATGACGAATTGGGGCGAATCACGGAAGTAGGTCAAAGTACTAATAGTACTTCAATGAATCAAACAATCAGCCAGGATGAATCATCTTTGGCAAGTTGGATTGACAACATAAGCTCAGGATCAAAGAAACAGATCACTTTGACGTTATATGACTTGCCGTATACCTCAATTGCAGTTTCTAACGGAGGAGCTACAGGTTTATACCAGAAAAACTTACGAAACAGGGTTAGTTATTCAATGGTATTTGACGATGAAAATCAAAAGAATTCATTATCAGATGGAACTATAGCTGGAGGTAATTCGGCAACGTATTATTCGTATGACATTCATGGCAATGTAGATACACTTCTGCAGGATTACAAAACAGGTATGGGGTCAATTGCCTGTTCAGAAAATGCCGGGAATCGGTTTAAGAAAATGATCTATAGCTATGATTTGATTAGTGGAAAAGTAAATGATGTTGCATATCAGGCCGGGTTACGCGACCAGTTCTATCATAGGTACAAATATGATGCAGAGAACAGGTTAACAGATGTAGAAACAAGCAAGGATAAAATATATTGGGAAAAGGAAGCTGTTTATAGTTATTATCGCCACGGACCACTTTCAAGAACGTTGCTTGGGCAAAATCAGGTTCAGGGATTGGATTATGCTTATACAATTCAAGGATGGTTAAAAGGCGTGAATAGTACCAGTGTTGGATCAACATTAAGTAATGCCGGTGATATTGGGCAAGATGGCTTATCCGGAGCAAATAGTGCAGCTGCACGGGACGCATTTGGATTTAGCCTGAATTATTTCAATGATGATTATAAACCAATAAATTCATCTGTTTCACCTTTTGCTGGTATTCCGCAAGGGAGCTTACCGGCAGATCCTGTAACAGGTAAAACAACCGGCTCACAATTGTTTAATGGAAATATAGGAGCCATGGCTGTGAATATTCCAAAATTAGGAAACCCAATGCTGTATGGTTACCAGTATGATCAGTTGAACCGCATAGTAAGAATGGATGCATTTACTGGCCTTTCAAATGCAGCAAACACCTTTACTCCCGTTAGAACCGATGACTATCATGAAGAAGTAAGTTATGACCCCAATGGAAACATACGGATCTATAAACGAAATGGATCAACTGCAACCAGTAATCAATCAATGGATGAACTGGAGTATTTTTATAATGTAGATACGAATGGTAAATTGTTGAATAACAAATTACGCCACGTAACAGATGCAGTAACCACTCATACAGTTGATCTTGGAACACAAAATGCCGATAATTATACTTATGATGAAATAGGCAACTTAACGGCAGATAGTACAGAGGGTATAAGTAGCATTGAATGGACAGTATATGGGAAAATTAAAATGATTATTAAAACTAATCAGGACACTATCAGGTACACCTACGATGCTGCTGGTAACCGCATCAGTAAAAACCTGCACAGTCCAACTGTGAATAAAAATACATTCTATATAAGGGATGCCAGCGGCAATGTGATGAGTATTTACCAGGAAGGGGAGAATACGATTAATGATGGAGATTTGACTCAAACAGAATTACATTTATATGGTAGCAGCCGTTTAGGTGTTTACAATGTTAATGTTAATACAGAATGTGCCGAAACTTACACAGAACTTACTAACTTTATCAGGGGAAATAAGTTCTTTGAGTTGAGTAATCATTTGGGAAATGTATTGGCTACTATATCAGATAAAAAGCTCGGTCACAATTCAGGAGCTGATACAATTGATTACAATTTTGCAGATGTAGTTACAGCAAATGACTATTATCCGTTTGGAATGCTGATGCCGGGAAGGAAATTTGATGCTGGAAGTAGCTACCGGTATGGATTTAATGGGAAGGAAAATGATAATGAAGTTAAAGGTGAAGGTAATCAGCAGGATTATGGATTGCGGGTTTATGATACAAGGTTAGGAAGATTTTTATCAGTTGACCCATTAGCAAAAGATTATCCTTGGAATAGTACTTATACTTTTGCTGAAAACGACATATTGAGAAATGTTGATTTAGATGGGGGTGAGAAAAAAGAAGTAATTACTAGATATTGGCAAAATTCTGATGGAATAATTTTAAGTAATACTTATACATTGGATAGTCATAATGAGTTTAATTTAGGAAATGGAACTTTAAATACAATTATTGTTGAGAAAATGAGCTTAAAAAATGGAGTTTTACAATTTGAAACTCCTGGGTTTACTTCATATGAGTATATACCAGAACCGCCAATTCAAAAACAATTTTCTGTTATCCCAAGTGGATGTAATAACACAATACCAATGCAAGAATTTGGTTTTGTATTATATGGAAACGCTAATGGTACTACTTTAGACCTTGGAGGAACTGATGCAAAATTTAAGGAAGGGTTGAATTTAGGAACAATTCTAACCTCTATTGGAGATGCAAGACCATCAATATCGGGATTTATAAAAAACGGAAATGCGAAAAAAGTAGTGGAAGCGTTAGAAAGTTTTATAGATGCTGCTGAAAGAGGAACTGAAGCAAAAGATATAAATATCACAAATACTAAATCATCAAATACAAAGCCTATAATAAAAACAGATAAACCGGTTCCAACAAAAGGTTGGAATTACTATGAGCGTAATAAAGATGGAACATTTAAAAAAGCTTCCCGACAAAGTGGGCTATCTGATTCTACTGTTCCAGGGAAAAATGGAGACCCCGATACCATTTATAAAAGACCAATAACAATTCCTTTACCACCCAAAAAGGACATTATACAAAAAAAGTAGAAGTGCATAAATATTTATACATACTATTATTCATATTTTCAACGTCTAGTTGTAATAACAATAAGCCATCGAAATTGAAAATTGGGAATCAAATTATTGAATCACATTTCACTAAAGATTCTTTATTTGAAGGCGAAACTAGATTTTACTCTGAGTCAGGTAATATACTAAGTAAAATGTTTTTTACTAACGGTATGCCGAATGGTGTGTGTATAAACTATTATAGTAATGGTAAGGTTAAAGATTCTTCACTTTATAAAGTGGGATACCAAGAAGGGTATCATTATGTGTATGATTCACTTGGAAAAATTGTTTATTGTGATTTTTATTTACATGATCATTTAATTGGAGATAGAAAATATTATGAAAATGGCTTAATATCCAATTACTCATTTTTTGACTATGAAGGAAGATTGTTATATGGCTGTGATTACGATTCTATTGGTGTTAAATTATTTTGGGGTGATATTCTCAATGTTGGTGTTAATTCAATTCATTATAACGATACTTTAAAAAGTAGAATATTTATTTATTTTATAAAACCTGAAAAAATAGAAATTGATTATACTTTAGGTTTAATTGATAGTAGTGGAAATAAAAGTGAATTAACTAAACTAGAAATTTTAAATCGTATTTCTATTGACACTATAGTTAATAATCCTCCTAAAGGATTGACATACTATGTTTCACTGAAATATAATGATACGATTAATAATTTTCAAAAAATTTATTTATCCGATTTAAAATAGAAATATACTTTCAGCCAGATTTTGTATTTGCCTGAAATCATTTTGCTTTTAAGTTACTGAAACTTCTGTCACCGACATATGGTTTTCAAATTCCATCCAGAATTCGTATTTTGAAATACTAAAGTTCTTTGAAGTTATTTAGACCATTACCCGTTTGGAATGCTGATGCCTGGAAGAAAATTTGATGCCGGAAGTAGCTACCGGTATGGGTTTAATGGGAAGGAGAATGATAACGAAGTGAAAGGTGAAGGTAATCAGCAGGACTATGGAATGAGAATTTATGATGCGAGATTAGGTAGATTCTTTATTACAGATCCTTTAACTGCTAAGTATCCAGAATTAACTCCTTATCAGTTTGCAAGTAATAGGCCAATAGATGGTCTTGATTTAGATGGGATGGAATGGGCTAGCCATTCAGAATATATAATCAATTTCATGAGTGGCCAATCATACATTAGAACAACTAATTATGTAAAACTTAAAGTTATAAATGAATCAAAAGTTATTACTAATCCAGATATAATAAAAGCAAAGGCGGAGTTAGTAGCTAGATCTATAGAAAAAACAATGTCAACAATTATTCAGGTCCCTTTGAGACTTCCAGATGAAATTGTAGTAACAACAGTGATTCTTGATTTTACGGCTCCATTACCCACTGATTTACCTACTATTGGAAGATTAACATTTGATGATAGAGTTTCTTCTACATCTACAAATATCATTACTGCAAATGGCGTTACAACTACAATTACAAATACTATAAGCGTCCCTGGAGAAACAAAAGGAAAAATAAATAATTTTAATATAAGAATAGGAATTACCATGGATGGAAATATTGTTAGTGACAATGAAATTGAAAACACTAGTGCTCATGAAGGAGCACATTCAGCAGGTATTAACCATCCATGGGAATTGAAAGAAGGAGAAAAGCAACTTACTCCTAATTTGAATCAGAATGATCCAATACTAAGAAATAATTATGATATACAAAATAATTTGATGAATAGCAGTGAAAATCCTGACCCCAATTTTAGAAGAAATTCAGGGAATATTTTTTTACCAGGACAATTAAAAGCAGCGACGGAAAAAATTCAAAAAGAAAGTGGTTATGAAATTACAGATTTATAAAATACTTTGCATTCCATTTTTCAGTTGTTTGTTATTTTATTCTTGCCAAAGCTCAAGATCTTTAAATTATCAAAAAATTGAAAATGAAAATTGTTACGAAAAAGTTGTGTACTTTTTTGAACCTCTTTCTAAAGATAGTTCTCGTTTGTTAAATACGGGCGATTCCTCTCGCATTATTTTTTATTTATTTAACGGCTTTCAAGACACTGTTGCTGTTTCATATAACAGAATTAATCTTTTGGTAGGAAGTGTATTTGAAGATTTCAATATTACTTCTTCAAAATATTCAGGTGTACATTTTGAAGTTGAAGTAGACCCCAATGTTAAATTAATAAAAATGAAATTGCTTAGACAACAAAAGTGCGTAAATATTGAATTATATTCAAAATATCCAATATGTACTATATCAAGGGAGAATGATGTGTGGATAGTAAATTATCGAATTAAAAAAATTGTGTTAAAGTAAAGTCTGTTTTTATTTAATTCATGAAATGTTATTTTCGTTTTTTAACGAGATTAAAATCTTCTAATGTTGTATTAATTTATATTTGCGTATGATATTTTATAGCTTTCTCTTCTGTATATACTCTATAACATAGCGTAGCTATTGATTTTTACCACTGGCTGCCACAATTAATAGTAATAATTTTATAAAACCTTCGAATCTATTAAGTATTCGTAGTTAAAATAATACTTTTACAATGTAAAGCATATTCAATATTTGTAAGATTATAAAGTTCTTTGAATTTAAATAGACCACCACCCGTTTGGAATGCTAATGCCAGGGAGGAAATTTGATGCTGGAAGTAGCTATCGGTATGGGTTTAATGGGAAAGAGAATGATGTTAAAGATGGTATAGTGCAATACGACTATGGATTTAGAATATATGATCCTAGACTTGGGAAATTTAAATCTGTTGATCCACTTCAGAAAAAATTCCCCGAGCTTACACCA
>Ga0075163_10010217_pt1 | contig 12286 bp, 12 predicted proteins | sample JI1023141ADNA_FD_71478 | JGI IMG/M metagenome (GOLD analysis project Ga0075163, IMG submission 71478) | Wastewater effluent complex algal communities from Wisconsin, to seasonally profile nutrient transformation and Carbon sequestration -... | ecosystem: Engineered > WWTP > Effluent > Algae...
GCCGAAGGGAACGGGCGTCTCGGCGCCGATGATGACGCCCTTGGCCGCGTCCGCCTGGACCATGCCGCGCGCCGCGTCGCCGTCGGTGTGGAGCGTGAAGGCCGCGCCGGCGATGCCCAGCGTGAGCTTGCGTCGAGAGACCATCGAGAGCAGCGCCGGGTTCTGGTAGGCGGCCTCGTAGCCCTGCGCGGTCGCCGCCCCGATGCCACCCATGGCGGGTGAGCGCGTTCCGTAGCTGAAGAGGTCTTCGGGCGACGCGTGGGCGGTGGTCCCGGCGGCGAGGGTGACCGAGAGCGACGCCGCGAAGGCGAAGCGACGCCCGGTGGCCATCACGGCTCGCGCCCCGCAAGCTGCCCACACGCGGCTTGAATATCGGAGCCGCCGCTGTAGCGCTTCTTCGGGGGCGTGCCCAGCACCGCCAAACGATCGCGGAACCGCGACTCTTCCGCCGCCGACTGCCGCAGGTACGGGTCGTCGCCACCGATGTTGTTGTAGGGAACCACCGTGAGCCGCGGACGGCGACCGGTGTCGACCACGAACCGCTGGAGGAGCGCCGCCAGCGCCTGCGCGTCCTCTTCGGTGTCGTTGACGCCGGCGAGCGGCGTGACCGCCCAGAGCGGCGACAGGCCGGTGATCTCTGCATGATGCACGCACGCCGCGTACACCTCGTCGACCGAGTGTGCCGCGGCGATGGGCATGAGCGAGCGCCGGGTCGCCTGCCGTGCGCTGGAGATAGAGAGACCCAGGCGCACCTTCTTGGCCTCCGCCGCGAGACGGCGAATGCCCGCCGGAAGGCCCGAGGTGGTGACGGTGATGTTTCGCGCGTCGATGGCCAGGGCGCACGGGTCGCTCATGACGCGAATCGCCTGCAGCACGCGGTCGAGGTTGGCCATGGGCTCGCCCATGCCCTGGAACACCACGCCGTGCACCCTGGCCCCCGGCGGCAAGGTGCGGCGCACCACCCGAACCTGCTCGACGATCTCCCAAGCCTCGAGGTTGCGCACCAGGCCCATCCGCCCGGTGGCGCAGAAGCGGCAGCCGAGGGCGCAGCCCACCTGCGAGCTCACGCAGACCGAGAAGCGCCCGGCCCGCTCCAGGGGAATGCGCACCGTCTCGATGAGATGGCCATCGCGGGTGCGGAGCGCCACCTTCTGGAACGGGTCGAGGGCGCTCGCCTCTTCGCGGGCGATCTCCAGTGTGGGCGTAGACGCGGCCGCGCGCATGGCGGCGAGGACGATGCGGCGCACCCCGCCCAGCGGGCCATCGGTGGGGTCTTCGCGATGCACCGCCGCCACGATCTTCCGCGCCTCCGCCACCGTCATGGGCGGGACCGCTGCCGCGAGGTCCTCGGGCGTCATGGCTTGAAGTGCGAAGCGCCCCTCGTTCATGGTCAGGCGGCTTGTCTAATACGGAGTCGCCCAAGGTCAAACCGGGATCACCGGGCACAGGACCGTTTCGACATGGGGGCCGCCGACGCCGGTGAGGGCCCCAGGCCGCGACGTCCGGAGCATCGGAACCGCGCGCAGTTCGTGGCGCTGGTGGGAGCTTTTTGTGTGCTAGCGTGATGGGCGCATGTTTGGCATGGGCTTCTGGGAAATCGTGATGATCGTCATCGTGGCGATCGTCGTCATCGGCCCGAAAGATCTTCCGAAGGTCTTGCGTCGCTTGGGGCAATACGCCGGCAAGCTGCGTCGCATGGCGGCCGATCTCCGGGCCCAGAGCGGCATCGACGACGCGCTCCGCATGGAGGGTCTCTCCGACGACATCAACGAGATCCGCAAGCTAGCCCGAGGTGAGCTCGACGGCGTGCAACAGTCCATCCAGCGAACGCCCGAGGATCGCGCCCAGTACGACGAGGAGATGAAGCAGCTCGACGCTTCGCTCTTCCGCGCCCGTGAGTATCCCCGTGACGGCGCCGACAGCTACGGCGCCATCCCCGACGCGGCCGCCATCGACTACGAGCTTCCCCCCTCGCCGCTGGCGCGCGATCCTCTGTATGTTACAGGCGATGTCGACGGTGCCTTGCCGGAGCTGCCGGCTCCCACCGTCGCGGCCGAGCCCATCGACGCTCCTGCCCCCGCGACCGAGGATGCGGCCGACGAGACGACGAGCGCCGTGGCCACCTCGGAGAAGCCCCCCGCGAGCCAGGACGACCCGGTCGGCGACGCGCCGGCAGAGTCCGCCGAGACGCGCACCCCCATCCACGAGCCCGGGTCATGAACGAAGACGTCACCGAGCCGCCGGTCGCCCCGGAAGCCGAAGTCAAGATGACCATCTGGGAGCACCTCGGGGAGCTCCGCTCGCGCGTCATGCGCGCCGCCATCGGCCTCGGCATCGGCGTCGCAGGCTGTTGGGCCTTCCGCGAGCGGCTCCTGGCCTGGCTCATCGTCCCCTACGAGAAGGCCTGGATCGCCCGGCACATGGAGGGCAAGCCGGAGCTCCAGACGCTCTCTCCCGCGGACGTTTTCCTCGGGTACATGCAGCTCTCGCTGGTGGGCGGCATCGTGGTGGCCATCCCCATCATCTTCTACCAGCTGTGGGCATTCATCAGCCCCGGCCTCTACGCCCGCGAAAAGCGCTTCATCTTCCCCTTCGTGGCGCTCTCCTCGATGCTCTTCCTGAGCGGGATCGCGTTCGCCTACTACGTCTTCTTCCCGTTCACCTTCGACTACTTCTTCTCGCTCCTCGGCAAGGTCGGCGACACCACCGCGCAACTCACCCAGCGGCCCACGCTCGAGTACTACCTCGACTTCATGACGCGGCTGCTCCTGGTCTTCGGGGCCATGTTCGAGATGCCGCTGTTCATCACGTTCCTCGCCATCGCGGGAATCGTGAATACGCGCCAGCTCATTCGCTTCAGCCGCTGGGCCATCGTGGGTGCCTTCATCCTCGGCGCCGTCATCACGCCGGGCGGCGAGGTGCTCACGCAGTCGATGGTGAGCGGCGCGCTCATCGCGCTCTACTTCCTGTCGATTCTCCTCTCGCTCATCTTCGGCAAGAAGGCTCCCCCGGAGCCGCCGGAAGAGGCGCCCAAGAAGAAGAAGAAAAAGAAGAAGGCCCCGGTCGAGACCGAGGCCGCAGCAGACTGAGGCTGGGTCCGCGCGCCGAGCGCGCGGTGCCGACCGTTCACTTCGTGGGCTGCTCGGCCACCGGGACGCGCCGCGCGTCCATCCAGAGGCCGTCGAGATCGTACATGTTGCGCGCGTCCTCCTGGAACACGTGCACCACCACGTCACCGAAATCCATGACCACCCAGCTCGCGTGGGGCATGCCCTCTACGGAGAGAGGTCGCTTGCCCTTCTGTCGGAGCGCTTCTTCGATGCCCTGGGCGAGCGCAGCCACCTGGCGATCGCTGCGTCCGGTCATCAGCACGAGGAAGTCGGCGTAGTCCACGCGGCCGGCGACGTCGAGGATCTCCAGGCCGACGGCCTTCTTCTCCAGCGCAGCACCGGCGATGTCGATGGCCATCTGCCGGGCCGGCTCACTGGCCGTCGACTCGGTGCCGAGCGCGGTGGGAGCCTTGGGGCGCTTCACCCGCGCCGGTGCGACGTCGCGGCGAACGCTCGGCGGGCCTGCTGCCGGCGACGGGCGCTTCGCCGCGGGCTTCACCGGCCGCTTTGCCGCGGGCTTCTTCGCCTTCGGCGCAGCCTTGCCGAGGGCCGCACCGTGGTGCGACGTGCGAAGCTTCGGGCGTCCGTCGTTCGTAGACTTTTTAGCAGCCAAGCGATCTCCTGTTCCTTTGCGCGCCGCGCCGAATCCGGACGGGCCTTCCCCCTACTACACCCAAACCGCGGGCTTTTTCACCCCCGAACGTGCCCTTCCCCGTCGACCAGCCACTTCATGGTGGTCAGGGCCTCGAGCCCCATGGGGCCGCGCCAGTGGAGGCGGCTGGTGGCAATGCCGATTTCTGCCCCAAGGCCCAGCTCGCCGCCGTCGTGAAAACGGGTCGACGCGTTGACCACCACGCACGCGGCGTCCACCTCCCGGCGAAAACGGTCGGCGTGCTCGGGGTCCTCCGTGAGGATCGCCTCGGTGTGCCCGGAGCCGTATTCCTGGATGTGGGCCAGCGCGCCGGGCAGCCCGTCGACCACCCGCACCGCCAGGATGCGGTCGAGGAACTCCCGGCCGTAGTCCCCCGGGAGCGCTTCCTTCATCGAGGGCACGAGGGTCCGGGCCCGAACACACCCCCGGAGCTCGCAGCCGCCCTCGGCCAGCTTCGCGGCGATGGGCGGCAGCAGGCGCGCAGCATCGGCGGCGTCTACCAGGAGGCACTCCAGCGCGTTGCACACGCCCGGCCGCTGGAGCTTGCCGTTGAGCACGATGGGGATGGCCCGATCCAGGTTGCATCCTGCATCCAGATAGATGTGGCATACACCCTTGTAGTGCTGCACCACCGGGACCCGCGCGTGCTCGGTGACGAAGCGAATGAGCGACTCGCCGCCCCGGGGAATCGCCAGGTCGACGAACTCGGTCTCCTGCACCAAGGCCCGCACCACGTCGCGATCCTTGCTGGCCAAGAGCTGCACCGCGTCCTCGGGGAGCGAGGCCTCGCGCAGCGCGGCGCGCACCACCTCCGAGAGGGCGACGTTGGAAGCCAGCGCCTCGCTCCCGCCCCGAAGCACCACGGCGTTGCCCGCCTTCAGGGTGAGCGCGCTCGCCTCCACCGTGACGTTGGGCCGGGCCTCGTAGATCATGGCGATGACCCCCAGGGGCACCCGGACCCGCGTCACCGACAGCCCGTTCGGACGCGTGCTCCGCGACACCACCTCGCCCACCGGGTCCGGCAGGCTGCGGATCTCGTCCACCGCAGCGGCCATGGCCAGCACCCGGCCTTCGTCGAGGCGCAGGCGGTCGAGCATGGCGCCGGTGGTGCCGCGGGCCTCTGCCTCTTGCATGTCGCGGGCGTTGGCCTCCACGATGGTTCGCACCGAGGCGCGGAGCCCTGTGGCCAGGGCGGCGAGGGCGGCGTTCTTGCGCGCCGTGGGCAGGGGGCCGAGCTCTCGCGCCGCGGCCCGAGCTCGTCTGGTGACGTTGCGAACTTCCGAATCCATGCGCGCACGGTAGCACCAGCGCGCGCCGGTGGCCCCAGCGTTCGCGCTTCAGAACCCCACGGCCACGTGCGCGGTGAACAGGCCATAGCCGCGCAGATCGCGGGTGTCCTTGTCCTGGGGCCCGATGAGACCGCCGAGCGCGCTCATGCCGACGCGAACGTCGGCGTCGTCGAGGCCCAGGGCGTATTCGATGCCCGCGCTGGCGGTGCCGACGCCGGCCGCGCCGCCCACGTCGCCGTGGCGCACCGTCACGACGCCGAAACCAAGACCGAAGACCGGGTGGAACGCGCCGCGCTTGTTGAGGTCGATGGTGAGCTCACCCAGATAGTGCGCGAACACCTCTCCGCTCGGTGCGCGATCCGCGCGCTCCTCGCCGCGGAGCCAGGCCGCGGAGATGCGCCCCCCCACCGAGCCGGTACCCAGGTCGATGGACGCGCCGAGCCCGAAGCCCAGGCCCGAGCCCGTCGACAGCGCGGCCGGCCCCAGCGAAAAGCGCACCGGGGAGCGGCGTGCCTCCACCGGCGGCGGGTCCTCGTGCCGGGGCGCGTCCGGGTCGGCGGGCACGTAGGCCACCGCCCGCGGGGGCGGCTCGGCGTAGCGCTGGGCGTGGGCCGAGGCGCTGACGAGGCAGGTCGCGACCAACGGTGCCACCATGGCAAAGGCGCGCAGCCCGCGCCGGCGGGGGAGACGTTCCAGCGAGCTCGACGCGGCGGCACGGGGGACGGCGCGCGGGGATGACTTCATGGCCTTCATGGGAAAGGGGCTCCTTCGTGGGCAGTACCCGCGGGAAACGGCGCCCCCCTCGCCCGCCTTACAGCGGAATCGACGTGAACATCCGTTCGGCTTCGGGTACACTCGTCTTGCGATGCGACCTTGGTCTTGGCTGGCTCCCTGCGTGTTCGTGAGCGTGCTCGGCACGAGCCACGTCGCCGTTGCCGCGGACGGCCCCGAGCCGGCCACCGAGGAAGCCAAGCAGAAGGCCCAGGAGCACTTTTCGAAGGCGAAGGATCTCTACCAAGACGGCAACTACGTCGCGGCGAAGAAGGAGCTCGAGGCCGCGCACAAGCTCGACCCGACGGCCAAGGACCTTCTCTACAACCTCGGCATCGTCTGCGAGAAGATGCAGGAGTACGACGATGCCATCGCCCACTTCCGCGACTACCAGAAGCTCGAGGATCTGAGCCCCGGCGAGAAGGAGAAGGCCGAGACCATCCTCCGCCGCATCGAGGGCGCGAAGAAGGCCAACCCGCCGAAGAAGGTGGAGTCCCCGCGGGTCATCGTGAAGACCGTCGAGGTCCCGGTGGACCGCACGCCTTCGCGCGGGCGCGTGGACGGTCTCACCATCGCCGCAGGTGGCCTGACCATCGCAGCGGCAGTGACCGGTACCGTGTTCGGCGTCCTGGCGCTGAGCGCGCACCCCGCCAACGGCACCGCCACCGGCGCCGACTACCCGTACGCACGCCTGCAGGACGACACCGACCGCGCCAAGACCTTCGCGCTCGTTTCGGACATCGGCTTCGGAGTCGCCATCGCCGGCGCGGTGGCCACCGCCATCCTCTTCTTCGCGCGCACGAAAGACGCCCCCAAGAAGGCCTTCGCGCCCCTACAGGTGAAGTTTTGAAGCCCCGCGCGTATCTCCTGGCGGGCTACGCCATCGCCGCCGCAGTGGTGGTCTCGCAGGGCGGCTGCGAGGCGCTCATCTCCGGCTCTCCCTCGTTCGTGTGCAAGAGCGACGAAGGATGCCCAGCCGGTAAGGGCTGCGCCACCGGTCGCGGCGAGTGCGTCGACCGCTGCGACGCGGAGGGCTGCGCCAGCCGCGGTGGCATCTGCGACCCGGTGAACCAGACGTGCGTGGTGGGCGACGCCACGGTGGAAGCGGGTCCCCTTCCGCCGACCGACAGCGGCGTCGACGCGCCCAGCAAGCCGTACGACCTCGGCCTCGAATGCCAGCTCGACGGCGACTGCAAGTCGAGCCTCTGCGCCGACAGTCGCTTCCTCTCCCAGTCCGCGTTCGAGAAGACGCGCGCCGTGTGCTCCAAGGTCTGCTGCACGTCGGCCGACTGCGACGCCGGCTTCTTCTGCCACTCCGGTGGCAAGGGCGGCCGCTACTGCTTGCCCATGGCCAAGGTCGGTCGTGGGCCGCAGGGCGCCAAGGTCGGCGGGGACGTCTGCACCAAGGGAAGCGACTGTCGCTCGGGACTCTGCGGCGCCACCGGCAAGTGCGTCGACACCTGCTGCGCCGACAGCCAATGCAAGGCCGGGACGGTGTGCCGCTTCGCCGACTCCGAGGGCGTCCGCCAGTGGACCTGTCAGGCAGCCACCGGATCCATCCCGGGCACCAACTGCGCCAACGACGCCGCCTGTCAGAGCAACCTCTGCGTCACCTCGTGCCGCCCCTCCTGTTGCAGCGATACCTCGTGCCAGGCAGGCGGCACCTTCCGCTACTGCACCTACTCCTACGCGCTCACCAACCCGGAGCAGCCGCTGTTCTGTCTGCGCGCCACGGCGGTCGGGTCCCTCCCCGGTCAGGCGTGCGGCAACGATCAGGACTGCATCTCGGGCCTGTGCGAGAAAACCAAGTGCATGGCTGTGTGCTGCACCGATGCCGACTGCCCGGGTCAGGCCTGCCGCCCGCTCCAGGATCGAAGCCCGCCGCTCCTCCGCTGCGTCCCCAAGTGAGCGCGCCTCGCGGCTCGCGGGGAGCCTTGGACACATCTTCGACCGATGCCGGGTCGCGAAAGCACGAAGAGGCACCGTGCGTGCGCACGATGCCTCTCTCGCGGATCGACGGTCGCTTCAGATAGGCGCGTCGGTGTCTGCGTCGGCGGCGCCGTCTCCGGCGTCGGTGTCCGCATCGCTGGCGCTGTCGCGCGCCGCGTCGGAGGCGTCGGTGGTGGACGGTGCGTCGGTTCCGGAGTCGACCACCGGCTGCACGACGTCGCTGGTGGCGGCATCGGTGCTGGCCTGCGGGATCTTGGTGCGGTCGAAGTCGACCACGAGCTCGCAGCCAGCGGCGGCGACGGTGAGCGTGAGAACGGCGAAGAAGAGCTTCTGTTTCATGGCAAGTTCCCGGGTCAGAACCGAACGAGGGCGCCGGCGCCACCGCCGTGCGCGTTGAAGACCGGCGTGGGGATGATGGTCACCGGCGTCTTCTTCGCCGCGGCGCGCATGGCCGGAGACGCGGGGGTCTTGGCAGCCTTCGCCGGAGCGTCGTCGCTGGTGAAGAAGAGCACGGCGCTGGTGATGCCGAACGTGATCGCCACGCCGAAGGCCATGTCGGCGATGAGCGCGGAGTTCTCGCCGGAGTTGGCGTTGTCTTCGGTGGGGGTCTTGTCGAAGTCGCTCTGGTGCCCGAGGGCCTTGATGCCGAAGACGGTTCCGACGCCGAGCGCGGCGACGGCGACGCCGCCGGTGATGTACGCGGGGAGCTTGCTGCGGGGCTCCGGCGGGGGCGCGGCCGGGGGTGGAGGCGGCGTCGCCGGGGCCGGAGGCGGCGCCACGGCAACGGCCGGCGGGGGCGGCGGCGGGGTCACTGCCAGCTCGACGTTCACGGCGGCGGTGGACGCATAGGTGACCTCGAGCTCGCCGGTCCAGGGATCACGCCCCGCGGCGGACGCGGCGACCTTGTGCTTGCCGGCCGGGAGGTCGACCTCCACCGGCGCCTTGCCGATGGATTTTTCGTCGACGGTGATCTCGGCGCCCTCGGCGTTGGCGGTGAACTTGATGTGCCCGCCCATGGCCTTGATCTCGTCCGAGCGCTTCTTGGCCTCGTCGGTCTCCTTGGTCATGTTCTTCGGGGCCATGGCCACGAACTGGTCGTAGTGGAGCGCGGCGTCGCGGAGCTGGCCGGTCTTGTCCTCGCACACGGCGGTGTACCGAGCGAGGAGCGGGGCACGCTTCTCGGCGGTACCCTTGGGCAAGTCCGCCAGGTTCACCTGCTTGAAGTCCTCGAGCGCGCCGGCGAAGTCGTTGGCCTTGAACTTCTTCTCACCGTTCGCGAAGAAGTCGACCTTGGCGGGCGTCGGCGCGGCGACCGGTGCCGCGGGCTTGGCGGGCGCTGCGCCGGTGGGCGCAGGGGGTTTCGCCGGAGCCGGAGCGGCCGGCTTCGGCGCCGCTTTGGGGTCTGCGGGCTTGGCGGCCGGGGCGGCCGGAGGCTTCGCCGAGGCGGCGGGTGCCGGAGGCTTCGCCGAAGCGGCAGGGGCGGCGGGCTTGTTGGTCGGCGCGAGCGGCTGCGCGAACGCAGCTCCCGTGGAACCCAGCACCGTCACGATAGCGAGAGCAGCGGAAATCGATCGCATAGCTAACCCGAAGCCTCCTTCGACAGAAGCGAGACGTTACACGAGATGCGCCGGGATGTGGTGGCCGTTAATCGTGTCATTTGCGCAAACCATGCCCTCGAGGCGCGCGCCTCCGGAGCGACGATGACCGCGCCGCTTTCACGGAGCCACCGGGGCTTCCCCGTGATCTTCCTCCACGAGCTCCACGAGAACGCCGCCGGTGGCCTTCGGGTGCACGAACGCCACCTTGTGGCCCCGAGCGCCCTTGCGGGGCGTCTCGTCGATGAGCGGAATGCCGATGGCCTTGAGGAATGCCAGCGCGCTCTCGATGCCCTCCACCTCGACCGCAATGTGGTGGAGACCGGGACCACGCTTCTCCAGGAACTTCTCGAGGCCGGCGTTGCCGCGCGGGCTGATGAGCTCGATGTTGGAGTCCCCGATGGGGAGCAGCCACGCCTCGGTGCTCTGCGAGGCGACCACTTCCTTTTCCTTGGGCACGAGGCCGAAGATGGCTTCGTACTTCTTGGCTGCCTCCGCCGGGTCGGCGACGCAGATGGCGACGTGATCGATCTTACGAACTTTCAGCATTGGCCTTTCCATAGCACCTCGGCGGCGTCGGCTGGAGCGTTGCGCGGGGACTTCGCGGCGTCGTCGTGCCCGCGCCTCGTGCCATTCGCCGACCGGCCCGTGAACGACCCGGGCTGGCGAAGGTGGGGCAATTTTGCGCCTGCCGCAACCGCGCTACACACCACGAATACGGTGGAGGTCCCGCAGAAACCGGCGAAGGCAGTTGGAGCGCGCGCGCCTTTGGGCTACCTTTCCCGGCGATTCCGAGATCGCGTTTGCCTTCGGCAGCGTCTCTCGGCGGCTTTCCTTCCGGAGGTTCGTGATGCGCTCAGTTCTGACATTGACCCTGGCTTCGACACTTCTCCTCGCGGGCACCGGTTGCGGCGCTTCCCTGTCCCAACCCTTCGATCAACTCAAGGCCGCCAAGGTGAACGTCGTCGTCTACCGGCTCCAGAACTTCGAGCCCCCGGCCGCGGCCACGCCGGCCGCCGGCCCGTCGGTCCTGCCGCCCCAGCTCCAGCAGTGGGTTCAGGCCGGTGCGTCGCTGCTCCCGCCGGGCCTCCTGCCGCCGGGCCTCATCCCCGGCACCGCGGCACCGGCCACGGCTGCCACCGCGTCCACCGCGCGCTTCCACAACTTCCGCATCCTCGGCTGGATGCAGCTCGCCGACGACAAGACCAAGGACGAGGTCTACGACATCTTCGGCAAAGAGAAGAACTTCGAAGCCCCCAAGGCCCAGTGCATGTACGCCGAGTTCGGCTTCTCGTTCCAGGGCCAGGGCCCGCAGAACGACGTGCTGGTCTCGCTCTCCTGCAACCAGGTCCAGAGCTTCAACTTCAGCTGGCCCTACGCGTCGAAGACCGGCCTCGGCGGCGATACCTCCAAGCGCATCATCGCGGTCGCCCAGAAGTCCTTCGGCGGCTGACCCATACCCCCCGCGTGACGCCCGCGTGACGCCCGGTCCACCCTGGCATCCGCGGGCGTCGTCGTTCCATCGGCACGCGCCACGGATGCGCTTTGGGCTCGCTCCACGGGGGCGGCTTTCGGTACGGTGGGGCATCATGTCGGAGCGGCCCCTCGCCCCTTACGATCCCAACCCCATCCTGGCGCTCCTCTACCGGCGCTTCTTCGAGCACGTCCAGGTGGACCCGGCGTGGGCGGCGCGGGTGCGCGAGGCGGAGAGCCGCGGCACCGTCGTGTACGTGATGCGGAACCTGTCGTTCGTGGATTTTCTCGCGCTCGACTACCTGACGAAGCGCGAGCACTTGCCGCAGATTCGCTTCGCCAACGACACCGGGCTCTTCTTGCTGGAGCCCATGGGCCGCGGCTGGCTCAACGCCATCTCCCGGTCCATTCGTCCCTGGGACGACGCCGCGGAGCTACGCCGCGCCCTCGAGGGAGGGGCCTCGGCGGCGCTGTTCTTGAAGCGGCCACCGACCCTGCTCGGCGGCTCGCGCGGGCTCATCGAAGGCGACGCGTTCCTCCGCACGGTGCTCGACGTGCAGCGGGCGCATCCGGAGCGCCCGATCTTGCTCTGCCCGCAGGTGTTCATCTGGTCGCGCAACCCCGACGAGGCCAAGCATTCGGCGCTCGACATGCTCTTCGGTCCCCGCGAGTGGCCGGGCAAGGTGCGAACCATCACCCAGTTCCTTCTCAACTACCGGCACGTCACGTTGCGCGCCGGCGAGCCCCTCGACGTACGCGCGTTCCTGGAGGCCGACGGCGAGGACGCGGGAGACGACGCCCGCATCCGGCGCATGACCTATGGCCTCTTGCGACGCCTGGAGCGGGAGCGCAAATCGGTCACCGGCCCCACCAAGAAGCCCGCCGATCGGGTGCGCGAGGAAGTGGTGCGCAGCCCCAAGCTCCAGCGCATCATCGGCGATCTCAGCGGTCCCGGCGAAGACGAGCGGCGCATCATCACCCAGCGCGCCCTCGACATGGTCACCGAGCTGGAGTCGACCCTCGACATGAACGCCATGGCGGTCATGGACCGCGCCTTCGACGCCACCGTCGCCCGCATGTACGCCGGCTTCGAGGTGGACGAGCCCGGCCTCGAGCGCCTCCGCGAGCTCTCCAAGAGCGGCACGCTCATCCTCCTGCCCAGCCACAAATCCCATGTAGATTACATCGTTCTCTCGCGCATCTTCCTCCGGGCCAAGATGCCGGTTCCGCTGGTGGCCGCCGGCGACAACCTGAACTTCTTTCCGCTGGGGCCGGTGTTCCGGCGCAGCGGCGCCTTCTTCATTCGCCGCAAGTTCCAGGGCGATCGCCTGTACGCGGCGGTGGTCGACGCCTACATGCGCCGGCTCATGAAGGACGGCTACCCCATCGAGTTCTTCCTCGAAGGTGGGCGCTCACGCACCGGCAAGCTGCTCTCGCCCAAGCTCG
>Ga0075163_10010218_pt1 | contig 12285 bp, 10 predicted proteins | sample JI1023141ADNA_FD_71478 | JGI IMG/M metagenome (GOLD analysis project Ga0075163, IMG submission 71478) | Wastewater effluent complex algal communities from Wisconsin, to seasonally profile nutrient transformation and Carbon sequestration -... | ecosystem: Engineered > WWTP > Effluent > Algae...
GGTATTATGTTTTTAAACTCACTGAACCAATCAGAACCTAAATTACAAATACTTGCTCGAAATCCTTTAGGAGACAATTTTGATGTGACAACATTGTTCCAACAATTTAAATTTGAAGATTACATATTTGATGATGTAGTGTTAGATACATGGGATAGGTATGTCTTAATTGGATGTAAAGATGGTACAGACACAAATAATACATTATTACTTTGCGACCCGTTAGCTAATACAGTAGATTCAACATATTACGGAGCAAGATGTTTTTCTAAAGTTTCTGGACTTCTATATGCAGGAGATTCAATAACAATGAATACCTACGAGTTGTTTTCAGGTTTTGACGATTTAGGGTTAGAAATAGATAACTATTGGGATAGTAATGGTGAAAAATATGGTTCTGATACATTAAAGAAGACAAAACGGTATAGATTTAAAGGAACTATTGATATAGGACAATCAATTGGAGTATACATTTCTTATGATGATGAAAATTTCAGTAAAATTGGAACAATTCTAGGTACTGGTGATTATGTAGATTATTCAGACAGCGATACAATCGGAACTAACATGCTTGGAGCCCAATCAATCGGAGGAGCAGGAAGTGTAGAAGTCTTCGGATTCCTCTTAGAAATTAAAGTTCATTCAACTAAATTTAGAAAAAGAAAGATTAGATTTGTTGCAGAGGCAATAGGATATTGTTCAATAGAACAAATAACTGATTTTGATATTTGGGCTTATCAAGAAAGATTACCGTCTAAATATAGAATCAAACAGAATGTAAGCGTATCAGGACTTGTGACAGATGAAGACAACCCTGAATATTAAAAGTTATACACAGTTACATTAAAAATAAAACATGATATTATTAAAAATAGAAACGGGATTAATACTAATTTAAATATATGGCAGTCCCTAAGGTTGTAGCAGATTTTGAATCGCAAATTTCCTCAGCTATCTCAATAGGCTCTACATCATTTACGTTGCTTTCTGTAACAGATGATGATGGAGTCGCTTTACCAGATGGTAAATATTATTTCACTGTAGATTCAAGTTCTTCTAACAAGGAATATTTTACAGGAACTCTAACAAGTGCTACAAAAACACTTGCTTCAGTAAAAAACGTAACTAGACAAGGAATAGAAGCCTCTGGAGCTGTTCGTGCTCATAGGGTAGGAGCTAATATCAAAATAACAGATTTTGCTACTTATAAAGATTATATTGACCAAACTACGGTAGCAGGTGTTTCAAACGCAACAACCTCACAACAAGGAGCAGTAGAACTCCCTACACAAGCAGAAACAGATGCAAGAACTGCTACAGGTGGCACTGGTGCAGGACTTGCTGTCACGCCAGACGTACTTAGAGCAACCAAGTATCACGATTATGCAGTAGATTCTGTAGGAAGTGATGCTTATGCAATCACAATTACTCCAGCTATCACAGCTTACAGTGCAGGACAAGAATTTACCTTTAAAGCAGGAACTGCAAACACTGGAGCTTGTACTTTAAATGTTTCAGGACTTGGAGCTAAGACAATCAAGAAAAACTATAACGAAGATATGGTAACTGGAGACATAGTGGCAAATCAAATTGTAAAAGTGGTGTATGACGGAACAAATATGCAATTTCAAAATGCTTTACCGCCAATCGTACCAATAGTTCGAACTTATCTAAACGCCGCTTCACCTGCTACTTGGACTAAACCTACAGGACTTAAATATGTTGTTGTGGAAGTCCAAGCTGGAGGAGGGGCTGGAGCTGGTGTTGACGCAAATGATGATGAAATACAATCAACTGGAGCAGGAGGAGGATACTCAAGGAAAACAATTGCTGCTTCATCTTTAGGAGCAACTGAAACAGTAACAATTGGAGCGGGAGGAACTGGGGTCTCTGGAGGTAGTGGTAATACTGGCGGATCATCTTCTTTTGGTTCACATTGTTCTGCAACAGGTGGTGGTGGTGGAACAAAAGGTGGAGCTGGAGGAGTTGGGGGTATTGGTTCAGGTGGAGATATAAATATAAGTGGTGGCGGTGGAAGCTCATATGGTTCATATGCCGCTGCTGCCTCTGGTGGCGGTCCTGGAGGCTCTTCTTATTTTGGAGGTGGTGCTAATTCTATTTCAGGTAATGGTGATGGAAATACTGGTGGTGTGTATGGTGGTGGCGGTGGTGGAGCTAGACGAAACGGGTCAGGTGCAGCTCTTACTGGTGGAACAGGAGGTGCAGGAATTGTGATAGTAACAGAATTTTATTAAAAAATATGGCAAATCAACTAGAAACAAACCCAGAATTTAGAAGAGCTTATGAAAGGCTAACTCCAATAGAGCAAACTACTTTTCGTACAAAAAGTCCTGAATTATTTGGTACTACACCAACTCTTACGACTACAACCGCACCAACAATATATGACCAATACAAAGATACAACACCTCAAGATAACAATTTAAATGATATTGAAAATAGTTACAGAAGACAATCAAGACAAAACATAAATGAAGGAGATATTTATGAACAAGCTGCTCAACGTTTTCAAAAGGAAATAGATGCAACAAATCAAATCTATGCTCAAAAACTTGCACAGCAAAAAGAAATCTCAAGAGGAAATCTAGGAACATCTACCGCTATTTCTGCTCGTGCAGGTGCTTTAGGTAGTCCAATAGGGGAAGCACAATATAAAAATATCCAAACTGAAAATCAAAGTGTAGAAGGCTCTATTCTTGCTGAACAAAACGCAGTAATAGCCTCAATTTTAGGTAAAGGACGTAAAGAAGCTGCAGACGAAATTGCAGCAAAAAGAGCTGCTAAAGAAGCAGGAACTAAAGAATATTTAACTTTCCTTAAAGACAAACAAGTAAGAACACAATCTAAACTGTCTAACCTTGCTAAAAGTCTTATCGCAGGTGGTGTGAAGAAAGAATCACTTGATTCAAAAACAATTGCAGACTTAGCTAAAAGTTACGGAGTATCAACTAACGATATACTTAGTGCGTATACAGATGAACAAAATGCACAATCAAAAGATGAAAAACTATCCCCTGCGGGACTTGAATTTAGAGATGCAAAAGCAAACGGTTATACAGGTTCATTTAATGATTACCAAACTTTAGACGCTAATAGAAAAGCTGTTATAGCTAGAGCTGGAGTAACTAATGCTTCAGGTCTTACTAATTATCAAGAAGTAAATGCTTTCAATGGTATTGTAGGTAAATACAATGCTAGTCCTCTAATACAAGCTGCTGATAGAACACCTGTTTTAGCAGCAACAATTTCAAGAATAAAAACTGACCCAGGTAATGCTGCACAACAGTTAAATCTTTCTTACGCATATATACAGGCACTTGACACTTACCAATCAGCAGTTCGAGAAGGTGAATTATCCAACCTTAATTCCATAGATTCAAAGATTGGGTCATTAGGAAATTATATACAAAAAATTCAAAATGGTCAGATAGTTAGACCAGAAGTTGCACTACAAATTGCTAATGCAGCTGAAGACCTTGTTAATACAATCAATACTGCTGCTAAAAACAAAGCAAAATCATTTGAAGCTCAAGCCAATGTTGTTGGTGTGGGTAATCAATGGAAAAACTATACTTCAGGATTTACCACACCGTATAATAATGCATCCACTGGTGGCGGTAAATCAATAGACGACTACCGAGCAGAATTTCCACAAGCAACTGACGAAGAATTACAAGCTCTAATGCAAGAAGAAGGTTAATAAAATGGTAACTGTTAGAGAACAACTGGAACAAAAATATGGAAAAATACAGCCTGTTCAACCAACAGGGGGTTCTATGCGTGCTAAGTTAGAGGCGAAGTATAAGAATTCTGTCAATGTTGGTTTTGATGTACCTGTAACACCAGAAGAAAAAGCACAAAGACTAGCTACAGCTCAAACAAATGCACAAAAAGCACAGATGGAAGCAGATGCTTATAAAGGAAATACAGGTTTACCGTCTTTAACTCCACCAACTAATAACATAAGTATAACAATGCCTCAAGCTGGACAAGGTGGAAATAAAGTATTTACTGAAACATTAAAAGGTATCGGTTCAACCCTGGCTTCTTCACCAATAGGACTAGGTAAAACAATAGCCAAAACTTTTGGTAATCAATCTGCAAGTTACGCAGATACAATCGGCAAACTAAATCAAACTCAAGGAACTCTTTTGCAAATGATTAAAACCTATGAGAAATCAGGAAGAGATGCAACAAATCTAAAACGAGCCTATAACCAAACTGTTGCACAACTTAAACAAGCACAAGCTGGATTACAGGAAGAATCTAATCTACCAACCACAGGACAAGTTGTAGGACAACTAGGAGGAACAGCTCTTGATGTTTTAACAGCAGGAACTTATAAAGCGGCTAAAGGAGCAACACAACTTCCAGTATCAGGTCTATTAACTAAACAAGGTGCTAAAAATATTCTAAAAGGAGCAGGTATAGGTTACGGATATGATGTTTCTTTGGGTCTACAAGGGGCAAGAGGAGAAGATAGAACAGGTCTTAAATCACTTATCCCTGGACTTGGAACAGTTATTGGGGGAGGAATACCTGCTATTTCAGAGAGTGCAAAATCAGTACAAAACTTTAGAAATCCCGAAGTAAAAACTCAAAAAATAGTTGAATCTAATAAAAAAGTTTTATCTGGCTTAAAAGATAATTATGCACAACTTCGAAAAGTAACAGATAAAAATGTTAGTAGAGGTTATGACGTTGTTGATGACATAGCAAATACAGACTTACTAACTGGCTCTGTTGACAATACAGGTACTATTCGAACCGATAACGCAATATCTGAACTTAATCAACTTATAAAACCAGCAGAAGATGCTGTTAAAAACAATCTTTTAAAAGAAGGTAAGAAAGTTCCTTTAACTTATATAGAAAAACAACTAAGGAAAAGTATAACTGATAGCGGGTTAGAAGGTGAGGCTCTAACAAATGCACTAAACAAGGCTAAGAAAGAAGTTGAAGGATTAACTCTTCGTGCAGATAAAGATGGATTTATCACTTTAGCTAAGATACACGATGCTAAGGTAAATAAATACGCAACGCTTGATTACCTGAATCCTGCTTCTAAACAAGCAGATAAAATTATTGCTCGTACATTTAAAGAAATCGTGAGTACACAATCTAAATCAATTCAAACAGATGCTGTCAATAAAGAATTGGGCAGATTTTATGCTATGCAGAATTTTCTCGAAAAATTAGATGGTAAAAAAGTAAAAGGAGGTAAACTAGGAAAGTATTTTGCTCAGACTGTCGGCGGTATGGTAGGAAGTCATTTCGGTCCGATAGGAACAATAGTCGGTGCTGAATTAGGAGGTAGAGTAAAAGGAGATATGTTATCTCGTACTCTTTCTAGTAAAACAGGAAAACAACCTATAAGGTCAGAAGTATTGGAGCAAGCAATAGAAACAGGAAAACCAAATAAAGCTATAATGCTTCCGCCTCCTCAATCTAAATCAAATAGTTTAGGTAATCTAAACACTAACCAAAGCACTACTATTATTCCTACTAAAATTGGCATATCTAAAACTCTACCACAATCTAAGCTAAACGTAAACTACGTTATAAGTGAACATTTGTCTGAATCTAAAGATGTGTTAAATACACTACCAATTGACGAATTTAATAAATTAGGAGGTATGCCAGCTCTTATTGAGAGAACTAAGATAAATATAGTAGATGCTTTAAATAAATATAACCAAAATTCTATCGCTAGTAAAATTGATAAACTAGACCCTACTAAATTTAAGTCTATATTTGATTTTCAAGATGCAGTAGATTCTGTTATTTCTCAAAGAGAAAATTTAAATAATCCCCTAACCAACTTATCAAAATTCAATGGATAATAAAGAAACAATTTTAGAATCTATACTCGAAAATCAAGACGAAAGACTTGAGGAATCTAATGACCTACTTGAAAAAATATTAGAACAAACTTCTGATAACAACACAGAGGATATTTTAGACAAGCAACTAGAAATACAAGCAGAGACTCTTGATGTTACAAAAAAAATAGCAGAAACAGTAAATGGTGGAATGTTTAATGGTGTAGAATTAATTGCACTCAAAGGTAAAGACTCAAAACCTGAAGAAGTAGCTCTTATTTTAAGAAAGGATACTGAGTTTATTGATAGTCTTAAAGGAAAAGACGGGGAAACTCCAACAGTTGAAAAACTTGTAAAAATAATTAAACCGCTTATCCCTGAAGTAAAAGACGGGGAAACTCCTAGTGATGAAAAGCTCATTTCTCTAATTGAGCCTCTAATCCCTGAACCAATTAAAGGAAAAGATGGGGAAAACGTAGATAAAGACGAAGTAGTAGCCGAAGTCTTGTCTAAAATACCTAAAAATAAAACTATTAAGTATAACCCAGATACTCCTAATCAAATAAAAGAAAAACTTTTAAAAGTAGGGTTGTATTTCAATGAAATAAAAGATATTCCAAACATAGAGGAAGACTTAAAGACAGTGTATGAAAATTTAAACAAAGTAGCCTCCAAAACAGTATCTCTTGTTGAACTAGATGATGTTGATTATTCAGGACTTACTTATATTAATGGTAAGTATATTTTAGGTTCAGGTGGAGGTGGTGGAACTGTTACAACTAATTCATCATTAACAGGAGACGGTTCAGGCGGCTCACCTTTAGGAATTAACTATGCACACGCAGGAACATATACAGCATCACAGACATTCCTACAGGATACAATATTCAGTGATGTAGCTCCTCTTAACGGACACGAGTTAAAACTAGTGTCATATCTCAAAGACGATGTCTTATACGATGCCTCATGGACTTTAGGACATGGTAATACCCTAAGTGTTCCAGACACAAACCAAGTAATTATTGGAAACAACAACTCAATGACTGGGTTTCTTGGCTTCATAAATGGAATCGGAAACACATCAACTGGGACAGAAGATGTATTCATTAATGGAATGAATAACATTGTTACAGGTACTAGCGGAGGTGCTGTATCTGGAATATCAAATACACTGACAGACGGTTCATCTGTGTATGTGCAAGGGATAAGCAATAGCACTGGAGCATTTAGCAACCAATTGATATCAGGTCTATCTTGCACAACATCAAATGATAATACTGTTGCATTAGGTCTTAACTTGGTTAACTCTCTCACAAACTCTTTAGATATAGGAATGTCTGATGCTAGTAAAACTACACTTACGACAACGTACGCACGTTTTAGAACAGATGTTGGTATAGGTACAATTCCGTCAGCAGGATTACACATATTAAAAACAACAGAGCAATTTAGATTGTCTTATGATGCCTCAAATGATGTTAGATTCACAGTATCATCAGGTGGGCTACTTTCACTACAAACAACAGCAGGTGCCACAGCAGGTGTGTATACTCTAACCCCTCATGGTTCAGGAGGAGCAGGAACTAATAGAACATTAAACTTTGGTGCGGCATGGGGAAACGCAGCACTATGGCTTTATAACAACGGTGCGGGTACACGATTTGGCTGGGGTATGCAAGCCGATGCAATGCAGTTCTTTGCCCCTACAACTACAGGAGGTATCTTTTCGTGGAACAGAGGCGGTGATTTACAAGCATCTGGAACTAACGAATTGATGCGACTAACGCAATATGCAACTAGAGCTGGATTAGGTATCGGATGTGGAGCTACCTCACCTCATATCTTTGAGGGACGACTAATATCTGATGCATCCGCATCGGTATCGACAGAGGATTTCTTTAGAGTACACAGACAGGTTACAGGTGGTGTTTCATATCCACAGGCATTTAGTATGTCTCTTGGAAGATATGTAGCTCCATCAACTTTTTCCCCGAACTCAAGTGTTGATATTAGGTTAAAAAGCACCTCAACAAATGATATAACTACTGACGCAGGTGTAATGTCACTTAACTCAAATAAAAGAGTGTTGATTGGTGCTAATGGAGCTGCTAGTGCAACCCTTCATTTAATCGGAACAACCGAACAATTCCGAAGTAGTTATGATGCCTCAAATTATTGGAACGCTACAACTTCATCTGCTGGAGCAGTAACATTTGATGCAGTAGGGGCTAGTGCATCATTCACATTTTCTGATGTTATAAGAGCCACTGATGGAAGTGCAGCAAGCCCAGCATATTCATTCTCTACCTCAACAAACACAGGTATTTATCTTGGAGCTTCAAATATTCTTTATATTGCTCAAGCAGGTAACAACATAATGCGTTTCTCTAACTCGGCTATGCTTGCTTACAAAAATATTACTGGGCTTGATACAAAAACATTTAATCTTAATGCCGCCGCTGGCTCTGCAACAGTCCCTTCATACTCATTCAATACTGATGCTAATACAGGTATGTGGTCTTCTGGAGCAGATACATTAAACTTGACAACAGGTGGAACAGATAGACTTACATTAACAACAACAGAAGTAACATTTGCGGATTCATTTAACATTGCGTTCAATACAACAACAGGTACAAAAATTGGAACGTCAACTTCTCAAAAGTTAGGTATTTGGGGTGCAACACCAATAGTACAACCTACTACAGCAATATCCGCTTCAACATTTGTTGCGAATACGTCAGGAATAGCAAATGATACAGCTACATTTGACGGATATACAATAGGTCAAGTAGTTAAAGCACTTAGGAATACAGGATTATTAGCTTAATTAAAAACATATGTTAAAAATAACACAAACAATAACAACAGAATTACCAGATATATCATACTTTGATGTGTACTTAACAGAGAACGATTACACAGGTTTTGAACCATCATTCGATGAAGAAGGAAGACAAATATTTGACGAAGAAGGTAAACCTGTCATGCAAGAAGTATCGAAAGAAGAATACGCCTCAAGACTTACCAAATCCGCTGCTATGGGGCTTGTACGAAATGCAACAAAACGTAAACAAGATAAAGTAGGTTCACTACAGTACAATGCTTCAGAGATGAACACTTTAATGGAACAAGTTATTAACGTAAAAACAATTATAGAAGAGTAATGAACTGGAGAATCTATCAACAACATAAAAAGAAATTAGGAGAGGTGAACGTATTTTGGACACGCTCTAACGCTTTATTTAGTCGTGGTATAAGAAAAGCAACACAATCAACTGTTTCTCACATAGGTTTTTTAATTAAAGAACACGGGCGAGTTATGAGTTTTGAAGTAGTAGAAGGTAAAGGGTGTGTACAAATACCAGCTTCTAACAGGTTTAGAGTAAATGAGGAAATACTTACGCTCCCACTCAAAATTAATAAAGACAAGTTACTTAAATCAATCTATAAAGATATAGGTAAAATTGAATACAATATGTTCGGTGCTTTAGTTTCTTTATTTGTTCGTACTAAAAATGCTAAAAGATTTTGTTCTGAATGGGTAGCAGAAAAACTAGGACTTAAACTGTCTCACCTTAATCGTGGAATAACTCCAGCAGATATTTTAACAGCTTTAAGTGACGAGGAATGACTGACGATAAAATCTACAATATATTATTAGATATACAAAAACAGCTTGGTGAAAATACCAAACAAACTAATGAAGTAAAATCTAGTTTACTAATTTTTATTGCAGAACAAACGTCAACAAACTCTAAACTCAACGGACTGTATCAAGCTCATACGAAGCTCTTAGAATCAATGCCAAAAGAAAGGCGAGAAGAAATCTTTGGTGAGGTAAACAAACTCAAACACTACTTTGATGATGAAATAAAACCACTTAAAAACGATTTGCAAGAAAGGCAAGAGTTAAAAAAAAAATACAGCGATGGCATTTTTGGGATAAAGATGGGTGTGTTAGAGAAACTCATGTGGGCTAGTGTCGGATTCATAGCATTTAATATCAATCACATTATTAAGTTTTTATTAGGAAAAATATATTATGATAAATAAATTTTTATTTCAGCCAGTTAAGCCATTTATAATCACTCAAAACTTTGGAGAAGATAAATGTTGTGTAGATAAAGCAACCTTTAGTAAATACATCTACAAGGAAACGGCACAATCATGCCCTGTAGGCTTTAAATCAGTCTATAGCATGATGAAAGGTCATAATGGTTTGGATTTGGTAGCTAAGCGTTGGCAACCTTGTTACGCCATGCAAGATGGGGAAGTGATAGAAGTTTCAACAGAGGAAGCTCGGGGGTTAGGTGTTTCAATTCTAACAAACGATAAATACTATTGTGAAGAAACTAAAACAACAACTCAATTTGTATATAAGTGTTGGCATTTCATTGCAAACAATGTACATGTAGGTGATAAAGTTGAAGTAGGTTCATTACTTGGTTATTGCGACTCAACTGGTTATTCAACAGGTGACCATCTTCATATTGAATTAAAGCCAGTAACAGTATCTTTTAAAAAAGGAAACCGACAAATAACAAATATACTACAAAATAATGGTTTTTTTGGTGCTGTAGATTGTATGTTGTATATGGAAAATACTTTTGCTTTAGACTTTGCAGGTTTTGTAAAAAAGTTTAGAGAATTAAGTGCAAGAATAACTGACTGGATGGGAGATAAATTAAGAGGACAATAATATAAAGGAGTAAGCCCCTTCTTACAGGGGCTTTTTTAATGTACATGTCGAGTATTTTTTCATTAAGTAATCAGCTTAATGATAGGAGATTGATACACTATTATAAATTACTTACCCTTATTAGGGCACTTAAATTATACAATACAAATATACTTTTTAAACATGTGGATAACTCAATACCTGTCCCATCACAACCTAATTGACCTATGATACAATTCTCTTATGAATAAAAAACGATTTCTTACGCTGTTGAAGGCGTTATTAAAATGGAGAGCAGTTTCCAAAAGCGTTCCTTGTCGCTGTAGCGGTTGTCACGCAAAAACACAAAGCCGTTAAGGTAGTCCTGTAGGTATTTCTTTGATACCACTTTATGCGTGCCAGTGATTGAGCGTTTTATATGTGACCAAAAGCCCTCAATGGTGTTGGTGTGGAACTCGCCCCGAACATACTCACCTCGTCCGTGGTCTACGGCGTGCCGATTAAAACCTATGGCAACTTTGTCTAATCGGTTTGTTTTGTCCGTCATAAGTCGGGTATTCTGTGGGTCTATCATTTCATTAAGAAAATCGCCGTGCGTTTTTGCTTTTGCGTCTTCTACGATAAGTAATCGTGCCTTACCACCACGCTCTACCGCACCCATAACAACCGCTTTTGCTTTCATAGCATCTGAAAGATTTTCGTTGTTTTTTCCTGCGTTCTTTCTACCGCCAAAATATGCGGTGTCCATTTCAACATCACCTGATAGTTTGCCGTCTTGCTCTAATGCCTTTCGGATACGGTGCAAGATACGCCAAGCTGTCTTATAAGTGACTTCCAGTTGTCGCTCAAGTTCTTTTGCCGATATACCACTCTTGGCATTTGAAAATATGAGAATTGCCTTGAACCATAGCGTTAGAGGCGTATCACTCTTGTGAAAGAGAGTATTAGAAGCAGGTGCTATCTGAAAACGGCATTTACTACATTGGAACTGCTTTCGCCCTGTTTTGAGCGAATATGAGCCACCACAGGAGCATTTACGGCTGTGCTGTGCGTCAAAGATAAACTCCAAGCAATCCTTATCGGTTGCGAAGTCCTTTTCTAGTGATTTTATTCCGTAGCGTTGTTCTCGTTTCATATTTTTTTTAGTAACTCATCCATATCGCACCAAATTGTATCGTCCTCTTGTTGATGTCCGCATTCTTTTATAATTTGGCGAATCTGTTGTCTTTGTATATCTAATGCTTTATTAAGATTATATTCTAGTGTTGCATTGAATTGCTTTTTATCAGCAGAACCAGATCTCATCTCTGATACTGTATTTATAATGCCATTCAAATGCTCTTTTAAGATGTAGATTTTATTTGAAACTGAGTCAAAATCATCAAAACTAACCCGTGGTATTCGTTCTTCAAGACAAGCTATTGTTGGCACACCAGCCTGATTACAATTTCTACACCAATGTATATTATTTTTCATCCTTTTTTACTAATTGTTTACCTAATAATTTGTTTAATAATTTCCTACATTCAGAGATATTTATTTTACCTTTGATGTATAAATCAATAATGTCCTTAAATGTCATACTAATTATATTTTTTCATCATATTAAATAAATATCTCCTCTGTTTGATTTCTTGGCTTGTCTAAGTCAACTATCAAGCTCTTTGCAAAGGTTTTGCGACCTTTATATTGCTTAACTCCTCTTTTTGTGTGCTTTTGGATACTTCTTTTTGTTATCCATTGTTCTAGCTTTTTTTCATC
>Ga0075163_10010219_pt1 | contig 12284 bp, 7 predicted proteins | sample JI1023141ADNA_FD_71478 | JGI IMG/M metagenome (GOLD analysis project Ga0075163, IMG submission 71478) | Wastewater effluent complex algal communities from Wisconsin, to seasonally profile nutrient transformation and Carbon sequestration -... | ecosystem: Engineered > WWTP > Effluent > Algae...
GCTTCGAGGTGGTGTTCGAGCCGGTGCCGCTCGGCCGCGAGCTGTGTTACCGCTGGCTGCTGCCCACCCCGGGCGCGGAGGGGGCGTGGGTGCGGCTCGAGGGCTGCGATGGCGAGCTGCTCGACGCCTTCGTGAACACGCCCAATCTCTTCCGCCATGCGAAACACCCCGATCTTCAGCGGCCGATCGCGTTGAGCGCCGACGGTCGCGCCGGGCTCTTCCAGGTGAAGGGCGAGCAGCCGGGGGCGGTGTTCTATCGGCGGCAGCACCGCGGTGCCTTCAAGTGGGACGACTGGTTCGGCCACCAGAAGGTGCACCTGGTGCACGATGCGGCCATCGAGGCCCTGGAGGGGGATCGTGATCGCCGCGACCTGCCGGTGTATCCGGTGGCGCAGGCGGTGGGGGCCGCCCTGGAGCCCGAGGCGCTCTTCCAGGCCTTCGTGTACCTCAAGCGGTATTGGGAGTACGGCCGTCACGAGCTGTTGGCCGGCCTGGTGGATGCCGCGGTGAAGCGCCAGCTCAAGTGGCCGCGCGAACAGTGGGCCGAAGCCGGCCAGCCCGATCCGTGGCTGGCCCGGGGCCGCAAGGGCGAGGAGTCGCAGAACCAGTTGGCCGAGCGCCAGGGCTTCAAGCTGGCCATGACCTCCTTCGGCGAGCTGGGCATGCCACGCACCGGTGAGTTCTACGTGCCCTCGCTGGAGTCCCGCGATCCCACACCCCTCGAGGCCGCGCGCATGCAGGTCATCACCGATCTGTATGGCGCGCTGGTGGCGCCCCCCACCCACAAGAAGCGGTTTGAAGTCTTCGATGATCTCAAAGGCAACGCCGCCATCCAGGGGCAGCACTTCGGTGATCGCATCCTGATGAACGCCGCCCAGCTCCACGGCCCCATGTGGATCGCCGCCGAGACCCTGCTGCACGAGCATGCCCACGAGGCGGGGGGGGATGCCGACGAGAAGTTCTGGCAGCGGCTGGAGCGGCTGCTCTACGGGGTGGTGAGCCGGCCGGAGCAGGTGGTGGCCGCCCGCGATCGCTTCGAGGCGCTCAATGAAGCGCAGGTGGCGGTCGAGGCACAGGCAGCCCGCGAGGCGGCCGAGGCCGAGGCGGTGCGCAAGGCGGCCGAGGCCGCGGCTATGCCTCACGTGCGGGCGGCCGAAGGCATCGATCCCCGCGTCATCCGGTATGCCGACGCCACCAAGCTGGGGAGCTGGGCCACCAGGCACCTCTTCAGGCTCGACCGCCTGTACGCCATCCATATCTATGCGCCCCCGGGTATGGTGAGCCTGGTCGACTGGGTCGATGCGCTGCTCGCCGCGACGAAGTCGGTCCCCGCCGGCGTGCTGATCGATCCGGTCTACGCACCCGAGCAGGTGCAAGGCGCCCGCCTGCGGGGCCTGCCCACCCTCCGCATCAACGGCCGCGAGCTGCCGCCCGACGCGGGGCCCGACCGCGACGATGGCCTGGGGCTGCAAACGTGGGCGGGGCGCCTTCTGCCCACCGTGGACCGGGTGGTGGCGGCCCTGGATGCCGAGAAGCCCATCGGTGCCCTCGAGCTCTACGGGGTGTTCCAACCAAGCTCCGTGTTCCTGCGCCAGGCCAGGCCCGAGCCGCCAAAGCCGCTGGCCCAGCGCCTCGAAGAGGCCATGAAGGCGCGGTGGCCAGTGAGCTACGGGCTCTACGCCTCCAAAGATGTCCTCAAAGCGGCGCATCACCAAGTGAGCCGCCTGGCCCGCGAGCAGGTGCTCGCCACCGAGCCGACCGACTTCGATGCCGCTCTGGCCGAAGCCACACGCCGCACCGAGGCCGCCATCGCCGTGGGCGAGCAGCTGCGCAAGGCCGACGTCCAATACGACCGGCTCGATCCGCTGGATGTGGCGTGCATGGATGCCGCCGAGGGGCTGGCGGTGGTGCTCGCCATCCGGGGCGAACCCGCCGAGCCCGCCTTCGCCCGGGTGCGCGCGCTGTTCGACGAGGTGCTGGCCGTCGAGCTCGCCCACGAGCACAAGGAGGGTCTCTTCATGGCGCCGTTCGACACCACCGCGCTCACCGTCCCCCTGCTGGACAACGCCCTGCGCCGGTTCCAGGCCGAGGTGGCCCGGCGTGTGCGCAGCGAGCGCGCCTCCTGGCTGGGTGGCGCCGCGCCCCCCCGCCGGCCCGAGCCCCCCGCCGCCCCCAAGGACACCGAGGCCGAGCGCCTCCGCCAGCAACAGCAGTACACGTCCCACCGGGCCTGGCTGCTCAAGTGGGCGCGCATGGTGGACGTTTGGGACGCCGCCGTCGCCTTGGGTCTGGACGAGCAGGCCACCGCCCGGCGCCTGCTGGCCGCCGCTCCCGCCATCCTGCGGGAAGAGGAGGCCCCATGAGCCGCGTCGCCCTCTCCATCCTCGACACCTACAAAGTGCGCTGGAATATCCCCACGGTGGTGCGCGACGTGGTGCAAAACTTCTTCGATGCCGCCGGTCGCCTGGCTGCGGTGCGCGTCGAGATCGATCGCAAGCGCCACCGCGTGCACCTCGAGGGCCCCGTCGCCTTCGACCTCGATCTGCTCCGCTACATCGGCGGCACCACCAAGAGCGACGCCGGCTTGCGCACCGCCGGCGGCTTCGGCGAGGGCTTCAAGATCTGCGCGCTGGTGTTGCTGCGCGACTATCACGTCGAGCTGCACACCGGCGCCGGCGACTGGCAGATGCGCGCCACCTTCCAGGACGTGCACGGCGAGGGCGGCCGCTTCATCGGCCGCGAGCTGTGTTACGACGTCGAGCCCCTCGCCCCGCCCCTGGCCGGCAGCTTCCTCACCCTCACCGGAGTGCCTGGCCCCCTGGTCGCCGGCTTCCGCAAGGCCGCCGAGCTGTTCCACGATCCGCAGAACCCCAAGCTCGACCGCCCCTTCTTCGTCGACGCCGAGCAGGGCATCGCCCTCTACCACAGCCACCGCGCCCGCCGCGGCGAGGTGTACTACCGCCGCCAGCTTCGGGGTGCACTCGCCTTCAGCGCCGGCGGCGCCCTCACCGTGGCCTTCGACGACCGTCTGCCCGAGCTGGACGGCGACCGCGACCGCCGCACGCTGCCTTCGGTGCTGCCGGTGCTGCGCCACCTGTGCGCGCGCCTGCCCGACACCGAGCTGCTGCGCCTGCTGGGCCACCTGCGGCCCTACTGGACGGGCAAGAACAGCCTGCTGCGCATTGTCTTGCGCGAGGCCGCCCGCCGGGCGCTCACCCTCGAGCCACCACGCCGCTACGTGGCCGAGGTTCAAGGTCAGCAGGCTCTGGGCCAGCAGGCCCGCCGCCTGGGCTACAAGGTGGTCTTGCCTGAGTTTGCCGGCCTGGGGGTGCCCACGGTGGCCAGCCTCTTCGCCATCCGCAGCCTGCCGCGTGATCCCACGCCCACCGAGGCTCGGCGCATCGCGCTCATCGGCGAGCTCTACCACGCCCTCGCCGGCAAGCCCCCCATGCGGCTGCCCACGAAGATCGTGGAGGGACCGCCCGAGCAGGGCTACCACCGCTTCGAAGCCAATGCGTTCGCCGCCCCCGCCCTGGCCGCCGACTTCGCCGAGGGCATCAGCTATGGCCTCGCCCTGGCCGCCCGGCCGGCCAACCACACCCTCAAGGCCACCACCGGCGACCGCCTCACCGACCTGCTGGGGGGCGCCATCCGGAACCTGGCGCGGCTGGACGACTACCGCAGCCGCTGGGACGCGGCCGACGACGGAGATGAAGCCGCCGCTGAGGCCCTGCGCAGCGCCCGCGATCTCGAGGTCAAGCCCGACTACCGCAACCGCACGCCCATCTTGCGAGTGCTGATCTTCGCCCCGCCTGGCTGGCCCCTCGACGCCCTCAAGGAGCGCATCCGCGCGGCCGCCCGGTGCGAGCAGACGCTCTTCTGGATCACCCACGTGGCCCTGATCGATGCGCAGCACGCCCGCCTGGCCGAGGCCCACGGCGTGCTGACCGTGCGCATCGGCGACGAGCGTCTGGCGCCCCGCCGCGGATCTCGGGTGGGCTTCTACGTGCGCACCTATCCCCAGGAGGACGGCAGCGAAGATCTGCTGCCGTCCTTTGAAGACCTGCGCCTGGCCCTGCGCAAGGGCTGGCTGCGGGTGGCCAAAGCGGAGCGGCACCGCGACCCGCCCTGGCTGGTGCGCGGCAAGACGCTGGAACGCCGCCACCGCGAGCGCCACGATCCCGAGGGATTGCGCCGCGAGCGGCTCATGGCCGAGATCAGGGAGATCAGCCAACGCGCCGTGCCCACCGAGCGCTACGGACCCCGCATCAGCGCCCTCACCGCCTTCCTCGAGGGCGCGGTGGCCGATCAGCCCCTCGACACATGGAAGGCCATCATCCAGGAGCGCCTGCCGTCGCTGCTGGCCGTCGCCGAGGCCCTGGCCGCCACGGTCGAGGCCATCCGGAAGGACGAGAACAAGACCCCTTGGAGCCACATCACCCACGCCGAGAAAGCCTGGCTCGCCGGCCGACCCCTGCCCGAGGTGCTGGCCGAGCTGGAGCTGAACTTCCGCACGGAGGTGGACTTCGAAGCCGGCGCCACCACCGCCGCCGCCCACCTGCCCACCAGAGTCGCCGGCACGGCGTGTTATGCGGCCACCGCCGCCTTCACCAACGCGGTGCACACAGAGGCCTCCCTGGAAGCGGCTTTGGAACGGGCGCGGGCCACCCTGGCCACCGCGATCGCGTTCGCCGAAGGCTGGCAGCCCCCCAAGCCCGAGCACCCGGACATCCCGGTGTCTTATGACACGTTCTATTCCGACCTCGATCGCCACTTGCATCCCGAGAAGGCCCTGGAGAAGGTGCGCGAAAGCGTCTTCGACTTCCCCAAGGTGGAGGCGGCGGTGGAAGCGGCCTGGGCCACCGCTCGGGCGGCCGGCCTCCCCGATCGTGCCGGCGCCGAGGCCGCCCTGGCCGCGTGCCTGGACGCGGCCCGCGATCTCGAGCCGGATGAGCTGGAGCACGGAGTTCGCCAAGCCACCCTGGCCATGCAGTCGCGCGATCGATAGCGTTTGGGACTCCGTGTGCGTTCGGGACTCCGATGCCCAACTTGCCCATCATCGAGCCGGCGGCAAGCCGGATCAGCCGCGTTTGTCTGGGCGGATCGGAACTCTGAGTCACTGGCGCGTACGTGGTGGGCACCTGACGCGGCGCCCCGCCGCGAAGCCGGGCCGCTTGGATCGGGGGGACTTGAGCCCAACCACCCGGTCGGGCATGCTTGCGCCATGACCCGCCCCGCCGATACGAGCCCCGAGGCCTGGGCCGTCCAGAACGCTCTCTGGCAACGCATGACCGGCGATCAACGCCCTCTTCACCGCCGCCTGGCCGGACAAACCCCGCCTCGCCGCATGACCGACTTCCTCGCCCGCCTCATCACTCTGTTGGAGTCGCTGGGAAAAGCGTCTCCCGACCGCGGCCTCCTTCGATGCTCTGTTCACGCTGACCTGGTCTTGGTGCAATGAGCGATCAGCCCTTCTTCGAGTTTGAAGTCTCGCTATGCGACATCGCGCCCCGCATCTGGAGGCGTTTTCTGCTCAAGCGGTCAGCGACCTTCGAGGATCTGCACCGTGCCATCCAGGACAGCTTCGATTGGCTGGACTATCACCTGTGGGCGTTTTCGCCTGAGGACATGTACAGCAGCGCGGTGGTGGCGGGTTCGCCGCAAGAGCCGGAATGGCAAGATGAAGTGCCCATCCCCGACGGGGCCAGGGTGAAGTTGGCCCGCTACTTTACGGGGCCGGCGGCGCGGTATCGGGGCATCTACACCTATGACTACGGCGACGATTGGGAACATGAAGTCCAGCTGGTCCAGATGACCCGCGCCGGCGATGTGCGCCTGCGCAAGCTGCTGGGCGGCGAGCGCAATCGGCCACCGGAGGACTGTGGAGGCGTGGGAGGCTACGAGCAGATCATCGAGTTTCTGCGGACGGGTCGGCAGCCAGATCCTGATGTCGATCTGGGCGAGTGGCTGGGTGACTGGAAGCCGGAGACCTTCGATTTTGCCGCGGTCAGGGCCAGATTCGATCGGTAGCGGAGGCACGGCCTGATCAAACAGAAGAACGCCCTCACCTTCCGCATCCGCCAACACCGCCTTGTCGAGCCGATCAGCGAGCTCTCCCCCAGATCGTGCAGTTGGCCCGACAACACGGCCGGGTGACCGTGCGAGACGTGGTGCGGATCACGGGAGCCAACCGGGCCACCGTGCGCCTGCACATCCAACAGCTCCTGACCGCCGATCGCCTGGTGCTGCGAGGTCGAGGGCGGGGCGCCTGGTACGAGCGGGTGTTGCGGGAGGAGGGCTGAACCGAACCTCTCAGCAGGCTGACACATCCGCCGACACGTCCGCCGGCGATCACACCCGTGGCGAGGGTCGCTCCGCGCACCGCCTCAGCGCAGGTCTCGGAAAGCCGGCAGCTTCCAGGCCGACTCAAAGCGGGTCAGCTCGGGCGCCCGGCCCCGTGTGCCGGGGCTGGGGGGAAGGTGCCCACTGATGATCCAGCACACCTCGGGGATGGCCTCGGGCAACGCGTTGTCGGCTTTCAGGCTCAGTGCCGGTCCGCCAGAGTCGCCGCCGCGCACGAAGGTCTGGTCTGCCAGGGAATACTGCTCCTCCGTCCCTTCGCCAGCCACTGGGAAGAGGCCCTTGCCCAGGGGACCGGTGTGGCCGTCAGCGTCTTCCCCGTAGCCGTAGGCAACTCGGGTCTCGCCACGCGCGGGGGTGGTGCAGACGTCCCAGGGTTCGATGTCATCGAGCTCCTTGCCCACCGGGATGAGGGCCAGATCGCGCGCACTGCCATTGAGGAAGCACTCATCCAAGGGCAGTCCGTCGATCTGGCACCGGGTCAGCGTGGGGTCCACCCAGGCGTCGGCCAGCGGTCGGCCGCCTGGTTTGAGGGTTAGACTTCGGCGGCGGCCTGCGTCCAACAGACAATGTCCCGCCAGGAGCAGGGCGCGCTCACCGCTGCGCTCGGCGACCAGCGTGGCGGTGCACCACAGACGGTCTCTGTGATAGAGCTGCACGATGGCACGCCGGCGGAGAGTCATCGCCTTCTTGCGTGCTGCGCGCTGCGCGGGGGGCAAGGGCATGACCGGGCTCAGCATCTCATCGGCGGACAGGCCGTGGGCCATCCGTGTGTCTTCGCCGAAATAGTAGTCGGGCGGTATGGCATGCGCCTCGTCGTGGAAGTCGTAGTCGGGTGGCTTGGCCTGCGCCATATCTCCTCGGGGGGGCCCCTGTTCGGTTGGGCGTTCTTGCGCCGCCACCGGGGCACAGCCCAGCACCAGCATCAGGACCCGCACGCCTGCCCACATGTCACTCACCCTCCGCCGTCAGATAGTCGAGCAGAGGCACCTGCAGACCCACACTCACCATCAGCTCGCCGGCCTGGCGGTCATCGGCAGCCGCCATCAACACACCTCCGTTCAGCGAAACATCGATGGCTGCGAAGAGGTTGACCGAGACTCCGAGCAGGCCGAACACACCCTCCTGAATCTCCTCATCGAGGACCAGCCGGTGCAGCAGCCCCGAGAGGGCCACGTGGGGGCCCACCAGCAGGTCGCCGTCCCAGGCCGGCCAGCGCCAGCCAACCCCCAGCTCTTCGTAGACCGCCGGCACGGCATCGGTCTTTGCGCCACCCGAGACCACCGCCAGGTAGCCGGTGCCCGCCGTGGCCCGCAGGTAGGCGCCCGCCCGGTCGGCCCATGCCACCCGCCGGAGGAACCCCTCGGCCAGGGCGGGCCCGTCGAGGTCGATCCCAACCACTTCCTGCTCCTGGACCCGCTCAACCACCGCGAGGGGCAGGGCTTCGAGCAGGGCGATCAGGGCCTCTTGCACCGTCGGGTGGCCGAGATCCAGGGTCTTGATGCGGTCGACCAAGAGGGCCGAAACGACGGCTACGTCGGCCGCCGTGAAGGTGTTGCGGGTGAACAATGTGTGCACCGCCGCCAGCCAGCCGTAGGCCTCGAGGTGAGCGGGCCCCATTCGAGAGGCCAGGTCGGCGAGGGAGGTGTCCAGCTCCGCGAGCGGCGTCTTGCCCAGGGCCGTGAGCCCCTCGGCGTGGCCGATCAGGGCCAGGTATTGCTTGCCACAGAGGGAGTCGTCTGCAGCGCGCCCCCAAACGGCGCGGTGGGCGTCGTAGATCGCGCTGAGTTCGGCCGCCAGAGCTTCGGCCGTAGTGGGTACGTCCGTCAGGACCGGGGCGCCAAGTGCAGCCGCCGGGGCCTCGGCTGTGGTGGGTACGTCCTTCGGGACCGATGGGGGTATTCGACAGTTCTCCTTGAGGGCCTTTGCTGCCTCGCCAAAGGCGATGTTCGGCAGCTTGGGGAAGAAGGCAGCCACCAACGTGGCCTCGCGGGCCAGCTTCTCATACTCATCCCCACCCACCACCATGCCTTTGGCACCCACAAACCCCAGCCCGCGCAGTCGCAGCGAGCGGGCGAGGCCTTCATAGACCGCGTCCCAGGCTCGCAGTCGATGTATGGCCAGGGCCTTGCCCTTGTTCGGAGCCTCGCCCTGGTGGTTGGTGCCCGCGTCGAGCAGTGCAGCCAGCGCAGCCGACACCCCCAGGCGCACCACCAGCCGCGTGAGCACCTGGGATCGGCCGCGCTCGTCGGAGCCGCGCTGCAGGAGCACGGGGACCGTGAGGGCCAGATCCCGCACCGGCGCCACGACCTCAAAGGTGATCGCTACATCGCGCAGGGCCTTCTCGATGCTGCGATGCAGGACGGTCTCCAGCTGAGCCGACACCAACTTTGCCAGGCGATCAGCGTCGAGCCCAGCGCGGGCCGTGAGAGTGATGCCGACGACCGCCTCGTTCTGGCTCAGGGGGCCCAGCGGAGTCAGGACCTTCGGCCCGCGGTCGGCAGGCACTTGAAGATCCTCGGCGGTCACCCGCTCTTCGGCTCGAGCGGCCGATGCCAACAGGACCAGCACAATACAGATTCGTTGGAACACCGACTTCACATCCCTTCCGGTAGACAGCCGGCAGACATTCCGCCGGTTTGCTGCGTACGAGAGTGGTCGCAAGACTTGCGCCACGAAGCCACACGCGGATCTGATGGCGTTTCTTCTTGGCACCCGTTACTCAATGGTTGCGTCAACGTCGCTTCCCGCTGCGCCTCGTAACCCTCAATGACATCAACGCCAGGGGGCTGGTCCATTTCCAGGTGGCAGGTAGCGCAGGCGAGAAGCGGCAGGGCTGGGCATGACCGGGCTCCGTTGGACGTGATCACTTCGGCCAGTCGCGGCGCTTGTCGCAGGTTTTTTTGGGCCGGGGGCACCTTCATTCTCGGCGGCGGCGCCGCTGTGGACGTGGGCGACGCCGCAGATCGCGGTGCTGATTGCGGGCGGTCTGGGCCTGGTGGGCGGTCTTCTATCTGGTCGTGCCGTGTGCACCCGCTGACGGGCGTTGAGCGGGCCGACCGCAGCGGCGCGGGACCGGTTTGGTGGCGTCCCACTCGGCGCGTACCCGCCACGCGCGGCGCTGGCGTGCAAAGAAGCTCATCTTGGACCACTAGCCGGCCCGCTGCTGTGCAAAAGAGGTCTCCGACGACCAGCAGCCGGCCCGCTGCTGTGCAAAAGAGGTCGTCGACGACCTCCAGCCGTCCCGCTGCTGGGCAAAGAAGCTCATCTCGGACCACCAGCCGGCCCGCTGCTGGGCAAAGGAGGTCGCCGACGACCTCCAGCCGGCCCGCTGCTGGGCAAAAGAGGTCCCCGACGACCTCCAACCACCCCGCCGCGGTCGTACGGAGGCCCGCGCCGATCGGCCGCTACCGGTCGATATGCCCCAACGGTCGGTCGGGCGCCACGCGGTCGCGCAGGCGGCGCTTGACCTCCTTGGCATCCAGGAAGCCGTCCACCGCGCGGTCCATCAGCTGCTCACCGTCCACCACGATGGTGAAGACGCCGGAGCCGGCGGGCAGCAGGGCCACCTCGCCCAGGACGTCCTCGAAGGTGGACAGGAGCTCCTGGGCGTACCAGGCGGCGCGCAACAGCCAGCGGCAGCGCGGGCAGTAGCGGATCTCAACGCGCGGGGTGGGCATGGTCAGGCTCCCAACAGGGTGGCGGTGCGCTCCCACACCCAGTAGGCGGCCAGGACACCGATGGTCCAGGCCACGGCGGTGCGGGCGAGGGGCAGCGGGAGTGGGGTGCGACGCGCGAGGGCCACCACACCCAAGGCCGCGAGCACACAGAGGATTTGGCCGAGCTCCACCCCCAGGTTGAAGCCCACCAGCGGCCCCAACACGCCGCCCTCAGGCGGCAGGAGCGCGGCCAGGGCGCTCGCGAAGCCGAGGCCATGCAACAGGCCGAAGCTGACGGCCGCCAGGGCGGGTTGCTGGCGTGTGAGGGTGGGTCGGTGGCGCAGCGACTCGGCGGCCAGGAACACCACCGACAGGGCGATCACCGCCTCCACCGGGGCCTGGGGCACGTGCACCCACCCCAGCGTGGCCGCGGCCAGCGTGAGGCTGTGGCCGAGGGTAAAGCCGCTGAGCGCGAGCAGGAGGCGGCGGCGCGGGCCCACCAAAAGCACAAAGCCCAGCACAAACAACAGATGGTCGAAGCCGGTCAGGATGTGCTCAATCCCCACGGGCACAAACGCGCGCCACGAGGCCAGGGCGGCGCCGTGCAGCACCATGCGGGGCGTGGTGGCATCGAGCACCGCCGTTTGGGCGCCCGCCACCGCGATGACCCGCAGCTCGGCCGGCAGATCGGCCACCACCAGCGCCGAGGGGGGCGCCGGGCAGGTGAAGCGGGCGCGGATGATCTGCTGCGCCGGCGCCCCGCCGCCAGCGAGGGCCACCAGCGGATCGGTGGCCGGCTCGGCCACGGGTGAACATCCCTCCAGGCGGAGGGTGGGCCGGCGGTGGCCCATCTGATCGGCCTCGGCCACCCAGAGGATCGCGGGCGGGTCGGTGGTGACCTCCACCCGCGCGGGCCGAAACTCGTGGGCGTGGGCGACGCCCAGCAGGCCCAGCAGGCCGGCCACGAGCCAGAGCACCCGATGGGCAGGCGAGGGCGACCGAAGAGCGGATGCACTCAAGCGCCGGGTTTTACACGGTTTTTTGTTGGGGCGGTGCCGACGGCGTGCGGTCACAAGCCCTCCACCTGGGCCCGAGCCCGCACCTCGGCGCGCAGGCGGTCGCGGGCCCGTGCCCGGGCGTCGAGCCGCCAGGCCTCAACCACCGCGGTGCGCACGTCGGCCAGTGCTGCTGGCCCCCCGGGCGTGCGGCCGTTCACCCGAATCAAGTGCAGCCCGTAGCTGGAGCGCACCGGACCAAGCCACGTCCCCAGGTCGGCGGTGGCCACCGCTTCCATGAAGCGCTGGCCCAGCAGGCTCTTGAGGTGGTCGAGCGACGCATCGAACCTCAGGCCGTGGATGAAGGGCTGGCCCCCTACCCCACCGGCCGCCTCGCCCGCCGCCAGCCGGGCCAGCGCCGCGCGCGCAGCTGCCTCGTCGGCGCCGAAGAACAGGTGCTCCACCGCCACGCGATCCGGGGTGCGGAAGTCCGCGGGGTGGGACGCGAGCCAGTCGGCCAGCTCGGCGTCGGTGGCCGCGGGGGGCACCGCATCCTCGGCCATGAACTCCATGACCTGAATCAGCCGCCGCCGCACCGCCGGATCGCCGTCGGCCAGCCCCCGCCGCTGCGCCTCCCGATAGAGGGCCTCGTCGGTGATCCAGGCCTCAACCAGGGCGCGTAAGATTTCGGAATCAGGCGGTTTTCCGGTGCGGGCCTCGTGCCCGCGGGCCAAGCCCTCCACCAGCGCGGGGGTGACCTGGATGGTGCCCTCCACCACCCGAGGGTCGGCGGCGAGGCGGGCGGTGGCGAAGAGGACCCCGCCCAGCAAGAGAAACCAGAGCGCTGGCTCGCGCAGGAGCTTCATGTCGGCAAGGTACCCTGCTGCGTCGAGTCCACCAAGGGGCTTCCCCTGGCCGGATCGGCTCGGTACTCTGCCAGCGACAAGGAGGCCACCATGCCGTTGACCAGCCAGCAGTTTCAGGCGCTCTTCAACAACGCCGCCAAGGCCTACGCGCTCTACGAGAAGGCGTTTGGCGACCAGAAGTCCTTGTATGCGGTCTACCAGCGGCTCGGCCAGGTGCAGTTCTTGAACCTGGTGAACAACCTGTACCCCGACCAGGTGAAGAGCCTCGTCAAAGGCCTCGCGCACAACGAGCTCACGGCGGTGGCCACCATGTCGGCGGGCACCGTGGCCTCGCTGAGTGCGGTCAACGCCACTTGGATCAAGGGGGTGTTGACCACCATCGCCAACGTCAACCCGCCTGCAGG
>Ga0075163_10010220_pt1 | contig 12284 bp, 8 predicted proteins | sample JI1023141ADNA_FD_71478 | JGI IMG/M metagenome (GOLD analysis project Ga0075163, IMG submission 71478) | Wastewater effluent complex algal communities from Wisconsin, to seasonally profile nutrient transformation and Carbon sequestration -... | ecosystem: Engineered > WWTP > Effluent > Algae...
GCGCCGGCGCCAGCGCCACCAGCCCGAGCGCCACCAGCCGTGTGCCCCACCCGCGCATCACCGCACCCCCTGATAACCGCCGCCGTCACGATCGAAGATCAGCGGGTTCGTGAACGCCACCGGGTAGCTGTCCGCCACCAGCGACCAGTACAGATATTCCCGGCTGTCGCGGTCGTCCGGCGCCTGCGGCTCGGTCAGCGGCCCGCCGGCGAAGCACGCCTCGTCGGGCGCCTCCGTCCGGTCGCTGACATCCCGCCAGTCGATCGTCCCGTCGCGGTTGTTGTCCCCGGTGTCGGGGACGCCGTCGCAGTCGAAGTCCACGTTCGGCTCGAGGCGCCGTCCCGCCTCGACCACCAGCCACGCGTCGCCGCTCCCGGGCAGCAGCGGCCGCAGGTCGAGCGCCGTGCGGAGCCGGTCCAGCCCCGCGGTCCCGAGCGGATCGGCCGGGTGCGCCAGCTCCTCGGTCAACGTCCGCACCAGCTCGCCGTTGACGTAGATCCGCACCTCCTCGACCGGCACCCACGGGGCCGCCCGCACCGAGATCTGCAGCCTCGCGTCCGCCGCCGGCGCGAACGCCTCGACCCCGGGCGTATGCACGGCCCCGTCCTCGTCCGTCGTGGAGATCTCGATCACCGGACCATTCGTCCCGATCATCCTCCCGGCCCGCACCGCCGCGTTGAACTCGACCATGTCGAAGTCCTCGACCGTCGTGTCCGTCCACACCAGGTTGCGCGGCCAGCCGATCACGTCGTCCGTCAATCCGTGGCTGTCGCTGTTGGCCGTGCCCGCGCGGACGATGCCCTCGTTGAGCAGGTAGAACCAGAACGCCCGGTACGGCTGGAAATATACGTTGTTGGTCCCGTTCATCACCTCCTGCACGTGATAGTCGGCGTTGCCGAACGCCGCGCCCTTCGGCGTGCGCAGGAACAGGCTCGGCGCCGTCCCGTCGAACGTCCGCGGCAGCGGCTTCAAGAGATTGATCCCCAGTGCGCTCGTCCACCCGAGGTCGCGCCCGAAGTCCGCCGGGTAGATCGGGTGGTTGAGCTGGGCGACGCCGATATCCGACCGCCAGCCGGCGTCGCGCTGCCGCGTGAACAGCATCCCCGGCTCGACCAGCTCGTCCCACGCCGCCCCGCGCCACGCCTCGGTCGGCTCGTAGGGGATCGGCCAGAAGTTCCAGTGCCCGATCACCTGCGGATACGGCAGATCCGGCAAGAATTTGAACAGGATGTGCCCCGTCGTCTCGGTGCCGGTGATCAGCGCCAGCCGGTCGCGCGCCCCATCGATCGTCGCCATCCCCTCGGCATAATCGCCGACCATGTCGTGCTCCGTCGACGCGATCACCTCGACGCGCGCGGCGAGGAACGCCCGCACCCGGTCGACCTCGGGCACCGACGAGTCGAACGAGCGCGCGCCGTGGACATGAAGATCCGCCGACAGCGTGCCCGCCGGCTGCAGCGGCAACGACTGCAGCGACAGCTCGACCTCCTCCGTCTCGCCCGGCTTCACCTGGATCTTCTGCGCCCGCCCCGCGGTCGCGAACGGCCCGACGTTGGCGAACACGTCGTACGTCCCCGGCGGCACCGCGAACGTCGTCGGCCCGTGCACCAGCGCCCGGTTGCACGCCGGCGCCCCGCCGTGCGGGTGGCCCAGCAGCGGCGCGCACTCCTCGAACGACCCGAACATCTTGCCGCGCACGCGTGCTTCGGTCTCGTCGTCGGACGGGCGCACCAGCACCTGCGCGTGGTCGGTCACGCCATCGACCTTCACGTCGATCGTCATCTGTCCGACCGCGGGGATCTCGAGCATACCCGCGTCCGCGTCGTCCTCGCCGACCGCCACCTCGGCCTCGTCCACCCGCGCCCCGTACGCCTCGACCTCGAGCACATACGTCGCGCCGGGCGGCACGCGCACCGCGAACCTCCCGTCCGCGCCCGGCGACGCGTGCGTCACCCGGACCCGCTGCTCGTCCGGCGTCTCCAGCTCGCCCCGCGACACCAGCACCGACGCGCGCAGCCCGGCCCCGAGATAGGCGCCCGGGTCGCCGACCACCTTGACCTGCCCGCGCAGCGTCACGAACGGCTCGTCGAACAATTGCCGGCGGACCTCGAAGCCCACGTCGGTCGCGCTGCCGACCGACGATGTCTCGCCGACCGCGATGAACCGCTCGAACACGATATAATCGCGGGGCAGCACGATCCGCCGGGTCGTCCCGACCGCCGTCACCACGTTGCTGTGAATCCCGCTCTCCGCGCGGCTGTTGCAGGTGATATGTGCGTACGTCTGGCTCGGGTCGAGGTGGGTCGCCGCCGCCATGTACGGCGCGTCCTCGAACGCCTCGTTGATGTCCGTCAGCCCGAACGAGGTGTTGTGGAACCCGCGGCCCGGCCCCGGCACGAACGGCAGGTTGCGCCGCCCGCCCCAGTAGAACCCGTCGGAGGCCATCCACGCCTGCGCGTCGGCCCCGTCGTTGAGGATCTCGGTGCGCACGCGGATCCCCGGCTCGCACGGCCGGACCTCGTAGCGCGTCGACACCCGCAGCGCCGGCTGACCGTCGAGGTGCCCGCGCAGCTGCACCGCCGCGAACCCGTCGCCCTCGAGGATCCTCGCCTCCTCGTAGAACACCACGTCGCCGGGCAGCACGCCGACCGCCTGGAACATGTGCGGCATCGTGTCGGCCCGCCCGCGCCCCGCGAGATCGATGAGGTTGCCGCCCGACGGCGCCAGGTAATGCGGATGGTCGAGCCCCTCGATGATCGCGACCACGCGGTCGTTGGCCAGGCGAAAGTCGCCGATCGCCCCGAGCCCCCACGGTCCGGCCACCAGGTCGTCCGCGCGTTCGATCGTGCGGACCTCGACCGACCCGGCCTCGCACGTGAACGCCAGAGCGTCGCACGGCGACGGCACGACGCAGCCCGGCTCGTCGCCGAGGCAGCCCTCGCGTTGGCACCCGGTGAGGGCGACCGCCGCGCACAGACCGATCACGACGCCCGCACACGCCGCGCGGTCAATATCTCGGAGAATGGATGTCATGGTTCGGTGCATGGGGCGCAAGCCGGTCGCGGCGTCGGCCGGCGGCGGGACAGTTGAGCAAGCGATGTGCCAACGATGAAGAGACCCGTGACACTCGTCGATCCCAGGGATCCTGCCGAACGTCGCCCACCCGAGATGCGCGCGTTGCAGACGAGTGCACAAACTGCATCGTGCTGCTCAGCGCGGGGCTGGCCCGGCCTCGCCGCTCCGCTGCAAGTTGCGGGCGACGTCCGTGTTCGCCAGCGAGCCCGTCCGCAGCTTCGCCCACAGCCGGGTCACGTTGTCTGCGTCGAGTCGTTCCTCGGCCTCGACGATGCGGGCGAACACCACCATCGCGGCGACCTCCGGGTGGAGCTCGCCGATCACCTCCTCGAACGCCGCCTCGCTCGGGTGCGTGCCGGGCGAGCACGCGAACAGGCGCCCGTAAGCGTTGGTCCAGGCCTCGGCGATCCCGCGACCCGCGAGCAGGTCGCCGGCGAGCAACGATGCGTCGAGCGCGGGCGGGCATTCGCCGCAGAAGCCCTCGAGCGCGGCCACGAGGGCGAGCTGCTGGGTGAGCGCGTCGTGCGAACGGATGTCCTGGAGCGCCCTGGCACGCTCGTCGCACTGCTCCGGGCTCGGCGCAGGCGGGTTCGCCAGCGTCGGCGGCACGAGCGCGAAGATCCGCATGCGGATTGCATCCTCGGGCGACTCCACCTTCACCGCGAGATGGACGCCCTGCAGCGGCGTGCTGACCGCGACATCCACGGGCGCGTCGGCGACCCACACCCATGTGCTCGCAATATCGACGGGGCCCTGGGCGGCGAGCGTATAGAGCCGCTGGCAATCGGTGGCGAGGCCAAAACGGCCCATCTCATCGGTGACCGAGGACACGTGGGATCGTCGATCGAGCGACACGGCGACGAGCCGGGCGTGGACCTCTGGCGTGCCGTCGGCGTTGAGCATGTGTCCCCGGATACCGCAGCCCATCGTGGCACCCGGCACCTCGACGTCGTCCGCATGACGCCGACAGCCGACGATCGAGAGCGCCAGGAGAATGAGCGTCCCCATCGCCGCGGGGCGCGGACTGCGGCGCGTGGGTGGTCGAATCGATGGATGTGCCATGCACCGATTCCCAGCAAGGAATGTGCCATAATCTTCAATCTTCTCGTCGTCCGCCATTTTCACGGCGACGAGCTCGGATCGTGGCGTCCTCGCGCACGTTCGTGATGTGTGCATGCGAGATCGCCAGCGCGTCATGCATTGCCTGCACCACACGGCAAACAGTTCATCGCCGGCGCCACTGGATTGTTGCGTGGGGATCCGTCTCGGCTGTTACGACGCGGTGTACCGTCGTCGCTGGGCCCGGGGATCCACGATGGCCTCGATCTTGCTGTCGAGGCCGTCGATGGAGGCGGATGTCATGCGCGATGCCGGGGTCGTGAGCGGAGGAACGGGACGCGAGCCGCGCGTGGGCGTGGTCTGGGCGTGTGGGGCGCAGCTCGCCGCGGTGACGCTCGCCATCGGGTGCGCGCAGCCGTGCGAGGAGGAATACCTCGCCGGATTCGACCAGGTTCGGGCCGACGCGGCGCCTCATGGGGGGTTCCGGGACGCGCAGCCGTTCGGCGCCAGCGCGATCGCTGTGGGCGACGCCGGGACGATCGTCCGCTTCGATGCCAGTGGCCTCGTCGAGATCGACGGCGGGGTCGACGTCGATCTACACGCGCTGCTCCTCGCCCCGGGTCTGCTCGCCGTCGGCGACGCGGGCACGATTCTGCGGTCCAGCGACGGCGTGACCTGGACGCCCGTCGACGCCGGCACCGTCGCCGACCTGCATGGCGCTGGCGCGTCGTGGTTCGGCGAGGAGGTCGCCGTCGTCGGGGACGACGTCATCCTCGTATCGACCGACGGCGGCGCGCACTGGACGGCCATGACCGGCGACGAGGCGGCGGGACCGCTGCGCTCCGTGGCGTACGCCGACCCGGGGTTCCTGGCGTTCTCGGCGACTGGTGACGTGGTCGCGGTCGATACGGCCGCCGGCACCTACGCCCCGCTCGGCATGAGCCTCGGCGCCGCGGTCCGCAACGTCGAGTACGACGCGGTCGGCGACGCGTGGTTCGTGCTCGTCGATGGGAGCGTGCAGATCGGGTCCCAGGTCGGCGGCGCGTGGCAGTTCTCGCCCGGCAGCTCGGGGTACTGCGGCGCGGTCGGCTTCCGCAGGGCTGGCCAGTACGTGCTCTGCGACGACGGCCGCGTGCGCGACCGCAACGAGGAGCTCGACGAACCTTCGCTGCAGCTCGACCCGTTCGTCCCGGCTCGCGCGGTGGTATCCGTGGCCTACGACCCCACGGGCTTCGGCGGGGACGGCGTCGTCCGGTCGGACGACGACCTCGTGGTCTTCGGCGAGGATGGCGTCGCGCGGTTGTACGGGCCCGTTCACGGCACGCGCCCGGCCGAGTACTGCCCCTATAAACACTGATCGTGAGCCCCGGCCGGGCCTCGCGCCGTCCGCGAACGATCCGGGGTGCGGCGATCGGGTCCGCCGGGCTGTGCGGTGGGCCATACGTCGGGCCCGGGCGGACTCAGGGAGCCGGTCGCTCGCTAGACTGGGCGTATGTCTCTTCGACCAATCGCGGCGGCCCTGGGGATCTTCGCGTGTACACCGGACGATCCGGCGCAGCCGGCGGGTACCAGCAGTGACGCGGAGGCGAGCCCGACGAGCGCGACGCCGACGAGCGGGGAGGCGCCGACGAGCGAGCCGTCGACGACGAGCACGTCGTCGGGGACGTCGGGCACGCCGACGGCCGGCGAGGCGACGACCGCGGACACGAGCTTCGTGCCGATGTGCGGGGACGGGGAGATCCAGGGCGACGAGGTGTGCGACGACGGCAACCAGGTGCCCGACGACGGCTGCGACCTGTGCATGTCGGCGCCGACGGTGGTGTGGAGCCGGTTGTTCCCGGGGCCGGGCGGGCTGGGGGACAGCGCGAGCGACGTGGTGGTCGATCCGGCGGGTCAGATCTACATCTGCGGGACGCAGCGCGACGACGACGTCGACTACGACATCACGCTGCGCAAGCTCGACGCGGAGGGGGCGCTGGTCTGGGAGCGGATCGTCGACGGGCCGATGCCGGGCTTCGAGATCGGGGCCGACCTCGAGCTGGATCCGGACGGCGGGGTGTTCATGAGCGCCCGACTGGCGGACGGGATGGATGTCAGCGAGCGGTGGGTCCGCCGCTACACGGCCGACGGCGACGTGGTGTGGACATTCTCGGAGGCGGGCCCGGTGCCGGGCGACACGGCGGCGGCGCGGATGAAGATCGACGGCGACGCGCTCTACGTGGTCGGGGGCGAGGCCTACGACCTGGGCACGCGGCTCACGCTGCACCGATTCGACCGGGTGTCCGGCGTGGTGGTGTGGGCGCAGACTTATACGGCGATGCTGCCCGGCAATGCGTCCGGGAACTCGGTGGTGATCGACGAGAACGGCGACCTGCGGGTAGCCGGGTATCAGCCGACTGCGACCGGGAGCGAGGGGTTGCTGCAGCGCTGGGCCAGCGACGGCACGCTCGTCACCACGGATACGTGGCAGCCAGAGGACGAGGCGTGGTCGGCGAGCATCTTTGCGATCACGCCGCTGCCGGGGGGCGACGTCGCTGGCGTGGTCCTGGTGAGCAACTCGGACTACACCGAGTCGGTGTTCCGCGCGCTGCGCTTCGCCGCGGACGGGACGGTGGTGTGGGATCGAGTCGTGGCCGACGTGCCCGGGATCGACCGCCCCGGGGCGATCGGCCTCGACGAGATGGGCCGCCTGGTGATGGTCGGCTCGACCGTGACGTTCGGCGGCGACGCGGTCCTCGCGGTGTACGGGGTCGACGGCGACGAGATCTCGACGCTGGTGATGGACGGCGGGATGGTCCGCTACGACGACTACCGCGGGTTCGCGCTGCACGATGGGGCGGTGTACGTCGCCGGGAGGCAGGAGCAGATCGTGGGGTCGCTCGATCAGTGGGTCCGCAAGATCCTGCTGTGAGGCGGACGGGCCGAGGGGCTGCGCTCAGGCGTGGCCGACCAGCTGCGCGAGGGCCCGCAGGGCGTCGACCGTGGTGAACAGCCCGAGCACGTGGCCGGGGTGCTCGGGGTCGACGACGATCGCCGAGCCGTACTTGTGCCTGGCCATCTCCTCGGCGACCGCGTGGATGTGCGCCGCGGGGCCGCAGGTGAACGGCAGGGCGGTCATCGCCTGGCGCACCGCCAGCCGCTCGAGGTCCCCCTTCAAGGCGTCGGCGAGCGCGATGTCCCGATCGCTGAGGATGCCGACGAGCTCGCCGTTGTCGACGACCGGGAGGTGCCGGGCGGCGAGCTGATACATGCGCTCGCGCGCCTGGGCCAGGGTGAGGTCGGCCTGGATCGTCTCCGGAGAGGCCGTCATGAATTGGCGGATGGTCGGGACTTGCGTGGTCATGGGTGCCTCCGATTGGCGTCAGCGACGGCCGTAGGTGTGCATTCGGTACTGAATGGTGCGCACGCTCAGATCGAGGATCTCCGCGGCCCGCGCGGTCGAGCCGTCGACGGCGTCCACGGTCGACAGGATCGCGTGGCGCTCGATCTCCGCCATCGTCGCCCCGGGGATGCGCACGCCGCCCTGCACGTCGGGCGCCTCCTCGAACGGCAGGTTGTCCACGTCGATCATGTTGGTCTTGCACAGGACGACCGCGCGCTCGATCGCGTTCTCCAGCTCGCGCACGTTGCCCGGCCAGCGGTGCAGCAGCAGCTTGTTGCGCGCCCGCTCGGTGAAGCCCTTGATGCGGGCGTGGTTCTCGGCGACGAATCGCTGCAGGAAGTGCTCGGCCAGCAGCAGCGCGTCGCGGCCGCGCAGGCGTAGCGGCGGCATCTCGATGTGCACGACGTTGAGCCGGTAGTACAGGTCCTCGCGGAACTTGCCGTCCCGGACCGCCTGGGCCAGGTCGCGGTTGGTCGCCGCGATCAGCCGCACGTCGATCTTGATCGTCTCGCCGCTGCCGACCCGTTCGAAGGTCCGCTCCTGCAGCACCCGCAGCAGCTTGACCTGCAGGCCCGGCGAGATCTCGCCGATCTCGTCGAGGAACACGGTGCCGCCGTTGGCCTGCTCGAACCTGCCGATGCGCTTGCGGTCGGCGCCGGTGAACGAGCCCTTCTCGTGGCCGAACAGCTCGCTCTCCAGCAGGCTCTCGGCCAGCGCGGCGCAGTGGAGCGTGACGATCGGCGCGGCCGCCCGCGGGCTGAGCGCGTGGATCGCCCGCGCGAGCTCCCCCTTGCCGGTGCCGCTCTCGCCGGTGATGAGCACCGTGGCCCGCGAACCGGCGACCTGGCGCGTCACCTCGTAGATCTTCTGCATCGCCGGGCTGGCGCCCAGCATCCCCTGCAGGCCGCTGCCGTCGCGCTCGCGCAGCTGCCGGCGCAGGTTCTCCGCCTCGCTCCGCAGGCTGCGTCGCTCCATCGCCCGCTCGATCGCCAGCACCAGCTCGTCGAGCTCCAGCGGCTTGGTCAGGTAGTCGTCGGCGCCGGCCCGCATCGCCGACACCGCGGACGACACGTCGCCGAACGCGGTGGCGACGATGACCGGGATGTCGCCGTCCTGCGCGCGCAGCTTGCCGAGCAATTCGATGCCGTCCATCCGCGGCATCTTGAGGTCGGTGACCACCACGTCCGGCGCGAACTCGCCGGCGGCTTGCAGCGCCGCCTCGCCGTCGGCCTCGCTCTGCACGCGATAACCCTTGTGGCGCAGCAGCTTCTCCAGGCCCAGGCGGGCGCTGGGTTCGTCGTCGACGACCAGGATACGGCCGCGTGAATCGGAGACTTCAGCCATCATTTCTTCCTTCGGGCGAATGGGGGGACATGGTTTGTGGGCCCTCGATCGGCAGCACCACGCGGAATATGGTGGCTCCGGTCCCGGTCACGACGTCGATCGTGCCGCCGTGGTCCGTGACGATTCGGTGGGAGATCGACAGGCCGAGGCCGGTCCCCTGCGACTTGGTCGAGTAGAAGGCGTCGAAGATCGGGGAGCCGGACGGGATGCCCGGGCCGTTGTCCTCGACCTCGATCGTCACGGTCCGCGGCTGGCGCCGCGCGCGGAGCACGGCCTTGCCGCCGCGCTCCAGCGCCTCGATCGCGTTCTGGACCAGGTTGAGCAGCACCTGCTCGAGCTTCGCGCGGTCCGCGAGGAATTCGATCGGCGTGGTCGGCAGGTCGAGCGTGACCGTCACCTCGCGCCCCTGCGCCTGCGCGGCGGTCATCTGCGCGACCCGGTCGAACAGCGTCCGGACGTCGACCGGCTTGACGACCAGCGGCCGCGGCCGGGCGAAGTCGAGGAACTCGGTGACGAGCCCGCCGAGCCGCCGGATCTCGTCGCGCACCACGTGGACCGTGTCGAGCAGCTCCGAGTTCGCGTTGATGTCGCGGAGCGCGAGGTCGAGGAAGGTCGTGTGCAGCTGCGCCCCGTTGAGCGGGTTGCGGATCTCGTGGGCCAGACCCGCCGCCATGGTCCCGATCGCGGCGAGCCGCTCCTGCTGCTTGGTGCGCTCGAGCAGGGCCCGCTCGTCGGTCGTGTCGAGGCCGAGCGCGAACACCGAGACGTCGTCGCCGTCCGTGGGGGCGTGGGTGAAGTGCCAGCGGATGATGCGGCCGTGGCCGGCCTTGCCGCGGATGGCGGTCTCCAGCGGCGGGACGTCGGTCACGGGGCTCGTGGCGGCCTCGCCGGTCGTCGCGAAGAACGTCGACAACAGCTCGCGGATGCGCGCGCCGTCGCGGTCCGGATCGATCCCCAGGACGTCGACGAACTTCGCTCCGAGGACCTCGTCGCGCGCGAAGCCGGTGACGCGCTCGGCCTCGCGGTTGAACAGCTTGATGGTGCCCGCGTCGTCGAGCCCGAGGATGACCACGCGGGCGAGCTCGACGGCGTTGACGTAGCGGTGTTGCGCCTGCGCCAGCGAGCGCCCGAGGACCTCCTTCTCGAGCCGCTCGACGTGCTGGATGCGGGCGATCGAGTCGTCCCGGTAGCTCTCGAGCATGATCGCCAGCTCGAGGTCCAGCAGGCGGCAGATCGAGCGGGCGACCTGGATCCCGTCCGGGCCGGACGCCTCGGCGAGGTCGATGAGCGACACCCGGATCAGCGCCATCGCGGTGAACATGTAGCGCTGCGGCAGCCCGACCTTGACGTGCATGCGGCCGATCGCCGCCGTCTCGGCGTAGTACACCTCGTCGTAGGTCCCGCCGAACACGCGCTCCAGCCAGCGGACCAGCGAGCGCTGCAGCCGGGCGATCTGGGCCTCCCCGGTGAACACGGCGTGCGCCTCTTCGTGGAGGCGGATGCGGTCGTAGAACTCCTGCGTGAGCCGCTCGAAGTGCGGCGCGGCGGTCGCCCGGAACGCGGCGAGCCGCGCGGCGTCCTCGTCCGAGAAGACCACGTAGCGCTTCATCTCCGCGAAGCGGGTCTCCGGCGTCGACCTCGGCATCACGGACTCACGCACGTTTGCCGCGCGGGAGCCCCCGCAGCGCCTCGACGAGCACGGGGTAGTCGAGCGGCTTGATGAACATCTGCGGGGCGGGATCGATGCCGTCGAGCCGGCGCGCCAGATCCGGATAGGCCGTCACGATGAAGATCGGCATGGCCGGACTGTGGCTGCGGGCGAGGCGTGCGACGGTGATGCCATCAATCTGCGGCATCCGCAAGTCGGTCACGAGCACGTCCGGGGCCGGTTCGCACGCGAGTCGCTGCAGCCCGGACAACCCGCCCGGGCAGACCTCGACGGTGAACCCCTCGCGGCGGAGGAGTCCCGCGAGCATATGGCCGGATCGTTCGTCGTCGTCGACCAGGAGGATCTTCATCGGTGGCGCCGATGCGGCATCATTGCTGGTCTTGGGGATCATGGACCGACTCAGAGCAAGAACCATACCAGCGCGGATGGACCATCCCGCACGCTGTTGACGTTGCGGCACGGGACTCGAATATTGCCGGAAGGTGCATGGAATGCGCCTCAGGCCGTGCCCGCGGGGAAGTCGAGGCAGGCCGCATCGTAGTGGCGCCACCAGTCGTCGAGGCGGGTCTGCCGCTCGGCACGGGCGGCGCGCTCGTCACCCACGATGGCGAGCGCGTCGCGCAGCAGCGGCCGGAAGTACGGGTGGGCGCAGCGCTCGATGATCTCGCCGGCGCGGACGTGGGGCGAGCGGATGGCGAGGTTCTGCGCGTACCCCTGCTCGGTGACGATGCACTTGATGTCGTGCTCGGTGTGGTCGACGTGGCCGAGCAGCGGGAGCACGCACGACACGGTGCGGCCGTCGCGGAGCCGACGGATCGACGGGGTGTGGGCGATGCTCAGGTAGGCGTTGCGGAAGAAGTCGCCGCTGCCCCCGAGGCCGTTGACGATGCGGTTGCCGTCGATGTGGGTCGAGTTGGCGCGGCCGTGGAAGTCGACCTCGAGCGGCGTGTTCATGGCGACGACGTGCAGGCGGGTGATCATCTCGGGGTTGTTCGACATCCACATCGGCCGCAGCACCAGGTCGCCGCGCGCCTGCTCGACGATGCGGGCCAGGCGGGCGGGGCTGGTGTCGGCCAGCGACAGCGCCGCCGCCGAGGCGCCCGCGAAGCGGTCGCGGTCGGCGAGCAGGTCGACCATGCCCTCCTGGAACACCTCGGTCCAGAACTGCAGGCGGGTGAACGGCGAGGCGTGCAGCCCGGCGAGCACGGCGTTGGCGATGTTGCCGACCCCGGACTGCAGGGGCGGCACCCAGTGGTGCCACCCGAGGCGGTCGCGGCACTCGACGAGGAAGGCGATGACGTGCCCGGCGATGCGGCCGCACAGCGCCCGATCGGCGGCGAAGGCGATCGGGTAGTCCGGCCGCGTCGACTCGACGACGGCGACCACCTTGTCGGGGTCGAGGTGCACGTACGGGGTGCCGACGCGGTCGCGCACGCCGGTGATGGGCACGGGCCAGCCGGTGGTCGGCGGCGTCGGCGGGAGCACGATGTCGTGCAGGCCGGTGAGGTCGGGGAGCGCCGTGTTGACCTCGAGCACGATGGCCCGCGCCCGCGAGAGCGCCTCGGCCGACACGCCGACCGACGACGAGAGGATGACGCTGCCGTCCGGACGGATGCGCGTCACCTCGATCACCGCGAGGTCGATCTCGCCGTGGAACCCGTACATCAGGCCGCGGGCGAAGTGCGACAGGTGCATGTCGTCGTACTCCATCTTGCCGGCGAGGATCTGGGCCCGCGACGCGCGGCTGGCCATGTA
>Ga0075163_10010221_pt1 | contig 12284 bp, 21 predicted proteins | sample JI1023141ADNA_FD_71478 | JGI IMG/M metagenome (GOLD analysis project Ga0075163, IMG submission 71478) | Wastewater effluent complex algal communities from Wisconsin, to seasonally profile nutrient transformation and Carbon sequestration -... | ecosystem: Engineered > WWTP > Effluent > Algae...
AAGCATCGGGCGGATGCTGCAATGTGCCCGACTGCAATTGATTCTTTCAGGCGTCGTGAAAAGCGAAATCGTCACGGATAAAGCGCGGGCGCTTGTGTCTCAGGCCGAAGCGATTTATCGGATGGTTGCATAATGGCACGCTTTACACTGGAAGACCATGACAACCTTGCGGACGTAGCATGGTGGATAAAGGGCCATATTGCGGCGGGCGGTAATGATTTTGCGCATAGGCATTCTCAGTCATTCGAGAACATAATGACGGAGATAAAAGCAATCATGCGCGAAGAAAAAAAACTGCATGCAACAGACATTCGCGAAAAAATTGGAATAGGTGATCGCTAATGGCACGTCAAAAGAAAGCCGCGAAAGCGGAAGTAGTAAAGACCGAATCAAAGCCGTTGGCGGTGGTCGAACACGAATGGCCGGACACACGCATAAAGCTTTTGCGGGATACCATCGCAAAAGACGCAAGCCCCGAAGAATTTGAGCTTGCTATGCAGGTTGTCAAACGCACCGGCCTTGACCCTTTCGCACGTCAGATTTATTTTATCTCGCGCGTGAACAATGTTCAGAATGAACATGGCGAATGGGTTAAAAAGAGAGTGATGACATGGCAGTTTTCAATTGACGGTTTCCGCTTAATCTCTCAGCGCACGGGAAAATATCAAGGCATGGTTGGCCCTTTTTGGTGCGGTAAAGACGGTGCATGGTCTGACGTTTGGTTAGGCGACGGAGCACCACACGCGGCAAAGGTTGGGATTCTCTGCCGGGACTTCACGGAGCCTTTATGGGGAGTGGCTAAGTTTTCAAGTTATGTCGTCACAGATAGAAACGGCGCACCGAATGCAATGTGGAAAAAGATGCCCGAAGTCATGCTGGCGAAATGCGCCGAAGCATTGGCGAGACGCGCGGCTTTCCCGCAAGAACTTAGCGGCCTTTACACAGAGGACGAGATGGCACAGGCAAAACATGGCGAGCCCATCGTAATGCCTGAAGCGACTAACCACAGGGCCGAACAGTTAGCCAAGGACGTGACGCCCCAAAAGGCGGAGACCGTGGCCGACGCAGTAAGCGAAGACGACAAAGAGCGCGAGCGCATCGAAAAAGAAGCGGCGGACGCCAAGGCGCGAGAGGCTAAGATTATCACCACTATTGAAAAGTGGAAAAAGTCAGACGACGGTAAAGAGGCTATGAGCCTTTGCCTCCGTCTCGGGTATCAAAGCAAATCAGAGATGTTCAAGAAGTTTGAAGACTGCTCTTCAGATTTTGAGAACTTCTTTTCTGTGCTTCGTGACGAGTGGGCAAAGAAACAAGGGACAGCGCAATGAAAAAGAAACAACAAAGCACGACGGCTTTTCTTTGGGAGACAATGGCCAGCATGACCGCAAAGGTGATTAACCCATGACCCGCGAACAAGCACAGCGCGAAGCATGGAAACGCACCGATGGCCGTTGCTTATTCACCGGGCTTTCAGGCGGAGACCCGGCGCACGTATTCTCGGCAGGTGATTATCCGGCGCTGGCGAACTGCCCGTGGAATATCTTTTACGTTGTGCGCGGGTGTCACTCGGTACGCGGTGAGCCATGCTTTGACTTTCTTCAGGTCGAAGGTGTGGACATCGTGCGCCCTGTGGCTCAGCGGTTGTGGATGATAGAAAACATGATGCCCGAAGCCATGTGGGATTATCGGCCACGGGTTCGCCGGTCTTTGCAGCTATTGGCCGAGGAATGCGGGCGCGTTGGGATTGAATACCCGACACCACGGAACCCGCCAGACTATCACAAGTTACGATTGAGGGGGAGAGAATGAACGAACAAACCGAACGGATGTTTGAGAACACCGAAAAACTTTTTGGCAATATCTTTGACCATGTGGCCGATCGTGCTGGATGCTCACCGGAAATCATGCGGCGCATTTTGAGAATTGTGTGGCTTATGAGAGATAATGCACGAGCGCAAAGCGCGGAGAACGGAAAGCATATCGTCGAACTGATGAAGCACCTCGGCGACCTTGAACGCAAGGCGCGGCGCTATGATCTGCTAATCGAAGCAGAGAAAAACGGCGAAGCGATGGCGGGTAAATAAAATGCCGTGCAGAGACGAAGGCGCAGACGCTGACTTACTCAACTCACGCAACCGAGAGCTTGAAGACCTAAAGGCGCGAGTCTGTAGAGCTTGCAAAGTTTTAGAAGCAAAGTGAATACCAATTCCCGGAAGCCTTGCGGGTTGGTGGTGGGGCCACAAGAATGAAGACGCGAAACGACGTCTCGACATGATACGAAGCGCAGAACATAAAGTCGAGTCACTAAAGCGCAGCGCAGAATATTACGCCGAAGAGATTAAGAAAGCCGAAAACGATTTGCGGCGCTTATTGGGTAAGTAGTGCAAGAATACTCTGGCACAATAAAAGGCGGGCGCCTGATTCTCGACCGCCGCAAAGCCTTTGACGGTTGGGCGATGAAGCAAAAAGAGAACGCGCGTTTTATTCTCCGCATAGTCAAAGAATCTCCACAGCGGGAGCTTTCGCAAAGCAATGCGCATTTTGAACGCTGCACGATTCTTGGCGATGAGGTCGGCATGGACAAGCGGCAGGTGTCAAATCTGCTTATGCAAGACGCCTTTGACGCGACACGCAACGTGGCCTACGGAGAGTATAAGACGCTTTTCGGGCGCGAGTATTTTATTGTAAACTCTACCGCAGAACTTTCCAAGGCTGAGTTTTGGGAACTAAAGCGGGCAGCGTATAAGCGTTTGCAATTCCTGAACGAAGACAGAGACGCGGACAAGTGGACTCTTTTCCCTGAGCGCGGGGAGAACGGGGTTATACTTCGTCACTGCGCTACTTGGGAGGAAAGGCCAGAGGACATGGTTCCTCCATGATCGTGGCAAATATAAAAGACGTGTCAATCAAGGTCAAGCACATCGAAACATTGCCAGCGATGAACGGCGCATTACCAGAGGTTATCATGCGCGGTTGGGATTTATTTATCGGGCCACATACTTTTCACGCAACGCATATTACCTTTGTAGACGATACGCTAAAGGCATTTAAAACGGTCGGTGGCATAGTATACCGTATTAGATGCAATCGAAAGAAAGGGCTTGTCTATGTTCGCCTTTTAGGGGTGGACGATGAAGAGTAATTCTTTCACGGTAAACCTTACAAGGAAACGCAAGAAAGCGGGCTCTATGGTCTGCACCGTTTGCGATAAACCGCGCACGAATAAGCATCGGTCTTTTTGCCGGTCTTGTGAATCAGAATACATGCGGCAATATAGAGAGAGGCGCAAGGCGTCTAAATAAATTGACGGCGCATTGATTCTTTGTTAGCTTGTCTGAGCGTCGAAAGGCGTACACGGTGGAGACCGTGAGACATCGAGGAAGAAAAGAAAGCCCTCGCATACGTTGGACTTTATAGGCCGCTTCTTCCCGGCTGGTAAAGGTCTCCTCCAACGTAGCCGAGGGTTTTTTATTTGGAGAACTATGACAGACAAAGAAACATTCAAAGAGTTTTTGACCTCGAATCCTGTGGCATTTTACCCAGACTTTGCGGCAATCGTCGACAGCACAAACGCGGGCGTTTTACTCTCTCAGCTTTTCTACTGGCGAGATAAACAAGATGACCCGGACGGGTGGATTTACAAATCACAAAAGGACTGGAAACGGGAAATCAGCCTTACACGTACAGAGCAAGAAACGGCCCGCAAAAAGCTGCGTGAGTCTGGTATCATGCAGGAAAAGCTTAAAGGCAACCCGGCTAAGCTGTATTTCAGAATCGACTTTGATAAGCTGATTCAGTCGCTTTCGGCTCTTTATGAGTCAAGGTTTCAGGATGCTGGAAACCCGCAGGCTCAGGATGCGGAAACCCTGCATACAAGTATGCGGAAAAGCAGCAAACTCTCTTTAACAGAGAATACAACAAAGACTACCACAGAGAATACTCCCGCGCCTATCGGCGACGGCTCCACTGTTAAAAAGCGCAAGCATACTTACCCAGCTAAAGAGATGGCAGACATATTTGAAAAGGGTTATCCCGCGTTGCATGCTCAAAATAAATTCCCATGGGGTAAAGAGTCAGGCAAGTGGGGCAAAGCCTTTCAAAGGATTTGGGAACAGTCAGGCGAAAGCATGGAGAAAGTAAAGTCTATGGCCGCTGACCTTTTTCGCCGGATAAAAAACGCCAAGCCGACAGATCTGTACTGGAAAGAGGCAGGTTTCACGCCGACCACTTTATCAGGTCGATGGCATCAGTTACAACCGGTGAAGGCCGTCGAAGAGATTGCACAGCCCTTCCCAAATTACCAAAACATGACCCGCGCGGAACTTGAAACCGCGTTTCACGATTGGTCAGCCAAGTGGGACATTATGACCCTAAAGAAAAACATTTCACCGGATTCTTTTTCACGATACGTAAACGAACACGGACAGTGGGCACCTGCTATTGTCGATGTACTCGAACGGGAAAATCAGGAAAGGAATCAAAAACAAATCGCATAGGAGAAACAAATGAAAGATATTAAGAAAATGACACTTGGCGAGGTTGAAGAGCACCGGAAAATAAACGCCGAGATCGAAAAGGAAATCGGATGCAAAAAGATGGATATTTCAGCGACAGCCGAAATCGCTTCAGAGATGACTGACTATCGCGGGAAGTATTGCATCGTTCGCACATACTCGGCTGGTGTGTTTGCTGGAATTCTAAAGGCGCGATCAGGGCAAGAGGTTGAAATGACAGACGCGCGTCGCTTATGGTACTGGGATGGCGCCGCATCGCTTTCGCAGATGGCAAATGATGGAGTTAAAGCCCCACAAAATTGCAAATTCGCACAGCCGGTAGACGTGCAGCTTTTGCAAGCCATTGAGATTTTAAAATGCACAGCCGAAGCTGAAACAATTATTCGCAAGGTGAGTGTATGGCAACGATAGGCGCAGGCGATGGCTATGGCGCAGGCGCAGGCGTAGGCGATGGCTATGGCGCAGGCGTAGGCGCAGGCTATGGCGCAAGCTATGGCGCAGGCGCAGGCGCAGGCGCAGGCGATGGCGCAGGCGATGGCTATGGCGCAGGCGATGGCTATGGCGCAGGCGCAGGCGATGGCTATGGCGCAGGCGTAGGCTTAGGCGTAGGCGATGGCGCAGGCGATGGCTATGGCGCAGGCGCAGGCGATGGCTATGGCTATGGCGATGGCGATGGCTATGGCGATGGCTATGGCTATGGCGATGGCGCAGGCGTAGGCTTAGGCGTAGGCGCAGGCGATGGCTAAAAATGAATAGCTTTATAAAAGCATAGGAGAAACAATGTCAAAGCAAAATGTGATAGCCCTCGAAGAACTGAAAGACGGTCGCATCATGGATGAAATCCAAAACGCGGCGCGTCAAGTTATCGCGGATATCAAAGACGAGAACAAAGTAAAACACTTGCCCGGTTCGCGCCGGGTTTTTCTTTACGGAGGCATAAAGAATGATACAGAAAGACACTCTCACCATTAAAACGAAAGCAGATGCAACGGCCGCCCTTATTGCTCAGCTAAAAGGCGACGACAAGAAAGACGGATGCGCCGGGACTTTCCACACTGTCGGCGAATGCGTTTTGCCATGCAGCGGTCAGGGCTACGTGATTAGACGCTTTGAGCAAACGACATACAGCACGACACTCGAAGAGCATAAACAAATTATCGGCACCCTGAAAGAATCCTTAGCGGAAAAAATGCCGAAGCATGATGAGAGCGACATCTTTGGCGAGGTAAACCCGGATGCAAAGATCGATACGACGATATGCCGCCCGCTCGCAATAGATATTTGCCCATGCAAAAAAGCCGCGCGTCTCGACGAATACCAGGAAGGGATTCTCCGCGACCTTGGCCTTGAGAAAATCCCAACGCTTTCCGCGAAGCAATCAAAGGCGCTCGAAGATTTCAAGTCTCGCAAGAGTCTTTACATCTATGGCGCAACGGGGCAGGGAAAGACGACGCTTGCCGCTGCGTGTGCAATGACCTACCAGCGCGGCGTAAAGGTATTGAAGGGCGAGCAATTGAAAACAGAACTTACACGTATGGCGATGAACAATGAACCGCCGAAGTTTTCCGGCCTTTGGGTTTTGGATGACATCGGGCAAATCATGCCAAGCGAAGCAATGCGCGGAAAGTTGTTTTTGATTTTCGATGCAGCGCGGGCCGGTAAAGGCTTTCGGCTCATCGTTACGGCGCAACAGCCGATAGAGGAAATATGCGAAAAGTTTTGTGTGGGAGACAAGCAAGCGCGGGATGCAATGCTGATTCGCCTCTCGGCTTTAACGGAGGTTAAACTACCATGATTAAAAAAAATATACTGCTAAGTTTGTTCGCCGTTTGTTGCGGCGTTCCAGAGGTTCAAATCGTCGAAGTTGAATCAGTCGCATGCGTTTCGGGGTGTGCTCATAACCCATGGATAGGCGGAATTGACAAAGATCGATTGCCAAACTGTGAAAAGGTGTTTAAAAGCCAAAGGTGTTGCGCGTTTCAATTTACGAACAGCGGTTCAAATATTGATGACTCGTGGACTAAAGGCCAGATCGGAAGAACCACAACTTGCCCGCCAAAGGTGAAGCCATGAATGCAGAACAAAGACAAAAAGAACTTGTGAGGCTTGCCGGACTGTTTTACGTCGAACGCCTGAAAAAATGGCCAGAGGTAGACGACGACACGCGAATCATTGAATCAGTAAACGCCGCTACTCATATCATAATTGAGGCAAAGTCGAAAGCCTGTCTCGTTGCTGGCGGGCATGACTTCCGGGCAAACTATAACGTGACGACAGGAAGCTTTCAGGAATGCACGCAATGTGGGAAAAGGGCTTAATCATGGCAAAGCGTAAAAACCCAGAGGGCGAGTTTTGCACAGAGTTTGGAAACGCATGGCGTAAGGCGGGCGGTCATTGGTACAAGATACCAGATAACCGGGGAATTATGGCCAAGTTTTCCCCCGCGCGGCCTTATGATATACACGCGGCCATCGGTGGTGCTTTTTTCACCATAGAGGCAAAGGTTCCGAAGTCGTTTCGGTTGCGACTCAAAGATTTTAAGCCGCATCAAATTCCTGAACTGCTAAAGGCATCGAAGCACGGATACCAAGCCTATGCAGTGGCTTGTTACGATCACAAGAGCTATGGTAAAAAGATTGCGGACTTTTTCAGCGTCGAAGTGCTCGAAGGTCTCAGGCTCGCCGGGCGTGACGAGGTGCCTCACGAGTACGCGGCCATGCGGGTTTACAAACTACGTGGGGTCGGTTGGGATATTTCACCGGGCCAAATCAAAGACATGATCGGGAAAAAGATCGAGATTTCAGAACTTATTTAGGGGGACAAGATGACAGAATATGAAAATTTCATCCAAAGTAAAATAAAGCCGGTCGAGAGCTATGGATTTGACTGTGAAGTCAATCCAGCGCTTTTCGACTTCCAGCAGTGGATAGTTAAGACCGCACTTAAAAAAGGCCGGTATGCGATATTTGCTGATTGCGGTTTAGGCAAGAGCGCCATGCAGTCAGAATGGGCATGGCAGGTAAGTCAGCATACGGGAAAGCCGGTTTTGATTCTCTGCCCGCTTGCGGTAGCCCCCCAGACAATAGAAGAGGCGGACACAATCCTTGGTGTAGAGATTCAGCGATTCGACGGGCATCGGAATGGGTCGATATTCATCGCGAATTATGAACAGTTGGGCAACATACCCGCCGACGGATGGGGCGGCATCGTTCTTGACGAGAGCAGCATCCTGAAAAACTTTCAGGGTCAGACAAAGAAAAAGCTAATCGACTTTGCCCAAAATATACAATATCGCTTAGCATGTACAGCTACCCCAGACCCGAACGACGATACAGAGATCGGAAACCATGCGGAGTTTTTGGGCGTCATGTCTCGACTTGCGATGCTCTCGCGTTTCTTTGTGCACGATGGCGGAGAGACTCAAAAATGGAGACTCAAAGGCCATGCAGAGGGTCAGTTTATTTCATGGTTAAAAGATTGGTCAATCACGATTGATGACCCGGCCCGGTACGGGTTCACGCAGAAAAAGTACAAGCTGCCGAAACTGGAAACTGAATGCGTGTGGCTTACTACCGGCGCAAAGGATGGCCATTTATTCAGCGATGTAAAATTCGACGCGACAAAACTCCATGCAGAACTGAGACTTACACAAGACGAGCGAGTCAATATGATTGCGGGCATGTGTTCGCATATTGAAGGGCAAATTATCGTATGGACTTTGCAGAACGAAGAGTCAAGGCGCCTCGCGCAGGCCATACCGGATTCGGTAGAGGTCAATGGCTCAATGAGCGATGATGTTAAGTCTGAGCGTATAAACGCCTTTCGGAAAGGCGAAGTCAGAATACTAATCACAAAACCAAAAATCGCAATGTACGGCCTCAACATGCAGAACTGTGCGACACAAATAAACAGCGGCCTGAATTTTTCTTTTGAGGAGTATTATCAAAGGGTCCGTCGGTCATGGCGATTCGGTCAAAAGAAGAATGTTAGAATCATAAACGTCATACCGGAGTCTATGAAATCGGTATGGCAAGTGATTCAGGGCAAGGAAAAGAATTTCAAGAAAAAACAAGCCGAGACAATAGAGAAGATAACCGGCGAATGGAAAACAAAAAGAGGGAAGTCAATGCAGATTAAAAAATCAGATTATCAAATCACAAATGGGGATTGCGTCACAGAGATGCAAAAAATGCCGGATGCGTCGGTGGGATTCAGCGTGTTTTCGCCACCGTTCGCCGATCTATACACTTACAGCGATGATCCTAACGATATGAGCAATGTCGGCAGCTATTCTGAATATATGAAACAATTTACATTCATGGTTCGGGAGCTTTACCGGATATTAAAGCCGGGGCGTAATGTCGCTTTACACTGCATGGATTTACCAATCCAGAAAGGTAAGGAAGGGTTCATCGGCCTTCGGGATTATTCCGGTGAGATCATTAAACTATTCTCAGAGATCGGGTTTATCTACCATTCACGGGTTACGATATGGAAAAACCCGGTCACAGAAATGCAGCGGACTAAGGCTCTTGGCTTGCTTCATAAGCAGACGAAAAAGGATTCCACTATGTCGCGGGTCGGCATCCCTGATTATGTTCTTGTGTTTAGGAAAGACGGAGAACGCAGCGAGCCAGTGAATATGAATATCGACGTTGACACTTGGCAAAAATACGCATCGCCGGTATGGATGGACATTGATTATGGTGATACTCTAAACTATACAGCCGGTCGCGGGCCGAACGATGACAAGCATATTTGCCCATTACAACTGCCGACGATTGAGCGCCTTATCACGCTTTACACAAACAAAGGCGACACAGTGTTTACGCCTTTCATGGGCATAGGCTCTGAGGTTTATCAAGCATTAAAAATGGGCCGCAAGGCCATCGGTGTCGAATTAAAAAAAAGCTATTTCGATGTCGCCGCACGAAACGCCGAGAATGCCATGAAAGAAAATTCACAGCTTGAAATGTTTGATGAGGCAGTATGACTAACAGAAAGAATACCGGAAAAAAGAAAGCCGTCGTCCGAAGCGACGGCAAGAAGTATGAATCTTTAGCACAAGCCGCGCGCGATAATGAATTGACGGTCGGCACGATATCATTAGCCCTGAAAATCGGGATACGTGCAAACGGATTTAAATGGGAATATCTTTAACCATGAAAATCGACAATCGAAAATACAACGGCAAAAAGAAACCGCTATTACGCAGCGACGGTAAGCGATACGAGTCTTTGACTCAGGCAGCGCGAGAAAATGAAATCTGTCTCGGTACGCTTTCAGAGGCGTTAAAACTTGGCACCCGCGCCAATGGTTTCAAGTGGCAATATGCTTGACGGCGTAAATTTGGTGCGAGGCTTTTAATCATGTTGCGGGCTTTCGCGTTCATCGCTTTCTATGATCTTATTTTAACCCTCGCGCAAGTCGACTACGTTTGCCGTCCTTACTTCCCTACTGAGAATTGCGAAGAGTCGCGCTACGAATTCACGGTGCGGGACATTACGGAAAAACACCGCCCAGAAATCGCGCACGGCTCAGCAAAATGCGTTGTCAAGTCTGGCCGCTTTATTGTTCCTATGGACGGCCTTTTCTCTGTCCGTCGGTTGCAACCCATGGCCGAGCCATTCGAAAAACTGAGTTTGCCAGCAAAGCAAACGGAGGTATGCAAGTGGGATTGATGCCAAGCGACTTTAAAAAGGTAGACGTGCCGCATTTCATAGCTCGTCATTTTCCGTTTGTGGATTTCAATTTACAAAGTAATATAAAGATTCTCGAAGTAACGATGACTACCGACCGCACAGGAATAATTAACAAGATGCTTACTTGCGAAACCACAGCGCGAGTGATTGAGGAAAAACTTTTAAAGGGGTAAACTATGACTGAAGACTTCATCGTCGCCGTTGCTCGCGGCAAGGTTCCAGGTGTTACACGCTTTTACAAAATCGGTAAAAACGCAGATATCGACACCGCAGCGTCCGAGGATATAATTTCACAGGGCGGAACATGGGCAGCTCCGACTACAGCGGAAAAAGTAAACATCGTTAGCACATCAACAAACGACACGTCGAACGGCACCGGCCTAAGGACTCTTACAATAACCGGATTGAATGAGAACTACTCTGAAGTTTCGGAGACAATCACACTCAACGGCACAGCAAACGTGTTATCCGTCAATAAATACTGGATTGTTTACCGCATGATAGGAAACACCGCAGGCAGCACCGGCGCAAATGTCGGTACAATCACATGTACTTCGACCGCTGCAAACTCATCCGTACAGCAACAAATGCAACCCACAGAAAATCAGGCGCAATCCATAATCTATCAGGTGCCACTTGGAAAATCGCTTTTGCTTTATGATTGGGCAATCAGTACGGCAAGCACAGGATTTACAACCGGCAATCTGCTAATAAAACCTTTTGGCGGTATTTTTAATGTTAGGGGAAATACGGTTGTAAACGGTTCTGGGGCAACGTCGGACATGTACGACTTTCATATCCCGTTAAGATTACCCGAAAAAACCATCGTTAAGATTACAGGGACAGTTTCAGCAAACAATCAAAGCTTGTCAGCCACCATGCAGGGGATCGTCATTGATAACACCGTTAACGAGTTAGGATACGACGAGACATTGACAGTATAAATGCCAACCGCAAAAGTTGAGTTTTACCCTGAAGTTTGTTGCGATGAATGCGGCGACGTTAGACACAACCACATTGACTGCCCGGCATGTGGTCAGCATTATGCGGCAACGGATGTTTATTGCGGACTTTGGGAGCAAGATGACGGCAAGCTTACTTGTCAAGAATGCGATCAAGAATTTAAATTTGAGTTGAAAGGCGCTGCATTGTTTCTTACGTGGTAGTATGAAAATCGAAGCCATAGTCGACGCAGAGGGCTATCTCTCAGGACTTCGCACCATGGCAAAGACCTTTCCCGATGCCGAAGCTATCGCCGTAAACAATACAGCCTTTCTCGTCCGCGCTGCCATTCAGGCCAACATGAAGCAAGTCTTCGACCGCCCAACCCCGCGCACCATAAATAGTGTACTTGTCCAAAAGGCAGACCCGCAAGCCTCTGAGATATTCGCCCTAATAGGTATCAATGACAATAAGACCTTTAAGCAAAAGTCAGGCAATGCAGTTAGCCCGGCGCAATACCTCGCCCCAGAGATCGACGGCGGCAAGAGAACACCCAAAGCCTTTGAGAACAGGCTACAGCGTATCATTGGCGCCAAGTTTGTAACCGGAATAAACAAAGACAAGAAGGTATTCGTGCCCACCCGCTATATGGAGCTGGACGGATTCGGAAACCCCAAACGCTCAGCACTTGTGAAGATGCTCTCAGAATTACAGGTACTCGAAGCGCCAGACGGTTCAGGCTATACAGCAAACAGGCAGAAGGGAAAGAAGAAGCCACGGGGTAAGACTGGAGGCTTCTTCTTCCACCCAACAAAGCCTATAATAATGCAGCGCCTGGGCAGTAAGCTTGCCGTCCCCGTGCTCGTAGCCTCTGAACAAGCCAAGTATAAACCCCGGCTTAAATGGGCAGAGATAGTCGAAAAGGTCTATAATGACAACATAGAAAACGAGATACAGAAAGCATTAACACGGGCCATAGATAAGGCATGGTGACCCCTCCCCCTACCCTACCCCCTACAAGGGCAAACAAAACTCCGCTGAGAGCTTCTAAAGCATTCTGGAAGCCTTTTAAATAAACATCTTGGGTCCTTCCCTGACGGGTGGGGTCGTCACGAGTAGTTGGGGC
>Ga0075163_10010222_pt1 | contig 12284 bp, 10 predicted proteins | sample JI1023141ADNA_FD_71478 | JGI IMG/M metagenome (GOLD analysis project Ga0075163, IMG submission 71478) | Wastewater effluent complex algal communities from Wisconsin, to seasonally profile nutrient transformation and Carbon sequestration -... | ecosystem: Engineered > WWTP > Effluent > Algae...
TTTCCCTTGCTAAAAATCTTTTTGCTCAAGGCCGATCTGTTGACCAAGTTTTGGAATTTTTAATTCCTGCTTAAGGTTTTTACTTAAGCTTAATATTTCTAACCTTCAAAGTCGTGTAAATTAGGTGGCCATCTACGTGTTGGAACTGAAGTTACTTCTATAAGTGGTAATGAAGGTAATTTTACAATAGCAACGACCCAAGGCTTTTTTCAAGCTCAGAGGGTTGTAAGTGCTCTTCCTGCCGAACTTACAGCACGCCTAGCTCCAAGCAAAGTAGCAAAAGCACTTGAACCTTATATAAAAAGGGATAAGAAAAACCTTGGAGGTGCTGTTGTTGTTTTTCTTGGTGTCCCTGATAAAGAAGTGGCTTCTCAGACCTTTACCCACCATCAATTGCTTAATGATTATGATAGTCCTCTTGGCAATGGTAATAATATGTTTATTTCAGTGTCCTCACCTAATGATATAGAAAGTGCTCCCTTAGGTTATCGTGCTGTAATGCTCTCAACCCACTGTAAGCTTGAGTTATGGGAAAACCTATCAAATAAAGAATACCTAAATCATAAACAAGCTATTGGAAAAAAACTTATTGAGCTTGCCCAACGTGTTTATCCTAACCTTGGACATGCAGTACAAATACAAGAAGTAGCAACACCCCTTACATATGAGAGATTTACCCTAAGACCTAGAGGTGCAGTTGGAGGTGTGCATCTTACATTAGACAATTCAAATCAGCATGCAATTCCTCATAATATTGGAGTTGCTGGTTTTTGGCTTTGTGGTGATACAACTTGGCCTGGTCTTGGAACTGTTGCTTGTGTTCTTGGAAGCAGAATTGTATCTAAAGAAATCCTTAATTGTATAAAAACAATAGCTAAGAAAAAACCTGTAATTCAATTACATGAAAAGGTAACAAATGTCACCTAATCAACAAATACCAATACTTAGTTCTTTAGGTAACGATCTCTTGCAAACAACTCCATATCAACGAGTTATAACTCTACTTCGTCCTTTTGTATTACTTATCGCCTATATTGTAGTTTATAGCTTGTCTTATTGGTGGATAACACCACTAATTGTGTTTTTTCTCTTTATCGCTATTGTTACAGCAACTCATGATGTTGTACATAGCTCACTTGGTCTTAGTCAGCGTGCAACTAATTGGGCGCTTTTTATCTTTGGTGGAATTTTATTAGCAAGCGGACATTCCTATAAAATTAGCCATCTTCAACATCATAGGGTATTTCCTGGGCCTGATGACCCTGAAGGTGACCCTGCACGTATGACACTTTGGCAGGCAGTTTTTCATGGCCCGATTTTTCTTGTGTTGTTATGGCACTGGTCATGGAAGCGATCTTCTTTTCAAGAGCGTCATTGGCTTCTAGCCGAAGCAATACAAGTAGGGTTTATTATAGTTCTTGGGATTGTACTTTGGCCTATTACTCATGCAGTGCTTCTATATGTTTTACTTGTACATGTTGGCACTTGGGTTTTCCCTTTACTTAATGTTTATCTTCCCCATCACAATTATGGTCAAACACCTTTTACACAAACACACACATTACGTGGAAGATTTATTCCTACTCTTTTTCTTGAGCTTACTTACCATCTAGAACATCATTTATACCCACAAGTTCCTAGTCATAATCTTGGAAAATTAGCTCAACGTTTAGAGCCAACTTTTCAAGAATTTGGGGTTGTACCTCGTAGAGTTTTATAAAACCCTAGCTCTACAACTAGCCTTGAACGTCTGGTTTATTGTCAAAAACCTGGGTTTAAGAATTAAGGTAATAAATTCTTATAATTAGGTATTTACTAAAGTAGCAACTGGTTTTCGTCGTACTTTTAGTACAGCTATTTTTGTTGAGTGATTAAAAGGAGTTGGGTCTATTATGGGTGATTTTACTTGTGTTTGCTTATAACCAATAAAATCATCTGGAACAGGTATTAATTCTTCAATGGTTAAGTAGCCATCAACACATAATTTTTCTAATGACTTATAATAATCAGCACCACTAAGAAACAAAGCATTATTAATTGCAATTAAATATCCATTGTTATTAATAAGAGGACGGACTTTATTAATAATTCTGTGGCTTTCTAAAACCAAATCAATTTTTCCTTTATTACTAGTAGCAAAAAATGGAGGATCGACAATAACAACATCAAAGGTTTCGTTTGTTTTTTTAAAGCGACTAATTTGTGTCCAAAAATCACCTGATTGAAAATTTGCTTTATTGATAGGAAAACCATTAAGAGTATAAGAAGCTTTTCCTATACTAAGAAAATTACGGTTAAGATCAATGTTTACAACACGCTCTGCCTTAGCCGCTTGAGCAGCAACACCAAGGCTACTAGTATAAGCAAATGTGTTTAAGACTGTTTTCCCAGCAAGATTTTCTATAATCCAAGATCTTAAATTATATGTATCTAAATAAAAACTAGTATCACGATTTAATAAAAGATCTATAGCATACCAAACACCATGTTCATATATTCGGCTATCAGGCTTTTGCCCTCTAATAACAATCCCTTTCCTAGCCTCCACTTTATCAGTGTTACGTGTTTTTAAGACTATTGTATTTACCCAAGGTAATTGGTTAGTTAGATATTCTTCTACACCTTTTAAGAATGGTTCTATTAAATCTGGAGAGTCTGCATAGTTATGTATTACAAGTGTACGAGCATAAAGATCAACAACAAGGTCAGGCGAACCTTCAAAAAAACCATTAAACAAACGAAAAGCTCTTTGATGATTACTATCAAATAACTCATTACGTGCTGTAATAGCATTTGAAAGCAAAGATATAAGTTGATTTTCGTTCATAATAAAATGTTACCTAAAAAGCTAAAATAACTAGCAAACTAAGATTTGTTTACCACTAACGAGACTTACCAATAGTTTCTACTATTTGTTTATAATGCCTTACTTCATGAGCGCCAAGAAAAACAACAAAGTTCAGTCCATCCATATCTCCAAAAACAGGGTGCTTTATTGTTATAGTTTGCATAGTAGAACTTCCGGCTTGTTGACATAGCTTTTTAAGTTCTTCACGTGTTTTCTTAAAATTTTCAAGAGTTTCTGCTTTTGATGGTGGATTAAGAGGCTCAGCAAATTTAGGGGCTTTTACTTTAATTAAACGAATACCTGCCATCCAACCAGGAACTTGAAATAGTCGTCTTATAGCACTCATTGTTCTAGGGTTTTCTAGAGATTTTTTCATTTGCTGTACACAGCCACTTTCAACAATATGTAGATGATGAATATTTTCTGCTATGCTCCACATTTCAGGAACAATACGGCCAGAAAATTTTTCTTCTGACATAGGAGTAACTAAAGTAAGAAGTTTTTGATGTCCTTCATCTAAAGTTGCTAAAACTTTTTCCATAATTTATCTCTCCTTAAAATCTCTTGCTAAACTTATTTATTTGGTATTAGTGTTAGTTTATCTCCACTAATACTTTCAACATTTTTTTCACTAAAAGGAAAACTATGTGGCTGTAAATTTACCCAATCTGTAATTTGATCTAGGTAATGTGGGCTAGCAACCTGACCTGATACACCTGGAGCAACCGCTAAAGTAGTTTTATCTAAATCATCTAAAGAGATTACCATTCTCATAGATGGTCCCCAAATACGTTCTGCATTAGTATCATTACAATTAATGGTATGTGCTGAACCTGCTACAGTAATTTCTCCTGAATTAAGCAAAGATTTTAGGACTGAAACTTTAGCGATTGGGTGATTAAAAGAGAATTTATTAATCGCGCCATAATTCCATTTACTTCTATCAGTGCCCAACCTAGTGTTTAGTTCTTTAGTTGTAGCGTTATAAGAATTTATTACCATTGTGTCAAAATCTTTGTACTTAGCAGGTAAAAACTCTGCTGACCAATTAGTTATAGCATGGTCTAGAACAACAGAGCGTAAATACCAAGTATACTTAGGCCGTAAATCTCCTAGCCAAGAGGTTAAAAAATCCTCTGTAAAATGATTACGCATTGTAACAGCAATAGTAGCAGCACGACTGTCAACTGTTAAATTACCATCCCAGTTATTTAATTCCTTTTCCATCTCTTGCCAAACCGAGTCATCTTTATGATTAGCAGCCATTTTTACCACTTGGTCAGCAAAAAATTTGGTTGGAGTAGCATAAACATCTGAATGCAAATTATGCATATCTTGAAAAGTAAATTGTTTTTTCTCAGATAAAAGCTTATAAATTCTATGTCCTCGATAAGGTGGCGCCCAATCATTAGCGATTCTATAAGGATATTTCTCATTAACTAGCTTTTGATTAGCTGTAGCAATATAACCATTTTCAGGATTATAAAGATGTGGTAACTCCTCAAAAGGAATAAAGCCTTTCCATTCACCATCTTCAGTTCGCCCATCATAAGGCAAAGACCCATTACCAGTTGCTCTAATAGGCATTCGCCCAACCGCATAATAACCAATATTTCCTTCTTTATCAGCATAAATATAATTAATTAGCGGTACAGCAGCATCCTTTAATGCTCCACAAAAGTCTTGCCAATTACGTGACTGATTAAGCTTAAAAGTAACAGGAAACTCTGATGGTGCATCAATTCCAACCCATCTTAGAGCTATCTTTTGTCCATTAGTACTAGCTACAATGGGGCCATGTCGTGTAATAACTATTTCATGGTCTATACTGTTAACCTTACTACTTAAAATAGACTCTCTAACCTGAATTTTTTCTTTAATTACTTCTGCATCACGCCATTCTGTGCCAACACGATAACGAGTTGGATTACTAGGGTCAAATTCTTCTATATAAACATCTTGTACATCAGCCATTACATTTGTTGCACCCCAAGCAATATAGTCATTATGTCCAATTACTATTCCTGGTGCACCAATTACAGAGACTCCTGCCGCTGCATAACTACCATCTGTAGCACGTAAAGAAACTTGATACCAAATTGCTGGCAAGGATAAACCTTGATGTGGATCATTGGCTAGTAATGGCTTACCTGTATCTGTTAACTTACCAGAAATTACCCAATTATTACTGCCAATCATTGCTTCATTGCTACTTAAAATTAATTCTGACAAAGCAGAATTTGCGGCTATATTAAATAACTCTGGATTTATTATTGGTAAAGTGTTGTAAGAAGTTTGTGTAGCTGGTTTAGATAATTCCTTAGGTGCTTCTTTATCGTTTTTATCTGTTGGTGTTGCTATATTGGCTTTTGCTAGGTCTAAATCAAAAATAGGTTGATTAAACTGACTATTTTCATCAAAAAGCATTTCATAGACTTTTTTGTCTAGTTTTTCCCGTATTTCAGCACGCATTAAATCAAATTTCCAAGTTCCTGTTAGAGAAATCGCCATTAATTTACCAATCGCTAGGCTATCTACTGCTTGCCAAGGATCTGGTTTATAGCCAAGTAAATTAAACTCAAATGGGAGTTTGTCTTGGTGACTTTCTAGATAAGCATTTACGCCTTGGCTATAAGCACTTAGCATTTCTTGAAGTTCTTTAGGAAGTAGAGGTAAGTCTTTTTCTACCGCACGTTTTAACCCCAAACTACGATGTAGTTTATCTACTTCAAGAGTAGAGTTTTTATCACCTGCACCTAAAACAGCAGACAGTTCTCCTTTAGCCGCACGTCTGAGTAAATCCATTTGCCATAATCTATCTTGTGCTGTTACATAACCTTGGGCAAAAGCTACATCACTAATATTTTTAGCACTAACATAAGGAACACCCCATTTATCACGCATAACCGTAACTTCTTGAGATAACCCTTTTACTTTTATTTGACCTTGGGTTTGTGAGAGTGCATTTTTAGTCCAACTATCATAAGTTACTTTACTAAAAATAGTTAACCCTAAGGTTAAGATTAGAACTAAAATAATAAAACCTGCCAAAATACGAAAAACAAAACGAGAGCGTCTTGTTTTATTCTGAGATTTGTTTTCTGTTGTGTTTGACATAAGGAGAACTTTTCTTTGTTAAAATTTTTGTGTGGATTCTATGCCGACCAGCCCTAAAGGACTGGTACTCTTAAACCAAGAGCCTCTTTGGGGCTAGAAAATAGACCTATATTGCTTGCTTATTATCTTACTAGCCTTTGGCTTATTTTAAAACCTGAAAGAGAAAAAATAACTACTTGTAACTATTCACTTTACTTCAAAACTTTTTCAAGCAAACTAGCAAATTCTTTAGGCTCAGATTTACCTATGATAACCTTTGGTGTTTTATGCCAGTTAGCACAATTTTTTAGCACATTTGAAAGACTAGAAACTAGCTCATCTGTAACCTTAACATTTGGCTCAAGATAAATAGATTTAACCTCAAAATCCCCTTTGCTACGATGTGCTTTAGCATCTAGTCTTCCTACTAAAGCGTCTTTATGTAATATAGGTAAGGTAAAATAACCATAACGCCTTTTTTCTAATGGTGTGTAGCATTCTAGCTTGTAATCAAATCCAAAAAGGGTTTGCGCTCTAGCACGATCCCAAACTATAGGATCAAAAGGTGAAAGCAGTGTAGTCAAATTAGCTTTTAGCTGGCCTAAAGAAGCCTTTTCAAGCAAATGATAATTATCTGGGTGAAGATAAGCGGTTTCCTGCCAGTCTTCTACCTTAACACTTAATAGCTTTCCTTCTTCTACTAATTTTTTAGCTAAAGACTCAGCATCCCTTTTATTCATACGGAAATAGTCGCCTATCCAACGCGCTTTTGTAATGCCAAGCGCTTTTACAGCTTTTAACACTAAAATTTTGTCTGTTTCTTCTATAGTTAAAAGCTTACTATCATCCCAAGAAGGCAAAACTCTTTCACGTAAATCATACACCCGTTGAAAGTTATGACGACGAGCTATCATTAAATGCCCTGAGCTAAAAAGCATTTCTAATGCTCGTTTTTCTGGCTTCCATTCCCACCAACCGCTTTTTCCATCATCACGAGTAAAATCTCTAGAACGTACTTCACCACGATCTTTAACAGCTTGTAAGACTTTCTCTACTTGGTCTTGGTGCTTTGTAATCCAATCATGAGAGTATTTCCACCCTAAGCTATTAGGGTCTATCATTTTATGACGATAAAGACAATAGTCCTCTATAGGTAGAAAACAAGCTTCATGTGACCAATATTCAAAAAGTCGTCCTTCAGCTAATAATTCTTCTAACCAAAGGGGTTGATAATCTCCTAACCTACTCCATAAAACAAAATAAGGACTACGCGCAACCACGCTTATAGTGTCAATTTGCAAAGCACCCATACTACATATTGTATCTAGAACATCTTCTTTAGTTGCGCTAACAGTTGGAGGCTTAAGTAGTCCTTGTGTAGCCAACAGCAACAACCTTACTTCTTTTAGTGATATATGCATTTTTTTATATAACTTAGATCAATTAATTTCTTTTAATTTCGCTATACAATCTTTAATACCTGCTTCAGCATTAGGAAATTTAGGTTTCCAACCTAAACGCTGCTTTAATTTGCTATTGTTAGATTTAGCTGAACGAACAGCAGCAGCAATAGGATCACTACCCCTTACTAGTGAAGCAATAAATTTTGGTACATGCCAAGGTTTGCTTAAATTAAGTGCTTTGGCTGTACTAGCAAAAAAATCTTTCATTAAAATTGGCTGATCATCAACAATATGAAAAATCTCGCCTTTCATAGGTATTTCAGCCGCTAAGCGAAAAGCATCTGCTACATCATCAACATGTACAACATCCCACCAATTTTGCCCATTACCAGGAATCATAAATCTACCTTTTAACATTTCGCCTACTAAATCCCCATACCATCCACCATAACCATAAACATGCGATGGACGTAGAATTACTACAGGTAGTCCATGTGTTTTCATTTCATTTAATAACAAAACTTCTGCTTGTTGTTTTGATTTCCCATAAGTAGTTGTAGCAACTAATTCGCTTTGTTCATCAATAAGCGCGCCTTCAGGGTTGCCTATTACAACAGAACTAGCATAAACAAAAGCTGTTAAATTTATACCTCTACAGGCTTCGGCTAAAAGCCTAGTTCCTTCAACATTAACACGGTAGATTAACTCTCGATTTCTTTGTGTAGCAATTTCAGCAGCTAAATGAAAAATTGCATCTGGTCTATAGTTTTTAAAGATTTCAGAAAGTTTTGCTTTATCAAAAAGATCTACTTGTTCAACTTCTGCACCAAGTGAAGTGACTACCTTTTTTGATTCTGCTCTACGAACTAGTCCTAAAACGCTATGCCCTTTTTCTATTAGGTTTTTAATTAGCACCTGCCCTAAAAAACCATTTGCTCCAGTAACAACACATTTCATAAATAAACTTATACCTTTTTTATAACATGATTCTTAAATATCACTAATTATTGAAAATAACATTAAATCTTAAAGTAGCGTTTGTAAAAATTCTTCTACTCGTTTTTCAAAAAATTTACCAGCATATTTTAAAGAAATTTTATAAAGCGAAAGTATAACTATCAACTCTATTGCAAAAACAGGAAAGGTTATCCAAGCAAGTTTACTATACCAAGCTAGAACTGGTGCTACTGCAAGCATACAAAATACAAACCCTTGCATTAATGCTAATAAAAGTAATCCCATTTTTGAATAATTGGTATCACTCAGAGTAGAAAAATCCATTTTTTGTGGGTAAAATATAGAAAGAAAATTACCTAAAATAATATAGGCTAAAAGTGCTATTGTACTACAAAAAATAGTATTTAATAAAATATATGAATTTATAGGATAAACTAGATAGTGAAAAAGAATTGCGGTAAAAGTAGTTTGAAGTAAAGTAATTAAAGCTACTGCTAAGTTTTTACCTAAAAGCACATTTTTACCTTCTGTTGGCATTAGAAAAAAAGTTTTTACTCCATGAGAATCAAAACCAAAAGAGTTAGCAAAAAATTGCCCTAATATCATTAGTGAATAAAAGTTTAATCCTGGTAACATAAACTGTGCAAAAAAAGAAGAATTTTCTGTTGGCCTTTGAGCTTGAAAAATAAATGGGAAAAAAACTGTACTCATGGTTCCAGTAATAAAAATTAATAGTGTTTTTGAACTACGATAAAAATATTTTATTTCTTTTTCAAAAATCATCACAGAGTGTAAAGGTAATAAATTCATTAACTTATTATCAAAAATAATATGGCTAAAGTCTCTACTTATATTAGCATTACTATTATTAGCAGTAGTTTCATTAGCTAGTAAGAATTTAGCTTCTGATCCATAAAACTCATAATTAATTTTTCTTTTAACTAATAATATTATTAAACCTGAAAATAAAATTGATAGAAAAACCATTAATAATTGCTTGATAAAGCTTTCTTTAGGAAGGTTTATAACTGAACGTCCTACTAAACCAGGAGGCGACCAACTAAGAACTTGAACGACTTGCTGAGAACTAGGAAGTTTTTCTTTTAAGGAAAACTTAGGCAAAGTTTTTATGGTTTGTTCTTTTGGAGAAACTTGTTTAGTATGTTTCTCCTTTATTTCTTGCCTAAAAACTAATATAGGAATAATAGAGAAACTAAGTAAGAAAAGCATTGCAATAAACACTAAAAATTCTTTAATTCGTCTATGAGCTAAAAGCTTCTCAATTACTCTTTGTAAATATCTAGATAATGCAATATTAAATAAAATAAAAAGTAAAAATATAATAATTATTATAGGTGAATAAAAAGGGTTAAGAATTACAGAAGCTATAAAAATACCTAGTAGAGGTAAATAAATAGATAAAGAAGTTATATCTGTTGCCCCTGAAATTAGATCTAAAAGTAGTAAGTCATTGTCACTAACTGGATACCGCCTAAAATTAGATATACTTAACCCACCACCAAAAGAAGCAGTAAGTAGAGGCATCATTTGCCAATATAGTGTTATAGCAGAAAAAAGCAAAATAAAGCCTGTATTAGCATTAGGTCTATTATAAAGAGATAGAGTTGCTATAAAGAGCACAACAGCAATACCAACATCTACAATAGCACTACCAATAAAAAAAATAATTCTACCTATTAACTCTATCTTACTAGTTTGTGATCGAAGAGAGTTCTTAAATAGTAGCCATTGTAAATTAAATATTAAGGTCAACTTTTCCATAAAGTTAAATCCTTTACTCTACTAACCAGCTTAGTAAATTCTCTGATCGTTGAGGTCGACCACCAACAATTTCAATAAAAAGTTCTTCTAGAGTTAATTTTTTCCCTGATGCTTGAGCTAAAGCTTCACTATTTGCAAAAACACCTGCTCGTAACTCTTCTATTGAACCTTGAGCTACAATTGTCCCTCGATTAATAATACTTATATCTGTACAAAGTTTTTCTACAATATCTAGTACATGAGAAGTTAAAAATATTGTTGCTCCATGTGAAATCATTGCTTGTAGCATATCTTTCATAGTTTTAGAGGCAATAGCATCAACACCTTCAAAAGGCTCATCTAAAAATAATACCTTAGGTGAATGAATTAGTGCTGCGGCTAAAGCTACCTTTTTTTTCATTCCATGAGAAAAATCTACAATTAGTTTACGTGGATTGTTTGTTAGCTCCATAAATTCTAGTAATTCTGTGGTTCTTTTAGCTGCTTGTTCACGGCTTAATCCATACATTCGACCAACAAAATTAAGATATTCTGAGGCTGTTAACCTATCAAATAAGGCTAGATTTTCTGGTACAACTCCAATTTGTCTTTTTACTTCAACAGGGTTCTTAGAAAAATCTATTCCTAGGATTTCTATCCGCCCAGCAGTAGGCGACATCAACCCTGTAAGCATCTTTATAGTAGTTGATTTACCAGCACCATTTGGCCCAAGAAATCCATAGAAAAGACCTCGCGCTATATTTAAATTAATATTATTAACAGCACGCATAGATTCAAAATCTTTGGTTAACCCTACAATTGATACAGCAGGAGACAAATCATTATCAGACTTAGACATAAGTTTCCCGATTTTTTATTGCTTTACTTATTTTTTTCATAGATAAGCTTTAAGCCTTCTAATAATAGGTTATCGTCTATGATTTGAATAATCTCTGAGCCTTTACCAATCAATGGAGCAAGCCCACCAGTAGCAATTACTGTCTTTTGTGGCCCTAGTTCATCAATCATTCGCTTTAATATGCCATCTACTAGACCAATATAGCCAAAATAAAGCCCTGATTGAATGCTCATAATTGTTGATGTACCAACTACTTTTTCAGGGTGGCGAATTTCTACCCTAGGCAGTCGTGAAGCCCTTAAGAAAAGTGCTTCAGATGAAATCTGAACACCTGGAGTAATTACACCACCTAAGTAATCACCAGTAGAGGAAATAGCATCAAAAGTTGTTGCTGTACCAAAATCTACAACAATGCAGGGGCCACCATACTTTTGAAAAGCAGCTACAGCATTAACAACACGGTCTGCACCTACAGCTTGAGGTGTATCATAATGAATTTTTATCCCAGCATTTTTTTCTGGCTCTACAAAAAGTGGTTCAAGACCAAAATAATTAACTGCCATTTTATAAAGTGTAAAATTTAGTGTGGGAACAACAGAGGAAATAGCAATAGCAGTTATTTCTTTAGGGTCAAGATTAGCTAAAGTAAATAGATTTCGAGATAAAATCCCATATTCATCAATTGTTCGATCTCGCTCGGTAGTCAATCGCCATCGGGCTACAATCTCATTGTCTTTATAAACTCCTAACACAGTATTGGTGTTTCCAACATCTAGCACTAATAGCATATGTTTCATCCTTCAGAAGTAATTTCATTTCCATACAAACTTATTTCTTTACCATTTGTTGTTTCTAGCCGTAAAGCTCCAGAGTCATCCAACCCAGTTGTAGTTCCAATTAAATCTTGGTTATTTATATTTACTTTAATTTTCTTACCATAAGCAAAACTAGAAAGTTCTTGCCAACGAAGCCTTACGTTATCAGACTGACTTTTTAGTATTTGATACCAAGTAGCTAATTTTTCTAGCAAAATAGGTAAAAATATTTCTCTTTCTATAAGTAAACCTGTTTCTAAAAGAAGTGAGGTAGCAGGACGATTAAGATCTATTGGAAAATCTTTTTGTTGTAAATTTACTCCAATACCAATTATTATATAGCTTAGGTTATTTCCTTCAAAGCCGCTTTCTACAAGGATTCCAGCCACTTTTCGTTTATTGATTAAAATATCATTAGGCCATTTTATATCTATATCTAGGTAACCTGTTATAACTTCAATAATTGCTTCTACTGTGGCAATAGCAGCCATTAAAGAAATTAAAGTGATTTTAGCAGGGCTTATTTTAGGCATTAGTAAAATGGA
>Ga0075163_10010223_pt1 | contig 12283 bp, 11 predicted proteins | sample JI1023141ADNA_FD_71478 | JGI IMG/M metagenome (GOLD analysis project Ga0075163, IMG submission 71478) | Wastewater effluent complex algal communities from Wisconsin, to seasonally profile nutrient transformation and Carbon sequestration -... | ecosystem: Engineered > WWTP > Effluent > Algae...
GGAGCCGCGGCATCGCGGCGAACACGCTCGGCGGATAGCCCTTGGTCGCGGGCGGCTCGCCCAGCGACAGGCCGATCTCGCGCAGCGCCATCGCGTAGCGAGTGAGCGAGTCGATGACCAGCAGCACCTCCTTGCCGCGCGACCGGAAGTGCTCGGCGATCGCGCACGCCGTGGCGGCGCCGCGCACGCGCTCGAGCGGCGAGCGGTCGGCGGTCGCGACCACCGCCACCATCCGGCCGCGCCGCGGCGAGGCCATCAGCTCGCGGACCTCGCGACCGCGCTCGCCGATCAGCCCGATCACGACGACGTCGGCGTCGGCGTGGGCCGCGATCTGCTCGACCAGCACGCTCTTGCCGCAGCCAGCGCCGGCGAAGATGCCGACGCGCTGACCGCGGCCGCACGGCAACAGGCCGTCGATCACGCGCACGCCGGTGGCGAAGCGGCGATCGACCTGGGCCCGCTCGGCGATCGGCAACGGACGCCCGTCGATCGGCACCCGCCCGGCGGCGCGCGGCGCGGGCTCGCCGTCGAGCGGCTCGCCGAACGGATCGATGAAGCGCCCGAGCAGCTCGTCGCCGACCGCCACCTGCGAGCGCGCGCCCGAGCGCCACACCGGCGCGCCGGGGCGGATCGCCCGGGCCGGGCCCAGCGGCACCGCCATCAGATCGTCGCCGCGGAAGCCGACCACCTCGCACGCCAACGGCCCGTCGTCGGTGGAGATCTCGACGATGTCGCCGACCCGCACCGCGAACGAGGTCAGGTGGACGATCAGCCCGGTGACCTCGATCACCCGACCGCCGACCACCGGCCCGGCGTGGCTGCGCACGGCGCGCGCGACCTGGGCGGCGTCGATCACGGCGTCTCCTCGCGCGGCGCGCGCAGCAGCGCGACCAGCGGCTCGTGCAGCGCGGCGAGCCGCACGGCCCAGCGCGCGTCGATCATCAGCCGCGCGCCCTGGGCGCGGATCTCGCCGGGGGCCAGCGCGGCGTCGGCCTCGAGGCGCACCGCCTCGGGCAGATCGGCGCCCAGCTCGGCGGCGTCGTCGGGGTGGGCCTTGAGCGTGATCGCCTGGCCGCCGGCCGCGCCGACCACCTCGGTCATCAGCGCCGCGACGCCGCTCTTGTCGAGCGCGGCCGCCGCCGGCGCCAGCACGCCGCACACCGCGAGCGCGACGTCGACGATCGCCTCGGCGGCGGCGGTGGCCTGGGTCGCCTGGACGCGCTCGAGCGCGGCCACCACCTCGGCCAGCCGCGCGCGCAGCGCCGCGGTCTCGCGCAGGCCCTCGGCGCGGCCATCCTCCTCGGCCCGGGCCAGCCGCGCGCGCAGCTCGGCGTCGTCGGCGGCGCGCGCCGCGCAGGCCGCGCACGGGGTCGGCGCGGGCGCCGGGTTCGCGGCCGGCGCGGCCTCGCGCACCAGCCACGAGGTCACCGGCGCGGTGGCCTGGCGCGGCAACGCCTCGGCCAGCGTGCGCCGCGGCGGCGCGGTCGGGGTCATCCAGGCGACGCGGGGGGGCGTGGCCATGGCTCAGCCCTCGCCCCGCGGCGGCATGGTGATCTGCCCCTCGGCGGCGAGCCGGGTGGCGGCCTCGACGATCTGCCGCTGCGCCGCCTCGACCTCGGAGATCCGCCGCGGCTTCGACGCCGCCAGGTCCTCCTTGAGCGTCTGCGCCGCGCGCTGCGACAGGGCCCCGAACAGGTGGGCGCGCAGATCCTCGCCGGCGGTCTGCAGCGCCATGACCAGCACCTCGCTCTGCACCGCGCGGAGCAGCGGGCCCATCTGGCGCTGCTCGATCCGCAGCAGGTCCTCGAAGGTGAACATCGCCTCGCGCACCCGGGTCGCGATCGACGCGTCTTGCTGGCTGACCCGATCGAGCAGCGCGTCGCCCTGCTCCGCCGGCAGCTCGTTGAGCAGCGCCGCCGCGAACGCCAGGCCGTCGAACTCGGTGCGCTGATCGGAGGACGACAGGCCACCGGTGGCGGCCAGCGCGCGGGCCAGCGCCTCGGACGCCTCGGTGACCGCGCTCTCGGGGATCTCCTCGATGCCGGCGACCCGCGCCGTGAGATCGGCGGCCCGCTCGTCGGGCATCGCCCGCAGCACCTGCGCCGCGGTGCGCGCCGGCAGCTGGCTCAGCACCACCGCCGCGATCTGCGGGTGCTCGTCGGCCAGCAGCTCGGCGAGCGACTTGACGCGCGCCGAGCGCACCAGCTCGAGGGGCGATGGCGACGCCGGGGCCAGCGGCGCGAACAGCCGCTGCGCGCGGTCGGCGCCCAGCGACTGCGTCGCCAGCTTGCGCACGTAGGCCGCGCCGCCGGTGCGCGCCACCGACACCGGACCGGCCATCGCCTTGACCAGCTCGTCGAGCACCGCCACCAGCGCCTCGGGCGGGACCAGGTCGAGCTCGTCGACCGCGGCGGCCAGCGCCTTCAGCTCGCGATCGTCGAGCTGCGCCAGGATCTCACCGGCGACCTCCTCGTTGAGCGCGAGCACGGCGATCGCGGCCTTGTGGCGCGCGCCGATCGGGGTCCCGTGGCGAGTGCTGATGGTCATGCGGCCTTGCCTCCCTTGGCGGGCGCCGCCGCGGCGTCGGGCTCGCTCAGCCAGCTGGCGAGCACCCGCGCCGCGCGCGCCGGATCGGTCTTCACCGCCGTCAGCACGCGCTCCTCGAGCGAGTGATCGGGCGTCGGCGCCGGCAGGCCGGGCGCGGCGCCGTCGGTCGGCGCGTCGAGCGCGCGCTCGACCTCGGCCAGCGACGCGGGCAGCGCCAGCGCCGGGGTCGCCGCGGCGGCCGCGGCCTTGCGCCGGCGGCGCAGCGTCAGCACGACGACCACCGCCGCGACCAGCGCGGCCAGGCCGCCGAGCATCGCCGGCAGCGGCACCGGCAGCTTGGGCTTGGCCACCGCCGTCGGCGCCGGCTCGGCCTCGACCGCGAACGGCACCGAGCGGATCTCGAGCTTGTCGCCGCGGGCCTCGTCGAAGCCGGCCGCGGTGCGCGCGATCGCCGCGTACTGATCGAGCTCGGCCTGGGGCAGCGGCTCGGGGTCGCCGCCGTCGACGGCGCGGTAGTCGACGAGGATCGCCAGCTGCAACCGCTTGACGCGGACCGGCGCCTCCTCGGTCTGGATCACCTTGCGGCTGACCTCGTTGTTGATGGTCTCCGAGATCATCCCGGGGTCGGCGCCGGGGACGCCGGCGGTGCCGGGCGTCGTCGTCGGCGCGCCACCGCCCAGCGTCGCCTGGACGCCGGCGATGCCGCTGGTGGTGGGCGCGGTGTTGGTGTTGGCGCCGGTCGCGGTGTCGCGGACCGAGACCCGGCTGCGCAGCGCGGTCGCCTCGGGGTCGTACAGCTCTTCGCTGCGGGTCACCTTCGAGCGGTCGACGTCGGCGCGCACCACCACCTCGACCTTGCCGACGCCCAGCGGCCGCTCGAGCAGCGTCCGCACCTCGGCCGCCAGCGTCTGCTCGAGCTGCGCGGCGTCGTCGGCGTGCTCGTGATCATCGGCGGTCAAGAGCGTGCCGCGCTGATCGATCACCACGACCCGCTCGGCGTCGAGCCCGTCGATCGCCGCCGCCACCAGGTTCTTGATGCCCTGCACCTGGGGGCCCGCCAGCGTCTGACCGGCGCGCAGCCGCAGCGTCACCGACGCCGTCGGCGGCTGGTCGGCGTCCTTGAACACCGAGCGCTGGCCGGGCGCGATCATCACGCGCGCGGCCTCGACCGGCGCCAGCGCGGCGATCGTCCGCGCCAGCTCGCCCTGCAGCGCGCGCCGCAGGTCGACCTTCTCGGCGAAGTCCGAGCGACCCAGCTTGACGCCGTCGAACAGCTCGAAGCCGACGCCGCCGCGTGGCAACCCGGCCGCCATCGCCGCGGCGCGGGCCGCGGTCAGCTGCGTCGCCGGCACCTCGACGCTGGCGCCGCCGCGGCCGAGCCGATGCGGGATCCCGCGCGCGTCGAGCGCGCTGGCCAGCTCGCTGGCGTCGGCCGGCGTCAGCCGCTCGGCCACCGGCCGCCACGGGCCCGGGCCCGGGCGCAGGGCCAAAAACGCGACCAGCCCGACGATGCCCACCAGCGTCGCGATCGCGCCGATCCGCGCCCGGCTCGGCAGGCGCTGCCACAGCGCGCGGCCCTGGCTCGCGATCGCGGCCAGCGGGTTGGTCGGAGGTGGGGTCGGATCGGCCATGGGCTAGCTCGGCGTCACACCTGGGTCGCCATCAGCTCGCGGTACGCCTCGACCAGCTTGTTCTTCAGCGTGGTGGCGTAGCGCAGCGACACGTTGGCCTTCTCGGCGGCGATCACGGTCTCGTGGATGCCCACCGAGGTGTCGCCCTCGGCGAAGCGCGCGGCCAGGTCGGTCGCGGTGGCCTCGTTGGCGCGGGCGCTGGCGATCGCGTCGCCGAGCACGTCGCCGAACGCGGCGCCGTCGCCGACCCGGCGCGGGCCCCCGACCTCGCTGCCGGTGGGCAACGCGATCGGGGCGATCGGGCCGATCGCCGCGGGGCTCATCGACCGATCCCCAGCGCGCGCTCGGCCATCGACACCGCGGTCGACAGCGTCGTCACGCCGGCCTCGTACGCGCGCGAGGCGGTGATCATGTCGACCATCTCCTCGACCGGGTTGACGTTGGGGTACGCGACGTAGCCATCGACGTCGGCGTCGGGGTGGCCGGGGTCGTATTCCAGGCGCGGCTGCGTCGGATCCGCGACGATCTGCTGCACCGCCACGCCGCTGACGCCGGCGCTGGCGTTGTTCATCGGCACCGTCGCCAGCACGACGTCGCGGCGCTGATAGGGCCCGCCGGCGGCGGTGCGCGTGGTCGAGGCGTTGGCCAGGTTCGACGACGCGACCGTCATGCGCGTGCGCTGCGCCGAGAGCCCCGACGCCGATACTTCCATCGCAGTGAAGAAGTCCATGTCAGCCTCGCGTTGGGTCAGGAGTTGCCGTCGCCGGCGGCGTAGCGCAGGAGCGCCATCCGCCGCGACACCAGCTCGGCGGAGGTGCCGTAGCGGACGCGGTTGGCGTCGATCTTGGCCAGCTCGCGCTCGAGCTGGACCGCGTTGCCGTCGGGGCCGACCAGCGCGCCGCCGTCGTCGACCACGGTGCGGGTCTCGCCGCCGGCTGGCCCGACCTGGTGGCCAGGCGCGGTGAGCCACGGCTGGGTCGCCTCGGGCGCCGGGGCCCGCTGCAGATCCAGCGGCCGGTAGCCCGGCGTGTCGAGGTGCGCCACGTTGCTGGCCAGCACGCTGTGCCGCTCGCGGTGGTAGGACATCGCCACCTCGAGCCGGTTGACCGCATCGTAGATCCGCGACACGCAGCCGGGCATTGCAAGCCGCAGGCCCGGCGCAAGATCGCGGGCTCACAGGCCTCGGCCCCCCGTCAGCGCGGCGATGTCGGCGGGGTTGACAGGGCCCGGGTCTGGTCGATTCACGGAAGCGATGCGACTCGACCGCGGCGCGACGCACATCGACCTCGCGCAGGAGGTGTTCGGCCTCCTGTTCACGGCGCGGCTCGAGGCCTCGTTCCTGATCGAGCGCGAGACCCACCGCGTCGCGGCGGCCAACCCCTCCTGCGTCGAGCTGCTCGGGGTCCCGCTCGACGATCTGGTCGGGGCGCCAGCCAGCGCGCTCCTCGCCGCCGACGACGCCGACGGCCGCGACGCCACGATCTTCGACCACGCCGGCCACTACGAAGACGTCGCGCTGCGCCAGGCCGGCGCGCCGCCGCGCTACGTGACGCTGACGGTGGTCCACGTCGATCACCCCCGCGTCGGCGCGATCGCCGCGTGCGTCGCCCGCGACACCACCGCCCGCTACGCGCTCGAGCGCGAGCTGATCGCCAAGCACGCCGCGTTGCACGCCGCCCACGCCGAGCTCGAGCGCCTGGTCGGCGAGCTGCGGGCCACCCAGCACACGCTCGAGCTGCGCAACCAGGAGATCGCGTCGATGGCGGGTCAGGTGGCGCAGTTCGGGTGGCGTGCGGCGATCGGCGAGATGTGCGCCACCGTCGCCCACAACCTCAACAACCCGGTGGCCGCGCTGCTCAGCACGCTGCGCACGCTCGATCGCCGGACCGCCGACCCGATCGACGCCGCCGAGATCACCCGCCTGGTCGCGCGCGCCCGCGGCGCCGCCGGCCGCATCGAGGAGCACGTCGCCGCCGTGGTCAACGTCCACAAGGTCGGCACGATCAACGTCGCGCCCGGCTCGCTCGACCTGGCCGCCGAGGTCGACACCGCGCTGTCGCTGGCGTCGGCGCGGCTCAAGGCGATCGAGGTGCGGCGCGGCTACCGCGGCCCGCTGCCCGCGACCGTGCCGCAGGACCCGTTCCACCACGTCCTGGCCAACGTGCTCGACAACGCGATCAAGGCGATGCCCGAAGGCGGCACGCTCGATCTCGACGTCCGCCGCGCCGGCCCGGACTGGGTGGTCGCCGTCACCGACAGCGGCGCCGGCCTCGCCCCGGGCGTCGCCGCGCGACTGTTCGAGCCGATCGTCACCGCGCGCCCGACCGGCGCCGGCCTCGGCCTGGCCACCGCCCAGCGGCTGGCTCGCGCGTGGGGCGGCGACATCACCTACCAGGTGCGCCCGGTCGGCGCGTGCTTCGAGATCTCTGTACCCGCGAGAGCGCCATGACCAGCCCCGTCAGCATCCTGATCGTCGACGACGACGACGACGTCCGCGCCGCCCTCTACGACGAGCTGTCGCGCGACTACAAGGTCGAGTCGGCGACCTGCGGCGAAGAGGCCTTCGCGGCGCTGGCCGCGCACACCTACGACGTCGTGATCTCCGACCTCAAGATGCCCGACCACGACGGCATCGAGGTGCTGGACTTCGCGCGCCTGCAGGACCCCGGCGTGATCCGGATCTTGCTGACCGGCTACGCCGACGAGCGCGCCCACGCCGCGCTGCTGCGGCCCGACGCGCCGTTCAAGGTCGGCAAGCCCTGGTACGACGAGATCGAGGTGGTCTTGCGGCGCGCGCTCGAGCAGCGCCAGCGCACCAACGATCTGACCTCGACGCTCGAGTCGGCGATCGGCCTGGGCGACGTCGACACCCAGCTCACGGCGGTCGGCTCGCTCGAGGAGCTCGGCGAGGTCGTGACGCTGCGGATCGCCCAGCTCGCCAACGTCGAGACCGCGTGGCTGCGCTGCGCCGGCGCGGTGCGGGTGGGGCAACCCCAGCTCGCGGCGCCCGGCGGCTGGCAGATCGAGCAGGCGATCGATCGCGACGGCCGGGTCCGGATCGGCGCGGTCGGCGCCGGCGGCCTGGCGCGCGACATGGCCGAGCACCTGATCCAGTCGGCGCAGCGGCGCGCCGGCGCGATCGTCGTCAGCGCCCACGCCCCGGGGCTCACCCGGTCGCGCATCGACGAGCTCATGCGCCACGCGACGATCGGGACGCTGACCGGCTCGCTGCTGCACGACATGGCGTCGCTGTTGCAAAGCGTCGACGGCGCGGTGGCGGCGGTGGTCGACGCGATCCCGCCCGACGCCGCGCCCGATCTGGCCGAGGCGGCCCGCGACGTGGCCACCACGGCGCGCGAGGCCATGGACCTGTTCGTCGCCACCCGCAAGTTCCTGAGCGACGGCGTCGTCAAGCCGCGCCGGGTGTCGGTGGCGCAGCTGATCCAGCGCGTCGTGCGGCACTGCGGCGGCGCGGTGCGCGAGCGCGCGCAGCTGCGGGTGGTGATCGACGCCGACCTCGAGCTCGACCTCGCCGACACGCTGTTCGTGCGCTCGCTGGCCGATCTGATCACCGCCGCGAGCACGCTGGCGCCCGCCGGCGCGCACCTCGAGCTGCGGGTCGACGCCGATCCCGCCCGGGTGCGGTTCACCGTGCGCGACGACGGCCCCGGCGTGCCGGCGCCCTTGGCCGCCGCGCTGTTCGAGCCCCTGAGCTGGAACCGCCCCACCGAGCTGCCGATCCGGCTGGCGATCGCCGCGTACACGCTGCGCGGCATCGGCGTCGACGTCGCCTACCGCCGCGGCGAGCCGACCGGATCGAGCTTCGTGGTCGAGGTGCCGCGCGCGCCCGCGACCTGACCCGCTGCCCGCCGAGGCTCCGTGCCCCACGCCCCCACCGCGCCCCCCGTCACGTCGCATCCGCTCGGCTGCTTCGAGCAAGCCGTCGACAAGCTCGACGCGTGCGCGCCGGCGCCCGCGGTGGTGCAGCGGGTGCTGGCGCTGTTGCTCGACGGCCAGGCGTCGTGGGTCGAGCTCGAGAGCGCGCTCGCCGTCGACGGCGGGCTGGTCGCGCGGCTGTTGCGGCTGGCCTCGACCCCCGCGTTCTGCGCGCGCCAGGTGACCACGCTGCGGTTCGCCGTGCAGGCGCTCGGCGCCGATCAGCTGCGGCGGGTGATCGTCGCGGCGCAGTTCGCCGGCCAGGGCTCGCCGTTCACGCGTCGGCTGTGGGACTACGCGCTCGGGATCGCGTGCACCTGCGACGCGCTGGCGCGCCACGTCGCGGTCAGCCCGACCGCCGATCCGTTCCTGTGCGGGCTGCTCCACGACGTCGGCACGATGGCCCTCGAGCGCTTCCTCGGCCCCAGCTACACCAAGGCCGGCTTCGTCCCCGGCGACGCCGGCCAGGTGGCGATCGAGCGCGACGCGTTCGGCTTCGATCACACCGATCTCGGCGCGCTGATCGCGGCGCGCTGGCAGCTGTTCCCCGAGCTGGGGCCAGTCGCGCAGCTGCACCACTGTCCGGACGCGGTCGCGGCCCAGGCCCTGCCGCGGGCCACGCGCGCGGCGATCGACATCGTCGCGCTGGCGCGTGCGGTGGCGACGCCGACCCCCGACGGCGAGCTCGCGCCCGCGGCCGAGCCGCTGTGCGCGCGGCTCGGCATCGCCCCGGCCGCGGCGCTGGCCTGCGGCGTCGACGGGGCCGAGCTGGCTGGCGATCTGATCATCGGCCTGGATTGACCGCGCCGGGCCGCGGCCGCGATCGCCGGCTCGCCGACGTGTGAGCCGTCAAACATGCCGGGGCGTGGTCGACCCAGCTCTTCGAGACCGGCGTGATCACTACGAGCGCGCTGGCCCACGTCCTGCACTCCGCTGGAGAGCATCCGCCATGTCGACGCTGCGCTACCAGGGCTCGGACCGCGACACCTCCACTGGATCGGCGATCGCGATCACGCTGCGGCTCGTCGACGACGCGCCCCCGGCCCCGCCGCTCCCCGAGCCGCCGCCGCCGGTGGTCGGTGACTACGCGCTGATCGCGCAGCTCGCCCAGGGCGGCATGAGCGGCGTCTACCTCGGACAGCACGTCACCACCGGCCAGCGCGCTGCGCTCAAGCTGCCGGGCGCGCCGTGGCGCGGCGACGAGGCGGTCGCGCAGCGGCTGCTCGCCGAGCACGCGCTGGCCGGCCAGGTGCCGCACGCCGGCGTGGTCCGCATCGACGTCGCCGCGCGCACCGCGAGCGGCCTGCCGTACCTGGTCATGGAGCTGCTCGACGGCGAGAACCTCGGCGCGCTGCTCGATCGCGGGCCGCTGGCGATCGGCGCCGCGGTGGCGATCGCCGCGCAGATCGCCGACGCCGCCGCGGCGATCCACGCCGCCGGCCTGGTGCACTGCGATCTCAAGCCCGACAACGTCATGCTGCTGTACCGCCCGGGGCTGGCCGGTTGGCCCGCGGCCAAGGTGATCGACTTCGGCGTCGCGCGGCGCGCCGGCGCGTCGCTGACCGAGGTCGCCGGCACGCCCGGCTACATGCCGCCCGAGCAGTGGGCCGGCCACGTCGAGGCCGGCACCGACGTGTACGCGCTCGGCTGCACGCTGTACGAGCTGATCACCGGCGCGACGCCGTTCGACGGGACGATCGCCGCGATGCGCGAAGGCCACTGCGACCAGCTGCCGACGCCGCCGTCGGCCCGGCGGGCCCTCCCCGACGAGCTCGAGCGGCTGATCATGCGGATGCTGGCCAAGGACGTGCGCATGCGGCCGCCGATGGCCGAGGTCGCGCGGACGCTCGCCGACCTCGCGTTCGCGGTGCCGCCGGGCGCCCGCCTCGAGCTCGCGCCGGTCCGCGGCGCGGCCTGACGCCGCTACTCCTCGGCCTCGTCGCCTGCGCGCAGGCCGGCCCGGCGCATCATCCGGTACACCGTCGAGCGCGCCACGCCCAGCCGCTGCGCGACCGCGCTGATGTTGCCCGCGGCGGCGGCCAGCGCCTGGCGCAGCGTCGCCGCCTCGACCTCCTCGAGCCGCGCCGGCGTCGGGGCCGGCGCCGCGACGTCGGGTGGCAGGTGGGCGCAGGTCACGACCGGCGCGCCAGCCGCGATCACCAGCGCCACGTCGAGCACGGTCTTCAGCTCGCGCACGTTGCCGGGCCACGGGTAGCGCTCGATCCACGCGGCCAGCTCGGGATCGATCCGCGGCGCGCTCCCCTGCCCCTGGCGCGCGGCCAGCTGCGCGAGCAAGTGCTCGGCCAGCGCCACGCGATCGCCGCGCGCGCGCAGCGGCGGCAACGCCACGGTCGCGCCCTTGAGCCGGTAGTACAGATCCTGGCGGAAGCGCCCCTCGGCCACCAGCGTCGGCAGGTCGCGGCAGGTCGCGGTGACGATGCGGACGTCGGCGTGGGCGGGCCGGGCCTCGCCGACGCGGCGGTAGGTGCCGTTCTCGAGCACGCGCAACAGCGCCGCCTGCATCGCCGCTGGCATCTCGGCGACCTCGTCGAGGAACAGCGTGCCGCCCGACGCCTCGGCCAGATACCCGGTGCGCCCGCCGCGCTCGGCGCCCGAGAACGCGCCCGGGGCGTAGCCGAACAGCTCGCTCTCGAGCAACCCGGGGGCGATCGCGCCGCAGTTGACCGCGACGAACGGGCCATCCTTGCGCGGGCTGGCGCGGTGGATCGCGGAGGCCACCAGCTCCTTGCCGGCGCCGGTCTCGGCGAGGATCATCACCGGCACCGTCGAGGCCGCCATCGTGCGCGCGAAGGCGAGCGCGCGATCGACCGCGGGATCGGCCGAGAACAGCGCCGCGAACGGATCGACCACCGGCGCCGCCAGCGCGCGGGCCGCGGTCCGGCCCGGGCGATCTTCGAGGTACACCACCAGCGCGATCGTGCTGCCGTCGCCGGTGGCGATCGGGTCCACGAAGGCGCGCCACGGCCGCAACCGACCGGCGTGATCGCGGACGGTCAGCTCGACGCCGCGGGCCGCTGGCGCCAGCGCCTCGGCGAGCAGCGGCTGGAAGCCGAGCCCGAGCACCGCCTGGGCGCGCGCGCCGACCGGCACCGCGCCGAGCAGCTCGTGGGCGGCGGCGTTGGCGCGCGCGATCCGCCCGGGCGGCTCGATCAGCAGCACCGGCCCGCGCACGCGCTCGAACGCCTGGGTCAGCGCCCGCGCCACCGCCGCGCCGGCGCTGGCGTAGGCGCCCTGGCGCAGCGCGTCCTCGAGCGCGCGCGCGGCCGCGGTCACGGTGAAGCCGACGACGTCGTCCGCCCGATCGAGCGTCGACGTCGCGTCGAGCACGCCGAGCACCCGGCCGTCGGGGCCGCACACCGGCGCCGCGTAGCACACCAGGTCCTGGAACCGTCGGCCGTAGTGGGCGTGGCCCTTCACCGCGGTCGGCCGCGCCTCGGTCAGCGCCGTGCCGATCGCGTTGGTGCCGCGCACCGCCTCGCTCCAGCACGCGCCCTCGATCAATCGCAGCCGGCGCGCCTCGTCGGCGAACGCGCCGCCGCCGCGGGTCGACACGACGACGCCGTCGGGATCGGCCAGGAGCAAGAGGTAGCCGCGCGCCGCCAGGAACGCCTGGGTCTCGTCGAGCGTGCGCGCCGCCGCCGCCGCGATCAGCCCGGCCCGCTCGGTGTGCTCGCGCAGCGACGCCCCGCGCAGCAGGTGCTCGTCGGGCACCGCGCCGTCGGCGGCGGCGCCCAGCGTGTGGGCGCGCTGCCAGCGCTCGACCACCGGCGCGAAGGCCTGCGGCACCTCGCAGCGCGCGGCGTGATCGTGGAAGCGCTGCCACAGCCACGCCGGCACGTCGTCGAGCAGCACCTCCATCGAGGTCCACTGTAGCGTGGCCGGGCCCGGCACCTGGAGCGGATCGCGTCGGCCGCGACGTCCGGGTGGAGCGTTTCGCTCCATGACGCAGCGCGTGCGTCGCCCAAGCCCGCGACCTGCCGTCGCGCGGCGCGCTGGCACGGCCGCTGCTGATGTCGTCGGCAGGAGGCACGATGCGCTACGCCAAGCCCAACACCCCCGGTTCCAAGGTCCAGTACCGCACCCGCTACGACAACTTCATCGGCGGCGAGTACGTCCGCCCGAAGCAGGAGCGCTACTTCGAGAACATC
>Ga0075163_10010224_pt1 | contig 12279 bp, 8 predicted proteins | sample JI1023141ADNA_FD_71478 | JGI IMG/M metagenome (GOLD analysis project Ga0075163, IMG submission 71478) | Wastewater effluent complex algal communities from Wisconsin, to seasonally profile nutrient transformation and Carbon sequestration -... | ecosystem: Engineered > WWTP > Effluent > Algae...
GTGATGGAACGGTTCCATTTGCGGATATGTTTGGGCGGGTCAATTGCTAACAAACCAGAGAGGTATTGACCGGTCAGACTCATCGGATTTGAAATGATCTGGTCATAATCTCCTTCAGCCACAACCTGTCCGCCCAGGTGTGATGCCAGTGGCCCCATATCAATAATATGATCCGCTTCCCGCATCATCATTTCATCATGCTCCACTACCACGACCGTATTTCCAAGATCGCGGAGTTCTTTTAATACTTTGATCAGGTTGGCGGTATCCCTCGCATGTAAACCGATAGAAGGTTCATCCAGGATATATAATGAATTGGTGAGGTTACTGCCTAAACTGCGGGTGAGTTGTATCCGCTGGCTTTCACCGCCACTGAGGGAGTTCGCCAGCCTGCTGAGGGTCAGGTAACCCAATCCCACTTTGATCAGGGTATCCAGTCTGTTTTGTAATTCTAATAAAACTCTTTTACCGATTTCAAGGTCATGGGCACTCAGTTCCAATGCATCGAACCATTTTTTCAGGTCTTTCACCGGCAGCTGGCCGAGTTCACCAATATGTTTGCCTCCTACTTTTACATAGAGTGCTTCCGGGCGAAGGCGGTAGCCATTGCAATCAGGGCATTCTGTTCTTCCCCGATAGCGGCTGAGCAGCACGCGGTACTGGACTTTGTACAACTGTGATTCCACATCTTTGAAAAAATCGCTGATGCCCACTCCATCCACACCATCCCATAATTGTTTGTATTGCTTATCGGTCAAATCGGCCACGGGTTTATGTACCGGAAAACTGATGGCCTTGGATCTTTTAATAAACTGCTGCCGCCACCAGTCGAGTTTTTCTCCTTTCCAGGGGGCTACGGCTCCTTCATAAATACTCAGGCGACGATCAGGAATCACCAGGTCAGCATCAATCCCCAATACCTGTGAAAATCCTTCGCAGGTCGGACAGGCACCGAAGGGATTATTGAATGAAAATAAATTGGGCTGTGGTTCTTCAAACTGCATTCCGTCCAGTTCAAAGCGGTTATTGAAATGATGCAGCGTAAAAGCCTTTTTCCGGCTATTCTCCGCCGGATCTATGGCGATATATACATCACCTTCCCCTTCATAGAAAGCCGTTCCAATGGAATCAGCCAGTCTGTGGCGGTCATCCTCATCAAAGGCTTTAACAACGATCCTGTCCACCAGGATATGGGTAATTTTTTTGCTCTTTAATTCCTTATCAGACAGTTCCAGCAGTTCTTCAATCCGGTACACATCACCTGCTTCTTTTTTTGCGGCCTTCGTATCCAGGCTATAGACCCTTACAAAACCTTTCTGGGTGAGGATCTGCAGTTCTTCCCGGATATCCCGGTTCCGGTGTTGTTTAAATGTTGCCAGGATGAACACCCGGTCGCCTTCTCCTTCTTTTTCGATGGCTTCCAGGACATCTGTCACATCATCTTTTTTAACCTGTTTGCCGGAGATGGGAGAAAAGGTTCTACCCAGCCTGGCAAAGAGCAGGCGGAGGTAATCATAGATCTCGGTCATGCTCCCCACGGTACTGCGGGGGGTGCGGGTGATCACTTTTTGTTCGATGGCGATGGCCGGGCATAGTCCTTTGATATAGTCCACATCGGGCTTGTTCATCCGGTTCAGGAACTGCCGGGCATAGGCGCTCAGGCTTTCGGCATAGCGCCGCTGGCCTTCGGCATAAAGGGTATCAATGGTAAGGGATGATTTGCCGGAACCGGATACACCGGTCACGACAATGAGCTTGTTCCGGGGAATTTCCACCTCAATATTCTGGAGGTTATGCACCCGGGCGCCCTTAATCAGGATGTTTTCTGCGGAAATTACGGTCTTCGATTTGGAGGGGTTTTTCCCTTTTATGCTGGATTCCATTTTATCTCACACAAATGTAACCCCTTGAGGGGCTTCATTTTCGCTTATAATCATTAACATTTTTTTGGCAAATAAAGGTAAGCCTTGTGGTTACAATTGTTTGGATTTACCGCAGAAAATTATATTTTTAGTGTTCCAATATCCAAAACATGACTAACCTAAAATTAACCCCGCCTATCGCATAACTTCTACGCTGTTTCTTTAACCGATTTTTACTGTAACCAATATCCATTGAACCATTCCGTGTGCGTAGCATATGGAAAGCAACCTAAATCTGCAGGAGTTATGAAAGCTTTATCAAAAAAAACCGACCATGAACTCATCCACCTATTCAGGGATGGGAATGTTGATGCCCTGGAAGCCCTGGTGCTGAGACATAAGGATAAATTATATACGTCTATCCTTTTCCTGGTAAAAGACAAATACCTGGCCGAAGATATTTTCCAGGATGTATTTATCCGCATTATTGACACCATGCGGGGTGGCCGTTATACCGAGGAAGGAAAATTCCTGCCCTGGGCTATGCGGATCGCGCATAATCTTTGTGTGGACCATTTCCGCAAAGTGAAGCGCTCGCCCACGATCCGCAACAGTGAGGATAAGGACATTTTTGAAGTGCTGAACTTTTCGGAAGAATGTGCCGAGACCGGCATGATCCGGAGACAGAGCCATGACCGCGTCCGCGATATGCTGCAAAGCCTGCCGGAAGATCAGCGGGAAGTGATCATCCTCCGTCATTATGCCGATATGAGTTTTAAAGAAATTGCTGCCGCTACCAATTGCAGCATTAACACCGCTTTGGGACGTATGCGCTACGGATTGATTAATTTGCGCAAGCTGATGACCCAGAAACAAATCGCTCTTTGATCATTGCATCTCTCTTAACGGAGAGGATACATATCTGTCATTCTGTATCTCCACCCGGGGAAAAATAGACTACTCAACAGGGAACCCTATTTGCTTGCCACCCGCCTTTGCCGGCGGGATATTCCGGAAGGCTGGTACAGAATGACACCAAATTGAAATCCCGTTTCGCCATAGCGAAACGGGATTTTCTTTTATAAGCATCCAGACTTGAATGCCTACTGTTTTATTTTGTCATAAGCTTCCAGACCGCATTTTAACCAGCTCACAAATTCCCCCGCATCGGGTGTATAGAATTTTGTCTTGGTGAGTAAGCGCTGGTCGGGACTCAGGATGGCATATTGTGGTTGTGATACCGCACCGAAATTTTCTTTCTGAAAAGCGGTCCATTTATTACCAACGGTTTCAATGGTTTCTTCTTCTCCTGCTGCATTGGTAAAAGTGACCCGGTCTTGCACAGCTAATCTTGTTCTTTCATCCACGTATAAAGAGACCACCACAAATTTTGTACGCATCATCGAATCCACTTCCTGGTTGGTCCATACTTTTTCTTCCATCCTGCGGCAGTTCACACAGGCCCAGCCGGTAAAATCCACTAACACTGGTTTGCCTTCTTTTTTAGCCTTATCCAACGCCGCCTGAAAATCATTCACGATAGGCTGTACTCCTTTTGCATGCAGCACATGATCCGGATAAATACTGTATGAAACCGGAGGTGGAAATCCGCTTAAAAGTTTTAGGGCCGCCATTTTTGAATTGAGTAAACCCGGTACCAGGTATACCGTGAAAGCAGCAAATGCCAGCATGAAAACGATGCGAATCAGGGAAAGTTTTTTACGGGGTCCCTCTGACTTTTTATGAAAGACACCGGCAAGGTATAAAGTAGTGAGTAATCCGATAATGACCCAAAGACCCACAAAAATTTCGCGCTTTAAAATACCCCATTGCTTTACATTATCAGCATTGGCCAGAAACTTCACCGCTAGGGCCAGTTCCACAAACCCCAGTACTACTTTAACGGTGGTCATCCAGCCGCCTGACTTGGGCAGTGATTGTAACCAGTTGGGGAACATGGCAAATAATGCAAAGGGTAAGCTCAAAGCCAATCCAAATCCTGCTGCTCCTGCAGTTAAAGGCCAGGCTCCCTCCTGCAATTGGCCAACAAGCAAGGTACCCAGGATGGGACCGGTACAGGAAAATGAAACGATGGCCAGGGTAGCCGCCATAAAAAATATACCGCCGAGATTGCCCAGTCCCGATTTGGAACCTGCCCTGTTGGCAATACCCGAAGGAAGTGTGATTTCAAATAACCCGAAGAATGAGAGTGCAAAGAACACGAATATGGCGAAGAAGAAAAGGTTCAACCACACATTGGTGGAGATATTATTGAAGACCTCACTTTTGGCATTGTCTACAAAATGAAAAGGAATGGTAATAGCCGTATAGATCAGAAAAATAAAGAGCCCGTACATCATGGCATTGAATACACCCTGCTTCCGGTCCTGCGATTTCTTGGTGAAAAAAGTAACCGTTACAGGAATCATCGGGAATACACAGGGGGTCAGCAGAGCGATCAATCCGCCCAGGAGACCTAATAAAAAAATGGAGGCAATGCTTTTACCGGTTGTCCCTTCATCTCCGCAATTATTCACGGGATTTTTCAAATCAATGGATGACACTTTGGGACTCCAGGAGGAGGCCACTCCGCCTTCCAGCGGCACATTAAAGGCAAATACGGTGGAGGGATTATATTCTTCTCCCCTGCCATAAGTGTAGAGCATGGTACCCTGTAACCGGGCCGGCACTGTTCCGCTGATCGCAACCTTTACTTTCCAGGATGCATTTCTTTCAAAAACAGCCAGGTCTGTTTCAAAGATGGTACTGCTGATGGTTAACGGTTGTGAAGTAAGTATAAAATCGCCGTCCTGCTTGATGGCAGAATCCGTAAAGATCATTTCCACAGTTTTTACATCTCCGGGCGACTGATTAGGAGCATAGAGCTGCCAGCCCTGTGCATCCGGTAAATTGAAAAGCAATTCAAATTTGCCCTCGCCGGTTTTTTTGCTTTCTACCGTCCAGCCTTTTAAACCGGTACTGTCCTGCGAGAAAAGAGAAGTCAAGGGCAGTAACAGGAGGAAGAAAGAAAGCAACCTTTTACAAAGAGACATAGCAGTTAATTTAAAAATAAACGAGTTCTACGGAGAACTCGTTTGAATATTTTTGATATGATCTCATTCCGTTTACTTGAATTCAACGGAAATGTTCACTTTTTTAGGAGGCAGGCACTTCTTATCATCACAGGTCTGGTATTCCACGGTACCGGTCAGTTTTGTTTTGGCATTGGCCTTCAGTTTGATCTTTTGTACAAAAGTGACAGTACCTGCATACTGATTAGCTGAAATCCCCAGTGATTTATCTGTGAATTTTTCCATCTTTCCCAGTTCCTGGATTTTACCTTCCAGTTTCAACAGCGGGTTGGCATTGAAAGTAAATTCAGTTGGCATGATCACTGCATCTTCCGGCTGGGTCTGGGAATACAAGTGCCATTTATCCTGGATGGTGGCTACCATTTTCAGATCGTACATTTTATCCCCGGTTTTTACAGCGGTAAATGTCCAGCTGATCGGACTGATCTGGGTTTTTGCAGTCAGGCTGCCACCGATGAAAAATGCGATTAGTAAAATATTCTTCATGTTAATGCTTTCAAATATGTACGCAAAAATCCTGCTTTTTATACAAACCAGTTTGTTAAAATACCCGGTAAAGTTAATCCGCTGGTTCCGGTGAAATGGTAAGCAGGCTGACGAAATCTGATTTTCTTCTTACAGATGCCGGAATCAGCCCACCAGTTGCTCCGCCATCAAAAGCGTTTGGATAATCTCTCTTCCGTCGGTATTTCCCAGGGCTGCAGAACAGGCCCTTTCCGGGTGGGGCATCATGCCAAATACATTCCGGCCTTCATTGCAAATCCCTGCAATATGACGTATGGCGCCATTGGGATTGGCATCGGCGGTTTTACGGCCTCTTTCATCACAGTAATAAAAAATTACCTGTCCATTGGCTTCCAGCTGGTCCAGGGTTTTTTCATCGGCATAATAGCGGCCTTCTCCGTGCGCCACCGGAATTTTATACGCTTTACTTCCATCGGAAGTGATGAATACATTTTTGCAGACAAACTGCTGATTGGCATTCCGCAATAAACCGCCGGGTAATAAATGGGATTCGCAGAGAATCTGGAACCCGTTACAAACCCCAAAAACTTTGCCACCGGCCTGGGCAAATTCAATCACCGACTGCATCATCGGACTAAAACGGGCAATGGCCCCGCAACGCAGGTAATCACCATAAGAAAAACCACCGGGTAAAATAATACAATCATCGGTATTGAAGCGGCTCAGGTCTTTATCCTTATGCCAGAGCATGGTCACATCCTGGTTCAGGTCATATTTTAATGCATCATACATATCCCTGTCGCAGTTGGAACCCGGGAAAACGACCACTCCAAATTTCATAGTTCAGTTGATTTGCTTGAGGCGCAAAGATACAAAATGCCACTGCCCCTTCCAGCTCCTTTATCCCCAGCCATGGAAATAATACTGGTAACTCAGGATAAAGGCTACGGTCAGCCAAAACAGGATCAGGGGAAGAATACGGAAAGTCGCATACAAATAAGTACAGGCATGAAATGCTGCCAGAGGAATTGCAGCCATGATCCAGTTTTCCAGCGTATCGGTACTATTTACAAAGGGGATCAGCAGTGCTCCTAAAAGATACAATAACAAAAGGCTCCAGCCCTTTCTTACCTGGATCAGCATCCGCCTGAGGCTATCCTGCACATAGTACCCGCCCGCCAGAAAGGGAACGGCCAGCAGGAATACACTGCCTGCCAGCCAGGCCGATTGCCGGATACCTGGTAACTGCAGGGAGAAGGAAGGCCAGATCTGCTGCCAGTTCCACTGGTCAGTTAAAAAAAGATACACTCCAAAAAAGTAAAAAGGGGTGGTGACACCGGTAATACAAACAATCCATTCATTGAGCCGGAAGGGTCGCATCACTGCCAGTGCCAGCAGGATCCAGATGATAAAAGTGACGGCCGGAAAAAAAATAAAGGAGGCGATACCCAATGCCAGGCCAATATTAAAGACCGTGCCGAGGGCTGCCTGCTGGTTATAGGTTTTAAACAACCTGGACAGTACCAGCACCAGGATTCCGTTGACCAGGAGGGGCGCCGAGAAGAGGTTCCATTCCGGGAAGAGGGAAGTAATCAGCATATAGGCCATTCCGGGAAAATAATTGGGCCGGCTCATCATCCGCTGGCTATTGATAAAAGAAGTGAGGGAAATGGCCTGTAAATAAAGAATAGCGTAGGTCAGGATCGGGTAGATCAGGGGAAAAGATTTTCCTGTAGGGCCTAAAAATCCAAGTACCCAGGTAAACAGGGCCCCGTCAGTAGTTTTAGGAAGGGGCACATGGGGGTACAGAAAGATCGGAAGCTTGATCAGCACCCCGAAAACCAGCAATACAATAATATTAGCCGGTGTTTTTTGTTTGAATATTCCTGTCACGTTGATTGCCTGGCAGCATACTAGTTGAATTCCACTTTGGCAAAGCAAATATAGCTACGATACATGCATGGAATGATCATTTGACGGGCACTGACCTGTTTTCCGTATTTGGGCATGAATTCATAGCCCCGGTCCAGGTTTTTCAAAGTGGGGTTCCGGGTCATTTCACCCATTGGTGAAATGCTGTAATCCGTCAGCAGGTTATTGCGGCGTTCCTGAAGATTAAATAAGAAATGTAACTGATCACCGGAATTCATGAGCTGATAAGATATCTGGTCATCTCCCTCATCATTGAACTGGCTCTTGCTCATTACATTGCTCCATTCCAGTTTCCAGTTGCCATCGAAGGAAAATACGGTGACATTATCCGCATGGTAACGTACCGCCTGGTTATTGCCATAGCGGTTATTCCAGTACGAATTATTAAAGTAAGGGGAATAGTAATAATTATTATTAAAATAAGGGGAGTAATATGGGGAGTTGTACAGGTAATTCCAGCGGTTCCAGTTATTGAAGCGGGACGTGGTATAAAAAGCTTCGCTGCCGATGATTACACCGCCATCCCGGCGGACAATAATCTGGCGGATAAAGTAATCGTTGAAAGCCATTTTCATGGTGGCATCTCCCCTGGCTTCCTTGCGGATCTCATCCGAAAAAGTGTAGGTATTTTCCACCAGCCTGCGCTTACCAACTTTGTCCCATACATAAAAATAGAAGCCGTCAATATTCCCTTTTCTTTCCTTGTAGTAAAAGGAAGTGAGAAAAAAGCGCTTGTTGAAATTATCTACTTTAATTTGAATTTCATCGAGCAGGGTTTTTTCAATATCCAGATTCACGGATACCAGGGTATCAGCCTGGGCGTATTTGATCAGCAGGTTGGCCTGACTGATATTATCATTACTGTTGCGATAAAATTTACAAAAAGCCAGGTCACCATCATTGTCCAGGTTAAACTCTCCCAGATTCTCTGTTCGCTCTTCCATCGGAATCTCCAGCCTGCTTTTTTTCTGCAGCTGCAGTTTATCATTAAAGAGCAGGGTACTGAGTACAAATAATTTCCTGTTCCGGCTATTGATCTTGAAAACACTGATCTTGCTTTTGTCTTCACTGGTCACGACGGTGTATATCTTATTATTGGATGACCCACCAATATGGGCAGAATCCAGTTCAACGGGTTCAGCCGCCCAGTTACCATTTCCATCCACCCTGGCCGCCATGCAGTAGACCACATTTTTTTTCTGGTACTGGTAGATCACGTAACAATAATCCGTGTAAGGGAAGAAATCAATATTCACCACCCGGTCATTATTGGGGATATAGGTTTGCTCGGTTTTTGACAATTGTATCATTTCATTATCAAATGACACCAGCCAGTGTTTGTTCTTTGTAAATTTATAGATGAGGAAATTTCCTCCAATCTTGCCGGCCACATCAAAGGGCATGCGGCGGCTGTCTTCCCGCTCATAATCGGAGTACACGATTTTCTGGGCGCTGAGCGACAAATACGAACAACTGATCATTAATACAAGAACCCAACGGACAATCTTCATATGTGCAGGTTTTTCGCTTGATAAAGTTAAGTAAGACCGGCATTCCGGCCGGATTTAATCCTGATGCAGCCCGGGAGTGGATTACATCAAAGACGAAAAAAAACCAGGAAGCGCTGCCTCCGGTGCAGGCAAAGAAAAACGCAAATAAAGACAGGCAAAATTCCTGCCTGAATTGGTGATACCGGAAATTTGCCTATACCTTTGCAGGCAGTATCTTCCCGAAACTGATCTGTCCCTCAGAAGATCCTTGCAGCCCTTGTGCAGTTGGAACAGGAAGTACACCAAGCACAACCACAGAAAGTGAAAGTATCAACCAACAAAGTTACTACCGCCGGACTGATCATTGCACTCGGAATTATTTACGGAGATATCGGAACCTCTCCCCTCTATGTATTCAACTCTATTATCAGTGGTCGGGAAGTCAGTCATGAACTGATCCTGGGAACACTTTCCTGTATTATCTGGACCCTGACTTTTCAAACCACCATCAAGTATGTGATCCTGGTACTTCGCGCCGATAACCGGGGGGAGGGCGGCACATTTGCCCTTTATGCCCTGGTCAGGCGAAGGAAAAAATGGCTGGTGATACCCGCCATGATCGGGGGTGCTTCCCTGCTGGCTGATGGCATTATTACACCTCCTATCTCCATCACATCTGCGATTGAGGGCTTGAAAGAACTTCCCTCCCTGGGAATTGAGGACGGGAGCAATACGGTTGTCATTATTGTATTATCCATCCTCACGATGTTTTTCTTCATGCAGCAGTTTGGCACTGCTTCCATCGGAAAATTATTCGGACCCCTGATGTCGATCTGGTTCACCATGCTGTTGGTGCTGGGGCTTGTGCATGTATTTGACGATCTGTCCATATTCAAAGCCCTGAATCCATATTATGCGGTTCAGTTTCTTAAAAACTATGATGGGGGATTCTGGCTGCTCGGGGCCGTATTTCTATGTACCACGGGTGCGGAGGCCCTGTATAGCGATCTGGGTCACTGCGGAAGAAACAATATCCGGATCTCCTGGATTTATGTAAAAACATGTCTGCTGGTGAATTATTTCGGGCAGGGTGCTTATCTCCTGTCACACCGCAACGGGTTAGTTATCGATGAAAAAACAAAAAATTTACTCAGCATCAATGCCTTTTATGACCTGATGCCACAGTGGTTCATCATTCCGGGTGTGATCATTGCCACTACTGCGGCTATCATTGCCAGTCAGGCCATGGTATCCGGTGCCTTTACCCTGATCAGTGAGGCCATGCGACTCAACCTCTGGCCCAAACTCCGGATTCGTTATCCTTCTGAAGCCAAGGGGCAGCTCTTTATCCCGGCCATTAATTTTATCATGTTCCTGGGTTGTGCCGGCGTGGTCTTGTTTTTCCGGAAGTCATCTTCCATGGAAGCCGCTTATGGTCTGGCCATTATTGTGACCATGCTGATGACCACTATACTTTTTGCCAATTACCTGGTTTTGCACCGGGTGAAATCGGCATGGATTTACGCTTTCCTGGGTATTTACCTGGTGATTGAAAGTGGTTACCTGGTTGCCCTGATGGTGAAGTTTGCCCATGGCGGTTATATTACCCTGATCATTGGTATGATCATGTTCCTGGTGATGTATATCTGGTACCGGGCACGTAAGATCAAAAATCGATACGTGGAATTCGTGAGACTGGAACATTATATCCCCAAAATCCAGGAGCTGAGTAATGATAAGTCGGTACCCAAGTATGCCACCCACCTGGTTTACCTCACCAGTGCCAATAATCCAAAGGAAATTGAACACAAAATCATTTACTCCATTTTGAATAAGAAACCCAAGCGGGCAGATATTTACTGGTTTGTGCACGTGGATACCATGGATGATCCTTATACCAGTGAATACAAGGTAGAACATATCATTCCCAACGATATCATCCGGGTAGATTTCCGCCTCGGATTCCGGATGGAACCCCGGATCAACCTCATGTTCCGCAAAGTGGTGGAAGACCTGGTGACCAACAAGGAAGTGAATATCATGAGCCGGTATGAAAGTCTGGCCAGCAGTGGCACCGTGGGTGATTTCCAGTTCATGGTGATGGAGAAATACCTGAGTCAGGATAATGAACTGCCTTTCCTGGAAAGAGTGATCATGAAATTCCATTTCTGGCTCAAGGAACATAGTTTGTCTGAAGAAAAAGGTTTCGGGCTGGATGTATCGAATGTAACCGTGGAAAAATTCCCATTGATTGTGGCTCCTGTCACCAACCTGAAACTGAAAAGAATCGAGGAATAATAACTGCCAGAGGGCGGATAAAGTTTCCTTATCTTTCTCCAACAAACCAACTGACTTGCCTCAATTTGTCTGGTATATCGCCGGTGGCATCCTGCTGCTTTCCGTTTTAGCTTATTTCCTGCAGGAGAAACTGATCTTCAAACCGGAGAAGCTCCATGCCGATTTTGAATTCAAATATGATGCGCCCTTCCGGGAGTATTTTTTTGATATTGCTCCCGGAGTCAGAATTAACGGGCTTCATTTTTTCCGGGACAAACCCAAGGGGCTGATCCTTTATTTTCATGGCAATACCCGCAGTATTAAAGGCTGGGCCCGGTATGCCCGTGATTTTTACCGGTATGATTATGATGTGGTATTGCTGGATTACCGGGGGTTTGGAAAAAGCACGGGCAAAAGAAGTGAGAAAGAGATGCTGGGGGATATGCAATTTGTATATGATCGCCTGAAAGAAAAATATGCCGAAGACCACCTGATTGTATATGGCCGGAGTATGGGCAGTGGTTTTGCCACCAAACTAGCCTGCGATAATAGTCCCCGCTACCTGATACTCGATGCCCCTTATTACAGTTTTCGAAAAGTAGTAGAAAGATTCCTGCCCATTTTACCGGTAAGGGTGGTGCTGCGTTTTCACCTGCGAACCGATAAATGGATTACAGGAGTCCGCTGCCATACCTATATCATCCATGGCACCCGCGACTGGCTGATCCCCATCCGGCACAGTGAAAATCTGCAAAAAATAAACCCCCATAAAATCACGTTGATCCGTATACATGGCGGCGGACATAATAACCTCCCAGGATTTGATGAGTACCACAATTTTGTGAGGGATATTTTGAAGTACTAGGAGAGAGAGTCAGCAGTCGACAGTCAGCAGTCGTCAGTCGGCAGTCAGCAGTCGGCAGTCAGCAGTCGGCAGTCAGCAGTCAGCAGTCGGCAGTCTATCAGTCTGTCAGTCTCGAAACAGGAAGCGGTTGTTGAAAATAACAAACATATGGGGCGCCGGAAACGATTTTCAGTCTACAGTCGACAGTCAGCAGTCGACAGTCGGCAGTCGGCAGTCTATCAGTCTGTCAGTCTCGAAACAGGAAGCGGTTGTTGAAAATAACAAACATATGGGGCGCCGGAAACGATTTTCAGTCA
>Ga0075163_10010225_pt1 | contig 12279 bp, 9 predicted proteins | sample JI1023141ADNA_FD_71478 | JGI IMG/M metagenome (GOLD analysis project Ga0075163, IMG submission 71478) | Wastewater effluent complex algal communities from Wisconsin, to seasonally profile nutrient transformation and Carbon sequestration -... | ecosystem: Engineered > WWTP > Effluent > Algae...
CGGCTCTATGCGCTCGACACCAATTCAGGCTGCGTGAAATGGCACTATGTGTCGGACATGACGCTGCGCTCGTCGCTGACGTTTGCGGAGGCGACGGACACGTCGCCGGCGGCGATCATCATGGGCGACGCCGCTGGCTTTGTGCATGCCGTTGATGCGCGGACGGGGCGGAAGCTTTGGGTGTCCGAGGCGCGGCTGAACGATCTCAACCGGATTACCGGCGCGCCTGTGGTGCATGACGGCAAGGTGTTCGCGCCGGTCTCTGCGATCGAAGTGAACTATGCCGGACAAGACGACTATGAATGCTGCAAGGGTCAGGGCGCGATCATCGCGTTCGACCTTGCGACGGGCAAGCAGCTGTGGACCGGCACGACGATGGAGCCCGCCGCGCCTGTGAGGCTGGGCCGCACGGGAACGCAGCAATGGGGACCGTCTGGCGCGATCATCTGGTCGACGCCGGTGATCGATGCGAAGCGCAACGTGATCTATGCAGGCACGGGCGAGAACACGTCATGGCCGGCGACGGATACGTCTGACGCGATCATCGCCTATGACATGGACACGGGCGAGAAGCGCTGGGTGTTCCAGGCGACGAAAGCCGACATCTGGAATTATGCGTGCGGGCGCAAGGCCGCGAATTGCGACTGGCCGGGCGAGTATCACAGCCCGGACCACGACTTCGGCGCGACATCGATGCTGATCAAGCGTCAGGATGGATCGGAGCTGGTGATCGCGGGACAGAAATCCGGCGTGGTGTGGGCCCTGAACCCCGACACTGGCGCGCTGGTGTGGTCGAACAAGGTTGGGCGCGGCTCGGCCAATGGCGGCGTTCACTGGGGCATGGCGTATGACGGCGCGCGTGTGTTCGTGCCGAACAATGACTCGAACCGCCCCGCAGGCCCGGATGAGAATCCGGCATGGGGACCGGGCATTCACGCGGTCAACGCGATGACCGGCGAGATCGAATGGTCGTACAAAACCAATGTGCGCGACTGCGGGCAGGAAGCGCCGGTGGCGAAGGCCTATGTTCCCAATGCGCAGTGGAAGATCCAGCGCGTGACCGCGCCTGTGCTTCCGCCGCCGCCGCGTGTGACGCCAGCACCAGTGCGGCCAGCGGCGCCAAGGCCGCCTGCAGCTGCTGCTGCAACAGCGCCTGCTGTGGCGACGGGTGCGACTACGCCGGCCGCTGCAACGCCTGTTGCGGCGGCTGCGCCGCCGCCGCGACCGGCCGTGTGCCGTCTCGGCATGTCGCCTGCCCCGCTATTGGTCGATGGCGCGGTGGTGACGGGCACGACACAAGGCATGCTGCGCATCTTCGATGGCGAGAACGGCGACGTGCTGTTCGAGTACATGACCAACCGCGACTTCCCGAACACTGTGAACGGCGTCGAGGGACATGGCGGCGGTCTTGATAGCGCGCCATACGTAGCGGGCGACGGCACGCTGTTCGTGCAGTCAGGATACGCACGCTTCGGCGAACCGCCGGGCAATGTGTTGATCGCGTTCAGGCCGAGGCGATAGGAGCACGCTCCAGGCCCGTTGTGCCCGCGGGAGATGTTGTCTCAAAGCGGACTTACCCGCTGCGCATCAAGCGCATCGTCAAGCACGAACCTGTGCGCGCTATCCGCCCCGCGCCTCGCGAAGTATTTCGTACAATGGAATGTTTTTCGCAGGCTGAGGCGCGCACTCATAGCCTGTGGCCAGCATCTGCCCCGGTGTGATCGCATACTCATTGAGGACCAAGCTTGACAGGTTGAGCTTGGCTTCTCCGACTTCGTTGAGGCTAGCGTACATTCCAAGGCCACGTGAGGTGGCGATGCTGGCAGGCGGCTTGGATCTGACGTTGTCGGCATAAAACCGATGCAACCAGATCCATGGGTACGCTCCAGGGGGAATTCCATCCCATCCCAATCCCACAAGTATAGGACTTTGCTCGGTTTCCATACGGCTCCAGAGCTGACTTCTCGCCCATATGTGCCCTCTCAGCCGATATCCAACGCCAAACATGGCATCAAGAGCATGGCCGATCTCGACGAACCCTTTGCGTAGCTCCGCGGCCAATGCACCTCTTTCAAACGCTTTTGCTTCCACCGAAAGTTGGAAGACCACGCAGTCTACCGCGCTGGTTCGTTTGCCCATGCTGGGATTGCCAACGGACGCTTTGATATAACCTCCAAGACACGGCCATTTTCCCGAGAAATGGATCAGGCCGCCGTAGTGCCGACCCGATATTGCTCGCCAATGTTCTTCCACATCGATTGCAATTGGCCCTTTCCCCCTGCTGCCAGAAACCTTTTTAAGTAAGCAACTTGGCAGCGCCGTGGCGATTGATTTCAGGAATGTGCAGCACAGCTCTGCGCCAGCCTCGACATGCTCGGGATTGATATTGGACTGCACCACCGTCCCTTTTGGAAGCGGCGCAATCCACTGAAGCTCAATGAGGTCTATTTCCTGCTCTGCTCGGGGAGCTTGGGGCAGGCGCACCAGAAGCTTCTTTTCCGGCCATAAGACTCCGTCCACTTGCGGGTCGAAGGCTACGCCGCCGGTCTTCTTGGCAATAACGATGGCTGCTGCGCGCGCGACATCTGCACCCGCACCCCCCGTTGCCATCGGAGCACAGATATTCGTTCTCCACCTCGGCGAACGGCAGTAAGCTAAGATTTGGTCGTCGAACTCGTCCGTTTCAACATGCTCTGCCTCGTCGACAAAAACAGGCGTTGGCTCCGAAGCCAAGGATTGTACATTCAACTCGACCTGCGACCCCGTATGGTTTGCAGAAATCACGCCTTGCAACGCGCGTAACTGCAAAATGAGCGCTGTCAGGTCAGGCTTCCGGGATGATGCAATCTCGACATCATAGCTCAAGGCAATTCACCTATAGACCGCTACTTCTCGAACGGGTCGCGCATCAAGATGACGTCTTCGCGTTCAGGGCTCGTGCTCAGAAGAGCCACAGGCTTGCCGACGAGTTCTTCGAGGCGACGGACGTACTTCACGGCTTCGCCGGGGAGTTGGGTCCAGCTGCGAGCGCCGCGGGTGGAGCCTTTCCAGCCTTTGACGGTTTCGTAGATTGGCGTGACGTTGGCCTGATCGGTCATGCCGGCGGGGAAGTGGTTGATGATCTTGTCGCCGAGTTTGTAGTGCGTGCAGATCTGGATCTCGTCGAAGCCGTCGAGAACGTCGAGCTTGGTGAGGGCGAGGCCGGTGACGCCGGAGACGGCGCAGGCTTGGCGCACCATCACGCTGTCGAACCAGCCGCAGCGGCGGGCGCGGCCTGTGTTGGTGCCGAACTCGTGGCCGATCGTGCCGAGGCGCTGGCCGATCTCGTTGTCCTGCTCGGTCGGGAACGGACCGCCGCCGACACGGGTGGTGTAGGCCTTGGCGAGGCCGAGCACGTAGTTGATCGAGTTCGGGCCCGTGCCTGAGCCGGCAGCCGCCTGCCCTGAGACGACGTTCGATGACGTGACGAACGGATAGGTGCCGTGGTCGACGTCGAGCATAACGCCCTGCGCGCCTTCGAACAGGATGCGGCGGCCGAGGCGGACGGCCTGGTCGAGGCGTTCCCATGCGGGCTGGGCATAGGCGAGGATTTGCGGCGCGATGGCGAGCAGGTCTTTTTTGAGTTGATCGGCGTCGGGCTCGGGCAGGTTGAGGCCGGCGCGGAGCGGGCGGTGGTGGGCCAGCAGGCGATCGAGTTTGAGATCGAGGGCGGCGGGATCGGCAAGGTCCGCGACGCGGATGGCGCGGCGGCCGACCTTGTCTTCGTAGGCGGGGCCGATGCCGCGGCGGGTGGTGCCGATCTGGGCGCCGGCGGCGGCTTCTTCGCGGGCCGCGTCGATATCCTTGTGCCACGGGAGAATGAGGACAGCGTTGTCGGCGAGGATGAGATCATCCGGGCCGAGCTGGACGCCGGACTTGCCGATGGACGCGATCTCGTTGAGCAGGTGCCATGGGTCGACGACGACGCCATTGCCGATGATGGAGAGCTTGCCGCCGCGCACGACGCCGGAGGGCAGCAGGTTCAGCTTGAATATCTTGCCGTCGATGACGAGCGTGTGGCCCGCATTGTGACCACCCTGGAAGCGCACGATGACGTCAGCCCGGCTCGACAGCCAGTCGACGATCTTGCCCTTCCCTTCGTCGCCCCACTGGGCTCCGACCACAACGACGCCGGTCATGGAACTCTCCTGGATTCTGGCCTGAAATCCGCGCGCAAAGGACACGAATGCCCCCCCGCGCGCAAGCATGAATCCACCCCTGTGGAGAGGGGGCGAATCCGCCGCAGTCAACGGATTCGCAAGGTTTCGCCCCAAACGTTGGCCCCATGGGACAGGAACCTTCGAAACACGGCCGTTCCGGCAGGTGGAACGCACCGATTCTGTGGGCGGCGCCCGCCCTGCTGGGCGTCGCCATGGCGCTTGCGCCTATGGATGGCGAGGCCGCACCGTCGCGCAAGGGATTGCCGGCGTCGATCGCGGGGACCGCTTCGGTGATCGACGCGGACACGCTGGAGATCAATCGCGAGCGCGTTCGACTGACGGGCGTTGATGCGCCGGAGTCGGGGCAGAAGTGCCGCGATGCGAAGCACAGGTTTGTGCGGTGCGGCTCGATCGCGGCGAACGCGCTGGACGCGTGGATCAACCGCAATCCGGTGACCTGTGCGATCGAGGACAGGGACCGCTATGGCCGCTTCATCGGCAAGTGCTCGGTGCGCGGCGCGAACATGCAGGAGTGGCTGGTGACCAACGGCCATGCCCTCGCCTATCGCAACTATTCGACGGCTTACGTCTCGGCCGAGCTGAAGGCGCGCAAGGCGAAGGCCGGCATCTGGGCTGGCGAGTTCATCTCGCCATGGGACTGGCGGCAGGGGCTGCGGCTTGATGGCGAGGCGCCGACCAAGGCGATGATCGACGGCAAATTCTTCGACTGAGCGATTTGGGGAGCCTGCCTTCCGGGCATTGGCCGGCGCCAAGGCTTGACCGGGGGACTGGCCTCGCCTCTAGACAGATCATGACCAAGACCCTCAAGCGCATTCTTGTCACCGGCGGGGCGAAACGCGTCGGGAAGCATTTTGTCGAGCGGCTGTCGGCCGCTGGGCATGGCGTGATCATTCATGCCAACAGCAATGCAGCGGAGGCAGAACAGCTGTGCGAGCAGTTGCGCGCGAGCAACCCGGATACGTGGGCGATCAGCGCGGATCTGGCAGATCACACGGCGGCGTGTGCGCTGGTGGATCAAGCGAGCCAGCTGGCGGGTGGGCCGTTGTCTGGTCTTGTGAACTCTGCGTCCGTGTTCGACTACGACACGCCGGGCGCGATGAACATTGAAGCGTTCGACAAGGCGATGGCGGTGAACCTGCGTGCGCCTGCCCTGCTGTCGGAGCGGTTCGCGGCGCAGGCCGATCCGGCGCGCGACAACTGCATCGTCAACATGCTGGACCAGAAGCTGTGGGCGATGAACCCGGATTTCTATTCGTACACGATGAGCAAGGCGGCGCTGCTGGCGGCGACGGACATGATGGCGCGCGCGTTCGCGCCGGCCGTGCGCGTGAATGCGATTGCGCCGGGGTTGTTGCTGCCCAGCTATGACCAGACACGCGAAGAGTTCGAGACGGTCGCGTCGCGCAACCCGATGCAAAGGCCGATCGCGCTGGATGATGTTTCCAGCGCGCTTGAGTTCCTGATGTCGAACGCTGCGCTGACGGCGCAGGTGATGCATGTCGACAATGGTCAGCGGCTGATGGCGTCAGCGCGTGACGTGATGTTCGAGACGCGGCGATGAGCTTTCCCGAGGTCTATTTCGTCTGGCTGCGCCGGATCGAGGCGTCTGCGTCGATCGGGTTTCATGCCTTTGAACTGGCGGCGCGGCAGAAGGTTTACGTCTCGGTGGCGCTGATCCTGCCCGGGCCGCCCCCGCCTGGGGACGAGGTTTCGGGCGTGCAGGACTATGATTTCGTGCGCGAAGGGGTGCTGCGGCTGGCCGAAAGCCGTCATTTCAACCTGCAGGAGACGCTTTGCGGGGAGATCCTCGACCTGTGCCTGGCCGAATCAGGTGTGCTGGGGGCGGTTGTGCAGACCGACAAGCCCGACGTATACCCCGCCGTCGCCGGGGTTGCCTGCCGCATGGCGCGGCTGAGGCCTTCGCTGGCCGGGTTCCCGTGGTGGACCGTGAACGTTTGAGACCTGCGTATGTTCGAGATCAGCGCAACGGCCAGCTTCGAGGCCAGCCATTACATCGAGGCCGATGCGGGCGCCGCCCACTACAAGCGCGTGCATGGCCATTCGTTCGTGGTGACGGCCAGCGTCGCCTCACAGCATCCCGACAAGGATGGCTGGGTGATGGACCTTGGCCAGCTGGAAGACCTTTTGCGCCGGACACTGTCGGAGCTGGATCATTCAGTGCTGAACGAGGTTCCGGGCCTTGAAAAGCCCACCTTCGAGCACATCCTTCTCTGGATTGAAGCCCGGATGAAAGCTGCAGGCGTGACCCCCTCGCGTCTGGAGATCGAGCGGCCTACATTGAAACAAAGGGCGATCTACACGCCCCGATAAAAGGAGCGTTCCATGGCCCCCCCCAAGAAGCCGGCCAAATCGGCCAAGGCGGAAACCGCCGACAAGCCGACCGAGGATCACACCAGCCAGAGCGAGCGCGCCAAGGCGCTGTTCGAGAAACTGCATGGCGCATCGGGCCAGCGCAATGCGGGCGGAATTCCCGGCGCGCCGGGCAAGAAAGGCGGCTTCGATCCGAAGCAGGTCAAAGGCGGCAAAGGCAATTTTGGCGGCGGCCATAACCAGATGCTGCGCCGGACCCAGAGCCGCGGCGGCGGCGGTGGGGGCGGAGGCGGCGGTGGTGGTGGGCAGGTCTGATCGCTGAGGTCTGGGCTTACGCCCTCGTCCTTCGACGGACGCGGCAAAATTCGACATTCCAGATTGGCGTCATCCTCGGGCTTGACCCGAGGATCTTGCTTCACCGCTGCTGTTCGCGTTGTCCACGACGCACAAAAGAAGGATCCTCGGGTCAAGCCCGAGGATGACGCCCTTTATTGCTGGCCACGGTTGTTGGATCGCCGAAAACCGGCCAGCATTCCCGGCTCGCCTCAGGACTACGGCGTGATCGCTAGGCCTGACCTTCGATCGCTTCCAACGCTTCAAGCCATTCGGCTTCGGCCGCGTCGAGTTGCGCTTGCAGCTTGGCGCGGCCTTTCAGTTTGGCTTCGGCGTCAGCCTTGTGCGTGAACGCGTCGGGATCGCCCAGATCACGATCAAGAATCTCGAGTGCGGTGCGCGCCTTCTCGACTTCCTTCTCGGCGGTTTCCAGGCGGTGCTTCTGCTTGAAGGTGGCCTTCGGAGAAGACGCCTTTGGCGCAGCTGATTTCGACTTGTCGGCTTTCTCGGCCGCGGCGGCGATTTCGGCGCGCGCGACTGCGTGCTGCTTGTCGCTGTCGGGACGGTCGGCGGCGAGAACAAGCGCCTTATAGTCAGCGAGGTCGCCGTTGTACGGATTGGCCTTGCCCTGGTTGACCAGCCACAGGCGATCCGCTGTCGCTTCCGCCAGATAGGTGTCGTGGGTAATGACCAGCACGGCGCCGTTGAACTCGTTCAACGCATAGATCAGCGCCTCGCGGCTATCGATATCCAAGTGGGACGTCGGTTCGTCGAGGATGAGGATGTGCGGCTTCTTGTAGGTGGTGAGACCCATCAACAGGCGCACCTTCTCGCCGCCTGAGAGCTTGTCGACCTTGGTTTCGCACTTCTCATGGCCGAAGCCGAACTGCGCCGCGAGCGCCCGCACCTGAGCCTGACCGGCGTTCGGGATCAGATCCTTCACGTGGTCGAGCACGGTCTCGCCGGCGCGGAGTTCGTCCAGCTGATCCTGGCTGAAATAGCCGATGCGCAGGTTCTTCGAGGCGCGGCGGACGCCCTGCAGCAGAGGCAGTTTCTGCGCGATTGACTTCACCAGCGTGGTCTTGCCCTGCCCGTTGGCGCCAACGATGGCGATACGGTCGTCGAAATCGAGACGCAGGCTGACACGGTCGAGCACGGGCTTGCCGGGGGCGTAGCCCATATCGACCTTGTCGAGTTCGAGAATGGGGGATGCGAGTTCTTCGACCTCGTAGAACTTGAACGGGACGGTGCGCTCGGCCAGCGGCACCGTGATGACCGTCATCTTCTCCAGCATCTTCATGCGGCTCTGCGCCTGGGCGGCCTTGGACGCCTTGGCCTTGAAGCGGTCGATGAAGGACTGCATGTGGGCGCGCTGGACGTCCTGCTTTTCCTTCTGCGCCGCAAGGTGCTGCGTGCGTTCCGCGCGGCGCTGCAGGTAGGTGTCATAACCGCCGGCGCTGAGCACCAGCTTGGTGTTCTCGACCGCGAGGATGTGCGTGACGGAGCGGTTCAAGAGGTCGCGGTCGTGGCTGACGATGACGACGGTGTGCGGATACTTGCGCAGATAGACTTCGAGCCAGGCGGCGCCTTCGAGATCGAGATAGTTGGTCGGTTCGTCGAGCAGCAGCAATTCGGGCTGGGCGAACAACACGCCGCCGAGCGCCGCGCGCATGCGCCAGCCGCCCGAGAATTCCTTGCAGGCGCGTGAAAGATCGTTCTGGGTGAAGCCAAGGCCGACGAGGATTTCGGCGGCGCGGGCCTCGCCCGACCAGGCATCGATATCGGCCAGGCGTTCGTGAATCTCGCCGATGCGATCCGGGTCTTCGCAGGTGTCGGATTCCCGCATCAGGGCGGCGCGTTCGATATCTGCTTCGAGCACGACATCCAGCAGCGTGGTGTCGTTGGCGGGGACTTCCTGAAGGACGTAGCCCATCTTGGCGCCGCGATTGATGCGGACGGTCCCGTCGCCATTGCCCTCGCCCTTGGCGAGCTCTTCCCGGATAATGCGCAGCAGGGTCGACTTGCCCGTGCCGTTGCGGCCGACGAGGCCGACTTTCCAGCCGTCAGCGATCTGCGCGGAAGCCGCATCAAACAGCGCCCGGCCGTCAATTCGGAATGTGAGGTCGTTGATCTGCAGCATCGGTCGCGGGTCGTCTTTTGGGGGAGGTTTTGCGGGCTCGTATGGCGGGTTCGCCGCGCCGCGTCAAACCGGGGCTGCTCCACGGGGGAATATGTCCCGGACAGGCACGGGTGAGGCATAGGCGCCCTTCAAATTCCAGAGGATTTTCTGGCTTCCGGAGCTTGCGTCAGGCGGCGGGCGGGAGGATTGTCCGCCCGCGCCCAGAGGGGCGCCGTCGCAGGGGCTGTCGAAAGGCCCGGACAGGACCGTAGCGGACCGCATCGCTCGAACCATGACCACCGCGACACCCACGAAAGCAGACTGCCCCGGAGCGAATCTGCTCGCCGGCCCCCCTGCCCGCCCAACGGGTAGTGACCGGATGTTGACCGAGGCCAGCTGATCCATGGCGCTTTTCGACAAGGCTCGCAGCAAGAAGAAGCTCAAGGATCCGATGAGTTCGGAAACCTGGCGGCACGCAGCGCTGGTCGCCGTGCTTGCCTGGGCGGGTGTCGGGGCGGACAGCCTGTCTTCGGCCAACTACGGCCCGGAGGAGGCTTACAAGGCGCTGCACCTGTCAGGGCATGAGCCGCTGGTGCTGTGGCTGGCGGTGATCACGGCGCTGACCGTGGTGGTTATCTCGCTGGCCTATGTGCAGATCATCCGGCTCTTCCCGAACGGGGGCGGCGGCTACAAGGCTGCAACCAAGCTGGTTCACCCGTATGCGGGGCTGCTGTCCGGCTCGGCGCTGATTGTCGATTATTCGCTCACCATCGCGATTTCGGTCGCGGCGGCGTCGGACGCGATGTTCAACCTCTTTCCGCTGGAATGGCTGCAGTACAAGCCGTTCGCGGTGGCGGGCGGGCTGGGCCTGCTGCTGTTCCTGAACCTGAGAGGGATCAAGGAATCGGTGATGGTTCTGGCCCCGATCGTGTTCGGGTTTCTGATCATCCATGTGCTGCTGATCGGCTTTGGCCTGTATGCGCGCAGCGACGAGCTGGTGGCGGCGGTCGTGAATGCCGAGGAGCACGTCAATGCCGTGAGATCCGAGGGCGGGCTGTGGACGCTGATTGCCGTGATCGCGACCGCGTATGCGGCAGGGGCCGGCACCTATACCGGGATCGAGGCCCTGTCGGAGAACGCGCACACGCTGAAGGCCCCGCGGGCCCAGACGGGCGCACGGGCGATGGCATTGATCGCCGTGTCGCTGGCCGTGCTCGCGGGCGGGATCATGCTGCTCTACACGGTCTGGCTGCCGACGATTGTCGAGGGGCGGACGCTGAACGCCGTGGTGTTCGAGGCGACACTGCTGAAGCTGTTCCCAGAGCAGGAGCTGGCGCGGCAGATATTCCTGGGTGTGGCGATGATATTTGCCGCCGCGCTGCTGCTGGTGGCGGCGTCTTCCGGGTTTCTGGGCGGCCCGGCGGTGCTGGCGTGGATGGCGCTGGACAAGTGGGCCCCGCATTCGTTTGCGCACCTGTCTAACAAGCTGGTGGCGCAGAACGGCGTGCTGACCATGGGGGTGGCGGCGGGCGTGCTGCTGCTGTTCACGGGGGGGCAGGTTCACAGCCTGGTGGTGCTGTATTCGATCAACGTGTTCCTGACCTTCAGCCTCTCCCTGCTGGGGCTGGTGCGGTACAATTTCAGCCACCCGAAAGAGATGAAATCCGGGGTCTGGCTGTCGCGGACGGTGATCTCGTGCGTCGCGCTGACAGTTGCGGTTTCGATCCTGATCACGCTGTTCCTGGCCAAGTTCAGCCAGGGCGCGTGGGTGGCGGTTGTCGTGGCGCTGCTGCTGGCGGCGTGTGGTTACTGGATCCGCGACCATTACCGGCGATTCGACGCCTCGATGGACAAGACGTTCGACGAGCTGCTGATGCGGGATGCGTCTGCGGCGATCGAGATTCCCAAGCCCCTGAAGATGAAGCGGCCGGTCGGCGTGGTGACGGGCGCGCAGGGCGCGGCGGGGCTGCATGCCCTGATGCACGCGCAGAGGCTGTTCCGCGGGCAGTTTGACAGCGTGTTGATCATCTCGGCCGGCGAAGTGGATGCCGAGGCCTATGGCGGCCATGAGGCGCTGGAGCGGCTGAAGAGCCAGGTGGGCGAGCGTTGCGGGAAGATTGCAGCCTGGTGCCGTGACCATGGCATGCCGGCGAAGGTCTATACCGGCTTCTCCACCGACGCTGTCGAGACGCTGCAGGAGCTGTGCATCAAGGCGCGCGAGGATTATCCGAACGTGATCTTCGTGGCGACGCGGCCGATGACCAAGCCGCATGGCTGGGCCTCTACCCTGCTCCACGGCGGCACGGCGCTGAACCTGCAGCGCAGGCTGCATGGGCATGATGCGCCGCTGATCGTGCTGCCGATGCGGGTGGATATCGGGCCGGACCGACTGTTCCGGGCTGTGGTCGGCGGCGCTGACGAGACGGGTCTGCCGGCCATTCCCGGCCGCAGCACGAAGGATACGGAGCCTGAAGACGGCGGCGGTTGAGGGCCGGTTGCGAAACCAGACTGACAAACAAAAAGCCCGGCTGTTTCCAGCCGGGCTTTTCTCATTGGTTGGTCGTTCAGCCGTTACGACTTGGCGATTGCAAGCCAGGATTTGGCGAGCCAGCCAGCGCCGTTGTCGGCCTTGATGGACTGCCAAGTCTTCGTCGCGTCGGCTTTCTTGCCGCCCTTGAACTGGGCGATGCCGAGGCGGAGCTTCACGAAGTCCGTCGCGCCTGCATCCATGTTGCCCTTGGCGAGGGCTTTCTGGAACAGGTCGATCGCCTTGGTGTTGTCGCCCGAGCCGAGCCAGGATTCAGCCGTGCTGGCGTAGGCGTCGCCGGTCGCCTTGGTCGCGGCGTCGGTTTCGCTCTTGGCGAGGTCGGTCGCCTTGTCAGCCTTGGCTTCAGTCGTCGCGAGATCGTACAGGCGCTTGTTGCGGGCTGCGTCCTTGTCGGATGCGCCGCCCAGCGTGCCGGCCTTGAACAGCGGGGCCCAGATTTTCTCGGCTTCGATCGCCATGCCGCGGTTGAGGGCCATTTCGGCCATCTCTTTTTGCTCTTGCGTGTTGAGCTTCACGCCGGCCGAAGTCAGCGCGCGGTACACGTCGAGCAGGCCTTCCTGCGACTTGAACTTAGGCTCTTTCTTGGTGCGCTCGATGAGCATGCGCCAGTAGGTGTCCTGTTTCATCGCCGGCGCGATGCGTTCGACGACCTTGTAGTAGTCGTCCATCTTGCCCTGCGCGCTGTAGGCGTTGAGCATGATGTTGTACGCCGTGCCGCCGCCTTTGGC
>Ga0075163_10010226_pt1 | contig 12279 bp, 13 predicted proteins | sample JI1023141ADNA_FD_71478 | JGI IMG/M metagenome (GOLD analysis project Ga0075163, IMG submission 71478) | Wastewater effluent complex algal communities from Wisconsin, to seasonally profile nutrient transformation and Carbon sequestration -... | ecosystem: Engineered > WWTP > Effluent > Algae...
TCACGGTTGGTGATAATCAGCATCGACCTGGATTGTTCCAGTATTTTCTCATGCATCCGCAGTTGCTGTGAATCCGTCAGCCGCTTTTCAATATCACGGCAGATACAGATGATGCCGCCATCCTCCTGGATTGTCAACGTGATTTCCTGATACACCGGAAGTCCCTGTTTACTTTTTCCTTTTGTTTCTCCACGCCATTTTTTTTGTTCCATCAACAGGGGGAAAATTTCTGCATTGATCCGGGCCGTTTCTTCCGGACCGTAAATCGATTGCCAGGATTTTCCTATTAGTTCTTCTTCTTTCGCATACCCAAACATGGACAGATGAACCTCATTTAAATAAATATAAGCCCCTGTCGCATCAAGCAGGGCGATGCCGTCCATGGAGCTTTCCACAGCGGATTTCATTTTGTTCAGGAGATTATCTGGTATGAAGGATTTTTTCATTGGTGGTGGCAACATGCATGAAAATGAGTTTAAAAGTAGCATTATTTCACAGGCTTGTCCTAGTAAGAGAGAAGCGTTAAGTAAAAATTAAGTATGAATACTTACCGATTTTCATAAGCATAATAAGTTGCAAATGAAATACTGTATACGTATACTCCTAAAGGTTAGTTCAGGCACACTCCGTTTTATTGTTACATATATATGGTATGTTCAAAATCGTTTTTTTACGAACACATTACCGTATTTTCTGCAAATTTTGGAATTTCTGTCCATACTATGGAAAAAGGAGGTTAAGGGTTTTCATTTAATATATTGAATGTCAAACCATTAAACTTCTGGCATCATTCATGAAATGCTGGTACCAAATTATTCTTCGTGAAATTAATCCTCACCCTACTCGTCTTTTGGCTGTCCGTGCTATGCGGATATGCTCAGGGAAACATGGTTTTCTCGGGTGGGGAGCTGATTAATTATTCCATTATCAATATTCCGGCTGCGGCTGATGCCAGGTGGTCTACAGACAGATCCGCTATACCAGGTTATTTCAGTGCCGTTGATACCGCAGACTATACCGGATGTTCAGACGCCGTGCATATTGACGGCTATGTAAAGAAATACGGTAACCGGTCATTTGTTTTTCCGATTGGCGGCGACAATAAGTTGCGTACGCTTGAAATCTCCGCGCCTTCACTGGCCAGCGATGCGTATGCCGCTGCCTGGATACCGGGTAATCCTTCTGATAATCTTGATCCTACCGGTCCTTTTGCCGGAACGCATCCGGTTACATCCACGGCTATTCCGGTTTATGAAGTGAGTACCGTTGGTCAGTGGGACTGGCAGACCGGTGCAAACGGAAATCTGGGTACCGGTACTACCGGCACCGGCGAGGGTTTAATTATTAAAGTCAGTATTCCGGATATGACTGCATTTTCCAGTACGGCCGGACTGAGGCTGGTGGGATGGGATGGAAGCAGCTGGGTGGATCTGAGCGGATATGCCACAGCTACGGGCAACACAGCCAACAGCATTTTACAGGGTACAATGATCACCAATATTTCGGCCATCGGTATCGGCAAACTGGTGTCTACACTTCCGGTGAGACTGGAAAGTTTTTCCGGCATTGCCGCGGGTTGTACGGCCAGTCTGTCTTGGAAGACATCCGGTGAATTCAACGCGGACCGGTTTGTGATTGAGCAGAGTACCGATGGAGTCCACTATCAGGCCGTGGCAACAGTTTTGGCTTCAGGCCTGTTGAACGGTAACCAATATCGTCATGTTGTTGCACAATCAATTTCTATAACCAGTTACCGGTTACGTATGGTAGATAAAGATGGTGCCTTTGCATTTTCTCCTGTAGTGGTTGTCCGTACGGATTGTGAACAGCAGGAATACATGCAGGTTTATCCCAATCCGGTTTATAATGTAACACCGTTGGTCAACCTGGTGTTTACCACAACTTACCGGGGACGTGCACAGTTTGTGATTTTCAGCGGAACCAGCCAGCGGTTGTTCAGTAAGGTTATCCAGGTTACATCGGGCAAAAACCTGGTGTCGGCAGATGTGACTGCCCTGGCGGGAGGTACCTATTTTATACGGGTGATCGGCGCAGACGGCCGGCCGATCGGAAACGGACAAAAATTTATTAAACAATAAAGCTGTAAGAAACTTTGAATACCCAGGGAATATACAGGAAACTCGCCATGAGCATGTTCATCACCTTAATGGGTGTTGGTTATGCGGCAGATGCCCAGGTTAAAATCGGTAATAACCCGACACAGCTGAATGCCAATGCCGTGCTCGAAATAGAGTCCGTAAACAAAGGATTGCTGCTGCCGAGAGTAGCCCTGGTGAATACGGCTAACGCGGCACCCATGACTTCCTTTAACCGGGGTATGGTGGTGTATAATACGGCCAATGTGAACGATGTAACACCGGGCATCTATTATTGCGACGGGGCCAAGTGGCTGAAAATGGCAGCGGGCGGTACATCGTCTTCCAGTCTGCCCGTATGGAGCCTGGATGGCAATGCGTTCACCTCACCGGGCATTCACTTTGTAGGTACTACGGATAATGCTTCATTACGTTTTCGTACCAATAATATTGAACGGATGAGTATAACCGAAAATGGATGGGTGGGTATTGGTACCAACGCGCCGGCAGCCGCCCTGCAGGTAAAAGGGCAGGTGGTGATTGATACACTGACAGCCGGTAATGCCGCCATGGATCATATTCTGGTTGCCAATCCGGCAGATGGCCGGGTGAAAGCGGTACCTGCATCCGGTTTTGTAACCGGCACCCAGAAGCGACTGGAAGTGGTGGCCGTAAACGGACAAACTGTATTTGCCACCCCGGCACCGGTAACGGATATTAATAAAATTCTTTTGTATCGGAACGGGGTGCTGATTTCATTTACCCCCAACACTGCACAATCAGTCATCACGGAAATTCCTTGTGTGACTGGTGATGAAATACGGATTATCCAATTATTATAAGTCAAACCAACACTAAAAATAAAACAAAACAAAAAAAACAAAACAAGAAAAATGAAAAAGATTCTTTTGCTGGCCATCGCCGCCATCTCCTTCAGTCTCGCGTCAAACGCCCAGAAAGTACCTACAAAAGTTATTGACAACAAGGGTACCATTAAATGGGTACTGGACAGTGCCACTGCCGTAATTACCAAGGCCGACAGTACCATCCTGTATGTAACACCCACACAGATGAAGGACAGTCTGAGTAATTTCGTTCGTTATGCGGATACTACCAGCATGCTGGCCAATTACATTAACAACGCGGATAACGGAATTACTAAAGTAGGACAGAAGCTCCAGTTAGGTGGTGCGCTGACACAGGCAACAACCATTGCCACTTCCGCCACAAATTTCCTGGCTATTACCGGACTGCAACCCGGTTCTAACACGACAGACAGTGTAATGGTGGTGGATCCCGCCAGCGGCCAGGTGAAGTTTATTTCCGCATCCTCCCTGTTTAATGCACTGACTTTCGGGAATGGTCTTACCAAGACCGGAAATACCGTAGAACTGGGTGGTGATCTCAGCAAATCAACCACGATCGGGACAACGGCTACCAATACTCTTAAAATTACAGGCTTACAGGGTGGTAATCTCTCCACTGACAGCCTGGTAGTGGTAAATGGTGACGGTACACTGAAAAAAGTACAAGCCGAGTCACTGCTGCAGAGTGGTAATGAAACGTATACTGCTACAGCCGGACAAGCTTCCTTTACAGTAACCGGAATGCCGGCAACTGCTTCCAAAGTGTATGTATGGAGAAATGGCGCCAAACTGCTGGTAACAACCGATTATACCACTACTGCGGGCACTGTAACCCTTGTGTCAGCTATTGCTACCCTGGTGGAAGCCGGTGATCTGATCGAAGTACAGTGGGTGAAATAATCTTTTTCTCTTTTCATATTTCAGTAATTCATATATAGTATTTGTGGTGGCAGCCTGCATGGTCTGCATACAGGCTGCCACTTTTATTTAAAAGCCCGATGAACAAGATTCTTACCCTTTTACTACTCACCTGTATTTCTTTTGCCGCTACGGCACAGGAAGTGATAAATTCCAAGGGAACGAAAGTGTATATTGACAGCAGCAAATGGGCTGTGGCGGGTAATACTATTTATCTCAAGCAGTCAGCTAATGTGGGAATCGGTACATCCACGCCTGCCGCCCAGTTGCATACAACGGGTACAGTACGGCTGGCAGGTCTGGGGACGAATACGAGTAATGTAAAAATTCTGACAGCGGATGATAACGGAAATGTAACGACCCGGCTGCTTTCCAGTATTCAGTCGGCTGCTTCCACGGCAAACCAGCTCAGCAGTAGTGGCAACAGCCTCACTTCCACGGTAAATGGAACTACTGCTTCGGCCACAATCATTAATAACGTCAGTAATACCAGCAACGGTAACTCCCTCAGCTCCTCTGTCAACGGGGTGGAAGGCGCCTCTGTTACCCTGATAAAATCAAATGCCCTGACACAGAACGGTTCTCATCAGTTGGTCAGTACCGTAAATGGGGTCGCGGCGTCCGCAGTGGATGTGCAAATGACAGGAGATGTTACGGGCAATTTGGGAGCCACCGTGGTGAGTAAAATAAACGGGGCCGCACTGGGTAATACAACCGGTGCCAGTACCGGACAGTTATTAGGCTGGAATGGTAGTGCCTGGGTTCCCGTTAACGATGATCAAGGTGCCGTATTTCTCTCTTCAAATGCCACGTTCAACTCCACGTCTGCAACAAATACCAATCTTCAACTCACCATTGGCGCCAATGAAAGCTATTATATAACTATTGAAGGTTCCGTCATGCGTTCCGGATCATCCAGTGGTATTAAACTGGCAATCGGAGCACCCTCCGGAACCACCATTAACGGGGAAGCCTATCTGGGCGGGAGCACATTGGCTGCTTTGCCTGTACCAAGTCTCCTCACATCAGCTAATACACTGGGCAACACGTTCAGCACGGGAAACGGCGTACGGGTAACATTCAGAATGAGTTTTCTTGTCACAACCACAAACGCCGGCACCATCACATTGCAAGGGGCAGAAAGCAATAATACCACCGGTACGGCCACCATATATGCAGGAACCCGTATGAGCTGGAACAAAGCGGCTGGTTTATAACCGGTATTCCGCATGTATTATTTTCAGAACAATCCTTTTGTAAATGCAATCCGGAGCGCCTGCGCTTTGCTGTTTACATGGAGCTTCTGGTATATGCTGATGCAGTGCTTTTTAACCGTATTGGCGCTGATAAATAGTCTGCTGCCGATTTCTTTATATTCTAATCCCTCGCAAAGCAGCTGGAGAATTTCCATCTCCCGGTCACTGAGCTGGAAAATCAAATCTGTTTTTTCATTTTCATTTTTTGGTGCGGATGTTTGTTGAACTATCTGCAGAATTTTATAGGCAATACTGGGCGAAATCGGTCCCGCGCCACCTTCCCAGAGGGTTAAGAGCATGTCTGTAATCACCTCTCCGCTTTCTTCCTTCAACAGGTAACCACAGGCGCCGGCACGGATGGCCCGGAAAATTTTGTCATCATCGTCAAATATGGTCAGCACTACAAATTTCGTATCCGGGTAAAGGGCGGAACCGGTGCCGATGGCCGATACGCCATCTGTTTCCGGCATTTCAAGGTCCATCAATACAATATGCGGCAAGTTGTCTTTTTCCAGAACGCGCATTTGTGTCAGAAAATCATCACCATTGACTGCCTGGAAACTGACGGTGAAATCAGGATGACGGGTTAGCTTATCCGCAATTATTCTCCGGTTATTCATTTTGTCATCCACAATGGCAACTCGTATCATATTCAGTCCTGATTTTTATTAAATGATTTACCTTATGTAAAATACAGCCGATTTATGGCTTTATATGCAGACAGGTGGATGTTCCCGTATCCGGGCCGGATGTAATATCCAACGTAAAACGGCCGGCAACAGCCCTTTCTTCCATATTCCCCAGCCCATAACTTTCCGTTTTTGCGCTGGCCGTTTTGATGTCGAAACCTTTTCCGTTATCTATGACCGTGATCTCCCATTCATGCTCTTTTGCCACTGATTGTATTGTGATGTTGGAGGCTTCAGCGTGTTTTACCGAATTATTCACGGTTTCCTGGATCACCAATACCAGGTGCAGGGCCCGGTTGGCTGTCAGTGTATATTCTTTAGGCGGATTCCCCTGAACGCTGAACTGAATATGCGTATAATGCCGGCCCATTTGCTGCATAAAATTGATCACCCGGAACCAGAGATCCATAGCGCTGATATCGGTGTTTTTTAACGCCCATAAGGTTTCCCGCAGGTTCAACAGCATCTCTTTCGCTGTTTCCTGCAGATCGGTCACCAGCAATTGTTGTTTTTCAGTGCCAGCATCCAGCTGGCTGCTGTTATACAGTATGGCATTTGCCTGAACACCCAGGTTGTCATGCAGTTCGGCCGCAATCCGTTTCCGTTCTTTTTCCTCTGCTTCTTTGATGTTTATTTCATGTTGTCTTTTTTTGTCTTCCATCAATTGCCGTTGTTTTTCCCTGTACTTCCTGAAACGATAAACAGCAAACAGGGCGAGTAATACAGCTGCTACCCCCGATGTATATAACAGGAGATTTTGTTGAAACAGATGTAGTTTTTGCCGGGCAATCAGGGCTTCTTTTTTCTGCACTTCATACAGAGTCTGGAGGCTTGCCATTTTTTCCGCTGTATTAATCCGGTAAGCAGAATCAGCCACCCGCAGGATTATTTCCAGCATTTCCGTGTACCTGGGCTGATCTCCTTTAGCCAGGTAAACTCCTGCCTTCAGTTTTAAAAACTCGATAAGCGTTTCGCGGATATGAAATTTTTCACAGAGCAACAGTCCCTCATCAACGGTTGACAGGCATTTTTCCATCTCTTTCCGTTCATAGAAAAAGAGTGCCATATTTTTCAGGTCTTCCGAGATATATAATGGGTCTCCGATTTTGCTTCTGAGTGAAACGGTTTCCCGGAAGTCGGCTTCTGCTTCAGGATACATCTTCAGCCGGCCATACAGGTTGGCCCGGTAAGAAAAGGTGGACGCCAGCACACCCATTGATTCCGTTTTGCGACAGAGGTCTATCGTGTGATTCAGGAGTTTGAAACAACTATCCCGCAGGACGGGAGAGGGAGCGGGTGACATATAAAAATTTCCTAAGTAATACAGGGACAGATTGGAAAGCAGGTAGGTTTCAATCTCCTGGTAGGCCGGGTTGGGTGATTCGCGGATAATTTCCAGTCCGCTCTCCCACATTTTTCTGGCGGTTTCGCGGTGCCCGGATGTGTTCAGATAAGTGGCACCGGTATAGTTAATTAAAAAAAGACGGGCCAGTGTGTTGTTTTCCTTTTCTGCATCTGCCAGGAGTTTCAGTTGCAGTTCCAGTGCCTCGCTTAACCGGCTGCTCCGGTTAAGCACATTGGCTTTCAGTAACTGAATTTTATAGTAAAGCTCAGGGTCTGTTTTTTTAATATTTCTGAAAATGATATTGTTTTCAATATGGAAAATCACACTGTCTGAACGGCCGCTGCTGACATTACCACTGAGCAGACTGTACTCGGCCCGGGCCAACGCATTGTCATCCCCGAGTTTCAGCGCCAGTTCCTTTGCCCAGCGGGCATAATGCAGGATGCTGTCACCCGGCATGGAGTTTTTAAAGGCGGCAGCCGCCTGCAGTTGGCTCAGCCTTTCTCTGTCGGTAGAAGCTTTGTAAATACGTTCCCTGGCCCGGTCAATACCCGGAAACTGCCCCGAAACGGGAAGTTCCAATAACAGAAAAGTGAAAAGCAGGTATACAATACGGTTCATTCTACAATTTATGTAAATCTACCGGACTGGCCCGGTTGTAAAAACTATCCAAATGGAGTATGCCGGGCCTGAGGGTTTACCCGCATTTTTACAGCAGCCTGAATCATTTTCTGAAATACAAAAACCTGAAACAATGAAACTACTGACTTCCCGCCTGTTGCTTCTTTTACTGAGTGGCATGTTATTTTCCTGTAATAAATCGGATGGGGATCAGGATCCCGCAAACCCTGTACAGGCGGATATTGCATTGGTTGATAGTAAAGTCGCCGCTTTTATGAGCCTGTATAATATTCCGGGTGCATCCCTCGCCGTCAGTAAGAACGGGAAGCTGGTTTACAATAAAGGATATGGCAAAGCCAATACCACTACAAATGAGCTGGTGACACCGGCGCATCGTTTCCGTCTGGCCAGTGTGTCGAAAACATTTACAGGTGCAGCGATAATGAAACTGGTTCAGGATGGACGGCTTACCCTGGATGCCAAAGTATTTGGCACCGGTGGAGTGCTCGCGAATGATTATGGTACGGCTCCTTATAACAGTAACCTGCTCAATATTACTGTGCGGCACCTGTTGCAGAATGTATCCGGTTCCTGGGGAGCCGCTACCGGAGGAGATGTGATTGACCAGAATCCGTCATATACCTATAAGCAACTGCTGGACTGGATTATCAATACCCGGCCCAATCCCAATGCACCCGGTACGATATATGATTACTCCAATGTAAATTTTTGCATTGCCGGAAGAATCATTGAGAAAATTTCCGGAAAGTCTTATGTCAATTTTATCAAGGAAGATATCATGGCGCCGATCGGGGCTACACAGACCGACATGAGTGGAAAGACCGCTGCGGAGAAAAAAGCCAATGAAGTGTCTTATTACGGGCAGGGGCTGGATGCGAATTTTGTGTACAATATTGCTTTCCCCCGCAGAGACGCAGATGGTGGCTTAATCGCCACTTCGTCTGATCTTCTTCGCCTGGTGAACGCGATTGACGGATTTACCACAAGACCTGATCTGTTAAATCCAGCCAGTGTTACGGCATTAACCACCCCCTCGGCCGTGTTTTCTTTTTATGCCTGTGGTATTGGCATCTGGAATGCGGAAAATGTTTGGTACAACTATGGCAGTTTACCGGGTACACGTACCGGTTTTATGCGGCACAATAACGGCATGTGTGTGGCCCTGCTGCTTAATTCACGGGTGGATCCCACTGCTGGTGAAAATCCATTTATCAACGCGATGCAGGATCTGATGCTGGACCTTGTGAAAAACGGCAGTTATTCCTGGCAGGCTATTGATCAGTTTTAAAATTAAACCATTAAAAAAATAGTATGAAAAAGTTGATTATCGTATCCGTGTTGATACTGTCTGGCTTTATGCCGAAGGCTCAAATTAAATATGGTGTTAAGGCGGGACTGAATCTTGCTAATTTTTCAGGAGAAATTCCCGATCGGAAAATGAAGACGGGCTTTCACCTGGGCGGATTAGTTCAGATTCCGTTGGCGGAAGCTTTTATACTGCAGCCGGAAATTCAATTTTCAAAAGAAGGATCCACGCTGAATACACGACCCTATGACCTGGGATACCTGCTGATTCCTGTTATGGTACAATATACGGCCGGCAAAGGATTTTACGGGGAAGCAGGCCCGCAAATTGGCCTGCTCATGTCGGCAAAGTACAATGATTCAGATGTGAAAGACGGGTTAAACCAAACCTGCTTTGGCGCCGGTTTGGGGGTAGGGTATAAAATGCCCGGCGGGCTGGGATTCGGGCTAAGGTATATGGCAGGATTTAATAATATTCTGAAAAGTTCCACAGTTTTAAAGCCCACGAATATCAGTATTGGCGCACATTATTTGTTTAACTATAAAAAAGCCACGAAGAGCAAATAGCCTTTTATTTCTTTCCCTTATGTTACGTTTAAACAGAAATTGATATGAACAGATTTTTTATATATGTAGTGGGTGTTTTATGTCTGATCAGCTGCGGTCAGGCAGGGGATACAAAAAATAAAAGTGGCACATCACAAGTAGGTATTGGCGATATGCAGGAAGGTAAAGACTATGTGATCCTGAAACGGTTCAGGGTCGTGGATAATCAGGGCTTCAGCCAGCCGGTGGAAGTCAGTTCTTTTTTATTGCCCGCAAGCTGGTCAGTCAGTAGTGAAGTAAACTGGAATGCCAGCAGTAAATGTCTGCCTGATATGCTCCAGGCTTCGGTGCAGGCGGTTTCACCGGAAAAGGAGTATGAGTTATTTGTTTTTCCTGCTACGCAGTTTGACTGGAGTGATGACCCCATCTACCTCGACGCGATGCAGAAAGGGTTTGTGATGCATTCCTGCACAATAGCAGAGCCGCAGGATGCCGCTGGATATATCAGCAGAACGCTTGCCCCTTATGTACGGGCAACGGTGAAATCTGCGTCAATCATTGAAGCCCTGCAACAGCAAATGGATGCCGGTGCGAATCAGATGACTCAGAACGCCCGGATGGGAGGCAATACGGCGTATAGTCATAAAGGCAGTGCGGCGGAAGGAGTGTTGCAGTTTGAGGATGGCCGGGAAGGGCTGGCATTTTGCACACTTATGCAAACCCTGGTATCTGTACCCGGGGCGCAGGGAGGCATGTCCACCAATACGCAGTGTTATGTGAGTATGCGGGTGGTGATCAGATACAAGCCGGGAAATGAACCGGTGGTCCGGAAGATCATGAGTACTTTTTTCAGCAGTGCCCGTATCAATCCGCAATGGGCCAGTGGCGTACAATCTTATTTTGCCGCCGTTACCCGTAATGCGCAGGATCAGGGGTGGAAACAGATACAGATCAGTCACCAGGCCCAACAGGAAATCGGCGATAATATAATCCGCAGCTGGGAATCCAGAAATGGTAATAGTGGCAGTGCATCAACGGATACTGACGGATTTGGCCAATACCTGCGTGGCGTGGATAACTGGACAGATGATGGCGGAAATAAAATAGAACTCACCAGCGGGTATTCCAATGCATGGAGCCGCGGGGATGGCAGTTATATGCTCAGTAATAACCCCGCTTTTGATCCGAATACGATTGCTGGTGAAACGCAGAGCTGGAGCCGGTTGAAGCAATAGCAGCAACCTTAATGTGTGATCATAAGATATGGGTATGTTTTTTCCGGACCGGATCATATCTGATAAACAAATATCCGGTCTGACAATCAAAAAAATTAAAGTAAAAAGTATGAAACTAGTAAGTATCTCGTTGGTCGTCGTCTTATCGGTGTTCTTTTTTTCCTGTAAAAAAAGTAAAACGGCAGCACCTGATGTAAAAGACAGGTTTGTGGGAAGCTGGGCCGGTACATGGCAGTATGCTTCAATAGGGCAGCCGTATCCTTACAGCCTTCAGCTCACTTCCAGTAATACGATGACTCTTATTGATTCTGCCTTTGGTAATCAACCATTTTCCGGTACTTACCGATATACGGCCGACTCGCTGCTCATCACGCTTGAAAATGGCACCAAATGGAATATGAAATTCAATAATAATTATACCAGTTGTGCGGGTGCAATGATTGGTTCCCGGGGAGCCCTTGGAACGGTCAGTATGACAAAAAAATAATCAACTTGTTTTCCCTCCTTTAAACCGACAATCCCCTGCTGTGAAGTGAGGGGGTTTGTCATGTAAAAAAATGGGTTCATATTATTTTCAAATCACTTTATCCTAGTACTCAACTTCCACCATCGTAAACATCCACTTTACCGGGTTCTGCCAGTCTTTTCCTTTAAAGGTGCTTACCGGTGCTTTAATCATTACGGTATTCCAGCCTTCTCTGAATAAAATTTTTGCCGGTTCCCGGTATTCATAACCCTCATCCGCTAATGGAATTTCCGCATTCCCTTTTTGACCGCCTCTTTTCCAGGCTGGCGGTGGAATTAATTTTCCATTTACCCAAAGGACACTTCCTTTCTCATCCCAGGCACCGGCAGGGGGAGCGTCAGTTGCGGTGGAACGGGAAAGATTGTTGAAACCAATCCAGCAGTTTTTAATTTCTTCTTTATCACTCCAGATTTTTCTTAAGGCATAAAAAGTAGAACTGTCCTCCGGTTTATCCAGATGAGACTGTATCATCGGATGCCAGAAATGGCGAAGCCAGATGGTACCACCATATACGGAAGGAAACAGATCCAGGTTTACCGTATCCTTGAAAACGGTTGATTCGGGCGGAAACACCATGGCTGTATTCCCATTATTATCGAACGGACCGATGAGCCTCCATTCTACATTACTTTGCCGTACATACGGGAATGGTTTGTTTTTAAAATAACGGGATTGATGTTCCAGCAACCGGTTTTCAAATGCGTTGAAAGCAGCATGACGGGCAGTGCCGGGTTTGCCAATGTCGGATGAATAATTCTGCCACCCACCACCTTGCCAGCAACGTTCGGCAAAGGTGAGCATCACGGGGTAGACCGCATTCATCGTGATCAGATCTTCTTCCTTGGCTACCCTTCT
>Ga0075163_10010227_pt1 | contig 12278 bp, 11 predicted proteins | sample JI1023141ADNA_FD_71478 | JGI IMG/M metagenome (GOLD analysis project Ga0075163, IMG submission 71478) | Wastewater effluent complex algal communities from Wisconsin, to seasonally profile nutrient transformation and Carbon sequestration -... | ecosystem: Engineered > WWTP > Effluent > Algae...
TATTTTTTTTGCTATTCTTTGTTGGCGTTTCTCTTCCTTTGGCAGAGCTGCTGATCCCCGGGCAAGATTTTGAGATATCAGAAGCTCAAAATGTCCTGACTGAAAAAAATATCCTGACGACAGAACAATTGTCTCAATTTCTTGAGCAGAAGAATGCGGTTTTTGTATCTGGAATTGCGCTCTATCCTCGTTATTACAAACCGAATGGAGATATTTATTTGGCAGATATGCCTGAGAACTTCAGGTATTTGCATTTCTGGCTGATTAACGAAGGAGATGCGCAGATTGTCCTTCCACGAGAAAAGCCGCCAGAGTTTTTTTCGCATGCTTCTTCTGTTTCAGTAATTGGTTGCTCAAGTGGAGATTTTATATCTGCCCGAGTTGTGGTATTGAAAACGGAAGAAGGAGCTCAGGTAATTTTTCAAGAACCAACTTTTTCTTTAGTGTGTCCATAGAAAAAATCAGGGAGTAAACATGAATACATCCTACATCGATCTTAGCCATGTCATTTATGATAGATTTACCTTTACGGCGGTGCCACCAAAGTTTAAAGGCGCAGGCACATTCCCCGTCCGCGCTTTTGCAGGAGTGAAGATGGCGAGTCGATAAACTCTGTTTATATTTTCGACTTTGGTATACTCTTTTGGAAAATAACACGAAATAGATCATTTCTCGCGGGAAGTTTCCAAGATATCTGGAATTGTCCATCATCGTAATATAGATCATTTACCCTGTCACAATATGCCATATTATTCTCAATACTTCCCTTTTACTGTACTGCCTGTGGTATTGGCTGGACTGTATTTTGTTTTTGAAAAGCGATTAGAAAAAACATGGATGCGCTGGGCGTGGTGGATTTGTAGTATCTTAATTCTATTGGTTGTAGGGTGGTATGCGTCTCAGAATCCCTCATGGTACGATTTTTATAAAGGTTATTATCATAGCGGACGGAAGATCATCAATAAGCCAGACCTTCTTTATGACGAGGCGTGTTATGGCTATGTAAACTTTCCATTGCTGGCCTATGTTTTTGTTCCATTAAGCAATCTCCCAAAGGCGTTGGCGGGTGCGTTATTTTTTCTGGCTGGCTATATTTCTATTCTTCCCCTGGCTTATTGGCTTGTAAAATTTTCTAATTTGAAGGGCTGGCTCCGTTTTGTTATTCTTGCATTGCTGGCAGTGAGCGGCCCGCTTGATTATAGTGTTTGGCTTGGAAACACCACGCACATGATCATGCTGGTCCTTCTAATAGCCCTTTGGTTGTTTAAGCAAGGATGGCATTGGGTTTCTGGTATTTTGTTTGGAAGCGTGGGGTTAATAAAAATTCCACTAATTTTGCCTGCTGGTTATTTTTTCATTCGCCGCCAATGGCGCGTAGTTGGTGGAGGGCTTTTGATCGTCCTTGCTGTGCTGGGGTTATCCCTTTGGTTGATTCCTTTTTCATTGAACAGTACATGGTTGAGCAGGTGTATTCTTTCTTCTGCTGGTCACCCGGTAGCGGCATACAATAATCAATCGGCGATTGGCTTTTTTGCGCGGGAGTTTATGCCGGGGAATTTAGGTTGGGATCTCCTAACTCCAACAAGCGAATATAAATTTGCATCCAACATTGCCCTGTTTTTCCTGTACATGCCTGTATTTGCTATGTTGATTCTTGGACGAAATACATCACGAACAAAAAATGTGCTTCTTCTTGAGTTTTTTATTTTCCTTGTGTGCTCTCTATTAACCAGCCCAATATCCTGGACGCATTATTTTGTTCTGCTGTTGGCGCCTATCTCGTTTTATCTGGCTGATGACTCACTTAGGTCTAATAAGGCTTGGTTGAATATATTGCTTTGGACCGGGGCGGTGTTAATTACGCTTCCTGTTAAGCTTGAACAGGCATTGTTTGAGATGACCAACCAAAGCCTGCTCCTTTCGCTGCACTTTGTTGGCGGACTTCTTCTTTATGTGGTTCTATTTTTGGCCTGGGTTGATGTATATCGTCAATCCCGCCGGACTATTTTTGTTGACGGGTAATTTTTATGAAAATAACGATCAAACTCCTTGTTTCATTATTTCTTGCCACATCCCTTGCTTTTGGGTTTAACTATATTTTTCTGGATCTACCCGAACGTCCTCTCATAGACCAGATATTGTTGATGAGCTTTTTGTCGGCTTCATTAGCTTATTTGATCTTTTCGCTATTGGAAAATGGGTTGCCTTTATTGGATAGAGGTGATTTGCCCTATCCCTCTTCTAATTTCTCAATTCGAGAATATTTTCCAGGGATACTCCTTGCTTTGTTGTTTTTTGTTGTTTATTTGTATTTTGGATTGCAGCTTAGTCGGTTGAGTGGTGCCCAGGTGGACAACCTTTTTGATGCAGATGTAGGCTCATGGATACGGCGCATCTCCGGCCCAGAAGAAGACTTTGTCATGCGTGGCCCGCATCCTTTTGCTTACTTCATTTTTCGCCCATTTGGTCGATTCCTTAATCTGATTACAAATGACCCTGGGCTATCAGCAATATTGCTCAATACTTTCACAGGTGGGCTTTGCGTGTTTCTTGCCTGGTTATTCATCAAACGGCATTTCAAAAACAAAGTTTATGCGTTGCTTATTGCAAGCCTGCTTGGATTGAGTACTTCGCATTTTTTCTTTGGGTCAGTTGTGGAGACGTATATTTTCTCTGCCATGTCACTTATTCTATTTTTCCTTCTGTTGAGTACGGAGCGGAGGTCTTTACTCCCTTTGATTTTTTCAGGTACTTTGACCTTTGGAATTACAGTTACAAATTTTGTTCAGAACGGAATTGGTTTTATCGTTCAACGTCCACGCTGGAAGGAAATATTCCAATTTTTTGCCTGGACGATTTCAATCTCGATTGTTCTTAGCTTTCTCCATGCCGTAATATACCCGTCAAGTAAGTTGCTATTTCTTATGTCAACTTCTCGGGTTGAAAGAAAATTTTTTAATGGCATATTCAGAATGCCTGCATGGAAATTGATAGGACGCACCATTTTTCTTGTACGAACAGTATTTCTTTATTCGACAATTGCTCCAGACGTGTATGTGCTTCGTGATGAAGTGGGTAGCTATATCCCCGAGTTTAGATTTTATAAAATGGCGCCTGGGACGTTTTCATACAGTGGATATGGCGACTTTGGAACAATTTTAGTATTGATATGGTGCATTATGCTTCTTGTGGCTGGGGGCGTATTCCTTTGGAAATTAATTAGAGATCGTAAAGTGGATATGATGCTCGCTTTTGTGCTTTGCGTGCTTTTTAATCTCATTCTTCATCTTTATTACGGTCAGGAGTTATTTCTTTACTCGCCAGATTGGGCATTCGCATTAATATTTTTTGTGGCTTTTGGGCTTGCCCCATTCCGTGAGAACCGATTCTTTCAAATAGGATTCCTTTTGTTTTTAATTGGGTTGGCGGGCAATCAAGTGCAACTCATGAACACCATCATAACTGCACTCTCAACTTACAGATAAATTTTCAGACTGGGCTCCATAAATAAAGAGCGATGTTTTTCAACATCGCTCTTTATTTATGGTTTTAACTTCCCTCTAGAGTTTTCTTTCAATAAGCCGCTATAGAAAACGTAACATTCCACCCCTTTTGCTGTTACAACATAGTGAAATTAGGGAAAACCCGACTTGATAACTTTTATTCATAAGGTATGATATTTATCAGTACAGGAGGAACATTATGAAACGCATTGTCCTGATTACAGGAATTCTGTCGCTTGTTTTGATGGCATGTAGTCGTTCATCAGCAACCGCCACGCCAACTTATGTAATGCCAACTTTAACGAGCGTGCCGGCAATCCCCACGTTCACACCCATTCCGCCCACCTCGACACCTGTGGCGGTAACGTTGCGCGTGATCAACGAATTGATAAATTGCCGTTTTGGTCCCGGCACAGCCTATCAACAGGTTAACGAATTTTCTCTTGGGCAAACGCTTCGTGCAGTCGGGCGTAATGAATCATTTACCTGGTGGAATGTTCAAGACCCTGGTAACCCTGGCGGTTTCTGTTGGGTCTCTGCAGAAGTAACCCAGCCTCAGTCTCCAACTAATGAAATGCAGGTTGTACAGCCGCCATTTGTAACCATCACCAAAGTTGATCTTCGTGTTGAGCCAAATCGCATCGTAGTGGGCTGTAACCAATTCCCGCAAACTGTTTTTTTCGAGGCGCAGGTCACATCCAACGGCCCCACCTTGTTGAAATGGAAATGGGAAATAAGCACCGGAGTTTCTTCCAATGAAGGCGCACTTGTTTATGAAGAATCAGGCACACAGATTATCAATGAATACTATCAGATCAACGCGCCCGGAGATTACTGGGTCAAACTCGTGATCATTGCCCCAAATGAAGAAACAAACCAGGTGACATTCCCCGTTACATGCACTCCATAAATTGGACAAAAAAACCGCCTCATCCTTCGGGGCGGTTGATTCAGCAAATAAAGTTTTACTACACTATTGAAAGTTTCCAATTACCGTTACGAGGAATGTGGGCTCGGCAGGATTTGAATATTATCCCTCGATGAGGTGTGTGACTAAATTGTGGGCCCGGCAGGATTCGAACCTGCGACCAAGCGATTATGAGTCGCCTGCGCTAACCGCTGCGCCACGGGCCCTAAAACGATTAGCGATTAGCAGTTGGCGTTATACAAATTTGTAAAACGCTACCAGCTAACCGCTAAACAGAGCGGGAGATGGGATTCGAACCCACGAATATCAGCTTGGAAGGCTGATGCCTTACCACTTGGCGACTCCCGCAAGACACATCATATATGCCATATAGGAAATTATAAACCCTATATTTAGTATATTTTTTTCTCAAACAACAGGCCAATGCCTTAATTGCAGTCGGTATTATATGGGGATTTTGTCTTTTGAGCAAGTGACTTGATAAGAAAAAAATGAGTAGACTTTTACTTTCTGTTCTTGATGCTAACAACAGGTCTATATTTCACGCCTTAAATATCGCACCCGCTGCCTTGGGGTCAAATCCGGTAGGAAAAATGGTGTTTCGAGTATAAACTGCCTCGGTTAGATTTGCCCAACGCAGGTTCGCGCCACTTAAATCTGATCCAATAAGTTTTGCCTCACTTAGGTCAGCTTTAGTCAAGTTAGCACCTGCCAAATTGGCCTCGCTCAAATCAGCTTTGCCCAGCTTGGCCTCGCTCAAATCGGCTTCACTTAAGTCAGCTGTAACCAACTTTGTACCGCTCAAATCGGCTCCACTTAAGTTGGCTTTACTCAAATTGACCCAGCGCAGGTCAACGCTGTTTAATTTTGCGTTACTTAAATTTGCATTACTCAAGAAAGCTCCGATTAAGTTAGCTCCACGTAAATCGGCCCCGCTTAGATCAGATCGAGTTAACTTCGTGCCGCTCAAGTCAGTTCTACTTAGGTTGGATCCAATCAGCTTGGCGCCGCTCAGATCAGCTTTGCTAAGATCAGCAGCAATCAGGTCTGCCTTACTGAGGTTGGCATCGTTTAATTTCGTTCCGATCAACCTCGCATCGATCAAATCTGCATCGACCAGATCTGCGCTGATTAACTTCGCACCGCTCAGATCGGATTGGTTCAAATTGGCCTTACTCAAGTTCGCCCTGCGTAGATCCGCACCACGCAGTTTGGCGCGCCGCATATCAGCTCTGCTAAAATCTGCATCGATCAGATCCGCATTACTTAAATTAACATCACTCATCTTGGCGCCTCTTAGATCAGCGTTGATTAGATCAGCTTCACTCAGGTCAAGCCCGCTAAGATCTTTCAGCTCCGTAGTATGGATCAATTCATTTAGTTCATCTTGAGATAATTTCATAAAATAAATATCAACTTTCTAAGTAGTAAAAATTTTTGTGGGTATGAACTGCTGTTATTGATTTCGCGAAATTGTCATGAAAGGCAGCGAGCCCAACTAGGTCTGGTATTTTACGTCAAGTCAGCGGTTTCTGGTATTGAACCGTATTCTGAATCTTTCGGTCGAGAAGAATGACAGACTTAATTACTTTTTCTATGAGCTGGCTTCTAACTTAGACGCCCTTTTATAAAATATAGCTCCTGCTTCTACAGGATCAAATCCGTCAGGCCATATTGTTTTTTGATCGTATTTTGCTTCTCGCAGGTCAGTATTGTCCAGGTTGGCTTCACTCAAATTAGCACCCATCAAGTAGGAGAAGATTAACCTGGCTTCGCTTAAGTTTGTTTTGCTTAGGTTGGCATTGCACAGGTTCGCCCCCATCAAGTCTGCTTTACTTAAGTCTGCGCCGCTTAAATTTGACCCGATCAATCTTGCCCTGCCTAGATCAGCACCGCTCATTCTTGCATTGGTCAAAGTAGCGTGAAGTAGTTTCGCCAGTAGAAAGTCGGTCTCTTCCTCGTCTTCTTTTGGGAGATCACTTTTGCCGTTGGAAAAATTCTTCAGGCTATCAATTCTGATTTTGATAAGGTTATCGAGTTCTTTTTGTGATATTTTTTTCATGGTGTGCTCAGGCTTTCAGTAGCGGGGCTCTCTTCATTATACAAGACGATGCTATAGTTTCGAGCATTGGAGAACAGGCTGAACTTTACTTATGGATGGCCTGTACCTGGACAGTTGTTCTGCAAGCCTCCACCTTGACCATCATCCTACATTCAAGTAAAATACCACCCGCACAAAAAACGCTTCCGTAGCTCAGTGGATTAGAGCGCTTGCTTGCGGAGCAATAGGTCGCAGGTTCGAGTCCTGCCGGGAGCACAAAAAGCCACCTCTTCAAAGAGGTGGCTTTTGATTATCAAGGCAGGCGATGAACCTGCTTTATATCAAGTAGGTCACAAATCACAACTCGGCGAAAGGTAACATTTCTTTTGCTTATAATAGGCCTCTATGAAAAAAACAAAACCACACATTCTTTTGACCAATGATGATGGCATTCGCTCACCAGGTTTATGGGCGGCGGCAAGCGAACTCTCAAAAGTTGGGTATGTCACCGTGGCTGCGCCGCGTGAACAATCCACTGGCATGGGGCGTAGTTTGCCCAGCTCGTCAGATGGGATCATAAAAAAAGAGCAGATGCAGGTCAACGGTCAGGAATGGAGCGTGTATGCAGTTGGCGGTTCCCCGGCTCAAGCCGTCCTCCATGCTGTTTTAGAGATCGTCCCGCACAAGCCTGATCTCGTTGTGTCTGGAATTAATTACGGCGAGAATGTTGGGTTGGGAATCACAATCTCTGGAACGGTGGGCGCGGCAATGGAAGCTGCTTCGATGGGATTTCTCTCGATGGCGGTTTCACTTGAGACAGAGGCGCATTATCACCTGAGCCATTCGGAAGATATTGATTTTAAAACGGCAGGATATTTCACCGGCTATTTTGCAAAATTGCTTTTGGAAAAGAAGCTTTCAACCGGTGTGGATTTGATAAAAGTGGAAGTGCCGGCTCATGCCACGCCGAAAACGGAGTGGCAAATGTCCAGGCTTTCGCGCCACCGATACTATGAGCCGTTCCCCGTTGAAAGAGAATCCTGGGATGTGCCTGGCTCCATCTCGTACCGGCATGATAATAACCTGGATAACGAGCCGGAAGATACGGATGTGTATGTGCTGCGAAAGAAAAAAATGATCGCCGTCACGCCCATTGATCTGGACATGACAGCGCGGGTTGACTTGAGCGATTTTGAAAAGTTTTTACGAAAATAAAAATGAGGTCACTTTCACAAGTGACCTCATTTTTTATGCACGGATCATCGTCAGCAGCATCTTGAATTTTTGAACGGCCTTTAGCGCGTGTGGTTCATTGGCAGGCATGATGATCGCATCTCCTGTTTTCAACTGGAACGGCTTGCTTGAAATTGTTACCTCAGCCTCGCCCTCAAGGATGTGAACCAGCGCATCAAAAGGCGCAGTGTGTTCGCTTAATCCCTGACTGATGTCAAAAGCAAACAACGTGACGTTGCCTGCCTCTGCCTTGGTAATCTGGCGGCTGACCACGGAGCCTTCCTGGTAGTTGACCAGCTCGGCCATGTGCAAAACGTACTATTTTAGCCCATTATTCTAGACACTCTCGATTGTGTTAGAATGAAATCCATCCACTAATTAATGAGGTCTTTCGTGTCTGACTCACTGAAAATTGTTCCAGCCACCCCGCTATCTCCCCGCCGCCGAGGCATTATTATTGGTGCATCGGAAGGAATCGGTGCAGCCTTAGCCCGTAGACTTGCAAAAGAGGGATATACGCTCGCTCTGATCGCCCGCCAGAAGGATAAATTGAATGCCTTATGCGCCGAGATCAACACATCCTTTAATGAGACCCGCACTTTTGCTTATGTTCATGATGTTGCCAACTATGATGAAGTTCCCGCACTGCTCCTCAAAATCATTGCAGACCTTGGCGGGTTGGATACAGTTGTCTTTATGGCCGGAGTCAACTACCCTCCCGGTGGCGTGGACAAATACAATTTTGAAAATGACCGCAAGATGATCGAGATCAACCTCATCGGGGCAATGGCGTGGCTTTCTCCAGTGGCTGAAATGTTCCAAAACGCCAAAGCCGGCCAGATCGTGGGCATCGGCTCTGTTGCTGGAGATCGCGGACGCATAGGCAACCCGGGCTATAACACCTCCAAGGCAGGGCTTGCCACCTATCTCGAAGCACTTCGCAACAGACTCACACGCCACGGCGTGAACGTGCTCACCGTCAAACCTGGTTTTGTAAAAACCGAAATGATGAAAGCAGCGCAGGGCGCAACTCCCTTTGCCATTGAACCTGAAAAAGCTGCAGACGACATCTATGCCGCCATGCGTAAACGCAAACAACTAATTTACACTGCATCCTTATGGCGCTGGATCATGCTTGCCATTCAACATGTGCCATCGGTAATCTTCCGCCGAATGTCGTTCTAACCTTTGCAAACCCTAAAGATTTTAAGACCTTTAGGGTTTCTTTTAAGAAAATTGCCATGCAAAAAAACTTCACTCAACTCGAAAACTTTGGACACTCCCTCAACGCTCCATCCTATCTCATCCAGCCCAAATCTGCTGAAGAAATTTATTCGGCATTCCAAACTGCCAAAAAGATGGGCGTTACCGTTACCGCGCGTGGAGCGGGACGCAGCTACAATGACGCCGCCCTGAACGGCGGCGGCATTATGCTGGATATGTCAGCGATGAACCAGATCCTCGAATGGCAACCAGCTACAGGCGTGGTGCGATGCGAGCCCGGGGTCACACTTCAACAGTTATGGCAGAAAGTCCTTCCGGATAGTTGGTGGCCGCCGGTTGTTTCGGGCACCATGTTCACCACATTGGGCGGGTGTCTTGCCGCAAATATCCACGGAAAAAATAATTTCAAAATGGGGCCGATTGGCGACCATGTGATCGAGTTCACTGCTGTGCTGCCTACGGGCGCAGAAGTTACCTGCTCTTCAAAAAAGAACGGCGACCTGTTCTATGCGATGATCAGCGGGATGGGAATGCTCGGTATTTTCACATCAATCACCTTGCAAATGAAAAAAATATATTCAGGGCTGCTCGAAGTACACGCATGGCCCACACGCAACTTAAAAGAACACCTTGCGCTCATAGAAGATAATGCACCGAGCTATGATTACATCGTCGGCTGGCTTGATACGATTACCATCGGCCACGGACAAATTCACGCCACGAATTATTTACACGAAGGCGACGACCCAAACCCACAAGAGACGATCAAGCTTGAGAATCAAAATCTGCCGGGACGCTTGTTCGGCGTGATGCCAAAATCATTGCTGCATTATTTTATGACGCCCTTTGTAAACGACCTCGGCTGGTGGGGGGTTAACACGGCGAAATATATTGCCAGTTTACGCAGGCACACATTCCGCCAGCCGCACGCAGCATTTCACTTTTTATTGGATTATGTTCCAAATTGGGAACGCTCCGTTGGGCGCGGTGGATTAATTCAATATCAATCCTTCCTGCCAAAAGAAACCGCGCTTCAGGCCTGGACCGAGGTGCTGGCTCTGACCAAGAAGCAGGGACTACCCTCCTACCTTGGCGTCACCAAACGTCACCGCCCCGACAATTTCCTGCTCACCCACGCCATGGACGGTTTCTCTCTCGCGATGGATTTCAAAGTGACCGATGCCCGCCGCACCAAACTCCGCGCCATGCTGCTGGAGTGTGACAAGATCGTGCTCGCCCACGGTGGACGGTTCTATTTTGCAAAGAACAGCGAGACCACCGCAGAGACCGCCCTCGCATTTTACGGTCAGGAAACGGTGGATAAATTCAAGAAATTGAAAAAACGCTGTGACCCGAATGGATTGCTCGAATCGAATCTGTATCGAAGAATCTTCGGATAATAATAAATGTAGGGGCGGGGCAACCCCGCCCCTACGGAATTTAATGGTATGAAACTCGATATACTTGATTTGGGATTGATCGATTACGAACGCGCCTGGAAATTGCAGGACGAATACGCAGCGGAAATAGCAGAGGGGAAACGTCTGCCGACCTTGCTGCTGCTTGAACACCCCCACGTTTATACATTTGGAAGAAAAGGCCACGCCGAGAATTTGCTCTGGAACGAAGAGCAGTTGAAGCAAAAAGGCATTTCCACGCATTGGGTGGATCGCGGCGGTGATGTGACCTATCATGGGCCGGGGCAATTGGTGGGATACCCGCTTCTCCCACTCGGAAAAGTAAGCACGGACAACAAACTCCCCGATGCCGATTATGTGGGCTATGTTCGTAAGCTGGAAAAAATGCTGATCGTTGCGATGGCGCAATTCGGGATCGTAACAGGCCAACGGTCCGGTTTGACCGGTGTGTGGATTCAAGCCAATGTGCATTCACGCTGTCCACGCTGCAAGCCAGAGGATAAAAAGAAACCCGCCAAACTCGCTGCCATTGGAGTAAAAGTGGATGTACATGGCATCTCGCGTCATGGCTTTGCGTTGAACGTAAATCCAGACATAGAATATTGGGATGGCATTGTTGCCTGTGGCTTGAGCGAACCTATTGTTTCGCTAGCAGATTTGCTTTATCCTGTGCCTTCCATGGAAGATGTCAAAGAGAAGATCAAATCAGCATTTCGTGAAGTGTTTGAATAGATTTTTTGCAAAAGTTCTTTTTTGCCACAGAGTCGCAGAGACACAGAGATTTTTTTTCTCAGAGCCTCTGTGCTTCTGTGGCTGCCTTGTAGTCACTTATGCAGGAAGTCAGATAACTGCATGGTACTTTCGTAAGATTGGGGAAATCTCCATTGTCACAGTACAATCCTGCCTAATTTAGAAAGAGGTGTCCATGGTTTCTCGACAACATCCAACATTTTCACGCAGAGATTTTTTCAAACTTGGCGGCTCACTTGCCGCCGCATCACTTCTCGCCGCTTGTGCGCCGGATGAACAAGCCACAGACCTCGCGGGAATCCCAACAGTTCAAACCGACATTCTAAATGGCCCAACCCCAACCCCGCCGCCGCTGGTGGCGCTCCCCATCATTGCACTCAGCCGCATGAGTTACGGCATTCGTCCCGGGGATATTGAATCCTTCCTCGCGCTGGGCGGCACCGATGATGAACGCTTGCAAGCCTACGTCAATCAACAATTGAATCCCGACTCGATTGACGATTCAGATTTTGAAACACGCTACAACGCGGCAGGCTTTGAAACCCTGCACAAGACCCACGAGCAATTGTACGCAGACCACATCGCCAGCAATCCATACGACTCCAATGACGACGCCTATTGGGATTGGTACAGCAAGCCCGCCTACGAACTCGTAGATGCCACCATCCTGCGCGCCGTTCACAGCAAGAAACAGCTTGCCGAAATGCTTGCAGATTTTTGGCACAACCACTTCAACATTTTCTTCTGGCAAGATGATGGCGTGCCGCTGCTCGTCTCCTACAACCGCGATGTGCTGCGAACCCACATGCTTGGCAATTTCCGGCAGATGCTCGAAGCAGTTGCGAAGCATCCGTCCATGTTGTATTACCTCAACCAAAACAACAGCTCCGATGCAGGACCCAACGAAAATTTTGCGCGCGAGCTTTTTGAACTGCACACTCTCGGCGCAGAAAACTATCTGGGAGTCCGCGACCCGAACACAGTCGAGAAAGATGCGAGCAGTGTTGCCATCGGCTACGTTGATAATGACGTCTACGAAGCGGCGCGCTGCCTCACAGGTTGGCGAATCGATGATGATCTTGGCGAATGGGAAGACGGAATCGAAAAGACCGGCAACTTCATTTATCACAAACCCTGGCACGACCGCTTCAACAAACTTGTGCTTGGCAAATACATCGAAG
>Ga0075163_10010229_pt1 | contig 12277 bp, 9 predicted proteins | sample JI1023141ADNA_FD_71478 | JGI IMG/M metagenome (GOLD analysis project Ga0075163, IMG submission 71478) | Wastewater effluent complex algal communities from Wisconsin, to seasonally profile nutrient transformation and Carbon sequestration -... | ecosystem: Engineered > WWTP > Effluent > Algae...
CCGGTGCTGCTGATGTCCAACCCCAAGACGGGCCCGGCCAGCCTGAAGGACCTTCCCAAGGCGGCCGCCGCGCCCGGCTATTCCTTCGGCTCCGGCGGGCCGGGGTCGATCGGCCACATCGTGGGCGAGATGACCAAGGACGCGATGAAGATCCAGATGACGCACATCCCCTACAAGGGCGGTGCGCCGATGACCACCGACCTGATCGCCGGCCAGATCCCCGTCGGCATCGACGTCATCACGGCCTTCGTGCCCATGGTCAAGGCCGGCCAGATCAAGGCGCTGGCCGTCACCACCCGCACCCGGTCGCCGCTGCTGCCGGACGTGCCGACCGTGGTGGAACTGGGCCTGCCGCAACTGGTGGCCGAGAACTACTTCGGCGTCAGCGGCCCGGCCGGCCTGCCCAAGGAGGTGACCGACAAGCTCGGCGCCGCCGTGGCCGCGGTGGTGGCCGATCCCGCCATCGTCAAGCGCTTCGAGGAACTGGGCATCACCACCGTGAAGATGGGCAGCGCCGAGTTCTCTGCCTTCGTGGCCAAGCAGGTGGCCGACTGGCAGCCCGCCATCAAGGCGGCCGACCTCAAATAGGGTTAGCCCGGATCAGGGTGGATACGGACGTGTATACACTTTGATCGACGTCGCCGCGGAGCCCGACGCACGCCAGGTGCGTCGGTCGCGACATCCGCTCCCCACAGAGCCCGCCGTGGTGGGGGGATCGTGCCGGCCAGGCCGGTGGCCCTGCCACCGACCGGCTGGCGCAGTCCCCCTGCGTGCGAGGTCCCCATGGACGCCTACCTGCTGGACTGGCTCAACCTGCTGTTGCGGTGGGCCCATGTGGTCACGGCGATCGCCTGGATCGGCGCGTCGTTCTACTTCGTCCTGCTCGACAACAGCCTGACGCCGCCCGAGGGCGAGGACCTCAAGGCCAAGGGCGTCGACGGCGAACTGTGGGCGGTCCACGGCGGCGGCTTCTATCACTCCCAGAAGTACATGGTCGCGCCGCGCTGGCGCGCGCTGCCGGACAACCTGCACTGGAGCTACTGGGAGAGCTACAGCACCTGGCTCACCGGCTTCGCGCTGTTCACGGCGCTCTATCTCTTCAATGCCGGCACCTTCCTGGTCGACAAGACCGTGTTCGACTGGTCGCCGGCGGCCGCCGTGGCGTCGGCGCTCGGCTTCCTGGCGGCGTTCTGGGTCGTCTACGACGGGATCTGCCGCGTCTTCGGGCGCCGGCCGCGCGGCGACCTGATCGTCGGTGCGCTGGTGTTCGGATTCGTCGTGTTCGCGTCCTGGCTGGCCTGCCAGCTGTTCGCGGGCCGCGCCGCGTTCCTGCTGGTGGGCGCGATGCTGGCCACGGCGATGAGTGCCAACGTGTTCTTCTGGATCATTCCCGGCCAGCGCACGGTGGTGGCGCAACTGCGCGCCGGGCAGCCGGTGGACCCGGTGCACGGCCAGCGCGGCAAGCAGCGCAGCGTGCACAACACGTACTTCACGCTGCCGGTCATCGTGGCGATGCTGTCCAACCACTACGGCTGGCTCACCACGGGCCCGAACAACTGGCTGGTGCTGGTGCTGCTGATGCTGGCCGGCGCGCTGATCCGCCACAGCTTCGTGGCCCGCCACAAGGCGCATGTGCAGGGCCGTCGCACGCCGTGGGAGCATGCCGTCGTGGGCACGCTGGTGCTGGTGGGCCTGGCGCTGTGGATGGCGCCGCCGCCACCGAGCGCGCAGGCCCGCGCCGCTGCAACGCAGCCCGCCACCACGGCCCAGGTGCAAGCCGTGGTGCAGCAGCGCTGCGTGATGTGCCACAACGCCCAGCTCGCGCAGAAGAACGTGGCGCTGCATACCCCCGAGCTGCTCAAGCAGCACGCGCAGGCGGTGTACCAGCAGGTGGCGGTGCTGCGGCTGATGCCGCTGAACAACGCGACGCAGATCACCGACGAAGAGCGCGCGCTCGTCAAGCGATGGTTCGAGGGTGGCGCGCCGTGACGGACCCGCGTCCCGGCAGCACCGAGGCCGAAGTCCGGCGCGACCTGGCCGCCGCCTATCGGCTGGCGGCGCGCCGGGGCTGGGACGACATCGTCTGGACGCACCTGTCCGCGTCGGTGCCGGGCGAGCCCGGTGCCTACCTGATCAACCGCTTCGGCCTTCGATTTGCCGAGGTGCGGCCCGACAACCTGGTCAAGGTCGACGTGTCCGGCCGTGTCGTCGACGGCTCGGACGCGCCGGTCAATCCGAGCGGCTTCGCCATCCACGGCGCGGTGCATGCCGCGCGGCCGGACGCGATGTGCGTCATTCACCTGCACACGCTTTGGGGCCAGGCGCTGGCGGCCTTGCCGCCGGTGCCGGGTGGCCTGCTGCCGTGCTCGCAGCCGGCGATTCGTCTGTGGCGCCGGATCGGCCACCATGCCTATGAAGGTCTGGCCTTCGACGCCGAAGAGCGCGCGCGGCTGGTGGCGGCCCTGGGCACGCTCGACGGGCTGATCCTGCTCAACCACGGCACGCTCACCGTGGGCCGCGACGTGGGCGAGGCCTTCGTGCTGATGCACCTGCTGGAGCGTGCGGCGCAGGTGCAGCTCGCGGCGATGGCGGCGGGCAGCGTGAACTGCGTGGACGACGACGTGGCCGAGCGCACCCAGCGCCAGTGGATCGGCGACGGCCGTGTGCCCGAGGGCCGGGACGAGTGGCCGGCACTGCTACGCTCGCTGGACGACTGAGCCGCTTTTCGGCCCGACACCTCCAACGACACCGGAGCCCAGCCATGCCCACCATCCGCGTCGAACTCTTCGAAGGCCGCACGCCCGAACAGAAGGCCGCCCTGGCGCGCGAGATCACCGACGCCTGCGTGCGCGTGCTTGGCGGCAGCGCGGGCGGCGTGGACGTGGTCTTCCACGACATCCGGCGTCATGACTGGGCGACCGGCGGCGTGCTCTGGAGCGACGTGCCGCCGGCGCCGCCGCGCGCCGGCTGACACCGTGCGGCGCGTGACGCCGCAGCAGGTTCAGGCGGCCTGGGCCGGCGTGGTCGGCGCCTGCGGTGACGGCGCGTCGGCGTCGGGTCCCGCGGCGTGCAGCACCACGGTATTGCGCCCGGCGCCCTTGGCCTGATACAGCGCCGCGTCGGCATGCGCCAGCAGCGCACCGGCCTGCAGGGCGCCGTTGTCCACCGCGGCGCCGATGCTGACGGTATAGGCGATCGCGTGCGTCGTGCCGCCCACCATCGGCGTGCCGGCGATCGCGGCGCGCATGCGCTCGGCCACTCCGCGCGCCACGTCCGCGCCTGCGCCGGGCAACACCGCCAGGAACTCCTCGCCGCCCAGGCGGCCGAGCCGGTCGCGGTCGCGCAGGCCACCGCCGAGCACGCGCGCCAGATGACGAAGCACGTCGTCGCCGGCGGCATGGCCCCAGGTGTCGTTGATGCGCTTGAAGTGGTCCACGTCGATCATCAGCACCGCCACCTCGGCGCGGTCGCGCCGGGCCTGGGTCAGCGCGTCGTCGAGGAAAGCGAGCGTGGCGCGCCGGTTGGCAAGGCCGGTGAGTTCGTCGGTGGAGGCCAGCTGCTGAAGCCGCCGCGCCTGCAGCACCTTGCGCACCGCGAAGGCCACCATCACTCCGAGCAGCACCACGAACAGCGCCAGCGCCACGGCCTGGGTCTGGCGCAGCTTCAGCTCCTGCTCGTGCAGCTGGCGCAGGGTCGCCAGGTCCTCGCCGTCGCGGTCGCGGTTGAACTGCTGCCGCAGCCGGGCCGACTGGTCGGACTGTCGCTGCCGCGCGAGGCCCTCATCGATCACGATGGCCTGCTCCAGCTCCCGGTAGGCCTCGGCCCATCGGCCCAGCGAGCCCAGCGCCTGGCCCCGCGCCCGGCCGTAGATGGCCTGCATGTGCAGGTCGCCTCGATCGCGCACGCGCCGGTCCACCGTGTCCAGCAGCACGACCGCCTCGCCCGGGCGGCCTGCGCCGGCCAGCGCCTGGGCCCGGGTGATCACCTGCGACTCGTACTGGCGCGGGTCGGCGGCCCCATCGAGCAGCCTCATTGCCGTGTCGGTGTGAGGGAGGGCCTCCTTCGGCCGGTTCAGCCTGAGAAGAGACGTCGCCAGGCCGTTCTCGGCGTAGGCCATGCCACCGCGGTCGGCCAGCTTTTCGCTCAGTTGCAACGCTTCCAGGAACGCGGCCTGCGCGTCGTCCCATTTCCGCTGCTCCTGGTAGGCCTGCGCCAGCCCGAAGGCGAATATCGACTCGTCGTAGGTGGCTCCGCGCGCCCGTGCACCGGACTGCAGCAGCTTCAACAGTCGCAGCGATTCGTCGGTGTCACCGATGCGCTTGTAATGGCCCGCCAGGTGAAAGCGGCACAGGTCGCGGTCGGCGTCGGAGCCGGCGTGGCCGAGCACCTCGCAGGCGGAGAGCAGGTCGGCCTGGCCGCGCTGCAAATCTCCGCTGCGCGAACGGTGGACGCCGCGCTCCAGGCGAACCAGCGCCCGGGGCACCTCGAGCGCGAGTGCGCTCGTCTGCACCATCAGCAATTCGAACTCGGTTCGCGCCGGCTCCACGTGCCCCAGCTCGACCAGCATGCCGGCGCGACAGGCCCTCAGGCGCAACCACCAGGGTCTCGCGTCGCCCGGCGGGCCGTCGGCCGAGGTGCCTGCCGCGGCCAGACCGGCGTCCGCGACGGCGAGCGCCTGCACCGCGTCCGAGTCGCCCAGGATGCGGCATTCGGCCTCGTCGGCGGCCAGGCGCTCGTCCAGCCGGCCGGCGGCGATGGCTTCGGCGCGCAACGGGGCCAGCATGACCAGACCGCGCTGGGGTGCCACGGCTGCCGATTCCCGGGCCTGGCGCAGCCGGTCGGTCAGGGCGCCCGCGGCCCAGGCTTGCGCCCCCAGCACCAGCAAACTCAGGACGACGGCGGAACGAAGCATGTGGGCCACTGTGACACTCTATCGGCTCGCACCCGCGCCGCCTTGAGCTTCCACCCAGATGAAGGCCCGCGGCCGACTCCGGACATTCCCGGGGATACCGGGCGACCGGGCCCCGTGGGAGCCCCTGGCCTGCGCCTAGGCCGGCCGCTCCCACCAGGCACCGTCAAGGGCGGCGCGCAGGTGTTCGATGAACGCGCTCACCTTGCCCGGCACCAGCTTGGGCGACGGGAACACGGCATGGATCTCCTGCGTCGGCAGCGCAAAGCGTTCCAGGATCGGCAGGATCGTGGCGTCGGCCACCGACTCGCGCGCCACGTACCAGGGCAGGATGGCCACGCCCAGGCCCTCGCGGGCGGCCGCCAGCACGGCCGACAGGTTGTTCGACCGCAGGGGGCCACGCACCGGCACCACCTGCTCGGCACCGTCGGGGCCGGTGAGCATCCAGCGGTCGTCGCCCTGCACGGTGCTGTAGATCAGGCAGGCGTGCTGCGCCAGGTCGGACGGCTGCTTCGGCGTGCCCTTCGCCTTGAGGTAGGACGGCGCAGCCGCCATCACCCACGGGTTGCGGCCGAGCCAGCGCGCGCCGAGCGTTGAGTCGGCAAGGCGGCCCATGCGCACCGCCAGGTCCACGCCCTGCTCGACCATGTTCACGTAGCGGTCCTCGAAGCTCAGGTCGACGGTGAGGCTGGGATGCTCGCGCATGTAGCGCATGGCCAGCGGCACCAGCACGCGCCGGCCGAACGCCACCGACGTGCTGATGCGCAGCGTGCCGCCGACGCCCGCCTGCATCAGCGTGGCCAGGTTGTCGGCGGCCTCGATCTCGCTGGCGATGGCCTTGCAGCGGTCGTAGTACAGCGCGCCCACCTCGGTGGGGCTGACGCCGCGTGTGGTGCGGTGCAGCAACCGGGCCCCCAGACGCTGCTCCATGGCCGCCACGGCCTTGGTCGCGGTGGGCTGCGTGATGCCGAACTCGGCCGCCGCCTTGCTGAAGCTGCCGGACTCGACGATGCGGGCGAACAGGGCGACGGCGGTGACTCGGTCCATGGCCCGATCCTAGCCAGTTATTCCGCCACGGAATAGCAAACATGCCCGTGCTGGCATTCACGCCCCGGCCCGCGCGCCCCAGGATCGCGACCATTCGAAACCGAGACCCAGGAGACCGAGATGGCAAAGATGAAGGCCGCCATGGCCGCCGTGCTGGTGATGGAGAAGGAAGGCGTGACCCAGGCCTTCGGCGTGCCCGGTGCCGCGATCAATCCGCTGTACGCCCAGCTGCGCGAGCGCCAGGGCATCGCGCACATCCTGGCCCGGCACGTCGAAGCCGCCAGCCACATGGCCGAGGGCTACACCCGTGCCAAGGCCGGCAACATCGGCGTGTGCATCGGCACGTCGGGCCCGGCAGGCACCGACATGGTCACCGGCCTGTACTCGGCGCAGGCCGACAGCATCCCCATCCTGTGCATCACCGGCCAGGCGCCGCGTGCCCGCCTGCACAAGGAGGACTTCCAGGCGGTCGACATCGCCTCGATCGTCAAGCCCGTCACCAAGTGGGCCACCACCGTGATGGAGCCGGCGCAGGTGCCGCGTGCGTTCCAGCAGGCCTTCCACCTGATGCGCTCCGGCCGCCCCGGCCCGGTGCTGATCGACCTGCCGTTCGACGTGCAGATGGCCGAGATCGAGTTCGACATCGACACCTATGAGCCGCTGCCGGTGTACAAGCCCGCGGCCACGCGCAAGCAGATCGACAAGGCCCTGGACATGCTGGCCCAGGCCGAGCGCCCGCTGATCGTGGCCGGCGGCGGCATCATCAACGCCGACGCGTCCGATCTGCTGGTGGAGTTCGCCGAGCTGACGGGCATCCCCGTGATCCCGACGCTGATGGGCTGGGGCGCCATTCCGGACGACCACCCGCTGATGGCCGGCATGTGCGGCCTGCAGACCAGCCACCGCTACGGCAACGCGACCATGCTGGCCAGCGACTTCGTGCTGGGCATCGGCAACCGCTGGGCCAACCGCCACACCGGCAGCCCCGAGGTCTACTGCAAGGGCCGCAAGTTCATCCACGTCGACATCGAGCCGACGCAGATCGGCCGCGTGTTCGCGCCCGACTACGGCATCGTGTCGGACGCCAAGGCTGCGCTGGAGCAGTTCGTCCAGGCCGCGCGCGAGCGCAAGGCCGCCGGCACGCTGCCCGACGTGGGCGAGTGGGCCGGCCGCTGCGCCGAGCGCAAGCGCCTGATGCATCGCAAGACCCACTTCGAGCACACGCCGATCAAGCCCCAGCGCGTGTACGAGGAGATGAACCACGCCTTCGGCCGCGACACGGTGTACGTGACCACCATCGGCCTGAGCCAGATCGCCGGCGCGCAGTTCCTCAACGTGTACGGCCCGCGCCAGTGGATCAACTGCGGCCAGGCCGGCCCGCTGGGCTGGACGATCCCCGCCGCGCTGGGCGTGGCCGCGGCCGACCCGACCAAGACCGTGGTCGGCCTGTCGGGCGACTACGACTTCCAGTTCCTGATCGAGGAGCTGGCGGTGGGCGCGCAGTTCCGCCTGCCCTACGTGCAGGTGCTGGTGAACAACAGCTACCTGGGTCTGATCCGCCAGTCGCAGCGCGGCTTCGAGATGGACTTCTGCGTGCAACTCGCCTTCGACAACCAGAACGTCACCGACCCGGCGCTGCAGGGCTACGGTGTCGACCACGCCAAGGTGGTGGAAGGCCTGGGCTGCAAGGCGCTGCGCGTGACCGACCCCGAAAAGATCCGCGACACGCTGATGCAGGCCAAGGCGATGGCGCAGGAGTTCCGCGTGCCGGTGGTGGTGGAAGTGATCCTGGAGAAGGTGACCAACATCTCCATGGGCACCGAGATCGACAAGGTGATGGAGTTCGAGGAGATCGACTGCCGCCACCCGCAAGGCAAGCAGGGCCTCGAGATGGCCGGCCTGCTGGAGTGAGTGCGATGCCCCGTTTCGCCGCCAACCTGACGATGCTCTTCACCGAGCATCCCTTTCTGGACCGGTTCGAGCATGCCGCCAAGGCCGGCTTCAAGGCGGTGGAGTTCCTGTTCCCCTACGCCTGGCCTGCCGAGGAGATCAAGGCCCGGCTCGACGCCCACGGGCTTCAGCTCGTGCTGCACAACCTGCCCGCCGGCGACTGGGACGCCGGCGAGCGCGGCATCGCCTGCCTGCCCGACCGGGTGGACGAGTTCCGCAACGGCGTGGGCCGGGCCATCGCCTATGCGAAGCAGCTCGGCGTGGGCCAGCTCAACTGCCTGGCCGGCAAGGTGCCGTCCGGCGTGCCCGAGCCCATGCTGCGCGCCACCTTCGTGTCCAACCTGCGCCATGCCGCGGCCGAGCTGAAAGCGGCCAACCTGAAGCTGCTGATCGAGCCGATCAACACGTTCGACATCCCGGGCTTCTATCTCCATCGCACGGCGCAGGCGATCTCGATCCTGGACGAGGTGGGCGCTCCCAACGCGTACCTGCAGTACGACGCGTACCACATGCAGCGCATGGAAGGCGAACTGGCCGCCACGATCGAGAAGCACCTGGCGCGCATCGCGCACATCCAGATCGCCGACAACCCGGGCCGCCACGAGCCGGGTACCGGCGAGATCGATCACGGGTTCCTGTTCCGCCACCTCGACCGCATCGGCTACGCCGGGCACGTGGGCTGCGAGTACAAGCCCGCCACCACCACCGAGGCCGGCCTGGGCTGGCTGCAGCGCTTCGCCCTCTGACGCCTCCACCGGACCGTTCCGCATGACCTCTCCACCGCAGAAGATCGGCTTCATCGGCCTGGGCATCATGGGCGCGCCCATGTGCGGCCATCTCATCGCCGCGGGCCACCAGCTGTTCGTGCACACGCGCAGCAAGGTGCCCGCCGCCATCGCCGGCAGCGGCGCCACGCTGTGCACCACCGCGCGTGGCGTGGCCGAGAGGGCCGACGTGGTGTTCCTGATGCTGCCCGACACGCCCGACGTGGAACGCGTGCTGTTCGCCGAGCAGGGCGTGGCCTCAGGCCTCGTGGGCGGCAAGGTGGTGGTGGACATGAGCTCCATCTCGCCGATCGCCACCAAGGACTTCGCCGCGCGCGTGCGCGCCACGGGTGCCGACTACGTGGACGCGCCGGTGTCCGGCGGCGAGGTGGGCGCGAAGAACGCCACGCTGTCGATCATGGCCGGCGGCGAGCCCGCCACGTTCGAGCGCGTGAAGCCGCTGTTCGAGCGCATGGGCAAGAACATCACGCTGGTGGGCGGCGTGGGCGACGGCCAGACGGCCAAGGTGGCCAACCAGATCATCGTGGCGCTGAACATCGAGGCCGTGGCCGAGGCGCTGGTGTTCGCCGCGAAAGCCGGCGCCGACCCGGCGCGCGTGCGCCAGGCGCTGATGGGCGGCTTTGCGTCGTCGCGCATCCTCGAGGTGCATGGCGAGCGCATGATCAAGCGCACCTTCGACCCGGGCTTCCGGATCGAGCTGCACCAGAAGGACCTGAACCTGGCGCTGGCCAGCGCGCGCGCTCTGGGCGTGTCGCTGCCCAACACCGCCACCGCGCAGGAGCTGTTCAACGCCTGCTCGGCGGCCGGCGGCAAGTCCTGGGACCACTCGGCCATGGTGCGGGCGCTGGAGAAGCTGGCGTCGTTCGAGATCGGCGGCTGAAGGGCTCGGTCGCTGGGGCTGCCGCTGGCGGTCTCGGTCTGTGCGTTCTCTGCCAGGGCCTTGCTGGCGCTTCGCAGCCCGGGCCTCGCTGTCGCTTCGGGGTGCGTGCCTGCATCGGGGCGGTCCGGGCGCGGGCGGCCGGGGTCGGGCGCGCAACGTCGGCGGTCGCCGCTGCGCGGTGACTGCCCTGCGGTGCTCGGTCCTGCGGCCCCGTGGCCGAACTCGCTTCGCTCACTGCGTTCGCTGCGCTCGGACAGCGTCCACGAGTCAGTTCACGAAGCGCGCTGCGCGCGCGGCCGCAAGCCCTGCGCTCCTCGGCGCCGCCCACCGCGCCGCGCTACTCCGGACCTGCGTGACGCACCTCCCGCGACGCACCCCCCGTGCCCCAAGTCGCACCCACCATCCGCAGTCCTTCCCTGGAAGCACGCGCATAACATCGGCCTCACGATGTCTCCACTGCCCGATCCCACGCCCGCAACGCTCGCCGCCTGGATGGCCGCAGAGCCCGCCGTGCTGGTGACGGTGCAGCGCACGCAGGGATCGGTGCCGCGCGACGAGGGCACGTGGATGGCGGTGTTCGCCGACCGTCTGCTCGGCACCATCGGCGGTGGACACGTGGAGCACGAGGCGGTGGCGCTGGCACGCGCGGGGCTGGCGGGCGGCGAGCTGCCGGCCGATCGTCGCTACGCCCTCGGGCCGTCGCTCGGGCAGTGCTGCGGCGGCGTGATGCACCTGGGTTTCGAGCGCCTGGCGGCCGGGCAGGGTGCCGCCGTGCAGGCGCGCCTGGTCGCGGCACAGGACGCGCGGCGCCTGCCGGTGGCCCTGTTCGGTGGCGGGCACGTGGGGCGGGCCATCGTGCGTGCGCTGCAGCCGCTGCCGGTGCGCATGTGGTGGGTGGACAGCCGCGACGAGATCTTTCCGCCCGACCTGCCGCCGCACGTGGTGGCCGAGCATTCCGCGCCGGTGGAAGCCGCCGTGGCGGACCTGGCATCCGGCTCGCGCGTGCTGGTGATGAGCTTTTCCCACGCCGAGGACTTGGAAATCGTCGCTGCGTGCCTGCGTCGCCTGCGCGAGCGCGACGACCTGCCCTTCGTGGGCCTGATCGGCAGCCGCAGCAAGTGGGCCACGTTCCGGCACCGGCTCGAAGCGCGCGGCTTCGCGGCCGACGAGATCGCGCGCGTCACCTGCCCCATCGGCGTGCCCGGCGTGATGGGCAAGGAGCCCGAGGTGATCGCCGCGGCCGTGGCCGCGCAGCTGATGCAGCTGCGCTGAGCGCCGCGAGCAGGCTTGTCGACACTCGGGCGCCGCGGTGGTGCCGCGCCGCGAGGTCCACGCGAATCAGGCGTCTCGGCGATGCCGCGAAGCCTGGGGCGACAGCGCGTTGGGGAAGTACAGCGCCGTCAGGCTCTTGCTGTGCACCGGGCTGGCCTGCACCGGCTCGCCGGTCTCGGCGAACTGGCGCCAGTCGCGCACCCAGTGGATGGCGTCGCAGGCTTCCAGCATGCCCATCGTTTCGCGGTCGCCTACCAGCACGCCCTGCACGTGCAGGCCGAACTGCTCGCGCGCGGCGTCGAGCCGGTCGAGCGTGGCGCGTACGCAGCCGAACTCGCCATCGCTGACGATCAGCAGGTCGGCGCCGTGCCAGCCGGCGTCATGCACCCGCGCCACCGCGCGCTCGATCGGCGTCTGCACGTCGGTGCCTCCGTCGAAGGCCTGCGACATCAGCGCCAGCGCCGCGGCCAGGCCCTGCGCGCCGTCGGCCAGGTCGTGTTCCACCACCTCGCCGGGGCCGCCGAAGGCCACCACACGGCAGCCGCGGCCTGCCGCGTGGGCCGCGCGCATCGCGGCGATCGCCACCGCCTTGGCCACGTGTTCCGGTGCGCCGGCCATCGAGCCCGACGTGTCCAGGCACAGCACGAACGGGCCCCGCTGCTGGGCCTGCGCGCCGGTGAGCGGCGGCGGGGCGTCCGGGCGTCCCCGCGGGTCGGGGCGATGGTCCACCACGCGCGCGGTGGTGTCGTGTGCCAGCAGCCGGCCCTCGGCGCGGCGCGCGCGCCACAGGCGCCCCAACACCGGATGGCGCAGCCACAGCGCCTCGCTCGGCAGCATGTGCTCGATCCGCGAGTCCAGTCGGATGCCGGTGATCTCGCCCGGCGCGCCGGGCAGGTCGGTGGCCACTGCGCGCACCGGCTGTCGCCGCACAGTCGCCGGGGCCGGGTCGCCGGCCGAAGGCCGCGCTGCGCCGCCGGGCTCGCGGCGGCCCAGGCGGTCGATCAGCGCCACCACGTCGGGCAGGCGCGCCAGGCGGTCGGCCGCGCGCCGCGCCTGCTGCCAGCCGCGCTGGCGCAGCTGGCCGCGCAACTCGGCCCAGGTCAGGTGCGAGCCGCCCGCCAGGTCGCGCAGCAGCACCAGGTCGGGCTCGAGCGCCTGCGTCTCCAGCGTCCACTCGGCGCGGAATGCCTGCGCCGCCTGCGCGATGGCCTGCGCGCGCGTCAGCCGCGGCTGCAGGTCCGCCAGGTGGTCCAGGTGCCAGAGCATCGTGCGCAGCACCTGCTCGCCCAGCGCGTCGATGCAGCGTGCCAGCGCCGGCAGGCGCAGTTCGGCCACGGCCTCGCGCAGCGGCGCGCTGGCGACCGCGTCGTCGAAGTCGGCCTGAGCGTGCGGCAACTCGCCCGCGTGGAGCGCGGCCAGCCACGCCTGCGCATG
>Ga0075163_10010230_pt1 | contig 12276 bp, 13 predicted proteins | sample JI1023141ADNA_FD_71478 | JGI IMG/M metagenome (GOLD analysis project Ga0075163, IMG submission 71478) | Wastewater effluent complex algal communities from Wisconsin, to seasonally profile nutrient transformation and Carbon sequestration -... | ecosystem: Engineered > WWTP > Effluent > Algae...
GAACAGCCTCGGCGCTTCGCCGCTGATGGTGGCGGCCGGCATCGGCTGGAACACCACGGATATCCGCGGCCGGTTCCGCAACGAACCGCAGTGCATCGAGACGGCGCGGCTGCTGGTGGCATCCGGCGCCAGCGTCAATGCGACCAACAACACCGGTCAGACCGCGCTGCACGGTTCGGCGCAGCTCGGCTGGACGAAGTTCGTGCGCTTCCTGGCGGAGAAAGGCGCCAACCTGGATGCGAAGGACGGGCGGGGGAATACGCCGCTGGACATCGCGCTGGGGCGCGCCGGTTCTACCGGCCGGGCAGGCGTGGCCGGGGCCGAGCCACGGCCGGAAACCGCCGCCGCGCTGCGAGAGCTGGCGGCCAGCAGCGGGGCGCGCTGACGGCCATAGGCCGGGATTCCGGCGCGAGGGTGTCGGGAAGTGGTCGAAGATCAGCGTCAGGTACCCACACGGACTTGACTTTCTAGCCTTGAAGGTCTGTAATTTCTGTCATGACAGAAACAACAGACAGAGACGACAAGCTGCCCGCCGCGGTCCGGGAGTTCGTGCTGCTGTGGGGCAATCTCGGCGAACGCTGGGGTGTGAACCGCTCGGTGAGCCAGATCCATGCACTGCTCTATGCCTCTGAGCGGGCGCTGACGGCCGAAGAAATCGCCGATTGCCTGGGCATCGCCCGATCCAATGTCTCCAACTCGCTCAAGGAGCTGCAGAACTGGGACATCGTGCGATCCATTGCCGTGATGGGCGACCGGCGCACGTTCTATGAAGCCGAAACCGACCTGTGGACGCTGGTGTCGCGGATCGCGCAGGGGCGCAAGGAGCGCGAGCTGGATCCGGCGGCCGCCGCGCTGCGCAAGTGCCTGGCGGCGGCGGAGGGAGATCGTTCGGTGAGCCCCGTGGCGACCAAGCGACTGCGGGCGATGCTGGAGTTCGTCGAGCAGACGAGCCGCTGGTACGAGCAGATGGCCAGCCTGCCCAAGTCACAGCTGGCCGCGCTGATGAAGCTGGGCAGCGGGGTATCGCGGTGGCTGGCGCCACGAACCAAGGGGCGCAGCTAGGGCGGCAGGAATTCAAAGGCGAAGAGGAGAAGTGTCATGAACGCGGGACTGAGTTTGGCGATGACGATTGGCGTGAGTCTGGGGTTGAGCACGATTCTGGTTCGGGTGCTGGGAACGCCACTGCGCCAGGTGATCAATGCGCTGTGCACCTCCGGCGAATCCACGCAGTTCTGGGTATCGTTCACGTCGGTGATGCTGTTCATCGCGCCGCTCATCTTTGCCCTCTACACCCTTTCGCCGGATGCGGGGCTGACCGCGGTCCAGGTGCTGCGCTCCACACTGCTGGCGACGCTGTTCGGGGTATCCACGGCGCTGCTCGTGGTGGGAATCAAGATCGCCCGCGCGTCGCCTCCGATCCCGGAGGGACGCTAGCGCGAGACCGAGAGACTCGCGGCAGCCCACAGCATGCGTAGCGGCACCCTCCATGCCTCGGACGCTGATCCGCAGGTGGTGCCGGCCGCGCGCAGCATGTTCAGGGCGCTGGTGGGCGAGGGGCAGTGGCAAGCGCTGCCTCGGGCGGTGCAATTGCGGTTCGATGGGGAACTGGCGCCAGGAGAGGAGGTCGTCTATGTGGGCGAAGTGGCCTGCACGCAGCGGACTCGCATCGGCCAACTGTGGGCGCTGCTGCTGCGGTTCGCGGGTTCGCCGCTGCCGCTGGAGTCGCTTCATCACACGGCAAGTACCGTGGTCGTGACGGGCACCCGCACCGGTGCGCAGTGCTGGACCCGCACTTATGAATCCCCGGGTCGCCGTTCGCAGGTCATCCGCTCCATGAAGTGCTTCTCGGGGCCCACTGGCCTCGAGGAGCGCGTTGGTGCAGGACTTTCCATGGCGCTGACCGTGTCGGTCGAGTCCCGCGCGCTGGTGTTTCGCAGCGTGGGGTACCACTGGAAAGTCGGTGCGTGGACACTATCGATACCCATGTGGCTCACCCCCGGGGCCATCACCGTGCGACATCGCGAGGAGCGCTCGGGGCGCTTCAGCTTCACGCTGTCTGTCGTCCACCCGCTGTTCGGATGTCTCATCCACCAGGTGGCCTACTTCCGGGACGCCCACGGATGTGCGCCGTGAGTCTGTTTCCGCAGCTGTTGGGCGAGGCTTTCGCAAGGCTCGACGCGCCGTTGCGGATGGTGCATCGCGGCGGTGGGGCTGATCTCCACGGCATCGCAACGGTGGAGCGCGGAACGGGCTGGTTGGCGCAGCTTGCCTGTCGAGTGGCGCGCCTGCCCCGCAGCGTCCGCAATGGGCCGCTGCGCTTCGAGTTGGTGGTGGACGCTGAGGGCGAGCAGTGGACGCGGTACTTCGCGGGTTCGGGCCCGATGCGTTCGCGGCTGCGGCTGGATGGTGCGACGTTGGTGGAGCGGCTCGGGCCTGCGGTCGCGCGGTTCGAGCTGACCGAGCGGGACGGCGCGCTGCTCTGGCAGGCGGTGGGTCTGCGGGTGCTCGGGATTCCAGTGCCGGGATGGGCGTTCGACTTTCAGGCCCGTGTCCGCGGTCGCGGCCCCTGGTACCGATTCGAGATCGATGCGCACCTGGCACTGATCGGACGACTGATCCGCTATCAGGGAGAACTTCATGTCACCGGGTGATCGGGTGCTGGTGTTCGATGGGTACTGTCACCTCTGCAGCGGGTGGGCGAGGTTCCTTGCGCGGCATCCGGTGACACCGGCGTTTCGACTGGTGGCCATGCAAGGCGAAGAGGGTCGGGCGCTGCTCGGCGCGCATGGCATAGATCCGGAGGATCCGTCGACCTTTCTGGTGCTGGATGCGGGCCGGGTGTTCCGGGAGTCAGATGCGGTGATTCATGTGGTCACGGCACTGGGACACCTCTGGCGCGTCTTTGAAATCGCGCGGATCATTCCGCGTCCGTGTCGAGACTGGATGTATCGGGTGCTGGCTCGCAATCGCTATCGCTGGTTCGGTCGGCGGCAGGTGTGTTACCTGCCGGGCAGTGACTGATGCGGGTAGTAGTGCTGGGCGGGACGGGCAACTTCGGCGCACGCATCGTGCGCGCGCTGAAGGACGATGCCGGCATCGAACTCGTGGCGACAGGACGGCGAGCGAGGTCCGTGCCAGGCGCCGCTGAGGTGCCGGTGGCCAGGCTGGATCTGGGTGCGGCGGACTTTGCCTCGCAACTTCAAGCGCTGGCGCCGGAGGTGGTGATCCATACCGTGGGACCGTTCCAGGGGCAGGATTACCGAGTGGCCCGCGCGGCGCTGTCCTGCGGCGCTCACTACCTGGATTTGGCCGACAGCCGGGACTTTGTCTCGGGATTCGCGCAAGGACTCGATGCCGAGGCTCGAAGGGCAGGACGGGTTGCCGTCAGCGGAGCCAGTACGTTGCCGGCCCTGTCCAGTGCGGTGGTGAGTGCGCTGCTCCAGGACGGAATGACGCCGGTGACGATCGAAGCAGCCATTGCGCCAGGACAGCGCGCGCCGCGCGGTGTGGCGACGCTGCAGGCGGTGTTCAGCTATCTGGGCAAAGCCGTGCGCGTTTGGGAAGAGGGACGGTGGGTTGAGCGCACCGGGTGGATGGATCTGCGGCGGGTGAATCTGGCATTTGCCACGCGCTGGGGTGCGGTCTGCGATGTTCCGGATCTGGCGCTGCTGCCGGGACGGTATCCGAGCGTTCGGACGGTGCGGTTCCATGCCGCGCTCGAGTTCGGCGTCCAGCACCTGTTCCTAGGTTGTCTTGCAGGCCTGGTTCGTTTGGGTGTGCCGTTGCCGGTAACGCGCTGGTGCGTGGGGCTGGATCGCCTGGCGTCCGCCTTTGACTGGTTTGCCGGAGGCTGGGGCGGGATGCGGGTCAGTGTGGCGGGCGTGACACGGGAGGGCAGGCGCGTGCGCCGAACCTGGCTGCTGACCGCGCCGGCATTGGACGGTCCGGAGATTCCGTGCATGGCGGCGATTGCGCTGGTGCGCAGGCTGGCGCGAGGCGAGGAGTTTGAGTCGGGTGCGCGCGCTTGCCTGGATATGCTTGCACTCCAGGAGTTCAAGCCACAGTTCGAGCGGTGGAAGATTCGCACCTGGGTTCTGGAAGAAGCCGCCTGAGCTACCATTTCATCGACTGGATCCGCGCACCATGGCGACAGTCGCGGCCGATGTTGAGGGAAAGCTGATTCCGGCGCTGAATTTCAGGTACTTTCGGTCGTAGTTTGGGCTCGGATATCCAGAATTTCAGCGCCTGTCGATCCGAAGAAGACAGTTCATGTGGGCTGGCAACGGCGGATCGTGGAAACGCTAGACCGGGATGCGGGGGCGATGCTGAAGTCGCAATCATGAGGGCGTCGCACATTCTGTGATTGCCGATTGATAACGCCCGAAAAGAGGCAAGACATGACGTTGATTCTGGTAATGCTGCTGGCGGCGGGAGGCTTTGCTCTCTGGCAACGCATCAACCTTCTGCAGCGCAAGCTCACGCAGATGGAGCGGTCGCTGGAGGCCTTCCTGCGCAAGCCCGCAGTGCTGCCCGGCGATGTGCCGGCGGCGCCAGAGGCCCCTGTCGCAGCCAGTGCGAAAAAGTCCGAGCATCTGCACAGCCCGGAACCTGAAGCCCCGTACCCTGGAAGTCGGAGCGTCGCGCACGAACTGCCGGCACAGCGAGTAGCGTCAGACACAGAATCGACACTACCTCCGCGCTCTGCGTGGAATCCGCCTCCCGATGAATCGGTGCAGGCCTCGCGGGCGCCATCCCTGGATGAACGAATTGTCCGCGCGGTGACGGGGTACTTCACTGGTGGCAACCTGGTAGTGCGGGTGGGCGTCATCGTGCTCTTCTTCGGCGTGGCGTTCCTGCTCAAGTACGCTGCCGACCACACGCACGTACCCATCCAGGTGCGGCTGCTCGGAGTGGCGCTGGGCGCAGCCGGGCTCTTTGTGCTCGGATGGCGACTGCGAACCCGGCGACGTGGCTTCGCGCTCGCGCTCCAGGGCGGCGCGATCGGCGTGATCTACCTGACCCTGTTTGCAGCGCTGCGGCTTTACCAGTTGTTGCCGCCTTCGCTGACGTTCGCGCTGATGGCAGCGCTGGGAGTCAGCTCCTGCCTGCTGGCTGTACGCCAGGACTCGATGGCATTCTCGATGCTGGGGGTGACAGGCGGATTCCTGGCGCCAATTCTGGCGTCGACGGGGCAGGGCAGCCATGTGGTGTTGTTCGGCTACTACGCCCTGCTGGATGTGTTCATTGTCGCGCAGGCCTGGTTCAAGGCGTGGCGGGCACTGAACCTTCTGGCCTTTGTGTTCACGTTTGGTGTGGGAACTGTCTGGGGTGTGACCCGCTATGTTCCTTACCAGTTCGCCAGCACGGAACCGTTCCTGCTGTTCTTCTTTCTGGCCTTCGTTGCCGTTGCAATCCTGTTCGCGTTCAGACGTGCGCCGCAGTTGCGGCACTACGTCGATGGCACGCTGGTGTTCGGCACGCCAGTTGTGGCAATGGCCTTGCAGATGCAGCTCGTGCGCGAGCTGCATCATGGCAGGGCAATAAGTGCACTGGCGGTGGGCCTGGTCTATCTGGGATTGGCCGCATGGCTCTATCGCACACGCCGCGAAACCTTGCGCCTGTTGATGGAGTCGTTCATTGCGCTCGGGATTGCGTTCCTGACGCTGGCGGTGCCGCTGTGGCTCGATGATGCCTGGACAGCCGCCACCTGGGCCCTCGAAGGCGCCGCACTGGTGTGGATGGGGTTGCGGCAGGAGCGTCGCCTGGCCACGGCCAGCGGGGTGGTCCTGCAGGTAGCCGCAGCCGTGGCATTTCTCGGGCAGATGGGTGGCGCGGTGGTGCTCAGGCCGCTCGCCAATGCGCAGTTTGTGGGGGCGGTCCTGCTCAGCGCGGCGGGTTTGCTCAGTGCACGCTGTGCGCAGCGCGCCAGTGCAATCCTTGCTCCGATGGGTCAGATCCCGTCGCATCTGTTCCTCGCCTGGGGACTGGGCTGGTGGCTGTTGGCGGGACAGCAGGAGGTCCAGGCGTTTGTCCCTCAGGCCTTGCGCGAAGGAGCGCTGCTGGCATGGTTCGCCGCCACTGCATTGGCATGCGGAGCCGGAGTGCGACCGTTGTCCTGGCCTGCGCTGCGCGCGCCGGCTCTCCTGATCTTGCCCACCCTGTGGTTAGCGACCTTCATGTGGTTGAGTCGGGGCCTGCATCCAGTGGCTGCGGGTGGCTGGTTCGCTTGGCCGTTGGGATTAGCGGCAGTTTGGGTCGGCCTGTGGTGGCACGAATCCTCCCTGCCTGCACGACTTGCAGGACGCCTGCATGGCTGGACCGTCTGGCTGCTGGCGCTGCTGCTGAGCTGGGAGCTGCATTGGCAAGTGCAGCAGGTGACCGCGCCCGGCACCGTTTGGGCGGCCGCAGCCTGGGCGTTGCCGCCGATCCTGTTGCTGGCGGCACTGACCAGCCGGCTAGTAGAGCGGTGGTGGCCACTGCGCGCCGCGCAGGCCGAGTCCCGGGGTTGGGTGGCGCTGGGCCTGGGCGCGGTGCTCGGCGTGTGGCTGCTGTGGATCAATGTCTCGTCAGACGGACTGGCAAGTCCGCTGCCCTTTGTGCCGATTCTCAATCCGCTGGATATCGCGGTGATTCTTGCGCTGTGGGCGGCCGGGCGTTGGCTGATGAAGGTATGGCAAGGCGGTACCGACTTGTTTCGCCGCGAGCAGCAGCGAATGCTGGTCGGCGTTCTGGTCGGACTGTCGTTCTGCTGGTTGAACGCGGTGCTGTTGCGGACATTGCACTATTGGAACGGCGTGCCATATCGCCCCGCGGATCTGGCCGCCAACACGGTGGTACAGGCAGCGCTATCGATATTCTGGACCGTCCTGGCATTGGGCGCGATGTTGTGGGCCAATCGGAGTCGGCAGCGGGTGGTGTGGTTTGGTGCAGCGGCATTGATGGCCGTCGTGGTCGCGAAACTGTTTCTGGTGGACCTCGCGCGAATCGGCACTGTCGCCCGGATCGTGTCGTTTCTGGGCGTGGGCGGCCTGATGCTGGTTATCGGGTACTACTCGCCCCTGCCTCCAACGGCTTCGCGGGATGACCCAGATGCCGGGCGCGGGTGAGTGAGGACTGCCGATAGAGGGGATCACGCGTCGTTCAGACGGTTGAGCGGCGCGCTGCCGGCTTACGTGAGGATGTATAGTTTCACGACTGCCGGGCAACCTGTCCGGCCACGAACGCGAGGGATGTCATGGGTCTGATTCAGGCAGTGTCTGGTTCGATCGGCGGCATGCTGGCCGACCAGTGGAAGGACTTCTACACGGCGCCCTCGGGCTTGTCGCCGACCGCGGCGGTGTTTGCGGCCGTGCCCCAGGGCACGAACGCCGGGCGCGGATCCAACACCAAGGGTTCCTCGAACATCATCACGAACGGCACGAAGATCGTCGTTCCGGAAGGCTATGGGCTGCTGCTCTTCCAGGATGGCGCGATCACTGGCTTCGCCGCCGAGCCGGGTGGCTACATCTGGCAATCCGACGACATCAATTCCAAGTCCATCTTCGCCGGCGATGGCCTGGTGAGCCCGCTGATCACCCAGAGCTGGGAACGGTTCAAGTTCGGCGGCCAGCCGGGATCGCAGCAGGCGGCCTTCTTCGTCTCGCTGAAGGAGCTGGCGGACAATCGCTTCGGCACGCAGTCGGAAATCTACTGGGACGATGGCTTCCTGAATACGCAGGTCGGCGCGGTGACGCGCGGTTCCTACACCCTCAAGATCGTCGATCCCATCCTGTTCGTGAAGAACTTCGTGCCGGCCGCCTACCTGCAGCCCGGCAAGGTGTTCGACTTCACCGACATGGACAACGCTGCCGCGGGCCAGCTGTTCAACGAAGTGGTCGGTTCGCTCGCGCCGGCGTTCAGTCTCTATACGAACGATCCGGGCAAGGGCAATCGCATCACCAAGCTGCAGCAGGACTCGCTCGGATTCGCGAAGAGCCTGTCGCAGGCGGTCGAGGACGCCTACCAGTGGCGCTCGGATCGGGGTCTTGCGATCGTCAAGGTGGCCATCGTCTCCATCGAGTACGACGCGAACACGAAGGAGCTGCTGAAGACGGTGCAGCGCGCCGATGCACTCACCGGATCGCGCGGCAACTCCAACCTGCAGGCCAGTGTCGCGCAGGGCATTCAGTCGGCCGGCGAGACTGGTGGCGCGGCCGGCCTCGTGGGCATCGGCATGGCCAGTGGCATGATGGGGGTGGGCAGCATGCAGCAGCCCGTCGCACCCGCGGCCGCTGATCCGGTCGCGAAACTCAAGAAGGCGAAGGAGATGCTCGACCTGGGTCTGATTACGCAGGCCGATTACGACGCGGTGAAGGCCAAAGCGTTGAACCTCTAGGCGCGGGCCGATGTCGGACGCGAATACACCGCCGCGGTACACGGGTCCCGGGTCGCCGCAGGATGTTCCGCCCCGTCCGGGCGAGTTCGGTGTGGATCCTTCCACACTGCCGCCTCCGATCCGCGAGGAGCTGGAGGCGGCTGATCCGGTCGCCCTCGACACGGCGGCGCAGGAGCTCAAGGACGGCGTCAACCGCTGTCCGAAGTGCGGCGCCAGCGACATACGCCACAAGCCGGGCTCGGACCTGCTGGTGTGCGCCTACTGCCGCAACGAGTGGAGCGGCGAGCGCGTCGAGGAGCAGTTCGGGTTCGGCGAGGGGCACGACCAGCTAGACGGTACGGTCATATCCTCCGGTGCGCAGAACATCGCAGCCGATGCGGCGGTGCTGGTGACCTTCAAGTGCAGCGGCTGCGGCGCCGAGGTGACGGTCAACACGCAGAGCCAGATGACGGCGCGCTGCCACTGGTGCCGGCACGTGTTCGGCGTCAACGAGCAGGTGCCCAATGGCGCCGTGCCGGACGCCGTCCTGCCATTCCACATCCAGAAGGACGACGCGGTGGCGCGGATACGCCAGTTCGTGCACAAGCGGCGGCTGTTCGCGCTGAAGCAGTTCAAGGAAGAGTTCACTCCCGAGAACGTCATCGCCGTGTACCTGCCATACATGATCGTCGACGCCAGGGCGAGCGCCGATGTCATCGGCATGGGCGAGATCGAGACGCGCCGCTATACCCGCGGCACGGGCAAGAACAAGCAGACCTATTACGACGCCGACGTGTACCAGGTTGATCGCCACGTGGATTTCACGGTGGATGACCTGCCGCTGGAATCTTCGCGCGACCGAGGCAACCTGGATACGAAAGCGAACACCAACAACATCATCAATACCATCCTGCCGTTCGACACGAAGAACGCCGTGAAATGGAACGCGTCGTACCTGCGAGGATGCTCTTCCGAAAAGCGCGACCTGGATGTCACGCATTTGCAGCCGCGCCTGGCTGATCAGCTGCTGTCGATCGCCCGCGCGCAGGTCGAGGCCTCGGCAGCCCGCTACGATCGCGGCGTGCGGTGGGAACAGGAAAGCCTCGACCTGCATGGCACGCGCTGGGTGGCGATGTCCCTGCCCGTGTGGCTGTACTCCTACCAGCAGCCTGGCGGGCGCACCGGCATGCTGCACTACATCGCCGTGAACGGGCGAACCGGTGAAACCATGGGCAGCGTGCCTGTGCAGCAGTGGAAGCTGCTGCTCACCGCGCTGACCGTAGGCACTGTCCTCGAGTCCATCGTCATCTGGATATTGACCCACACCTCATGAGCGACGAGAACGGCCTTGCATTGCTTGCGCTGGGTCCGGCGGGTGCCGTCGGCTTGTACTGGGCGCTGTATCGCTATTACCGCAACACGGACAAGTCGCATGCGTTCGAGCGCGAGACGCGCGTCGATGCGAAGCCGGTGACCGGGTCCGACAGCAAGGTCGGGACCAACAATGGCACGCGGGACAGGCGCATCAAGGGCGACAACGTCCGGGAATATCGACGGCGCGTTGAAAGGGTCAGGAAGCGGAGCGGGTGAACGAGGAAAGCTGCTGACGGAATTTCGCTGCCCCGCCCATGGACGGGTGCCGAAGAGGTTTGGCCGGGATTTCAAGTTCCGCGAGGGCGGCTTCGGCATTGCGGCCCACCGCGAACACACAGGCCTTCGGAAACAAACCCAGGTAAAGCCTCAGCACGGGCACACCAGCTGCGCGTTCGGCTGGAGTAGGTGTGCGATTTGAGTGTAGTGAGCCCTCTTTGTGGGGATGCCAGGGGTAGGCGTTCCACAATACGGTGTGCCCGGCTAGTCCTAGCTCGTGCAGTGCGCCCCAGACGGTAGTGGCGGACGGCTCCGACCAGGGTCTTTGGCGTGAAGTAAGGCGGGACTCGCAGGCAACGCGCGGAATATTGCCCGCGTTGATCAGTCGTTCGCTGGTGAAAGGGATGCCGGAGACCTTGCAACCCTGGTAGCCGGCAGCTTCGCCGATCAGGATGAACTGTGGTTTGCAGTCAAGATGCGATGCAAGGCGGGAAAGGCGGTCCTGCGGCGCGGAGCGGGACAGGTCCGTGGTGGGATCGAAGTCGCGCCATGGATTGAAGACGTTACGCGGCGTGTCTTGCTGCAGGGCGCGCAGGAATCGGGATTGGGTCATTGCAGCAAGCCGCGTGGATCAGGGTAGAAGGACAAGGCGTGCGGTGGCCGGTGGTCGGGGGAGTGAGGGATTGCCTGGCACGTAGGATAATCGCGGATTGTCGATTCCGCCGACCTGTGTAGATAGAACCATGGTTCCCGCGTCGCGCCCGCCGTTCCTTCGCCACGTGGCTGCCCAGATTCACCGGTGGATCGGGCTGGTGCTGGCCGCCTATCTTCTTGTCCTGAGCGTAACCGGCAGCCTGATCGTGCTCCGTCCGCAGTTTCACCGCTGGCTGACACAGCCGCAGCTCGAGGTGGGCGTTCCGTTGGCTGGTGAATCGCGGGAGGGCGCACTGCGCCGCGCATATCCCGGCTTCGTCGTCGAATCCATTCGGTCGCCGCGCAGGCCTGATCGTCCTTCCATCGTCGTGCTGAACCACGACGGCAAGCGGGCAGAAAGACTGTTTGATCCTTATCGGGGTGTGGATCTTGGCTCCGCGTATCCGCCAATACTCAAAGCCGTGGAATGGATGGTGAACCTGCACGACAACCTGCTTGGTGGGCGGACTGGCCGGATGGTCAATGGCGTGGGGGGTGTCGCCCTGACCGCGCTGGTCATGACTGGCCTGTGGGTATGGTGGTCCGGCAGGGGGCGATGGAGAAATGCGGTCTCAACGGGCCGGCCGGCGATCTCTTCGGTGTTCGCGCGCCGGCTGCATGTCGCACTCGGGTTCTGGGTGTCCGCAATGGTGCTGGTCTGGGCGGTGACCGCGATCTACTTTGCGTTTCCCGGCCTGTTCGATGGATTGTTCGACCTGCTGGACGCCGATCCTGACGATGACGTGCGGCCTGGGGAGCAGGTGCTCGATGGGCTCATCAAGCTGCATTTCGGGCGCATGGGTGGGATGGCGGGCCGCACGGCCTGGATCGTGTTGGGCCTGTTGCCCGCGGTGCTGGTCGTGACCGGCGTGATGGCGTGGTGGTTGCGCCGGCGGCGGGATGCAGCAACGGTGTCTTAGCGCGCGGGCGCCACGAGGTAATTGAGGGGAGGAATGCGGCGGATGCTCAGGCTCCCTCGGCTCCTCCGCCAACGCCGCCCTTGCCGGTCTTGCGCCCGTCGCGCCGCAGCGCGGTTTTTCCCATGGACTGAGAGAAGTTCTGGCCAGATCCGCCCGCCTTCCTGGCTCTTGCCACTTCCAGCAGGCGCTGGGCCTGGGACTTGGAGACATCGTTCACGGCTGCTTTCTTGGGGTTGACCATGCTTCCATCCGATCTGAGTGCCGAGGCGCAAGAGTGGGCGATAGAGTACCCGGATTCGAGCGGAATCGGTGTCAGAACAGCCTTCCGGCGCCCACCAGCCGATCGGCATACCAAGCATCGTCCAACGTGCGAGTTTCGACCGACTTGCCTGATTGCGGTGCATGCACGAAGCGTCGATTGCCGGTGTAGATCGCCACATGCGTGACTTCCCGGGAATCGATGCGGAAGAAAAGCAGATCCCCGGGCGCGAGCTTGTTCCATCTGATCGAACGCGCCGCCTGGAACTGCCCGGTGGTGGTGCGTGGCACGTCGATCCCGGCAGCCAGGTGGGCGTGCCGCACCAGTCCGCTGCAGTCGAAACCCTCCGGGGTGCTGCCTCCAAAGCGATAGGGACGCCCCGTTTGCGCCAGCGCTTCGGCGGCAATGCGTTCGCCCAGCGTGGTCTTGCGTGGTTGCGGCGCGCTGGCGCAACCGGCCAG
>Ga0075163_10010231_pt1 | contig 12276 bp, 12 predicted proteins | sample JI1023141ADNA_FD_71478 | JGI IMG/M metagenome (GOLD analysis project Ga0075163, IMG submission 71478) | Wastewater effluent complex algal communities from Wisconsin, to seasonally profile nutrient transformation and Carbon sequestration -... | ecosystem: Engineered > WWTP > Effluent > Algae...
CGCGCGCTGGTGCTGACCCCCACCCGCGAACTCGCCGCCCAGGTCGAGGAATCGGTGCAGGACTACGGCAAGCACGTCGCGCTCACCTCCACCGTGGTCTTCGGCGGCGTCGGCATGAACCCGCAGATCAGCAAGCTCAAGCGGGGCGTCGACATCCTGGTGGCCACGCCCGGGCGCCTGCTCGACCTGCAGCAACAGGGCTTCCTGGACCTTTCCAGCGTGCAGATTCTGGTGCTCGACGAGGCCGACCGCATGCTCGACATGGGCTTCATCCATGACGTGAAGAAAGTGCTGGCGCTGGTACCGCGCGAGAAACAGAGCCTGCTGTTCTCCGCCACCTTCAGCGACGAGATCCGCGAACTCGCCTCGGGCCTGCTGAAGAACCCGCAAAGCATCCAGGTCACGCCGCGCAACACCACGGTGCAGCGCATCACCCAGATCATCCATCCGGTGGGCCGCGGCAAGAAGAAGGCGCTGCTGGCGCACATCATCCAGAAGCACAACTGGAGCCAGGTGCTGGTGTTCACCCGCACCAAGTTCGGCGCCAACAACGTGGCCGAGTTCCTGACCAAGAACGGCATCCAGGCCATGGCCCTGCACGGCAACAAGAGCCAGTCGGCGCGCACCCAGGCCCTGGCCGGCTTCAAGAGCGGCGACATCCGCGCGCTGGTGGCCACCGACATCGCGGCCCGCGGCATCGACATCGAAGACCTGCCGCACGTGGTGAACTACGAAATTCCCAACGTCAGCGAAGACTACGTGCACCGCATCGGCCGCACCGGGCGCGCCGGCGCCGACGGCCAGGCCGTCAGCCTGGTCTGCCTGGACGAGGAAGGCTTCATGATGGACATCGAACGCTTCACCAAGCAGCAGATCGCCGTCGAGCACGTCGAAGGCTTCGGCCCGGAGCCGGGTGAAAAGGCCGAACCCATCGCCATGGGCCGCCAGACCATCTGGGGCGGTGCCGGCAAGCCGCCCAGCCGCGACGTGATGCAGGCCGCCGCCAAGGCGGCGCGCACCGAGATGATGCAGCGCATGCGCGAAGGCAAGGCCGCGCCAGCCGGGCGTGGCGGCAACCAGGGCGCCGGCGGTCGATCCGGCGAGCGCCAGGGTGGCGCGCCGAAACCCGCACACGCCCCCCACGGCCAGCGCCACGGCGGCGTGAACGCCGGGCGTGGCAACCCGAACCCGGGTCAGCGCCCGCCGGCCGAGCGCCGCGAACGCGCCGATTTCGGGGACGAAATCCCCCGCAACGTGGACCCGCTGCGCACCAACCTGCACAATGTGCGTCATGACACGCGCAGACCCCGCCAGGACGCCTCCGGCCAACCCGACCCGATGCGAACCAGCATCGACAGCATGGCCGACCGCGGACGCGGCGGACGCAACGGCGGCGGCCGCGGCTTCGGCGGCGGGCAGAACCGCTCTGGTGGCGGGGGCTTCGGGTCTCGTGGGTCGGGAAATCCTCCGCGTTCTTCTGGCCGATAAAGCCTATTCGGCGGTTCACTGTGTGGGCCGCCGGGCCCTGGCCCAGCGCCACCCCAAGCTTCATTCCCACGTCGTCGACTTTGCAGGCCTGCCCCGGCTACCCAAGGTCGACGACGTTTTCATTGCGCTGGGCACCACGATCAAGGTGGCGGGCAGCCAGCCGGCCTTTCGCGCCATCGATTTTGACGCGGTTGTGGCCGTAGCCCTCGCCGCGCGGTCATCAGGTGCTACGCATCTGGGAGTGGTCAGCGCCATGGGGGCCAGCGCCCGCTCGGCCGTGTTCTACAACCGGGTCAAGGGCGAGATGGAACAGGCCGTGTCCGCCCTGGGCTACGACTCGGTCGTGATTGCCCGGCCCTCGATGCTGGCGGGCGACCGCGAGTCGCTGGACCAGCCGGTCCGCACCGGGGAGCGCGTCGGCCTGGCCGTCATGGCCTTGTTCCGCGCCGTGACGCCCGCCAATCTGCGCGCCATCGCAGCGGGCGACGTGGCGGCCAGCTTGTGCCAGGCCGTCAAGGAACACCCGAGCGGCACGACGATCCTGCTGTCAGGCGAGTTGCAGCGGCACTGAGCCGCAGCGTCCCCAAGGGAACTTGCGGCCAGTAGCCGGCCCTCAGCCCCTCACGAATAGCGTCACCAGCGGCTCCGGACCGACCTGCCGGCTCCAGTGGCCATGCACCGTCGGATCGAAGGTGGCGCCAGCGGGCAGCGTGTCGGCCGAATAGAAATGATCCCCCGGGCCAAACACGCGCGAGCTGCCGTCCTGCAGCCCGATCTCCATCTGCCCGCGCAGCACGAACAGCCATTGCGGGCTGCCCGTGCAATGAAAGCTGCTGCGAAAACCCACCGGGCTCTGGCGCAGCTGGTAGCCCCCCGAGGCCATCAGCGGCGACAGCGCGGCCTGCGCCGTGCCCTCGCTGAGCGCCAGGGTGTCTTCGCGAAATTTCGCGCGGCCGTCGGAATCGGTAAACAACACGGTCTTGATGAATTCGGTCATGGCATCGGGAGCGTTGGAGGCGGAACAAGGTCCATGCGTGGATCGTCGGGCACTGTTTGTTGCCCCTGACGCCGGTTTTACCAGATCGTCAGCGCAACGATTTACAACCCGTTACCGATTTCGGTCGGCGATTTGACCCCATCCGCACCCACCGTTCGTTTCAGTCAGCACCTCAACCTTCAAAAGGAGCTTTCATGAAACCCCTCGCCTGCCGCACCGCCCGCCTGGCCCTGCCCGCTCTGGCTACGCTGGCCTTTCTTGGCACCACCCCCGCGCATGCCGTCGGTCGGCTGACCGACATCAACGTCATCGACCGCGACAGCGGCGCGACCCTGCCTGTCTACCGCCACCGGGGCGAACACTGGGTCGCCGGACGCCCCGGCGGGCGCTACGCCGTCTCCGTGCGCAATGCCAGCGGCGAGCGCGTGCTCGGCGTGATCTCGGTGGACGGCGTCAACGTCGTATCGGGGGAAACCGCCTCGTGGGAGCAGACCGGCTATGTGCTCTCGCCCTGGCAATCCTTCGACATCACTGGCTGGCGCAAGAGCGACGCCGAAGTTGCGGCCTTCCACTTCACCGCCTCGCAGGCCTCCTATGCGGCGCGCACCGGCCGCCCTGACCATGTCGGGGTGATCGGGGTCGCCGTGTTCCGGGAGAAGCTGCCCCCACCGCCGCCGGTCTCGGTGCCGTACCCGCCAGGCAGGGCGCTGCCCGATGCCAACGAATCGGCAGCGGCCCAGGAGCGCTCGACGCTGGCCGGATCGGCGGCCACGGCCACGGCGGCCCCGGCGCCAGCCCCTGCTGCCGCCGAATCCAGGGCCGAAAGTCCGCAAGCCGCCGGCGCGCGCAGCCGTGACGAGGCCGTCGCCCGCGCGGCCCCGGCCCCGCGCCTGGGCACGGGCCATGGCGAGCGCGAGAGCTGGCGCGTCGCCCACACCACGTTCGAGCGCCGCAGCCACCGGCCCGACGAGCTGATCCGCATCCGGTACGACAGCCTCGAAAACCTCGTTGCCCTGGGCGTGATCCCCGGCGCGGCGCCCCAGCGGCAACCCAACCCCTTCCCCGACGCGCCCCTGTCGCGCTACGTGCCCGACCCGCCCGTCTACCGTTGAGGATCTTCTCGTGTGCACCCGCCCGCCCCGGCGGGCGCCGCCGGGATAATTCCGAAGATGGACACGGAGGTTGCGCCCACCGACGAGATGCTCATGCAAGCCTTTGCAGCCGGCGACGCGCGCGCCTTTGAGACCCTCTACGACCGCAACCTGCCGGCGGTGTGGCGCTACGTGCTGCGCAGCGTGCACGACGCGGCGCTGGCCGACGAACTGGTGCAGGACGTGTGGTTCAGCATCGTGCGCCAGGCCCCCCGCTACCAGCCCCGCGCGCGCTTTCGCACCTGGCTGTTCACGCTGGCCCACCACCGCATGGTCGATCACTTCCGCACCCACCATCCGCACGCCAGCCTGGATGCCGCGACCGAGGACGGCGCCAGCCTGGCCGACACGCTGGCCGCGGACTCCGACTTCGGCCCGCTGCGCCAGCTGCAATCACGCGAGCAGGCGCAGGCCCTGCTGGATGCGCTGGCCGCCCTGCCCGCCGTGCAGCGCGAAGCCTTCCTGCTGCAGGCCGAGGGCGCCCTGACCGTCGCCGACATCGCCGCCACCACTGGTGTGCCCGTCGAAACCGCCAGGAGCCGGCTTCGTTACGCCCGCGCCACGCTGCGCCAGACCCTGGAGGGCTTGCTGTGAACCGCCCCAACGCCCCCCTGCCGCGCCGCGAGGCCACCGATGAGCTGGTCCGGCGCTACCACGAAGCCAGCGCCCAGGACCCGGCCCGCCCGTCGCCTGCGCTGCGAGAGGCCGTGCTGGCACAGGCACGCGCAGCCGCAGCGCGAAGCGCCTCGACCGCCGAGGACGCAGAATCGTCGCCCGAAAAAACTCCTGAATGGATAGCAAACAATGACCACTTGACGCTGGGATATGGCCAAAAAAGTTCGAATATTCCGAACCAGGCAACGAACAGCGGCCACCACGCCGCCAACGACGCCTCCTGGCGCCTGCGCGCCGTCGCCAGCGTGGCCGTGTTGGGCCTGGCGACCCTGTTGTTCCTGCAGTTCGAACGCGGCACGCCGGACGAGCGCGAACTCACTTCGGGCGGACCTGCGCTTGCGCCACCGGCCTTGCCCTCGCGACCTGGCAAGGCCGAGTCCGCCGATACGGCATCCGCACCGGCGCCCTTGCCTGAACCCGCGCCCGCGTCTGTCCTTCGCAATACCCCGACGCCGATGGGCCCAGGTGCCGCAGAACCGCAGCGCGCGCGCGCCGTGCAAGCCGCGCCCGCCGCCCCTGCCTCGCCCGGAAAAAGCGCTGTCCCTGCAACCCTGCCCGGCGAAAGCGGCAACGTGGTGGCCGGGGTGTCCAAAGACGCCGGCTCGATCGCCGACCGCGCTGCCCCCTCCGCAACCGCGGACGCGGGTCCCACGAACCGCGCCCTGAAAGCCGCGCCGCCCGCGACGGCCCCCATCGCTGAACCGGCAGCTGCCGCCGCCCCCGCTCCCGCAACGCCACCCACCGCGTCGTTGGGTGCCGCTGCGCCGGCGCCTTCAACGGCCCCCGCCAGGACGCTGGACGCCAGCCCGGCTGAATCGCGCGCGCGCCTGGTGCCGATGCCGGCGGCCGCACAGGAGCGCGCCGTGACAACCGGCAGCACCGGTCCGGCGACAAGCCTATCGCCCGCCAGCCAGCGCCTGCTGACCGCAGCGCAGTCCGGATCGCTGGAAGCCGCGCGCCAGGCCTTGAAGGAGGGCGCGGCGGTAAATGCAACCGACCCTGCGGGCCAGACCGCTCTGATGCTCGCCGCCCGGCGCGGCGACGAAGCCGTGGTCCGCCTGCTGCTGGCCGCCGGCGCCGACCGCGCGAAAACCGACGCCGCCGGCCGCACCGCCGCCGACCTGGCGCGTCAGCTGGGGCATGCGAGCCTGGCGACGCTGCTGATTGCGCCAGAATCGGCGCTCCCGGCGCCCGTGCGTTGAACCGATACCCGCTTCACTTCATCCAGGACACTTCCCCATGACCGCACCCGATTCCAGCAAGGTCCACTTCGGCCACGACGGCCGCGTCGTCATCATCACCGGCGGCGCCCAGGGCATCGGCGAGGCCTGCGCCCGCCGCTTCGCGCGCGAAGGCGCCCACGTGGTGCTGGCCGATCTGGCCGACGCGCCGGGCCAGGCGCTGGCAGCCGAACTCGGCGGGATCTACGTGCACTGCGACGTCGGCCACAAGCCCGACGTGGACGTGCTGATCGCGCGCACCCTGGCCGCGCATGGCCGCATCGACGTGCTGGTCAACAACGCCGGCATCTTCAAGGCTGCGGATTTCCTGGACGTGACCGAGGCCGATTTCGACGCGGTGATCCGCGTCAACGTCAAGGGCTCGTTCCTCGTGGGCCAGGCCGTGGCGCGCGAGATGGTGAAAGCCGGGCGGGGCAAGTATCCGGAGGATCGCACCTCGCGCGGCGCGATCGTCAACATGAGTTCGGTCAACGGCACGCTCACTATCCCCACCATCGCCAGCTACAACGTCAGCAAGGGCGGCATCAACCAGCTCACGCGCGTGATGGCACTCGCGCTGGCCGACCAGGGCATCCGCGTCAACGCCGTGGCACCCGGCACCATCGCCACCGAGCTGGCCGCCAAAGCGGTGCTGACCAGCGACGAGGCCAAGGCAAAAATCATGATGCGAACCCCCATGAAGCGGCTGGGCGAGCCCTCCGAGATCGCCGACACGGTGGCCTATCTGGCCAGCGACGCCGCCAGCTACATCACCGGCGAGATCGTGGTGGTCGACGGGGGGCGCATGACCCTGAACTACACCGTCCCGCTGTAGAAGGGGGATGCCTGTTCAGGGCGTCGGCCCGAGCGCGGGCGGACTGACGCGTTGCGGCTCGGGCCAGCGCGCCAAGGGTCGCAAGACGTCGGCCAGCGCGTGACCCCACTGGATCGCAGCCAGATCGCCAGCCATTCGCTGCGTCGGCACCAGCCAGGTGGAGGTCACCACCCAGTCCAGCCCATAGCGCGCATAGCGCACCTCGTAGGCGGCCTCGGGCAGACCAGCGCCCGCGGCCTCGGCCGCCAGCAACACCGGTTGCAGGTCCCTGGAGGCGCGCGCCATGGCCGGCGTGACCACGCGCACGCTCAGGCACTCGGGCTGATCGAAAGCGCTGCGGAAGCGCTCGGCATAGACCCCGTCGCGCAGGATGCAGGGCTCATCCACGTTCCACCAGGAAATGCCATAGGCCTGTTTCGGGTTGGCCGAAAACACAGCCGCCGCCGCAAGCTGCCCTTGGTTGGCCAGCTCAAAGGCGCCGAGGACACCAAGCACCACCGGGTCGATCTTGACTGGTGCGACGCGAATGTGCCCGCCCAGCACCGTGCGGCTGGACGCAGCCGTGCCAAACCAGCGACCCTGCGGCAGCACCAGCATCCGGTTGCCGATGGTCAGCGCCTGTTCTGCCAGCGCAGGCGGCAGGCGCTCAGGGACGGCTTGCGCCGAAAGGCCAGCCGCCGTGTCCGGCACGGGGGAGGCCGACCCAGTAACGATGTATCGAGACAGCAGCGCATCGGCCATCTCGGCGTTGCGCGGCCGCAGCGCGGCCTCGGCGGCGCGGGCGCCGTCCAGGTCACCCTGCAAGGCGCGGATCACGCCCAGGTTGTAGATGGGCTCCCAGCGCTGGGGCGCCAACGGGGACAGTCGGACCATCGTGGCCGCTGCGGCATTCAAATCCCACACGGCCATCTCGCACAGGCCCAGCGACAGCCCCGCGGCAAACGTAGGCTCCGGCTGCAACGGCGCCTGCGCCAGCCGGCCGTCAAAGGCCTGACGCAGGTCCGGCAGGGCTGCGGCGCAGCCCATCTGGCGCTGCAGCGCTCGTCCGCGCAACTCCAGCCAGTAGAGGTCGCCCGGCTTCGCGCCGAGGTGTTGCGTGGCCATCGCGACGACGGATGCCCAGTCCCCCCGGGCCTCCAGCTCCTGAACCCTCTTTTCATCGGACTTGGAGAGCTCCATGCCCAGCGGGATCAGCAGCATCACCAGTGGCCCCACCAGAATGGACGCCGGGATCGGCACGAAAAACGGCGCCTGCGCGCGCGCCTGCATTGGCAAACCCAACGCCAGCGCCAGCGCGAGGGCTTTCAGGGTTCGGGGGTGTTGCATGATGCCTCCGCGCGGGGCGGGATGGCGCCCCGCTGCTGCCATCGTGAACCGAAGGACTCGAGGTTTCATTGAGGCAGGTCAAGGCCCGAAAGGGCCCCGGCGCCTCAGCGCTGCAGATACAGCGTGGCGAGCTGGCGCAGGGCGACAGGGCTCAGGCCCAGTTCGCGCTGCAGGTAGGCGTCGACGCCGCCGTGGTCGGTATCCACGGCGTGCAGGGCGGCGTCGAGAAACTCGGCCTGCACCCGCCACAGCACCTGCATCACCTCGGGTGGGATGCCGTAGGCCGGGGCGCTGTCCATGCGCAGCAGCTCGTTGGTCAGCAGGTAGTCCTGCATCACCACCGGGCGCGGCACGCCCAGCGCCAGCAGGATCAGCGCGGCGGCAAAGCCGGTGCGGTCCTTGCCGGCGGTGCAGTGGAACACCAGCGGCGCATCGCTGGCCAGCAGATGCTCGAACAAGGCGGCAAACGCGGCGGCGTTGTCGTTGACGAAAGCGCGGTAGGTCTCCTGCATCAAGGCCACGGTCTGCTGCGGCGTGAGCGCGCGCCCGGCCACCAGCAGGTCCTTCATGCGCTGAACCACGGTGGGCTCGATCGGCAGCGCATGCAGCGTCACGCCGGGCAGTTCATAGGCGCTGGCGGCCCGTTCGTGCACGCCGCGAAAGTCGAAGGCCCGTGCCAGGCCCAGCCGGGCCAGCGCGGCCTGATCGTCAGCCGTCAGCGCGGCCAGATGGTCGGAACGGAACAAGGTGCGCCAGCGCACCGGCCGGCCGTCGTGGCCGATGTAGCCGCCGAGGTCGCGGAAATTGCTGGCGCCGGCCAGACTCAGGGCACGGGAGGGGGTTGGCATGGTGTGTCGGGGGCCCAGGGAAGGCTTCATTGGAGCAAATCAGCCGCTATTTTGAACAGAAATGGCTTCATCACATCGTCGGATGGCCACGAGCAGCTATCAAAACAATAGTTCGCGGCACCCCCGGGCGTGCCGGGTGAATGCGGAGTGGTGGATGGCTCAGGCCTCATTCAGCGCCTCGGCAGCTAAATCCCCCGCAATCAGCCGAAACTGCTCCAGCGCGGCTTCCAGGTCGTCCACGATCTCCTGGGCGATCACCTCAGGCGGCGGCAGGTTGTCGCTGTCGGCCAGGGCGTCGTCCTTGAGCCAGAAGATGTCCAGGCTGGCCTTGTCGCGAGCAATCAGCTCGGCGTACTCATAAGAGCGCCAGCGGCCATCGGGGCCGGTGCCGGCGGCCGCGTCGGCCTGCGCGCTCCAGGTCGGTGTGCGGTCATGGCGGTTGGCCGGGTTGTACAGCCGCACGAACTCGTCGAGGTGCTCGCGCCGGAGCGGGTTGGTCTTGAGCGTGAAGTGCTGGTTGGTGCGCAGGTCGTAGATCCACAGCTTCTTCGTCCACGGCGTCTCGCTGGCCGGCTTGCGCTCGAAAAACACCACGTTGGCCTTCACGCCCTGCGCGTAGAACAGGCCGGTGGGCAGGCGCAGCAGCGTGTGCACGTCGCACTCGTGCAAGAGTTTCTTGCGGATGGTTTCGCCCGCGCCGCCCTCGAACAGCACGTTGTCGGGCAACACCACCGCGGCGCGGCCGTGCTGTTTAAGCAGCGTCTTGATGTGCTGCACGAAGTTGAGCTGCTTGTTGCTGGTGGTGGCCCAGAAATCGTCGCGCTCGATCACGTCCTTCTCGGTGCTGACTTTGCCTTCGGCGCCGGTGATCATGGTGCTGCTCTTCTTGCCGAAGGGCGGATTCGCCAGCACCACGTCGAAGCGCTCGCCAGGGTCCGAGGCCAACGCGTCGGCCACCACGATGGGCACGGATTTGTCCGAACCAATGCCGTGCAGCATCATGTTCATCGCGGCCAGGTGCGCCGTGCTCTGCACCAGCTCCCAGCCGCGCAGGGCGTGTTCCTTCAGGTGCTTTTTCTGCTCGCGCGTGAGGTTGGGGTTGTGCTCGGCCACATGGTTGTGCGCGGCAAACAGAAAGCCACCGGTGCCGCAGGCCGGGTCGCAAATCGTCTCGCCCGGCTTGGGCGCGATGCAGTCCACCATGGCCTGGATCAGCGGGCGCGGCGTGAAGTACTGGCCAGCGCCGCTCTTGGTGTCCTGCGCGTTCTTCTCCAGCAGGCCCTCGTAGGCGTCGCCTTTCACGTCGGCGCCCATGGCCGACCAGTTCTCGCAATCGATCAGGTCCACTACCAGGCGGCGCAGCTTGGCCGGGTCCTGGAACTTGTTCTGCGCCTTGCCGAAAATCAGGCCAATAGTGCCCTTCTCGGCGCCGAGGCGCTCCAGCGTGTGGCGGTAGTGGTCAAACAAGTCGTCGCCGTCCTTGGCCAGCAGCGAGGGCCAGTCATACCCCCGCGCAATCGGGCTGGGCTGGCTCCACGGCGGCTGGCTGCGCTCGTCGGCCATCTTGAGGAACAGCAGGTAGGTGAGCTGCTCGACATAGTCGCCGTAGCTCATGCCGTCGTCGCGCAGCACGTTGCAGTAGTTCCAGAGCTTCTGGACGATGGTGGCTGAGTTCATGTTTCTTTCAATCGTGCAATCTGGTTCAACCGTGCCTTGACGGTTTGTTCCCGCTCCGGGTTGCTCAGCAAGCCAGGCAGCGCGTTGTGAAAAGCCGGCATTTCAAGCAATGCTGCCACCGATTGGCCCACGTGCCTGCGCACATCTGCCCCGGAGGCGCGCACCTCCGGCGCAACTGTCGACCGCCCTTCGATGACGGTCATGATGTCTTCCAGGTCATGGCTCAGGTACACGTCATTCTGGCCCCGGTCCTTGAAGGCCTCGAACTTGGTGGCCAGAAAGTGTGGCGCGGACAGATGGCGCAGCTTCAACCCGGGGACGACGTCTGCAACCAGAGCCGCCGCGTAGCCCACCCGGTACCAGCGGTTGGCAAAGCCCAGCACCTTTTCGTCCAGCGGTACCAGGTCCAGCTGCATGCGGTTCCAGAACCAGCGAAACGGCGGCGTGTTGTCGGCCATGGTCTGTTTGAAGCCTCGCTGCATGAGCTGCTCTGCCAGGCGGTGGTAGCCCGCCAGCGAAGCGACCTCAACAATGGCATCCACATCCTCGGTCGGGCGCACATCCTGTAGCCCGGCGTCGTCCAGCAAGAGGCCGGTGGCGCAGCCACCCACAAACACCACCTGATCGCACAGCGGGCCCATGGCCTGCGCCATGCCCACCAACAGGGCCATGTTGGGGTCAGCCACGGAGCGCCTCTTTCAATGGCGTGGGCGCGTCCGGGTCGATCAGCGCCTGCAGGCGCTCCAGCGCCATGCCGCGCTCGCGGGCCTTGCCCACCCGCAGGGCGTCGAACAAGGCCAACAATTCGTAGAGTTTTGCGTCTTGCATGGCCGCGAAGGGCACGGACGGGTGCAGGGGCTCCACCCCGACCCCGCGCATTGGGCCATTGGGGTGCGGCCAGACAAAGTCTGTGCTGCCAGGCGCAAATATCCCGGCAAAGGCTGGCGCGCTGTGGCTGGTGGGCACGCCCACTGCCAGCGGCAGCCGAACACCGGGGAAGGCGTATTTGGCGCCGTGCAGGGCGAATTCGGCCAGGTTGTGGGGGTGCGGGCGCACCGGGTTGTCCGCAGCGGCATCGCCGTCGTCTTGCGCCTGTGCAGCGCGGCGCACCCTTTTGCGCGCTATCCGGTAAATGCCTGCGGGCTCTTGCACGCTGAGCCCCGCCTCGGTGGGCTCCTGTGCGGAAGGCGCCAGCGCCACCCGGTTGGGCAACAGCAGCCCAGCCTGCAGCCCCCGCTTGACTGCGCCGTGCGCTTCGGACGCACTCAAGCCCAGTTCCTGGGCCAGCCGCGCATACGTCCAGCGCTGATCGCCCCAGGCCACAAGCTTGAGGGCCACCACAAAGTCTTGGGGCTTGAGTTGCATTTAATTCTATATTCTTGAATTGCGAATACAGAATGTAATTGATATATTGCGCAAAGACAAGCGCCTTAACGGTTTGACGCCGCAATCAGATTTGTCACCCGCTCCGAACAGGTATGGCACCGTGGACTACCTTTTGCCTAAGCCGGGGTGCGGTTCATGGGGCTTCTTGCAGAGGCGGAAACACGGCCTGTGCCAACTGGGCGGGCGAATACAGGGTGACGCCATCGAAGGTCTTGCCGTACCCAGGGCCGAAGTGCGTGCGATCGCCGGTGACCAGGGCATCGCACTTCAACGCCATCGCAGCCACCAGCACGGGCCGGTCTTTTTCAGGAAGCCACGGTACGGGGGCCTGCGCCAAAGGCGGGTACTGCACAGCGCTCACCTCAATGCGGCTGAGCAGAGTCTGCAGATCGTTCACGGCCTCGCTGCCTGCCTTGGCCGCCACATTGCGGCGAGCCTCTGTGGCCACATATTGGTCCGCCACCAGCGTGTGCCCCGCAATCTGCAGGGCGACCAGCAATTGCCGGATGGCCCCATTGGAACTGGCCGCGGAAAACAGAACGTTCGCGTCCAGAAAGATGCGCATGGGCAGCCGCCGTCTCAGCGCGGGAGATCGAGCTTGGGCAGCAGCGCCGCAAGCTCAGCCTCGGCCTCGTCAAACTCCTGCAGGCGCTCGGGCGTGTACAGCTCCAGG
>Ga0075163_10010232_pt1 | contig 12276 bp, 9 predicted proteins | sample JI1023141ADNA_FD_71478 | JGI IMG/M metagenome (GOLD analysis project Ga0075163, IMG submission 71478) | Wastewater effluent complex algal communities from Wisconsin, to seasonally profile nutrient transformation and Carbon sequestration -... | ecosystem: Engineered > WWTP > Effluent > Algae...
AAGTGCACCGATACACCGAGATCCCACACGAACCCCGCGGGACTCGCGTGCCCGGTCACGAACCCTGCCACACCCGCCGAGCTGAACAGGTCGAGCGTACGCGCGATGCGAAACTGGATCCCGCCTTGCGCCTGGCCCCACAGCGTGCCGGGCAGGCCCTCGGCCACCGTCGGCTGCACGCGGCCCCGGGCGTAGAGGGCGAAGAAGGCGAAGTGATAGCCTGCGCCACCTCCGAGGTATCCGCCGAGCGCCAGGCGCTCCTGCCAGCGGCGCGAATCGCAGCCCTTTTCATTGGAGGAGCAATAATTGTGCTGACCTCCCGCCCCGAGCCCGACCCCGACCTCCCCGTCGAGCACCCCATGCAGCTTGCGGTCGCGGTGCGGCGCGTGGGTGAAGCGACCGCCGACGAAGCCCATCCCCCAGCCCGTCGTGCCGTCAGCCCCGACCTCGACCGCCGCCCAGTCACGCACGCCGTAGCCGATCCATCCGCCACCGGCCGCGGGTACTGGAGCTGCGACGAACCCACCTCCGACCTCGAGATCACCCGCGCGCAGCCGACCAGGCGCTCCGTAGCCGAGGCTGCGCACCGGCGGCGAGTATGCGGCACAACCACTGGCCAGCGCCAGGATCACCAGGAGCGTGCGCGTCACCAACCCAACCTAACCAGCGGGCACAATTTCGACAAGCCGCTCAATGACCTTCAGGCCACTGGCAGTCGCTCCTGCGCTCGGCATGGCGGATGACGAAGTGGCCGACCCATCAACGTGCTCGCCGCCGCCTGAGCAGGGGCGCGAGCAGGAGCAGTACAAGCGGCGTCGTGGAGGTGCCTGACGCGACGTGGCAGCCGCTCGTGGCCGGCGCCGCGGGGGCCGGTGCCGCGGGGGCAGGTGCCACCGTCGCGGGTGGCGGCGTCGCTGGCGGAGCGCCGACCTGACAGCGCATGCAGTCGCGGACGACGCTCTTCGGCGGCACGCCCTGCGAGTAGTCGAGGCGGGAGCATTTGTCAGCGACGCAGGTCCCGGCGACGCCATGGACCTCGCAGGCCTCGCCGGCCTTGTTGCCCCCGCAGACGATGTTCTCGAGCGGCGGCGCCTCGTCGGCGCGGGCCGAGTTGGGCAGGGCGAGGAGGAGGAGGAGGAGGAAGAGGCGAGTCGGCATCGTCGAGTCTCCGGTTTACGGTCGGCGCAGGAACGCGGGTTAGCTCGCGACCCGGGCGTCACGTTCGGCGAGCGCGGGGTCCGCGTGAAGCAGGGCCTGCAGGCAGGGGACGACGATCTCGTCGACGGTCTCCTTGCGCACCGCGAGATGTTGGTCCCGGGTCAGGACACCATGCAAACGGTCATCGTGCGCGTTGCCTGGCACGCCAGGATCCGCGGCGCCGGACAGGGTCGCCAGGAACGCCTCGAGCGCCCGCCGCACCGGCTGCGGGTGGCTCCTGAGCAGCCAGGCCACGACCTGCCAGGCCAGGGCGGCGTGGTTCTCCTCGTCGGCGGCGATCGCTAACAGGACCCGGGCGACCTCGGGATCGGCGGCCGCGGCCGCGGCCTGCGCGATAGCCCGCGACGCGAGCGACTCGCCGAGGCAGCCGTCACGCAGGGTCTCCAGCGCGACCGTCGCGGGGTCGCAGAGGAGCGGGCCACTGGGCAACAGGAGGGGTCCAGGGCCGCGCCGCTCCCCGGAGTAGCGGGCCGCGAGCGCGTAACATTGCTGCGCGTGCCGGACCTCATCGAGGGCGGCGATGTGCGCTGCGCTCACCAATTCGGGGGGGGCCGCGAGCGCGAGCAGCTGCATCGAGAAGCGGGCAAAGGCGGCGACCGAGGCGTGCTCGGCCGCCGCTTCGCTGAGCCAGTAGGACGCCAGCCGCCGGCGGGTTGTGCCATCGAGGTCGAGCGGGGCGACGTGCCGCGGCGTGCTCCAGTCGACCCGGACCACGGGCGGCGCGAGCACTGGCACGCCGTCGGCCCGGAGCGGGCGTCCACCCGGGCACGGCTGGTACCACGCATAGCAGCAGGCGTCGGCGCGATGCGTGCGCTCGCGGGCGGTGAGATCGGCGTCAAATTCGGCCGTGGGTGCCCCCGCGGCCGGGTGCGCCACCGAGGCATCACAGTCGAGCTGCGCCGCGGCGCCCCTGGAGACCACACCTGGCGCGGGCAGACAGAAGTTCCCCGAAGGACAGGTCGGCCGCGGTGGCTCGGGCAGGTCGGGTGGCACCGCGGTCTCGACGACGACCCAGGCACCACCACCAGCGTCCCGGCGAACTGTGCGATCCGGCGGCGGGGCGGCGGGCGGTGGGATCACAGGCTCGGCGACGACGGTCGGCGTCGCAGGTGGCGTGATCGGAGCCGCGGCCGCCGGGGCCAGGACGGCGGGCACGTTCGCCACCGGCGTGTCGGCCGGGCAGGCGGGGACCGCAGGCAGAAGGCCCATGGCCATGAGATATCGGGCCCGCGCTGCGAAGCTCATCGGCCCATCATACCGTCGTTTGCGCCGCCGGGAGCGGCTCCGACGCCGAATTCGGCGTCTCTACGGGGCATCCGCAGGGCAACGTCAACAGCGGCAATTGCGAGCGGAAGCGAGGACGACCGCAAGTGCGCCGTGGTGGACGATCGGTGCTGCGCGCAGCGATCGAGCGCGCACCGGAGCCACATCGCGGGCCTGCCTGGCCCGTCTGCCACCCGGGCGAGGAGAGGTTCTTTCTGGTAGCGATGCGGCAGCGGCCTCGGTCGCCCGGCGCGGCCACGCGATCGCGGCCGCGCGCTCTCCCTCGTCGTGGCTGGTCCGCGGAGCGCTTCGCCGGCCGGTTGCGGTGACGGTCGGGCGGTGGGTGAGCGGCCGCGCGTGAACCGCGGCGGGCGCCCGCTGTAGGCCAGCCGGCCGAGGTGACGGCGAACCTGACCGTGGTCGCCTCGGGGATCGATCGCCTGCTCGCGCGCCGCGGCGGGCCAGGAAGGCCGTCTATTTCTGTGACGTGCCTTCGCTGGTGCGGACGATCTTCTTGCTCGTGCGATTGACCGCGTCGCGGAGGACTGTGTCGGCGATATGGGCGTAGCGCTGGGTCGTCGTATAATTGCGGTGGCCGAGCATTTTGCCGACGATCTCGAGCGGGACGCCGTCCATGATCGCGTCGCTGGCGACGGAGTGTCGGAGGTCGTGCATGCGCATATCGCCGAGGTCGGCGAGCCGGCGGATGACCAGCCACGTGGCGTTCAGGCTGTGCAGCTTGCGGTTGTTGCGCGAATGGACGACGAGGCCCTGGCGCGGGCGACCCTTGGCCTCGGCGATCGAGCGCAGCAGGTCCATCACCTCGTCCGAGACGACGACGTCGCGCTTGCCGGTCTTGGAGTCGGGGAGGCGCAGCATGCTGCGCTGCCAGTCGACTTGCGCCCAGGTGAGGTTGCGGATCTCGTCCTTGCGCATGCCGGCGAGGGCGAGGAGACGGATCGCCCAGACGGCTTCCTGCCCAATGTGGCCAGTGCGCCCAAGGCGGACGGTCGATGCCCGGCGCAGCACCTGCTCGAGTCGCTCGCGCTCCTCGGCGCTGAGGTAGCGTTCGACTGTGTTTTCGTGGAAGCGGCTGACGTTCTTCACCGGGTTTCGCCGGGTGGTCAGGCCCCATTGTTCGGCCTTCGAGTACATGCAGCAGAGCACCATGCGGACATTGTTGGCGGCGCAGGGCCGGTCGCGCATGCCGTGGTGGAGGCGCTGGATCTCGGTGGTCGTGATGTCGTCGAGGGGACGGTCGCCCAGGGCTGGCAGGATGATGACGGTGATCTCACGCCCGGCATTGGGGCGCGCTGCACCCTCCCCGAGCACCGCGTCGATCGCAAGCCCCGCGTCGCACCGGTGCCGCACAGCCCCGAGGAGAAGCTCCTGCGTGCGCAGAGCCCGTGCATCGACCGGCTCTGCGATCTGCTGCGCAAGCACCACGGCGGCGGCGCGGTGCGGGCGATCCGTCGACTCCACCGGATCTACCTCGACTACCCGACCGAGTCGCTCATCGCGGCGGCCGAGAAGGCGATCGCCTACGGGCTCCTCGACCTCGGCCGCCTCGAGACGATGGTCCTGCGGGCCGTCGCCGGCGACTTCTTCCGACTCCCGATCACGACCCAGGGCGAGGAGCAGCCACGTGAGCAAGAAGAACGACAAACACCCATCCCCCGAGACCACTCCGACATCACCATCGACGGTGACATCGCCGACGACACCCCCGACGACGACGACGGCGACGACGGCGACGCGACCGAGCACGTGGCCGAGCCCGAACTCGACTTCGACATCGACGTCATCGACGACGACGATCCCGACGTCTGACGATCTGGAGGAGCGCCGCCCCTCGCCGGTGGAGAGGCGGCCAGCGCCGTCTCCGACCTGGAGGTGGCGTTGCAGGGGGTCGAGGCGCTGGCCGGGACGCTGCCCGAGCTCAGGGAGCTCGGGCCGCTCTACGGAGCGAAGCTGGAAGAGGCCCGCCGTCTGGCGGGTCCGCGATAGCTTGCACTTAAAACGTGTGGATGAATGAGCCGCTGCCAGGTGGCGGCGGCACTGTATCGATGCATCAGGAAGGAAGTGACAGTCAAGATGAGCTACAATCTCTCGCAGAACACGAGCCCCGTGCAGGTCACGGCGGCGTATGACTCCGCCGGAGCGATCAACCTCCTCTATGGAGCGGTCGATCTGAGCAATCACAGCGACGAGGTCGGCGTCGAGCTCGGGACCGGGTACTCGACGCATGTCCGGGTCGCGGACTTTACCCACAGCGGCACCACCCGCAATGTGTATGTCTTCGAGGCGGACGCCTCGGGCGGCCTGAGCGGGCCGTGGACCCGCAGCGGCGGGGAGGCCATCTCCGGCAGCACGTCGGCCTCGGCGACCCCGAAGGATGTCGACATGGTGGTCATGGCGGTGCCCAGCGGTGATCCGGCGCCGTCGCCCGCGAACCTCGCCGCCGCGCAGGGGAGCGGGGCCGGTGTGATCCGGGTGAAGATCCGACCGATCGGCGGCCTCCCGGGCGGTCGCTCGCGGCGCGACCCGTAGGCGCGCGGCGCTCGGCGTGATAGCCTCGGAGCCATGGCCGAGGCGTCCGACGAGGCCTTGCTGTCGCGCTGGCAGCAGGGGGATGAGACGGCAGGGAAGCTGCTTTACCGGCGGTACTTTCCTGTCGTCCACCGCTACTTTCGCAACAAGGCGAGCGCCGAGGAGTTCGACGATCTCGTCCAGTCGACTTTCCTGGGCTGCCACCGGGGGTTGCAAACGTTTCGCCATGAGGCGTCGTTCAAGACCTTCATTCTCAAGATCGCGCATCACGTGTTCGTGAGCCACTGTCGCAAGCGGATCCGCGAGCGCGAGCATGGCGGGCCGACGCCGGGGAGCGACGATCTGTCGGTGGCGGATCTGGCGAAGAGCCCGTTCTCCGTGGTGGCGGACAGTCGCCAGGCGCGGCTGCTGCTCGCGGCGCTGCGCGCCTTGCCGCGGGATGTGCAGGCGTTGCTCGAGCTGTTTTACTGGGAGGAGCAGAGCGGGCGCGAGATCGGGGAGATCCTCGACTTGCCGGAGGGCACCGTGCGCGGGCGTCTGGCGTCGGCGCGACGTCAGCTCGAGGCCAGGATGGTGGCACTGGCGAGCTCGCCCGAGGAGCTGGCCAGCACGGTGTCGGATCTCGAGGGCTGGGCGAAGAAGATCCGCGCCCAGATGGGGCGCGAGACGGGGGAGTGAGGTTCGCCGCTCAGCGGGGGAACGGGATCCATTCGCCCTGATCGCCGGTCGGGCAGTGATAGGCGCGGATCGCCTGGATGCCGGGCTTCTCCAGGATGCCGAGGTTGAGCATCGTGCGGTCATGGGCGGCGCGGAGGCTGAGGCCGCTGGCGAGGGCGCCGTAGAACTCGGTGGAGAATGCGGCGGCGGTGTCCTGCCAGAGGGTCTCGGTGGCGCCGATCGTCATGTCGAAGTCCTGCGCGAGGCGCTCGGCGGTGCCGCCGGCGCCGCAGATATGCAAGAGGACGAGGCGTGGCGGCGGATCCCCGTGACGGAGGATCTCGACGAGCTCGCGCTGGATGATCTCGACGGCCTTGAGCTGGGCGTCGGCGGAGACGGCATACATGCCGCCCCTGTCGGTGCCATGGGCGAGGATATGGACGATCTCGGGGCTGTGCTCCCGCAGCTTGTCGGCGAGGTCGGTGCCACGAATGCCGGTCGACAGAATGACCTTGCAGCGCGACTCGACGGGCCGGAGGGCGTCCTGGACGGCGCGGTGCTGGTGCTGGAGGTCGATGCTGCCCTCGTTCTGCGGCGCCGCGGTGAGGAGCAAGATCCGCGGCTCGTGTCGCCGCGGGCCAGACAGGGGGAAGTGCAGGGCGGGACGGTAGGTGCCGTTGTCGTAGTTGGGGATCCACAGCGGGCCGTGGATCCGGGGGTTGAGGGCCCAGCCGACCGCCACGGCGAGGGACATGGGGCCCGCGCAGAAGAGCACGAGGCCGCGGCTATGCTCGTGCTGGCGGCGCAGGCCCAGGATGCGGGACGTGAGCTGCCAGAGCGCGGCGGGGGCGTGCTCGGCGTCGAGGAACCGCGGGTCGTTGGGGGGCGTGTTGAGCGACAGGGCGGCGGCGCAGTGGCGGCCCTGGCGCTGGAAGAAGTCGGCGACGCTGTGATGCGAGATGGGCTGACCGAGGCCGACGCAGAGGGCGATGGGACCGCGTGGATCGCTGCGCTTCTCGAGGCGGTCGACGGTGAAGAAAGGGGTCGCGGCGGCGCTGGAGGGCTGTTCGAGGGCGAACGAGTCGAGGTGCGGGGTCTTGCGGCGGGGATTGTGGACGGTCACGTTGGTGGCGCCCGACAGCGCGAGCCCGGCGTACGCGGCCATGGGCAGCGCGGCGCGGCCCATGACGTGATAGCGGAGCGGGGTGCGACCGTCCTCGCATTCACTGCGGGCCGTTCTTAGCATGGCCTCGAAGCTGCGGGCCCACAGGTGCCAGCCGCGCTCGCGCGAGCCGTAGGGCATGGGCTCGGCGCCGTGATCGGTCATGCGATATTCCCGGATGTTGGCGTCGGCGGGCAGGTTGAGCCGGACCGAGTCCATGGGGATCGGATTGGCGGTGGCGAGGTCGAGGTGGAGGAGGACGTGGCGTTCCGGGGTCGGCATGGTCGGGATGGGTCAGTCGCGCGCGCGGGCCGATCGATCGCCCTGGGATCTCAGCGGCGGGCGAATGCGCGGAGGTCGATGCCGCCGTCACGCGGGCTGGAGGGGTCGATGCGCCACAGCTCGTCGGCGAAGTCCTCGAGGCCGGCGGTCTCGATGCCGATGACGACGCCGAGGACGCGGGCCTGGGCGCTGCGCTTGGCCTCGGTGACTTCGTGGGCGACGCGGGCGCTGGCCCGGCACAGGCCGTCGGTGACGATCAGGACGTCGGCGCGGGCGAAGGTCGGGGTGCGGAGCAGCTCGAGGGCGCGGCGTAGAGGCGTGTCGTAGTCGGTGCCGGCGTGGAAGCCCATGCGCAGGAAGGCGAGCAGGCCCTGGATGCCGGGCCGCCCGGGGAGGATCTCGAGCTCGCTGGCCTCGCCGGGGCCGCCGAACAGGATCAGGTAGAGCGGCCGGCGCTCGCGCGCGAGGCGACGCGCGGCGGCCAGGACGATCGCCTTGGCGACGGCCTCGGGGGCGCCCTGCATCGAGCCGCTGGTGTCGATGCAGGCGATCGCGGGGCCACGGTTGGCGGCGACGCGGGTGGTCTCGAGGGTGACGCCGACGAGCTCGAGGGAGAGGAGGCGGCGCTCGGTCATCCGCTGGTAGAAGAGATCCTCGGTGTCGGGGGTGGCGAGGAGGCCGAGCTCGCAGGGGAGGACGTCGGAGAGCTCGCCGCCGATGCGCGCGCCGACGACGGACTCGCGGCCGCCTCCGTCGCTGCGACGCCGGGTGTGCTGGGCGGCCTCGATGCGACCGAGCTCGTCGACGATGCGCCGCAGCTCGGGAAGGCGCTCCATGAGTTCGCCGAGAGCGGCGAGGTCGAGGCGCAGGGTGTCGTGCAGCTCACCGACGCTGTAATCCCAGCCGAGGCCGGGGAGCAGCTCGCAGAGGGCCTGGATGGCCTCGTTGCAGGCCAGGGCCGCGTCGCCGGCGGCCGCGGCCGCGCCGTGGAGATCGAGCTGACGATGGATCGCCATGCCGAGGTCGAGCGCGGTGCGTGTGCGGGTGGACGGGGTGATGGGCGGCGGAAATCCGGGCGGCAGACGCCGCTGGATCAGGACGGCCAGGCTGACGCGGAGATCCTCGAGCTGCGGCCGAGGTTCGCCGGGCGCGGGCGAGGGAGCGAGCGGTGACGAGGCGGGAGCGGGGGGCGCGTGGGCGCCGTAGAGGGGCAGGATGTGCTTCATCCACGCGAGGGCGGCCGCACAGGCGCGCAGAGGCTCGCCGCCGCAGATGTGCGCGAGCAAGCGGAGGTCGGTGTCGGCGAGGACAAACAGGAGGGCGGCGAGCGGACCTGGATCCCCGACGGGGACGCGGGCGAGGCGGCGGGCGATCGCCACGGTGGCGGGGCCGACCTCGTCGGCCAGGCCGACCGAGGCGGCGAGCTCCTTGAGCTCGCCCGCCGCGACGGCGAGGCCGGCGAAGGGGTCGTGGTCAGGCGGCTCGAGCTGCTGCACGGCGGGTCTCCTTCGGCTTCGTGGGCTCGGGGAGGTCGGGGAGGGACGGGACGGGCAGCTTGGTACGGAGCTGGGTGGCACAGGCCTGGAGGGCCGCGACGCTTTGTTCGGCGGTACTCTGGAAGTAGTGCACGACGTGGCGATCGAGGCTCGGTCCTCTGCTCTCGAGGCGCTGCTTGAGGGTGGTGTTGATGAGCGCCTGGGCGACGTTCCCGAGCTTGGGCGAGCACAGGAGCGCGTGGGCGGTATTGTCGTCCAGCGCGATGTACAGGGCGGTGTTTGGCGGTTCTCCGCGCCGTCCCGCCGAGCCGTCATATTGCAGGCCGATGGCCTCTTTGGGTTTGCCCGGGGCGCCCAGCCATAGCGTGGAGTCCTGGCCATAGCCCCAGTGGTGAACATTGGCGCCCAGGGCCTTCAGCAATTGCGCCGCGGGTTCGTATGAATCGATCGACTTGTTGGCCTTCTCGGCGACGGCTCGCAGCTGCTGGACCTGGGTGCGGCTGGCGACGATGCGGGCGGCGAGCTCGGGCGGGACCGCCGTGAGCCAGGGGGTGCTCTGCTGTTGTTGCTCGAGGCGGTTCAGCTGATCGTTCAGCGAGCTGGCGGCTGCGTCGCAGGCCGCCGTGAAACGATCGATGCGAGCGGTCATTTCGCCGCGCCAGGGCTCGAGCTCGGCCGGGAGGGCCTTGGCGCGCAGCTCGGCCCAGAGCTTGCGCAGCGGGGGGACCTGGGGCGCGTCGTCGGGGGTGCCAGCGAGGCCGTCGCGGACGCAGCGACGGACGCGAGCCTCCTTCTCGCCGGGGTCGCCGAAACAGTGCTCGAGCAAGGATAGATCGAGGGGGGAGAGGGCTTGCCGGCCGGAGGTGAGCGCCGACATTCGCAGCAGTTCGATGGCCCAGCGCCAGCGGCGATCGCTGGCGTCGATGCCGGCCTCGCGCAGATTTGCCCGGATCCGCAGGAGGGCGGATTGCTCCGCGGCGAGGACGCGGATCTTGGCGGCGCGCCGACGAAGTCCCTCGATCTCGGTGATCGTCAGGCGATCGTCGCTGGCCGGCTTGAACGCGGGGACATCGCCGAGGCAAACCTGCAGGAAGTGATCGTCGTCGGCGACGGGGGGCACGTGAAGGCGGACCAGGAAGCGGTCGTAGAGCGCCTCGAGGCCGGCGCCGGCCTCGGGGGCCTCGTTGCTCGCGCCGACCATGGCGAGCAGGGGGACCCGATCGCGGTGGCGGCCGTGATGGAAGATGCGCTCATTGATCACGGTGAGCAGGCTGTTGAGGATGGCGCTGTTGGCCTTGAAGATCTCGTCGAGGAAGGCGATATGCGCGCGCGGGAGGTAGGCGGCGGTGAGGCGGCGGTAGTCCTCCTCCTTGAGGCCGGGGATGCTCACAGGGCCGAAGAGCTCGTCGGGGTGGGTGAACTTGGACAGGAGATACTCGAAGAGCTCGCCGCCGCGGACGCAGCGACACAGGGCGCGGGCGAGCAGACTCTTGGCCGTGCCGGGCGGGCCGAGTAGCAGGACATGGTGGCCGGCGAGGAGGGCGACGCGGACGTGCTCGCCGCGCTCGACGAGGCTGCGGTCGAGCGCGGTGAGCAACTTGATGATGCGATCGGTGGGGTCCGCGGGCTTGCGAACGAGCGTGGGGGCTGGCGTCGTGGCGGTGGGGTGCGTCATCGTGGTGTGCGGGGTATGTGCCGGGGGTGTGGTGAATCGGCTCAGCTCGGGCGATAGGCGGGGTAGAGCGGGCCAAACAGGGCCGACCAGGCGGCGTGGGCCGCGGCGAGGTCCTGGCGCTCGCGGGCCTGGACGGCCTGCTCGGCGCCCTGCGCCCAGGTCAGCAGGGCCTGGCGGATCTTGGTCCGGGCGTCGATGTTCATGCCCTGGTCGATGTGCGGGCCGAGGCTGGCGGGGTCGGGGCAGCTGTGGAGGACGCGGTCGGCGAGGTGGAGGAGCAGGCGATGCAGGCCGCTGTCATAGGCCGCGGGGCGGGTGGGGAAGGCGCTGTACGCGAGGACCTCGAGGTGGAAGGAGCGCAGCGGGCGGTGATGGCGAGCGTTCAGGGACTTGGCCATCTTGATGAGGGGATTGAGCATGTTGCCCGCGGCCTGGTTGGCGGCGATGCAGGCGTCGCGGTGGCGCGCGGGATCGCTGCGGATCCAGCCGCCACGCTCGGTGTCGGGGATGAGGTATCCACTGTCCGTGTGGCGGAACGCGGGGACGACGTCGTAGCCGATCTCGGTCCCGCGGAAGGTGATGTTGACGGAGCGCGCCTGCTCGCGGGGCGGCGCCGCGTTGGGGTAGGCGCGGGCGAGCGCGTCGCGTACGAGCGCGAGCGTTCGCTGGGGCGGCTCGCTGCGGAGCCCGCGGTGCTTGGCCTCGTCGAGGACGAGGATCAGGTCGATGTCCTTGAGCGGGCGGATCGCGGTGCGCCGGAGATAGGAGCCGGAGAGGGAGTCGTGGACGACGGTGAGGCTGCCACGCAGATGGTCGCGCAAGACGTTCTGCTGGCGGGAGGCCTCGTCCTGCTCGCGGGGGCTGAGCTCGAGGCTGCGGATGAGTTGATCGAAGGCCTGGGGGACGGTGAGGATGCTGGGCATGGCTGGGATCCGAGGGACCGAGGTAGTCGTCCCGGAACGCGGATCGATCAGCTCACGCGCTCGGATGACGCGCGGACCATGCAGGCGGCTCGCAGGGGTGGGCAGCAGGTCTCGGGTCGAGAAGCCAGCGATTCACGTCGGCACGAAACGGGCAGGTCCGCGATTCCTGACCGGTTCCCGCGGAAATGGGGCGGGGGCGTCTGCAAGGGGGCGTGAGCGAATCCGCGTCGTTGTCGAGGAGGGTAGATGCGGCGGTCTGTGCGTCCCCGGCCGCGAAGGGGGCAGTGGCGTTCAGGGGGACCGTTGAGCGGCTGGCTGGGCCTCGAGCAAGTCGATCGCGGTCTGGAGGGCGCGCGGGGTCAGGTGCAGGTAGCGGTCGGTGGTGGTGGAGTGGCGGTGGCCGGCGAGCTCCTGGATGGCCCTGGGGGCGGCTCCGGAGGCGGCGAGGCGGGAGCAGAAGGTGTGTCGCAGGACGTGGGGGCCCTTGGTGGGGAGGCCGGCGGCGCGCTGGGCCCGGTGTAGCCAGCCGTCGATGACGCGCTTGGTCGCGCAGGTGCCGTCGTGGCGGCGGATGAGGCGGCTGTCGGGGGCGGGGTGGTTTGTGGCGAGGTCGAGGAGGATCGCGCGGAGGCGCGCGGTCATGACGACGTGGCGGGTTCGCTGGCCCTTGGGCGTGCCGATGTGGCCCTGCCATTCGTTCTCCTCGATCCGGAGGACGCCGCGGCGGAGGTCGCAGTGGCGCATGCGCAGGGCGAGGATTTCGCCGGCGCGCAGGCCGGCCTCGCCGCCGAGCAGGACGACGAGCAGGCATATCGGGCCGACGCTCGCGGCGGCGGCGACGAGCCGCTCGAAGGTTTCGTCGTCGTAGAAGCTGAACGCGGGGGACGGCTCCTTGAGCATGCGGATCCGCGGGGGCGGGGCGATGAGGCCCCACTGCGCGGCTGTCTTGAGCATGGTCGAGAGCAGGGTGAGCGCGTTGTTCACGGTGGCGGGGGCGAGGCTGTGGAGGGCCGCCTTGAGGCGCTGGACGTCGGGCTCGCGGAGCTGGTC
>Ga0075163_10010236_pt1 | contig 12273 bp, 8 predicted proteins | sample JI1023141ADNA_FD_71478 | JGI IMG/M metagenome (GOLD analysis project Ga0075163, IMG submission 71478) | Wastewater effluent complex algal communities from Wisconsin, to seasonally profile nutrient transformation and Carbon sequestration -... | ecosystem: Engineered > WWTP > Effluent > Algae...
AGGTCTATGAAGACAAATACTCTAAAGGACACGCCACATATCAAGTTAACTATCAAACGGGTGTTTCATCGAGAACTTATTCTGTCGACGCCAACTCACCGACTAAAGCCACTGAAGCCTACAATATGAGTGTCAATGCAAATACAATTGTCTTCAATTCAGCTATTCGTTTTCATTGGAAGCTCAATGAAAACTTTGAAATGAGCTCTGAAATTGGCAGTCATGTTTATTCAAACCCATTCCCGGGAGTTGTTGACGATGCATATCTTATCAAGACTAAATACTTCGGAATGGCCTTAATCTATAATATATATCGGTGATTGAACTACCAAGAATGCCGAAAGTTGAACTCAACAATATATCTCGACCGTACATTGCAACCCGTTAGCCTAATTCAAAAACACCTATTGGAGTGATTCAGTTTTTAGAATAAATGCAGCATATGAAATGAAAGTAACTGCAATTGAAGATTCAGGAATAAGAATTGTCGGCTTCGATCTGGCCCGGGCCTATGCCATTTTCGGCATGTTCATCGTCAATTACAATTTTGCCTTCGGCTCGTTGATGGCGCCGACGAATACTTTAGAAAAGTTTCTGAACGTGTTTACAGGAAATTCAACTGCCATTTTTATAATCTGCGCCGGCATTGGCTTATCCATGATGACTTCAAACTTAAGTCTTCAGCAACACGACAAAAAATCGCTCACAAAAAAAGTACTAAGGAGGTCTTGGTTTTTGTTTGGTCTTGGTCTCTTACTTTATCCATGGTGGCCCGGCGACATTCTTCACTTCTATGGTGGCTACATGCACATTGCAACATTTATTCTTTTCGTCGATAAAAAATTCCTGCTGCCAGCTGCGTCATTCACAATTCTCATTTATCATTTACTTCTTTTGATCATACCTGTGGGTACCGGATGGAATTTCACCAATTATGACTATGTTGATTTCTGGACGCCAATAGGTTTCTTGCGCAATACACTCTTCAACGGATGGAATTCAATTTTTCCATGGTTTGCTTACTTTCTATTGGGCATGTGGTTAGGCAAATTAGATTGGCGCAGTGCAAAAGTTCGACGTTATGTGTTTTCCATTGGACTCTTCTTATTTGTTGCTATTGAGTTTCTTCGATACATGGCCCAAGCGGGTCATTTCTCACCATCGGCTACAGAATATATTCGCGCTGAATACTTCCCTCCCTATTTGCCTTTTATGCTGGTGACAATAGGCTTTGCATTGATGGTCATCACCGCATGCGTTTGGTTAGGAGATCGATTTGAAAAAAACTTCCTAATCACTGCACTCAAAAAAACAGGTCAAATGACTTTAACCCATTATGTACTGCATCTCACAGTGGGCATGGCCATTATTGCTTTTGTGACAGGTAAAACGTACACAGGCCTGATAGAAGATGAAAGCCCAACGTCGGCGAAGGACATATTACTTTTTTCAGTCATTTCTTTCTTGACTTGCGTTGTATTTAGTTGGCTCTGGAGTCGGAAGTTTTCCAAAGGGCCGGTAGAAATTTTGATGCGAAAAATTTCCGATTAGATGCGGAATTTCAATTTTTATTGTCCGGAAACTCAACGATAAAATTAAGACGAAGTGAATCATTGGCAGGGTATTTTTGTCTGAGTTAGTAATCGTATAGTTTCAAAGAAAAACCTTTGTCAAAGCTTCTTCTAAATACATCGTTATTTATTATCCTGACCTTGACATGCATTGATTGTTCATGTCAGCAAACAAGTTCTCAAATAGGACTTGGTGTGGGATTTGGCTTTTTAAAAGAAGAGTTTAATTACTATTATTCAACTACAAATAATCGAGCGTTCCGATATAATCGCACCGGATTTTATAGTCTTCAATATTTAAGACCTGAAAAAACTATACGTGGATCTGCTGAGCTATATTTTCACAGCTACTCAATAGAACTCGAAAGAAGCGAGACGACCAACAGCCAATACAGCATGAATGGTTCTCGCCACAGTTATAATAAATGGGAATCGCGTTATTCAGCCCAAGTAAAACGAATTGGGCTATTACCGGCATTCAATTTCCGATGCAACAAGGCAGGCCGCAAACTGCAGCTTTATGGAAAGTTTGGACTTGGACTTGAGCATTCAATTCAAACAGAACTGATCGAAGATTACAACAAATCAATATTTTCATCATCCAGTCAGAACTCCCAAACCGGTGAGACCTACTCAAGCATTACTGTAGATCCCAACTCACCTTCAACAGCCTCTGAAGCCTGGGATCTGAATTTGAACAAAACGACCTTCATTTTTAACCCGGCATTTCGATTTCACTGGAAGCTCAACTCAAAGTTTGACATGTGCACTGAATTGGGAAATCGTTTCTATATGAATGCTTACCCGGGAAAAATCAAGGATCACCACCTTGTTAAAACTATCTATTTCGGGATGACGGCTTTCTTTAAATTTCCATCTAAAGAATCAATAATATCGCAGTAGAATTTACCTTCGAATCGTGATGGTGCATTTCATTGCTGTGGAATAAAGCATACCAAGATCACGAAATGCATTTTATAAAAAAGAATTTAACCCATTGCTTTGAAATAGTAAGCCTCCTCATGATCTGAAATAAAAAAAATGGCACGGAAACCCGTGCCATTCATCATACAAACCCATTCAATATAAATTATACTATGAGCGCTTTCAGCTCAAGCCAGATAAAACAATTCAAGCAATAATTTCTATTTTGTCAGAATAAGCAATTCTCTTTGGAACTCGCTGCCTGTAGCCATTTCTAAAAGGTAGGTGCCTGCAGACATCTCTGAGAGATCAATCCATTCATTCGTTGCAACTCTTTTGGTAAATACAACTTTGCCATCCGCCATTGAACGTAAAACGACATTTGTACTCGCGACATTAAGCCCGTTGATACGGAAGCGTCCGTTTGTCGGATTGGGATAAACCTGGAGTCTATTGAGTGAGGATTCATTCACGTTATCAACGATCACATCAACACATTCGCTCATGGTTTCGCAATTGTCTACTTCAATCATCACGGCATATACGCCGGTCACATCTGGAGCATATGACATCCCTGTTTCACCTTCAATGATTGCTCCCTTTAGACTGCAATTCACCCACTGATAAGAGGCATCCTCTTGAATAGCCGTGATCACAGAACCATTCACAGTTACTTCTTCCGAAATAACCGGAATACTGAGATCCAACACAACGATACTATCGCATCCGTTGATGGTTTGTAATATTTGTGTATACACGCCCGAAGAAAAATAAGTAGTGTCGTTGAGCGTGTAGGATTCACAAGCCGTCTGCTCGAGGTATGTTTCTGCAGGTACTGTTATAGTGAGGTTCAACACCAACGTACTATCGCAGCCCGCCGCACTCTGCAGTTGCTGCGTATAAACGCCTGTTTCGCTGTATGTTTGATCATACCATGTATAAGATTCGCAAGCCGTTTCTGTCAACGTTGTTTCGTAGGAACCGGTAATTGCAAGATTCAAAACAAGCATGCTGTCGCAGCCTACGCTATTCAGAAAATGGAGGTCATATGTTCCGGACTCCGTGTAGGTCTCTCCATTCCAGGTGAAAGACTCGCAAGCTGTTTCATTGGTGATGATGGCTTCGTCCAAACATGTGTTCAGCGTGGACACAAAAATGTCGGTCTGATCAGAAATGACACTCACAACTAAAGGCGTTGGATCAAAATCTACATCGCCTCCGAAAGTGCCTGCCACCACAGATTGATTGTTTTCATTAACCAGGACTCCAACACCTCTATCATCAGCCAATGAACCAAAACCGGCACCGGTCAAAAATTCACCATCAACGCTCAACTTCATTAGGAAAACATCTGGGCCTCCATTGCTCACAACGGTTGTATTGCCTGGGCCTGCATCGAGATCAACTGTGCCGTTAAAATAACCTGTCATGATTGTGTTATTGTAATCATCGAAAACCACATTATTTCCCTCACTGATTACAGGCAAACTCTGATACCAATTTATTGTCATATCCGCATTGTACTGTATTACGAATGCTGTTTGCCATCCACCGCCTGCTGATATCAATATTTCTTCGCCAACGCCAGGATCTAGATCAACATCACTCGTGCAATAACCTGTAACGTCAATTAATCCATCACCGCTGATTGCCATTCCCAAGCCTACTTCACTTCCCGAACCAGCTATTGATGTATAACTGATAAATGCTCCTGATGGATCAAGCTTGTGGATAAATGCATCATACGAGCCCAAATTCGTGTGAATTAACTCAGTTAAATCTGTGTCTACATCTGCGCTGCCTCCTAAATAACCTGTGCTATAAATATTATCTTCTGCGTCTACTGCCAGGTCATATAAAAAATCCGTAGCCGTGGAGCCAAAACTTTTTACCCATAAAAACTCTCCATCCGGAGTGTATTTAGCGATACACAAATCATATAGACCAACACTTCCGGCCATCGTCGTTCCATCGCTCGGATCGAAATCCGCAACAAGTGAAAAACCTCCGCCTATAATCACGTTGTTCTCAGAGTCGGTGGTTATTGCTTCACCACTTGTTGGATAAAAAATTCCGGCATCTACAGAGAACGCCCATTCAAATGTGCCCTCAGGGCTTAGCTTCAATACGAACATCACAAACGATGAAGAATTTGCTGTGATCAAATATTCATCAGGCCCGGGATCAAAATCGAGGGTTCCATTAAACACACCGGTTACGAGCACATTGCCATCATTGTCAGAAGCTATGGAAAAAGCTTCATCCCAAGAGTTGCCGCTTCCTTGCAAAGCGACTGACCACAAATAATCGCCTTCTGCCGTCCACTTCGAGATAAAAGCATTGTAACTGATATCAGTTGGCAATGTGTCGACCTCTGCTGATGGATCAAAGTCGTTCGGATTGCCGCTTTCGTAGCGTCCGCAAAGGAGCATGTTTCCTTGCGGGTCTTTCGCCATGTCGTGTAGTGTTTGATTGCCTGCCGCACCAAATGTTTTTACATCACTAAGTGTGGCCTGCTGCGCCGCTGAATTCAAACAAATCAATGCAGCGCAAATAAGTAGTGGGTTCTTGATCATTTTTTAAAATTTCGTTTGGGGGCGAATTACGTCAGCTAAATTCATTTTAACAATCACTAATATTTGTCATGCACGTGCTCCCAGATTTGTATGTAAAGAATTTGAATGCCCGGGTCGAGCTTTGTAATGCTCAACCGCAAAACCGTGAACTTATACTGGATTCTAGTGTTATTCATGGCTAACTCCTTTATATGAGACTTCTCCTCCTCTTCCTCAGTATCATCTGTGCCTTCTCGCCTATCCTCGCTCAGAAAGATTTTGAAAAAGTCAAAAATTACTACCACAATAATCAAAACTTTCATGGTGTGATGCTGGTCGCAAGCAATGGTGCAATTGATTACTTATCCGCAAACGGAATAGCTAGCCGACAAAATGAAACTGCTATCACCACCAAAACAAAATTTAAGGTAGCATCGATCACCAAAACTTTTACGGCGTTGATGATTCTCAAACTTAGGGAAGAAAACAAAATCGATCTCGCAGCCACAATAGGAAAATACTTGCCGGAATATCAAGGTGAAGCAAAATCGAAGGCTTCGATTCATCATTTGCTCACCTACAGTTCGGGCATTCCAAACTGCGAAGGTGACGGCGGAATTGAGGTTTACCAATCACAATTAACTGTGGATGACTTTATCACCAAACATTGCAGTGGCAACCTGGAATTCGAGCCCGGAAAACAATTCAATTACAACAATGCTGATTATATCATTCTGGGCCGCATCATTGAAAAAATAACAGGCAAATCATTCGGAGAAAATCTACATGAAATGATAGTGGATCCGCTGGAAATGCGCGACACAGATATGCTCAGCAACAAGGATATCATTTCAGGACTGGCAGAAACATACAACTACGACGATAGCACAAAATTGTTTTATCGCGACGCACCCATGTATATCGAAAACTACTTCGCTTCGGGTGCGATGTATTCCACGGCAGAAGATCTATTAAAATTCGATCAAGGCATTTTCAACCATAAACTATTGACCAAAAAATCTGTCGACTTGATGCTTACTCCCTACCCAGAACTTTACGGCGTGGCTTATGGATTTTGGGTTACCGAAAATACTTACGGCACAAAAACCTTTTTGGCCGCCAACCGCCAGGGTTCAATCTGGGGTGCAAATGCGGATTGGCTGCATTTGATAAATGAAAACAAAACTTTTATTGTGATCAGCAACACCGATGCTGCGAATCTGCCGGCGTTGACTGAACAGCTTGTTTTGGTGGCGACAGGACAGCCGGCAAAAACAAATTAGAAAACCACGCCTCTACGTGTCATAAAAAAAGGCGTAGAAATAATTCTACGCCTTATTTATAACATGCTGAATTTCTACATCAGCCTTTCAATACTTTTTTGATCGATACACCACTTGGTGTGTGAAGCTTCAACACATACTGTCCGTCGGCCAGATTTCTGACATCAAGAGCAATAGTATTGGATGTATGATTGCCATTGAAGATTATGCGTCCTGACATATCAATCAGTTCAAACGCAGTTATCACCTCGCGACTCGATACATTCATTACATCAGTAACAGGTATTGGATAAACCTGAATTTCGTTCAAGTCATTCTCTGCAATTCCTATGAATGTGTGATTGAACAAAGCAGAAATATTGCTACATCCATCATCCGTGATTTCCACAGCATAAAAACCGCTTGCTGTCGCTAGGTAAATTTGGGAAGTTGCGCCATTGATCGGACTTCCGTTAAAATACCACTGGTAAGTAAATCCACTAAGATCACAAGCAAGCGCATTGCCGTTCGAAGAAATCTGTGGCACTGGAACAGATATTAAATCAACGGTGTAAGAGCTTGAGCTCACACAAGCACCATTGATGACATCCACGGCATATGTTCCGCTTTCGCTTACAATCACATTTGATTCAGAAGAATTATCGAACCAGTCGTAAGTATAAGAATCAGGAACAACAGTAAGCGTTATCAAATCACCTTCACAATTTCCGCCGCTGCTTTGTAATTCAAATACAGGTTGCTCATCAAAACTGATTTCCACAGAAGCCTGAACTGGACAACCGGAACTATTGGCCGTTACGCTGTACACTCCCCCTGCTGTGACTTCAAGCGCATAGTCTGTGCTGTTGTCACTCCAGATGATATCAGTATAACCAACATCAATCGTCAAGGTTTGTGTACCTCCGGTACATGCTTCGCCGCTCACTGCTATTTCCACCGGTTCGATACCAATGAATGACACGGCAGTTGTGACATTAAATACACACACACCTGAAGTTACTTCAACCTCGTAATCGCCGCTTTGCGTCACTTCGTATGAAGCACCATCAGAACCATCAGGCCATAAATAACCATCATAGTTGCCGATCACTTCTAATACCTGCGTGTTGCCGGCACATACAGAGCCTGACACTTCAACTATCGGCTCATCTACCAATTCGAAATCAGCAATTATTGATTCCACAGCAGAGCAACCGTCATTGTTGACAGTCACGGTGTATTCACCTGGTTCTGTAATCAAAATAGACTCGGTGGTCTCATCAGTCGACCAGAGAATGGAGTCGTAAATACCACTCTGCACCGACAATTCGTACGGCTCATTGCTACAATCATTTCCGACAAGAGCAATTTCAGGCAACTCTACTGCGCAAACATTGAAAGACTGACACGACACAGCACTCCATAAACCGGCGCCATTGAGTACGCGGATACATACCGAGTGTGAACCTGTGAAATTCCCAGGAATGTTGATCTCAAAGTCTCCGTCTACAACTGCTTGCTGAGGTATCGCCAAAGGAATAGCATTGCCCTCGCCCGGATCATTGCCATCGAAATAGTATTCGGCAAGTACCAAATCACTCGGACTAATTGGATTTGTGACCAGGATATTTTCACGATCATAAACTGACCAAATGCCCTTCGCGTCTTTCACCCTAAAATAAAGCACATGCACACCAGTTTGCAAATCACCGATTTCCAGTTGAAGACTAGCCTCATCAGTAAAGTCTGACAGATCAACCGGATTGGCTTCACCAAAGCCCGGATCGACATCATAAAAATATTCAGCGGCAGTGATTTCTTCCATCATGCTACCTACCACGTGAATTGTCTTTTTATCATACAACGACCATTGTCCTGCGCCATCGCGCACGCGGATGTATAAGGTATGAATGCCGTTGTTCAATCCTGTAAGATTAAGATCAAAAGATTCCGAAATCTGATTGCCTGAAACAGCAATCATAATAGCCTCTCCCAAGCCGGGATCGGTGTCGAAGAAATATTCGACAGCATTGAGCGTGGCCATATTCAAGCCACCCACTAAATGCACGATGGCATCGTCGTAAAGACTCCAGATACCTTCGTCGTTCATCACTTCAACATACAATCGGTGAAGGCCCGCGGATTGTCCGCTGACATCCACCTCAAATGGCTGATCAATGCTCTGCAACCCAGGCACAGCGAAATACTGGTATCCCTGATTCGGACTGTCGAAATACACACGCACTGAAACCAATGTTTGTGATGAGAGTCGTGAAGCCGGGAACAGTATCAGAATCAGCAGTATGAGTCTGATTGTGTTTTTCATTGTCCGCTGCCTGATGCGTTGAGGTGAATGGTAATCGTTCCGCCCTGCGGAGCCGTTGAAGAACCCAAGGTAAAGGTGTTGATGTGTGGGCTTCCTGAATCAGTGCCTATCGGACTAAAAGTTGCGATGCCGCCATAAATGCCAATGTCTGTTCCATCAGATGCGGCATTGTTACCCGCGGAGGTGTCAGACAAATGCAAATCGTACAGGTAAGAATAAGCGTATGTTATAGCAAAACTTAAAAAGTTCGGATTGCTATTCACCAAATTATTTGCGCCTGCCAATGCCGGAAATGAGCCTGACCCGTTAATCGCATACAACATGTTATTGTTGTAAGAGCAACCGGAGCAGCTATAATTTTCACCATAATTTGATGTAGCCTCTGTAATGACAATATTATTCGTTGATGTAGCATTTGCTCCCGCTATACTTCCGAAAAACGATGTATTATAATGATGAAACAAAATATTATGGTCAAACAATGATCCGGATGGCGCATTATAAATTACGCTCGCCTCACCTACTGAATACAAGAAGTTATTCCGAAAAATTGCATTGGACCCCAGGCCACCCAGATTAATACCTCCTGTATTGGCACTTTCAATTACACAACCTTCGAAGATCCAGTTATTGTATGTGCCGCTGGAAAGTGAAATGGGCGTGGCACTAGTATTAAACATTCGGCAGCCGGAAAAAAACACATTATTAACCACTGCAGATCCCGCACTCACAATAACTTGTATTGTCATCCCCTTTATCACGCAACCACTGCTTCCATTTTGAAAATTTATTGATCCAATTGATGATTGATATGGTGAAAAACTTGGGTTGTGCCCTGCTCCCATCAAAGTAATTGATTTCGAAAGAGAAATGTTGCCGTATGAAGCGGACGCAGGTTGAATGTAAAGTGTGTCACCTGCCACAGCGGCGCCGATAGCGGCATTCAGATCACTGTAGTCGGCAGACGATCCTGATTCATTGTTAACGGTGATAATCGTCGCGTTTCCGAAGAGACTTGCGATCAAAAAAATAATAAGTAGGTAATTCTTTTTCATTTGTGATTTTAATTTCTGAGGTAAACATAGCGATAAAGAAGCCAGGGCGATTATCCGCTTAATCAAATTCTGACACTTGGGGAAGAGGGCCGAATTGCGGTAAAAGTTAAATCTGCTTCTTTTTGCAGCCATTTAACAAAATGCATCAATACAGGTTATTGAGATTAAAGTAGACTCTTGAATTTTTGAATTCCCATTAGCTTCCTCCTCCCACTCACGCATCGATCAGCTATCACTTCATAATGGTCATGGCATGCACCAAATCGACGCCATACGCCTGTTCTGTTTACGCGTGATTTTGGGCGTCTTGTTCATACCATTAATTGATGACAACATGTGAAATACTCTATTTTGAAATCTCTTTGATCAATTCAAGAATATATTGATCGCAAATTGATTCTTTTTCGGATTTATCGTAAAAAGATTTACTGTGCTTCCTTTCTCATGCAAATGTGTAATAACCCTGGCACCACCTAATTTGAATTTGACTTTGGAAGCAATTGCTATCCTCACTTTATAACAATCATGACCTAAGCTACTGCCAATTTGAGGACTTGTGTCGAGCATTGCTCCCAATTCGAATAATTCACTTTTTAAGACTCGGATACTTTTTAACTAATTTCTAAGCATCTCTTCGAAAAGAAGCTAGTGTGATAACATCATACTTCATCTAAAAAAGAGGATAAAGTCTTGCCTACTTTCTTGCTCTTCTTTAGCTCATTCACTTCTTCAACCGCTTCTTTCAAATCCTTTAAAATCGCTATAGCATATGGCGTAATTGGTTGAGTCTTCACAAATTTCAAATTCCTCAATAATTCTAGTATGAATAGCGAGTCACAATCACTTCATTGACCGGAGGATTCGCGCGGGGATTCACGCGAAGAGGTGTTTTATAAATGGCTTTCCCTGCGGGAAAGATTCACACGAAGAAACGAAGGAGAGGAGGAAACGAAGGTTTCACGCGAAGACATTTTTTTTTTGATTTTCCCTTCGGGAAAGATTCTCACGAAGAAACGAAGGAAAGGAGGAAACGAAGGTTTCACGCGAAGAAGTGTTTTATAAATGGCTTTCCCTTCGGGAAAGATTCTCACGAAGAAACGAAGGAGCGAAGGAAACGAAGGGGATATAATCGAAGGTTTTCTTGTTGACATTAATAAACAAAGGAAGTTGGCATTTATAGAGTCATTTATTGTTTGTCCAGATCATCCTTTGAATTCCATCTCGAAGTTTTGGCGCACCGAAATTGATCAAAAATCCCAGTTGAGAATTATGCAAACGCATATAGGTCAAAAGTTGGGCTTTATGCTCTGGTACAAACCTATCCACAGATTTAATTTCAAGAATAATTTCTTTCTCGACTAATATATCAATGTAATAGGCTCGATGAATTGTAGTGCCTCGGTATTGAATAGAGACAAGTTTTTGAGATTCCGCTTGAATACCTTCGAATTCAAGCTCCAACATCAAGCATTTCTCATAGGCCGATTCAAGCAGTCCTGCGCCCAATTCTGAATGCACGCGCATAGCGCACCCGATAATACGATAACTAAGGTCTTCTAATTTTTGAGAAGGCATGTGCAAAGATGTCTGCCGCACAAAATTGGCAAATGAAAATAAATAGGCATAAATGGCATATGTCACATCACTCTTGCGCATAACAGCCCATAAAGCACAATTTATTCTGTAAATCCATTGCATTCATCCCCTTCGTTTCCTCCTTTCCTTCGTTTCCTCCTTTCCTTCGTTTCTTCGTGTGAATCTTTCCCGCAGGGAAAATCAAAAAAAAGAGTTTCTTAGTGTGAATCCTTCGTTTCCTCCCTTCCTTCGTTTCTTCGCGTGAATCTTTCCCGCAGGGAAAATCAAAAAAAAGAGTTTCTTAGTGTGAATCCTTCGTTTCCTCCCCTCCTTCGTTTCTTCGCGTGAATCTTTCCCGCAGGGAAAGCCATTTATAAAATACTTCTCCGTGTGAATTTTTCCCGAAGGGAAAACCCCTAAAAAAAATGCCTTCGCATGAATCCTTCGCTTCCTCCTTTCCTTCGTTTCTTCGTGTGAATCTTTCCCGCAGGGAAAATCAAAAAAAAGAGTTTCTTAGTGTGAATCCTTCGTTTCCTCCCTTCCTTCGTTTCTTCGTGTGAATTTTTCCCGCAGGGAAAATCAAAAAAAACGCCTTCGCGTGAATCCTTCGTTTCCTCCTCTCCTTCGTTTCTTCGCGTGAATCTTTCCCGCAGGGAAAACCAAAAAAAATGTCATCGTGTGAATCCTTCGTTTCCTCCCTTCCTTCGTTTCTTCGTGTGAATTTTTCCCGAAGGGAAAGCCATTTATAAAATACTTCTCCGTGTGAATTTTTCCCAAAGGAAAACCAAAAAAATTGTCTTCGCGTGAAAGGGTGCGTGGACATGAAGGGGAGCGCGCGGTAAATCGCGCGCCTACCGAATATATTCCAACCGGGTGACGTCGACCTTGGTTTTGAAAACACCAATTGCCACCACGGCCTGACCTTTTTCCATTTCCAATACGGTGCCCGTTTGTTTGGTGTTTTCCAACTTCACCAACGACCCTACTTTGATCATCTCGGTGCGC
>Ga0075163_10010237_pt1 | contig 12273 bp, 11 predicted proteins | sample JI1023141ADNA_FD_71478 | JGI IMG/M metagenome (GOLD analysis project Ga0075163, IMG submission 71478) | Wastewater effluent complex algal communities from Wisconsin, to seasonally profile nutrient transformation and Carbon sequestration -... | ecosystem: Engineered > WWTP > Effluent > Algae...
TATTGAGATTGCAAGCGGCGCAGTCATAGAAGAGCCTTTTCATCTTCTATTCGTCAATGATTCCCGTTCGCAAAGCACATTTGCTCCGGCACGAAATCTTGTGGTAGTGGGTGCAAATGCCGAAGCGACCATCGTGGAAAGCGTTCACACACTTGTTTCCGGCGAAAATTACGGCTTTACGAATGTCGTCAGTGAGGTTGTCCTTGCCGATAATGCGCACCTCCATCATTACAAAGTTCAGCAAGATGTAGAGCAGTCATATTTTGTCGGTGCTCTTCACGCAGAGCAGGAAGCGACCAGCGTTCTGAATACGGTCGTCATTACGCTTTCCGGTGGTATCGTTCGTAATAATCTTAGTGCCGTGCTTGCCGGAAAGGGTGCCGATACGCATTTTTATGGCTTGTATTTGGTGAATGGTAAAACGCTTGTGGATAACCACACTCTTGCCGACCACGCCGTAGCGCACTGCACCAGCAACGAACTCTACAAAGGCATTATGGACGACCGCTCCACGGGCGTGTTTAATGGCAAAATTATGGTTCGCCCCGATGCGCAAAAAACGCTGGCGTATCAGTCCAATCGCAATATCTTGATGTCGCCGAACGCAACGGTGAACACAAAGCCGCAGTTGGAAATTTTTGCCGACGACGTGAAATGCAGTCATGGCTGTACATCGGGACAACTTGACGACGAGTCGGTCTTTTACCTTCGCGCACGAGGACTGAACAAAGAGCAAGCGCGGGCGCTTCTTTTGTACGCTTTTGCAGGTGAGATTACCGAGAAAATCCAGCTGGAGCCTCTCCGTGAGCGCTTGGAGTCTATCATTGCAGAACGTTTGCATCAAGAATTGGTATCATAAGCATTTTCTGACTATTCTTCCTTCAAAACGCTCTGCGGCTTTTTATGAAAGTCTTGGAGCGTTTATGTTTAGGAGAGTGCACTGTGCACTTGCGCGGTGCTCATAAAAATGTTCCGACCGTAGAAACTTAGAGACAGAAAATACCGTAGAATCAACAAAAAATGCTGCTCAACGTTTACCAATCTTTCCATCGTGAGTTTGTGTATCTTGAATAGCTCTTTCATCATGCAAACAGTGTGTTTGCTTTTTATTGATAAGGTGTTGTGATGAAACAATTTTATACAACCCGTTTATTGCTGGCTTTTGTAGTCGTTACGGTATGTGCTGTCCAGATATTGCCTGCACAAGGAAACATTAGTTTGGGTGGTTATGTGGCTGGGCGTGGCGGCTGGAATTCCTCTCTGACCGCAGCCACACGTGGCGAATTTGCATTTGCAAACCTGCCGGATGTAGGCATAGAGGCGCTGTATTCCATCACACGCAAGAAAGATGCTGTGGTAGTGCTTAATGTCGGATTGCTTAATTTTGCAGCGCGAAGTGTCTCGTACGATATTTTCAATGGAAAGCCCAACAACGAATTTATTATGAATGCAAACGCCCTTTATGCAAGTGCATCATTGGGATTGCGATTCTATAAGTTTTTTATTTTGCCGGAATTTTCTTTGCTTCTCCGAACCGGATTACCAATTCGTGCTACCTATGAGTCAACAGTGGACGTATTCGAGGTACAAGGAACTGCGCAGCTTCCAACAGGACAGCTCACGTCGTACACGGTTCCGAACAACCGAATGCAATACTTTACTGAGCTTGCTGCCGATATTGGCGTGGTGTCGCTTCCAATGGGCAACAGTTATCTTACACTCTATGTTCAAGGCTCAATGGCAATGACACAACTTGTGCGCATGGCACCGCTTCGTCAAATCCCAGACAACTTCAACATTGTTGGCAAAGACCCACTTGCTGGACTGCGTACCATAAATATACAGCCGGTTTCAATTAGTATTGGGTTGCGATATGGAATCGAAGTTGCCGCTATACCGATAGCACCGTATTGAGTTCTTCCTCAAGCACAGTTTTCAGATAATTTTTTTCACTGCAGGATAATGACTTTGCCATTATGAATACCGCACCATCACTGGATTTTGACGTACAAACACTCCGCGCTGATTTCCCGATTCTCTCCGAGCGGGTTCACGGCAAGCCGCTTGTGTATTTGGATAATGGCAACACCTCGCAAAAGCCGCGTCAGGTCATCGAAACGATAGACCATTATTACCGCGCCATGAATAGCAATGTGCATCGTGGAAATCATTTTCTGAGCCAACAAGCAACAACCGCTCTGGAGGCAGCACGACGAACAACACAAGCGTTTATCAATGCTGCGGAAGACCGTGAAATTATTTTTGTGCGCGGTACGACTGAGGCTATCAATCTTGTTGCAACATCCTTCGGTGATAGCATCCAAAAGGGTGATGAAATCCTCATTTCCGGCATGGAACATCATTCAAATATCGTTCCATGGCAAATGCTGTGCGCCCGCAAAGGTGCAGAGTTGCGCGTTGTGCCGATAGATGATAACGGTGAACTCATCATGGAAGAATATGAAAATTTACTTTCCGACCGCACGAAAATCGTTGCCATGACGCATATTTCCAACACATTGGGTACCGTCAATCCGGTGAAGCGTATTATTGAACTTGCACATGAGCATGGGGCTGTGGTGTTAGTGGACGGGGCGCAATCCGTGCCGCACACAAGTGTGGACGTGCAGGCACTGGACGCAGATTTCTACGTTTTTTCGGGTCATAAAATCTTTGCTCCCACAGGAATCGGCGTTCTTTACGGCAAAGCAGCACTACTCGAAGCCATGCCGCCTTATCATGGTGGCGGCGCGATGATTAGCTCCGTTACCTTTGAAAAAACAACCTATAACGATATTCCGTTTAAGTTTGAAGCCGGAACGCCGCACGTGGAGGGTATTATCGGGCTTGGTGCAGCATTGGAATATGTGCGCGGGGTTGGCTTAGATACTATTGCCGAGTATGAACAGGAGCTTTTGAATTACGGAACAGAGGCGCTTCTGGGCATTGATGGGCTTCGCATCATCGGTACTGCCCGCGAAAAGGCTAGCGTCATTTCCTTCATGGTGCGGAATCCCGATGGCGATATTCACCCGCACGACGTGGGTACGATACTCGACAACGACGGCATAGCAATTCGCACCGGGCATCATTGCACGCAACCACTCATGAAGCGATTTGGCGTTCCGGCGACGTGTCGGGCGTCGTTTGCTTTTTACAATACAAAAGACGAAATTGATGTATTGGTGCGCTCGCTCAGAAAAGTACAGAAGATGTTTGCTTAATGCACTCTGAGCGCAAACTGTTCTACGATTGTGCTGATTTTTTGCGTAACTTCGCCTTGCCAATTCAATCATCACGTCATTTTTTTACCGAGTTATGAAGTTTTTACGAACCGCCGTTGTGTTTATTGCGCTGACAGTGCAGGTATTTGCTCAACCCCCAGCGCCCAAGGGACACTTAGTCATTATCGGCGGTGGTGCACGCCCCGAAGTAATTATGAAGAAAATTGTTGAGCTTGCCGGTGGTGCAAAGGCACGAATCCTCATTGTGCCAATGGCAAGTAGTGAGATGCTTGAGACTGCGAAGGCACAGCGCGAACAGTTTATCAAGCTCGGTGTACCGAATGTTGATTTCGTTATCTGTGATTCCGTGAGCGCAAATGCCGATTCCAATCTTGCCAAAATCAATGCCGCAACAGGCGTTTTTTTCTCCGGCGGTGACCAAAACAGGTTGATGAAAGCTCTGCGCGGTACAAAATTTCTTGAGGGTATTTGGAATTGTTATCGCAAAGGCGGCGTTCTCTCGGGCACAAGCGCCGGAGCGGCTGTACAAAGCCACATTATGCTGACGGGCGACGAAGCCATTAGCAAAGACACCGTCAATGCGTACAGCATGGTGCGCAAGGGCAACATTGTCACCACAGACGGATTCGGTTTTGTACGCTCAGTGATTATTGACCAGCATTTCGTCAAGCGTAAACGCCAGAATCGTTTACTTACACTTGTCTTGGAGCATCCCGAACTGGTCGGCGTTGGTATTGACGAGGCAACATCTATCGTTGTCAAGCCCAACAACACTTTTGAAGTATTGGGCGATGCAACTGTTCAAATTTTCGATGCCCGCAAAGCAAAAAACATTCGGACAGACAAAAATGGGAACCTTGCAGCGGATGATATTCGCCTGAGCGTTTTGCCTTCCGGCGCGACGTATGCGCTCCCACCGCTCAAGAAAGGACGCTAGGAATGGCGCGCTTCAAGATGACGCTGGAATACGAGGGAACACGCTATAGTGGCTGGCAGGTGCAGAACAATGCCCGCACGGTGCAAGGCGATATTATGAAAGCAGTGGAAGCAGTAACGAACTCGCGTGAGTTTGAGGTCTATGGTGCAGGGCGCACCGATGCCGGTGTGCACGCGCTTGGGCAAGTGGCGCATTTGGAAGTGCGGACGCAGCTCGCTCCACAAATTCTGCGGATGAAAATCAATGACGAACTTCCTGCCGACATCAATATATTGCGGATTGACAAAGCGCACCAAAACTTCCACGCGCGGTACGATGCGCTTTCGCGCCAGTACGTCTATCAGATTTCGCGCCGCCGGAGTGCTTTTGCCAAGCGTTTTGTGTGGTGGGTAAAAGACCCATTGGAAATAGAAAAAATGCGCTCGGCGGCGGCTATTTTCACCGGAAAGCGCGATTTTCGCTCCTTTACGGCAGACGACCCCGACGAAAAATCAACGACGACGAACATTGAGCAATTTAGTCTCGAAGAGTCCGGCAGCCTCATTCTGGTGCGGATTCGCGGTTCGCATTTCCTCTGGAAAATGGTGCGGCAGATGGTTGGCGTGATTACCGAAGTCGGGCGTGGAAAAATGACCTTGGGCAATGTCCACGAATTTTTTGAAAGCGCCTCCGGCATCCCAGCAAAACTCACCGCACCACCGAGCGGTTTATTTTTGGAGCGGGTCTATTACAAGGGCGATGCTGTGGCGCATGACACAGAGCCGATGATACGGGTGCTGTAAGTATTTTTCTGTCTGTTTTTTTTGACAAAGGAGATTCTATGCGATTTTCCCAGTATATTTTCCGGTTTTTCATCATCGCATCCTGTGGTGTACTTGCTGCACTTTGCCTGACATCGTGTCCCATGAATGATTCTCTTCTCAAATCAAATATCTTTCCTGACAATCCCGTCAATCTCGGCGAAATAAATTCACCGTTTGATGATTACAATTCTGCCTTTCCGCCTGTTTTGGGCGATACCTTTCCACTCTATTTTTCATCCAATCGCAGGAGTGATACGGACTTTGATATTATCGGAAAAATTCTGGATGTAAAATTGGATCGAAGCACTGATATTCTTGTCATTGCTGAAAATAAGAATATTCGATTTGGCACTTCGTTCGCGCCTGGTCGCTCAACGCAGGATTTGAATTTTGCGCTGGAGATGATAAACACGCGCACGGCTGATGAATTGGGTCCCTATATTATCGGACAAGGTTCACGTTATTACAGCCCGACAAGCTACGGATATGATGGTTATATCGTGATGTTTGCTAATAATCTCGAAGGCAACCATGACATTAAATTCACGCATAACCTTGGTCGTAGCTTTGGTGCACCACAGTCCGTGGAGTTCGTGAACTCTACAGCCGATGATGCCTATCCCACTTTCACACAAGACTCCTCGGCATTGTACTTCTGCTCAAATCGGGCTGGAACGTTTGATTTGTACAGTGCTTCTCTGCAAGGCGCATCTATTCAGGAAAAGCTGGAAGATAGTGCCGCAAGGGTGGTGCACCGAGACACGGTGCTATCTTCGCAGCATGACGATAAATGTCCTTTTATTATGGGTAATATTTTGGTCTTTACCTCAAATCGCCCGGGTGGTTTTGGCGGCTATGATTTATACTACTCGCTTTGGCTAAATGGTCGTTGGTCTCAGCCTGTGAATTTCGGAGAGCGCATCAACACTCGCTACGACGAGTATCGCCCCATAATCAAAGATTTTTACGGCTTCAGGAATAATTTTATGATATTCTCATCCAATCGTCTGGGTGGTAAAGGCGGCTTCGATTTGTATTATGTCGGTGTGCCGAAGCAAGACAATTAGAACGTGTTTCGGAGCGTTTCTCTCACCCCTGAAACCCAATCTTCGTATGCGTACCATCGCAATATGGCTTATTTCCTGACCCACCGCAGCGGCAGAAGGCGGTTACTTTATTCTTCTGCACGGTGTTTCCCGCAGAATCCTTCACATTCAGATTACCATAGACGAGAAGCGGACCATTAGGCATAACCTCCACGATTGATTCTGCCTGCACGGTTGTGTTATCGCCCGGCACGTCGGCATTGCGGTAGTATGACAGCGCTCCCGACGGACACTTGTCTATTTGCTCGGTGATAAGTTGGGTTTCGGCTCCGTCCATATTTATCTAGGGGCGAACTTTGGGGTCGAATACGCCGCTCAAGCCTTTGAAGCAGACCGTTGAATGAATACACACGTTTGGTTTCCAAACGACCGTAATTTCGCCGTTGGTGTAGGTTTTGGTTATATCGCGGTTCATAGTGTGTGCGGTGAAAAAGGTGAAAAATCAAAGGAGGAAAGCAATACCACAGCTCATATTTGCAAGAGTAAGCGTACTGTCAATAATAAAAATAAAACGCATTGGTCCGTGAAGCACATTCCAAAGCGGCTTGCGGGCATTTCTTTCGGCTAATGCAAGAGGAACATTAAAAACAAACTGTGTACAATGTGCGAGCGCAAAAACAAACGCAAAAATCATGTTCTGCCTTGTATCAGGAAATACGGCTCGTGAAAAAAGAAGAATCAGCGCAAATGCTGAAAACGCGAGATTCATTCCACCAAGAAATTTCACACTCCACGCAATCGTTGGAAACAGGATGTTTTCTCGCTCGGAGCGCGGGGCGAGGATTTTGGCGGCGCTTGTGGACTTCATGCTAAAATACCAGAAAGCAGCGCCAAACCAGAGGGTATTCAGCACGAGCACAAGGGTAAAAATATTCATTACATTCAGCATGAGTAAGGCTTTCAAATGTTTTAAGGCGTTGTCGCCTCAAAAAGCTGCACCGCCGCAGCGATTTCATCCTGCACAATCGTATGAGGCATATTGGGATACAACCGTGAGGTAACGCTTGCTCCGAGTCGTTCATAGAGTTCGGCAGTTTCCAGAAAACGTGCTTTCGGGATGTGTGGGTCAATGTCGCTACATCCCATAAACACAGGCGTTCCGGCAAAACTTCCCGTGTAATCGCGTGCCGTGCCGTCGGGACCAATCACGCCGCCGCTAAAGGCATAAATGCCACCATAACGCTGTGCAGTGCGGGCTGCAAATTCCAGCATCAAACAGGCTCCTTGCGAAAAGCCCAGAAAATAACGCTGCTCCGGTGGAATGCCTGCCCGCCCTGCCGCATCGGAAAGTGCTTGAATGACTGCCAGCCCTGACGACAAGCCGGGTTCATTTGCCTCAATGGGTGAAAGAAAGGAGTACGGATACCACGTGAAGTTAGTTGCCTGTGGTGCAAGAAAGGCGGTGTAATGCGCTCCAACATCACTTTTTTGAAAAAATGTAGCCAACGAAAGAATATCTTCCGCCGTGCCACCGCGCCCGTGCAGCAGAATCATTGCGCGTTGTGCTTTTGTCATCGGTACGCCGTCGCTGCGCACAATGTCGGCAGTGTGAAGGTGCTCGGAATTAGTCATATCGTTGGTTCTATTGAAAAAGCAGAGCGCGGACAACACAGTATTCATGCGCCATCCGCGCTCAAAAACTCTTACCGAATTTTCGTTGTAAAATCCTGCAGCTTTGCAATGTAATTGTTCAAAATCATCGTTTCAGGAATGCTGCTGTGTCCGGCACCCGGAATTTTGAAAAATTCTTTTGCCGGAGTGAGGTTGTTCGGCGCTGCAGCAAACAGTTTTTCGCCATGACGGGTGATGTCAATGAAGCGGTCAGCCGTGCCGTGCATGAGCAGAAGCGGGCAGCGAATTTGTGCAATCCGCACCAGATTCGCAAACTCGTCGCGCATCACAAAGCCGCCGGGAATATCCAGCAGCGTACCGCTTTGCACAAGGTCAGAAGTGGAAGCAAAAATTGCTTCGGTGATAAGACCTTTGGGCTGGAAGGTCGCATTGGGAGCCGCATATTTGCTTGCGAGATAGACCGAAGGCACGCCGCCAAGCGAATAACCGTAGAGAATGATATTGTTTTTATCCACATCGTGGCGCGAAAGCAGATACGCAAGAGCCGCTTCTGCGTCAGACTCCAAGCCCTCTTGCGAGGATTGTCCTTCGCTTCTGCCATAGCCGCGATAGTCGTATATCAGCACATTATAGCCCGCCTTGTAAAAGTATTCCATTCTGTCCCAGTATGCCTCTATGTTTTGTGCGTTGCCGTGATGATAGAAAATCGTTGGCGTGGAAGCAGTCGCTGACGGCGATTTCACGAAATACGCATAAATCGTATAGCTGCCAGACTTGAAGGTGATTTCTTCTCGCGCAGTAACAGGAATAATTTTGTCCGAAAGAACGTAGGCGGTCAATTTTTTGGTATTAAAAAGAAAGCCGTCCATTGTTGCGCAGCCTTGAAGGGCAATAAGCGCAAATGCGGCACAGGCAGCAATAATGCGAAAACGTTTCATGGTCGTGGAAGTAAAAAGCGTGAAAGAATCTGATTTGCTAGGGAAGAAGGGTCTCTCTTATTTTGCGTCGTTGGTGGTAGTTTTTTGCGCAATCGTCCAATTGAAGCCAAGAAATACGCCCCAATTACCGGTCGTGCCGATGGTGGATTGCCCAAGGAAAATGCCGTTCATTGTGTTGACATTTGCCGCCATCCATTTCCATTCACCTTGCAGACTGAACGTCGGCGAAAGTGCGTACTGCAAGCCAACGGTGGGCGTGAGGAAGTAGCGCTCCGAACCGGTAAATTGAAACACATTTTCCAGCGCGAGGTAGCCTAGAAGCCCTTGTGTGAGTTCGTAACTTGCATTGACGGACAAATATGGCAAAATACGCACTGTGCCTGCCGCTGTCGCTCCATCGGGCGAAACAGGACGGGTAGAAGTGCTGCCGGGCGTGAAGTCGTAAAAACCGTAGAACTGCGCCTTTGCCGTTACTTCCGGCACTGCGCCTTGCTGCTTGATAAGACGCATTGCTGCGCCCAAGTCCAAACCAAGCACGCCAAAGGGCAGCATCGTGCCGTGCAGACTCCCTGTGAGCGTTACATTTTCCGATACGCCGTGCATTGCACCAACATTCAGATATGGGGCGATAATCGCAGGACTTGACTCAGGAAGCCACGGACCGCCGAGCGAACCGGTAATTTGCGTCGTGCCTTCGGGCAAGACCCGAACAGGCTGCACGACGCTACACGCCAAGCACCCCAGAAGCAAACACAACGCACCCAATGCCCGCAGGCGATGAGCAAGAGAAGAATTTTGAAAGAAGTATAATTTTGTCATACCACACACAAAGTAAGAAGTGAAAAGTTGGCGCAGATGCGTCGAGCATTTATGTGCCGAAATATGCGGAATTTCCGTGAGAAAAGCCAGAAAACTCTACAATCGTTGTGCAAAAAAAATTGAGTGCTGCAAGTAGCCACAAGCCCGAATAAAAAGGGCTTGTGTAAGCCTCTGCAGCACTCAAAAACGTAAAATTTCAACGCTCACAATTCAGAACGCATCACGGATTTAGTGCGCTCCGCCAACGGCTGCATCGTGATCAATTCCTTGTGCTTTCAGTACGCGCTGCGTTTGAAGTGTATAGAACGCCAAGTATGCAAAGCAAATAACTGTTATCCAATACGACGAATGGATGTTCACATTATCGGCAATCAAGCCTTGAAGTGGCGGAATAATCGCACCGCCCAAAATCATCATAATCAGGAATAATGAGCCTTGTGAGGTATATTTACCCAAGCCTGCCACCGACAGCGCAAAAATACAGGGCCACATAATGGAACAGCACAGACCGCCGCTAATAAAGGCAAACGTAGCCACCGTGCCGGTGGTGAACAAGCCTACAAGCATTGCCACAATTGCCAGCGACGTAAAAATGAGCATCGTGCGGGCGGGCTTGTCTTTGCTGAAGAAAAAGCCGATAATCTGAACGACGATGCAGACCGCATAAATGTACAAATTGCTGACATCGTTGCCATTAAGCGCATTTGCGCCCAGAATCACGGCAAAGCCCGCAAACGGAACAACAATCGTCATAATCTGCTTCATCGTTTTAGACATATCAAAAACCGCAATCGCGCCCGTCCAACGCCCAATCATCAGGCTTCCCCAGTAGAGCGAGATAAATTGCGCTATCTGCGATTCTTTGTAGGCACCAAACTCCGGCAATGCCAGAAGCGCTCCCATATTGCTTTGAATGGTAACCTCCACGCCGACATAGACAAAAATTGCCGTCATACCAAGCACTAACTGCGGATATTTCAAGGCACTGCCGCCTTTTTCGATATGCTCGTCATTGGTGATGGTCGGTAAATTGGAGAATTGAAAGAATGTTGCCACCGCCGTAAACAGCACTGCCAAGCCAATGTACATTTTTACCACCGAACCCAATTCCACGACGACGTTCTGAGCGCCAAGCGAACCGAAGAGAATCACGCTTACGACGATAGGTCCGACGGTTGTGCCGAAGGAATTGACTCCACCGCCAAAATTCAAACGATGCGAACCCGTTTCCGGCGCACCAAGCGCAATGGCAAAGGGCTGGGCGCACGTTTGTTGAACGGAGAAACCAAGCGCAATCGCAAAAAATGCCGCGAGAATAAACAAATACGAACCCACATTGATTGCCGCAATCATGAGCAGTGCCCCGGCGGCGGAGAAAAGCAAACCGTAGATGATGCCACGCTTGTAGCCAATTTTGTTCAAAATATCAATACCTGATATTTTTTCGGCAAGATAAATGAGCAACGACCCCATGAAGTACGCAAAATAAAACGCAAGATCAATAAGCTGCGATTGGAATTGCGAAAGCTGGAAATGCGACTTGCAAAAGGGGATAAATACGCCGTTGGAGGCGGCAAGAAAGCCCCAAAAGAAAAATACCGTTACGAGGGTCAAAAACTTGGGCATATCGGTCGAAGGCTGAGATGACGATGCTCTTTGGGCTGTATCGGTGGACATAGTTTCTCCTGAACAGATGATAAAACAATGTAATTCTTTCAATAAGCACAATATCCAAAAAAAATCCGTGAAAATCCGCTCTTTCCGTGTAGTCCGTGTCCAAAAATCTCCGTCACATCACTTCCGAAACTGCGCGGCTTTCCACTCTGCAAATAAGTGTTTTACGCTATTACGCTGATATTTTCCTGTTGATGTAACGGGCAGTGCGTCCGTAAAGACCACCACTTTGGGCGCTTTGCTAAAAGGCATCGCAGCAAGACAATACTCCAGAACAGCTTCCTTGCTTGCGTTTGGCGAATCAGGAATCACAAGCGCTCCGACTTCCTCGCCGTAAAAATCATTCTCAAATCCCACGCAAATACCCGCCTTCACGCCCGGAGCCTGTGCCAATACCTCATCAATTTCAAGTGGCGCAAGATTTACCCCACCGCGAATAATCAATTCTTTTAGCCTTCCGGTGATAAAAAAGTATTCGCGTCCCGCAGCATCTCGTTTGAAAAAGCCTTCGTCGCCACTGCGAAACCAGCCGTGCGCAAAGGTTTTTTCGTTTGCTTCGGGGTTTTGATAGTATTCCTTCATCACGTTTGCGCCGCGAATGACGATTTCACCCCGTTCCATCTCTGCAAGTGCGCGTCCGCCATCATCGTGAATAGCCATTTCGTTAGCCACAATCGGTACGCCGATACTGGGGAAGCCGTAATCCTGCATCCAATGACGATGCTCCTCAGCACTCACGTCCGTTGGCAAATAGCAAGAGTAACACGTCGTCTCGGAAAGCCCATAGCCATGCAGGATACGCACATCAAACGCTGCTTCAAAATTCCCCGCAAGCGAACACGTGAGTGGTCCTGCGCCGCAGATAAGGTAGCGCAAGGACTTCGGTACGACGAGAGCGGAAGTTTTATTTGCTTCCAGCAAAAAAGCCAGTAGCGTCGGCACGACCGAGACAATCTGCACATTTTCTGCTGCTATGCGCTTGAAAAAATATTCCGTTTGAAATTTCCGATTCAGCACCGTCGAAGCACCTGCCAGCATCGGTGTTGTGTGGGTGACAATCGTGCCGTTGACGTGATGCACCGGCAGGACGCACATGAGCCGCGTATCAGCATCGATGCTGTGCCAAGCGGCAATAGCTTCCGAATCTGCGATGATATTGCGCTGCGTGAGCACTACGCC
>Ga0075163_10010239_pt1 | contig 12272 bp, 4 predicted proteins | sample JI1023141ADNA_FD_71478 | JGI IMG/M metagenome (GOLD analysis project Ga0075163, IMG submission 71478) | Wastewater effluent complex algal communities from Wisconsin, to seasonally profile nutrient transformation and Carbon sequestration -... | ecosystem: Engineered > WWTP > Effluent > Algae...
CTGGGAAAAAATTGCCGAATCCGAATATGTATTGCGGGAGGGCGACAGGCAACTGGCAACCATGCGCAAAAAAGGAAATGCTGCCGAGTGCCGCATCGGAGACCGCTTGCTGAAAATCCGGACCGCGGGTTTCTGGGGCAACCGGATGGAATTGACGGACGCTTCAGGCCAAATCCTGGCCATGCTGAAACCGGTCAACTGGTACGGCACCGGCATGCAGTTTCGCCTGGATAACCGGGATTACCAATTGCTGGTGCGGAACAATCCGCTGGCGGAATACGCGGTTCAACAAAACGGCCGCGATCTCGTTGCTTACGGTTTGAAAACCCGGGAAGGCCGGGCCGTTGCAGCCATCACCGATCACCGGCAAAAACCATTGATCGAACTGGATTTGCTGCTCTGGTTTTTGTTTGCTCCCGTAGCGCAGGGTGAAACCGGCGACGCAGGAACAAGCGACCTGGACCTCCTGCTTTTGTCAGTCTGAAAGCCATTGCCGGAACCTCATCATGGGCGAAGCCAAGCACCCCGATTTTTTACAGTTATTGCAAACCCACGCGGGCATTTTGCACAAAATCACGCGATTGTACACCGACAATCCGGAGGATCGCCGCGACCTGCACCAGGAGATGTTGTACGAATCCTGGCGCGCTTACCCGGCGTTCAGGGGCGAGGCGGCTTTCAGCACCTGGCTCTACCGGGTGGCGCTCAACACGGCACTGACGTTTCGCCGAAAATCGCTGCGCCACGTCGACACCGCCGATATCGATGCAGCCAGCCGATTGGCGGACGACTTGCCCGAAGCCCTCAGCCCCCGGGCTGAAATGCTCTACCGCTGCATCCGCGAACTGCCGGAGGCCGACCGCGCCATCATTACACTGCACCTCGACGGTTATGACAACGACGAAATAGCCGATATCACCGGCCTCACCAAAAACCACGCGGCCGTGAAATTGCACCGGATCAAAACGCTTTTGGAAAATCGCTTAAAGCCCTGACTATCATGGAAGAACTGGATCAATTGTGGCGCGAAATCAGCGAAAAAACCGGTCGGGACAGGTTGTCCGCGCCCACGGCTGCCGGCGGGTTTTCACCTTCCTCGCTCAACCTGATGAAAACCATCCGCCAGCGCACCCGCTGGAAACTGTATTTTATTTACCTGTTCCTGGCTGCCTACCTGGGGGCATTTGTCTGGTTGGCCCAAAATTGGGAGTCGCGCCTGGTTTTTGGCGCCATGACCGGGTTTGCGCTGGTCAACCTCTGGCTTGTTCAAAGACCCTACGCGCGCATGAAAAAGCAGGACCTGCTCATGTCGGAATCTTCCAGAGCGGTGATTCAACACTACTATGATTGCCTGGACACCATGTTGCGGCAGGAGAACTTTATCGGCGCCTTGTTCACGCCGCCCGCCGCCATGCTGGGTTTTCTTTTCGCCTTCATTGAGGAGAAAGGATCGGCTGCCATTGTGTTCTCTGACTGGCGTCTCGTGTCGATCATGCTCGTGCTGGCGACGCTGCTCGCGCCGTTCGGCGCCTGGTTGACGCGCCATCTGAACAAAGTCGCCTTTGGCAAGTATCTGGATCACCTGAAGGAAAATCTGGCTGATCTGAAATCTTCCTGAGGGCAGAAAAAAGGAAGGCTGCGCGACAAAACCGTATTTTTAATCTTTCGGTAATACGCCGATTTGTACGTTTGGGGTAATCTGTACATCTGCCAATTGTATCCATCCAATTTTCCCAAACACATGATTAAACATCTTCTCTTTTTGCTCCTGATGCTGGGTGCTGCCCTGCAATCATTTGCCCAGACTCTGCCTACCTGCCCTTCCAATGATACCCCCGGCGCCGACAATTGTGTGGACGCCTGTATCTATTGCAACCTGGAATTGTTCGTTGGTTCCACAGAAGGATACACGCCCAGCGGCGTGGCCGGGTTTTGCGGCACCATCGAATCCGAGCAGTGGCTGGGTTTCGTTGCAGGCGCCAACACGGCCACCATCACCGTAGTCCCCGCCAATTGTCAGTTGGGCAACGGCGTTCAGGTTGCGGTATTTGACGATTGTCTCAGCACACCCATTGCTTGCAACGGCGGCATATCCAATGGTGGCAACCTGCCGGTTTCCGTTACGGTCAGCCTCACGCCGGGCGAAGTGTACTACCTCATGGTGGACAGTTGGGCCGGCGACATCTGTGATTTTACCGTTACTGTATCGCCGCCCGGCGCCGCGGTGGGCACCGAGTTTGAACCCGAAAAAATCAACCTGTGTCCCAATGAGACCTTTACCTACGAAGGTGTTACCTACTCGGCTCCGGCCATCATTCGGGACACTTTTCCATCCAACAACGGCGGCTGCGACACCATCAAAACAATAGAATTGCTGCACATTCCCAATGTAGCGGTATCCAAAACCCTGAATTTTTGCCCTTATGAATCGGTGGTGATAGACGGGATTACCTTCACCCAACCCGGCATCTACGTTTCTCCCAATTTGTTGCCGTCCACTACGGGCGGTTGCGATTCGGTGGTCACCTATGTGCTCTTGCATTTGCCACAGCCGGTCAAGTACGATACACTCTTGTTGCAAACCGGTCAGGCACTCGTCATTGGCGGCGTTTCCTATTTCGCTCCGGGCACTGCGCAGGAATACCTCCCGGCCGGCACCGGCTGCGACACCCTGTTGAACTACCTGCTCCTGCTCGACCCGACCGTGCCCGACACCTGTTCCGAATCGGAGAGTTTTGTCAAATACTTCGGAACTGACCCGGATTCGGAACGTGGCAATGTGATTTTTCCCGCTGCCGACGGCAATTTGTACATCGCCGGGGAGCAGGGCGCCCTTTCACTCCTGATGAAAGTGACGCCGGGCGGTACTGTGTTGTGGTCGCGTAGTTTCCAGCCTGTCGCGCAGGCGACAGCCCACATCACCGATCTGGTGGAGGATTCCGACGGCATGCTCGCGGGCTGCGCCATTGTCGGCGACGGCAATTTTAACCTGAAAAGTTATGCTTTCCGGTACGATCCGGGCACCGGCAACATATTGTGGGCAAAACGCCTCGAACAACAAAGCCCTGAAGCCTTTGCCATACTGGAAAAGGAGCCCGGCGGCAATTTCCTGTTGCTCACCAGCCCGCAATTGTCTCTGAACGTGGATGATGCCGAAGTCTGGGAGTTCAACCGCAACAACGGCGCCCTGGTGGGAGGTCTGACGGACCGCTACGGCCTCGGCGTATCAGACGTTTGGACCAGCATGGTCGTTCACGGCAATGCCCTGTATGCAATCGGCCGGCACATCCCGGTCACGCAGCCCGGCCCGGCCCCGCTGAATAAAATGCGCGCCGGCTTGAGCAGAATCGACCTGACGTCCGGCAACCCGGTCTGGACCCGGTTGAGCCACATCGATACTTCGGCTTCGGCTACCTTGTTCGGTCAGGACCTGCTGGTGCACGACAATGCCCTCGTGTCCGTTTACAACGGCAACGATTCGGCCGATCCGGATGGCGCACAGGCCCTGTTCCTCCAAAAACACACACTTGACGGAGAGCTGCTGTGGGTCAAACGTTTTGATACGCCGATTCTGGCGGGCCTGCTTGCCAGCGACCTGCAACTGGTAAGCGACGGCTATGTCATCGTCGGCCTGGCCATCGTAAACGGTGTCTGGGACAAAGTCGTAATAAAAACGGGCTTTGACGGCAACTTGCTGTGGTCCAACCGCATCGCCAATACCAGCCTGGCCAACACTTCCAACGTGTTCAGCCTGGGCCAGCACCAGTCGGCCGTCGTCAACGACGTGCTGTACCTCACCGGCGGCACCGCAGACGCGGCGCCCGATGTGTTGTACGTCAAAATGAAATCCGATGGCGAATTGAGTGATCCCTGTGGATTGATCGAGCCGTTCACGATCACATCGGCTGCCGTTTCCAACCCGGTCAGCATCAGCCTGCAACTCACTTTCAACCAGTTCATCGGCCAATCGGCCAACAACGTGGTCGCAACGGCTACCGAAGACATTCCGGTGCTGACCTATTGCGTCAGTTGCGTGCGCGACTGCGACGATACACTCGATCTCGGCCCGGATATCATCCTTTGTTTCGACAGCACCCTGACCTTCGACGCAGGCAGCGGTTTTGCATCCTACCTGTGGCAGGACGGCTCGACGGCATCCACTTTTACCACCGATGCTGCGGGCGTTTATTGGGTGGAAGTCACCGACGAATGTGGCGACAAACAGCGCGATTCCGTATTGCTCACGTTCAGCCTGATAGCCGACATCAAATTGCCCGACGCTACCCTGTGTTTTGGTGAAAGCCTGACGGTATCGGTGCCCGGATTTGATTCTTACGACTGGTCGCCTTCCACAGGCCTGAGTTGCGATACCTGCGCCACCGTGACGGTGCAGCCCACTGCTACCACCACCTATAGCCTTTTTGCTGAAAATCAGGAAGGGTGTACCAAATCCGACACGTTCACGGTGACTGTTTTGCCTTTGGAAACCCGCCTCGAAGCCATTGCTTTTTGTCCCGGCAAATCGGTCACCATCGGCGGCACGCAATACACGCAATCGGGTACCGTGGTGGATACCATCCCGGGAACGACTGGCTGCGATACCATCGTGACATATTCGCTCACTGTGCTGCCGTACAATACCGGCGCTCAAACGATACAGTTCTGTCCGGGCGAATCGGTCAATATTGGCGGCACAGCATACACACAGTCGGGCACAGTCATCGATACCATTGCCGGTACGGCAGGTTGCGATACCATTGTGACCTATACACTCGTAAAATTGACACAACCCGTTCGTTCCGAAATCATCGAATTTTGCTCCGGTGAATTGGTCCAAATCGGCGGCAACATCTACACACAACCCGGCACGGTGATAGACACCGTCCCGGCAAGTACCGGCTGCGATACCATCGTGACCTACACGCTCAAATTCATCGACACACCCAACTCTTCCGTAACACTCGGTTGCCCGGCCGACATTGATGTGGCCATTGATCCCGGCGACGGGCCGGTGATGGTGAATTACAACCAGCCCACAGTATCGAGTGACTGCGAATGCCCCGGAATTGCGCTCAACCTGACGCAGGGATTGGCATCGGGCAGTCTGTTCCCGATCGGTCTGACCAACGTATGTTACCAGGCAAAAGACAGTTGCGGCAACACCGCCACCTGTTGTTTTGAGGTGTTTGTGCGCGAAGAATCGGCTTGCGACATCAAAACGATCGGTTGCCTGAAATGGGAGTTGCTCGACATCACCCGCGACGCCGAAAACGACTTGACTTATCGCATCCGGGTAACAAACAGTTGTGCCAACAAACTGATTTACACGGCCATACAATTGCCCGACGGGCTGGTGGCCGTATCGCCGGCCAACAATTCCGTGTACACGGCTCCGAGCGGCCGGCAGTACGATGTGCGCAACCCGAACTACTCGCCGTTCTATTCTACCCGTTTCAAGTCGCAGACGGACAGCATCGCCAACGGACAGTCGGATATTTTCAAATACAAATTGCCCGGCCAGACCATGCCGACCTACATCCACGTGAATGCCCGGTTGGCGCCGCAACTGTTCTTTGAAGCGCACCTGAATACGTTCTACTGCCCGATCGGCATCACGCCGGACGACGACCGCCCGGCCGACAAACGGGAAGGGGCTTCCAATGCCACGGCATTCAGGGTGTTCCCCAACCCGACTTCCGGCGCGTTGTATGCCGACTTTTCGGAATGGCAGGGTGAACAACTGCAAATTCGGGTGTTCAGCAGCCAGGGCCAGCGCGTTCAATTGCTGACCACCCAGGCCGAAGACATCCCGCAGCAAATCGGTTTGCCCGAAGGATTGTCCGCAGGTCTGTATTTCCTCGAAGTGTTGAGGCCCGACGGCGAGCGCCATACGGTGCGGTTTGTGGTTCAGAATTGAGGTTTGCGGATTGAAAAATGAAAAGGCTGTCTTAAAAGGTTTATAAAGTTGACAGGGGGTTATCAGGTTGATATTTTGATGGGGAAATGGCCAAATTCGTGCCTTTTTCGGATCAGAATATCAACCTGATAAACCCTCATCAACCTTTTGAAACAACCCTTTTTTTCACGCACAGCCGACAGTTTTTCGCTTTTTTTACTAGATTAAATACCTCGCCGGTATGTTTGGGTGCATTAACCACGCATCCCATACTCGCATGAACACACTTGTACAAAAACTGATTTTTCCCTGTATTTTTTTGCTGTCGGGCGCCGGTCTTTTTGCCCGCAGCATTCCCGGATTCGAGGGGAGCAACGCCGACACCTGTTTTTACGAAGTAACGGTGCCGCTTTGTCCCAACCAGACCTTTACCGTGGATGGAATTCCCTACGCCGGGCCTTATACGGTGTACGACACTTTGCATTCTGCCGTCGGCAGTTGCGATACCATCATCGCTTATAAACTGACGATCATACCGTACAACAAGGGTTCCAAAACGATCAAAATTTGCCCCGGCGAAACCGTTGTGATTGATGGCATTGCTTTTTCCGAACCGGGTATTTATGTTTCCAACAATCCTTCACCGTCCACCAACGGCGGCTGCGACACGCTGTTTACCTACCACTTTGTGTTTGCCTTTCAGCCTTCACTGCTTGATACCGTCATTCTGACACCGGGCGAATCGGTGGTGATTGCGGGCAATTCATACACCGCGCCCGCTGTGGTGGATGAATTGATCCCGGCGACAACCGGTTGTGACACGTTGCTGCAACACGTACTCCTGCTTGACCTGACTTTTCCCGACACCTGTTCCAAAACCCTGACTTTTTTAAAAACCATCGGCCAGACGGGTGTGCCGGAGCGCGGCAGCGTCATTTGCCCGGCTTCCGACGGCAATTTTTACCTCGGCGGCGAAAGGGGCAACCAATCGCTGATGGTAAAGGTAACCCCGGACGGCAAGGTGCTCTGGTCGCATGTTTTTCAGCCGGTGGCTGGTCGGCCCGTGCGCATCACTGATCTGATCGAGGATTCGGACGGCATGCTGGTCGGTTGCGGCATCGTCCATCCCGACACCATCAGCCCGGAGGCATACGCTTTTCGGTTCAATCCGCAGACTGGCAGTTTGATGTGGTCGCGGTATTTGAAACAGGCCAAACCGGAGGCCTTTGCGATCGTGGAACGCTCGCCGGGCGGATCGTTTCTCCTGCTGGTCAGTCCGCAACTGGTGTCCAATGTGGACGACGCTGAAATTTGGGAACTCAGCCGCAGCAACGGCACGCTGGCAGGCGCAATCGGGCATTTCAATTTCGGTGTGTCGGACGTGTGGAACAGTGCCGTGCTGTACAACGGAGCGCTGTATGCTGCCGGCCGGCACATTCCCGGCCCCATTACGGTGCCTGCACCGCTCCATCTGATGCAGACGGGATTGAGCAAAATAGACCTGGCCGGCGGCACTGCGGTGTGGTCGCGCCTTGGTACCGCGGGGATTCCGCAATCCACCACGCTGTACGGGACGGATCTGGTGGTCAACGGCGACGGGATTGCCATGCTGAGTGCCGGTTTTGATTCCCTGGGCAACAACCAGCGATCGGCATTTTTCCTGCAAAAAAACACCCTGGACGGCGCGCTGCTCTGGCAAAAACGATACAGCATACCGGGATACCAAAACGTGGAAGCGCACGACATCCAGCAACTCGCCGACGGTTATCTGCTCAGCGGCCAGGCGCGTGCCGGCATGGACGGCTGGGACAAGATCATCGTAAAAACCGACCCGGTCGGTCATGTTTTGTGGGCCAGGCAACTTGTTTCCGGAACTTATGACAGCAAACCGGGGCAGTTTTTTATTCACAATCACCAGATGGCCGTGCGCAACAATGCGCTGTACCTGACGGCATTCACGGAGGAGTTTCCCTCCGATTTGTTGCTGCTGAAAATGACCCTCGACGGTGACGTCAGCGACAGTTGCGGCTACGTCCAGCCGATTGACGTGCAGGCAACTGTTGTCGGCAACCCGTCGGAAATGCCCATTCAGGTGGACATGTCGCCCTTTGTGGTGGCATCTTTCAACGCCCCTGCCACCGTCAACCCGGTGTCACTACAGGCCGCGGCACTTTGCCTGCGCTGCTGCGAGCCCATCCAGTTGGCCGAATCCGCAACTTTTTGCCCGGGCGAATCGGTCACCATCGGCGGGGTGCAGTACACCCAGTCCGGCACCGTGACCGATACCATCGCCGGGATCATTGGCTGCGACACCATCGTGACCTATACATTGACCTTGCTGCCTCAGCCCACCCGCACTGAACTGCTGGAATTTTGTCCGGGCGAATCGGTCACCATCGGCGGCAATACCTATACACAACCCGGTGCTGTGATCGACACCCTCGCGGCAACTATCGGTTGCGATACCATTGTGACCTACACCCTGCAATTCATTGATCCCTCCGGAGGCGCGCTTTCAGTTGATTGTCCCGACAATCTCAGCATTGCCATCAATGCGGGAACGGGCCCGGTAGCGGTCCAGTACGATTTGCCGACGGCCGACAGCGATTGTGAATGCCCGGGTATCGCCCTGGCACTGACGCAAGGACTTGCGCCGGGTGCTTTGTTCCCCGCCGGCCTGACGACCGTGTGTTACCAGGCCAAAGACAATTGTGGTAACATCACCCCATGCTGTTTTGAAGTTTTTGTACGGGAAGAGTCGCCCTGCGATTCCAAAACTGCCGGTTGTTTGAAGTGGGAATTGCTCGACATCAACAGAGACGCCGACAACGACCTGATCTACCGCATCCGGGTGACCAACACCTGTGCCAACAAGATGATTTATACGGCGATACAAATGCCCAACGGATTGACTGCCCTTGCGCCCGCCAACAACAGTGTATATACCGCGCCGGGGGGGCGGCAGTACGACGTGCGCAACCCGAACTATTCGCCGTTTTATTCCATCCGTTTCAAATCACAGACCGACAGCATTGCCAACGGCGAGTCGGACGTGTTCGAATACACATTGCCGGGACAGACGCTGCCCAACTACATCCATGTCACTGCACGCCTGGCGCCGCAAATCAGCTCTGAGGCCTACCTCAATACCTTCAACTGCCCGGTAGGCGCTGCACCCGGCAACCGTCCGGTGGCATCGAGGGAACAGCCGGCGGCCAATTTTGAGGCATCAACCCGCTTCACGGTTTTTCCCAACCCCACCACCGGCCTGCTGTTCGCTGACCTGTCGGCCTGGCAGGGCGAATCCTTACAGTTGCAGGTGTTCAACAGCCAGGGGCAACGTTTGCAAAACCTGCGTTTGTTGGCAGGTGAGGAGCCACAGGTGGTGCATTTGCCGGAAGGATTGTCCGGCGGTTTGTATTTTGTGGAAATTATAAGCGCCGGCGGGGAACGTCAATCGTTGCGGTTTGTGTTGCAGCATTAATTTGTGTAGGAATTTTTTGATATTGAAAGGGCTGAACGGTTAATCGGTTGCAAGGTGGAAACCCTTTTTCCGATTAGCCTTTCAGCCCTTTTCAGCAATCACGGGCATTGAAATGCGCGCGTATGAATGTATAGAAATTGGAGGGATACACCCCTGTTTTTAAAAATGTAATAAAAGTTTTATATTTTGAGTTTCCGTCCTTTTGCTTATTTTTTAATCCGGTATTGTAGCGCCTTTGGAAAATAAAAATTTAAATGGCATTGATTTTGCCGGTTAAATCTTGTAAAAACCATTTCACTCACTAAAAAACCATCCAATGAAAACGACCATAGTGTCTTTGCTTTTCCCCTTGTTTGCTTTTTCCCCTATTTTGTCGTACGCTCAAACAGGCGCTGTCATTGCAGTCAATGATACATTTACCATCATCGCCGGGCAGGGTTTCAGCGCCTATGTTACACAAAACGACACTTTTCCTGCCGGCTCCTTTGTCCATGTTATTTTAACGGATTCCTCCAGTTGTTTTGCCCTGACCCCGGAGGGCGAATTTATTTTTATCGGTTCGGAGGATTGCTGCGGCGACTACCTGCTCGAGTATGAGTATCAGGGTTGCGATTTTTTGATTTGTTCGGCCCTGATCCAGGTGACAGTGAAGTGCGAAAAGCCGGACTGCTATTTTGTGGACATGGAGAGATTTGGACCGCGGGAAGGGTTTTCAAGCCCGAATGAAAAGGGATGCATCAAGGCTTGCGCCCATTCACAAGGTATTTATTATGCAAATTATGTGGCATCGTCGGACTATACCTACACCTGGTCTGTGGAAGGAGGGACCTATGTACAGGGAGCCAACCCTGCTGAAATCCTGATTACCTGGGGACCAGCGGGGGAAGGGAAGGTAACATTGACTGTTACTTATACTCAAAACGGAAGATTTAGTAAGGGAATCCATAAAACCTGCGTTGACATTCTGGACAAACCGGTTGCGAATTTCCAGGCATCCGGCACCTCGGTCTGCCTGGAGGCGCCGGTGAGTTTTAACAATCTTTCGACGGGGGGCAGCCATTTTAACTGGGACTTCGGCGACGGGCAGTATTCCAGCATGTTCACTCCCACCCATGAATACACGCAGCCCGGTACTTACACCGTTTGCCTGTATGTAACCCGGGAGAGCTTCAGCGAAGGCGGCTCGCCACTTTGCGATTGTACGGATACGATCTGCACCCAGATACAAGTGGATTCGCTGAAAGGCCCCAATATCTTCTGCGTCTCCACCTTGTGTGCCACCGACAGCACCTTGTACTGGACGGATGCAGGCAATTGTCAGGTACTCAATTGGCAGGTATTGGACAATGCCGGCGCATCGGTTCCTTTTAGCGGAGATGGCAACGACACGATTCGTGTGCATTGGGGTACCAGCCCATTTGGAACCGTCTCGCTTACGGCTGATGACTGCGGCGCCCCGATTTGTACACACCCCGTCACGATCACGGTGCCGATCATACCACCCACGGCGGATATAAATGGCCCCGAAGAGGTGTGCCGGTATGAAACCGCCACCTATACAGCGCCCAAATGGCCGGGCGTTCACTACGACTGGCAGGTAACCGGGGGGATTGTCGTGTACAATCCGGGTTCCAATCTCATTTCGGTTTACTGGAATTCTCCGACACTGGATACAGGAATCATTACCCTGCATTATTACAGTGAATTTTCAGGAGGGCTGCCCGGACATGACTCCGCCGATTGCGCCGGCACAGCCAGTTTGATGGTCCTGACCAGGCCTTCGTTCAAGTTTATCAACCCTTTCGATCGGGTAGAGTGTCAAAATGCCTCTTCTGTTTTTACGGTGACTTCGGCGCCTTCTTCCGATTATACCTGGACCATCCAGCCGGCGGCAGTATTTACAGGAGGTGCGAACAGCATTACGGTTGACTGGAACGTAGCGCCGGGAAGTTACACTGTGACTGCGGTCACCAATGATCCGGCCGCTTATTGCAATGATTCGATCTCTACGGTGATAGAAGTGCTGGAGCAGCCTGCGCCCGACACCATCGAAGGCCCCGTGGAAATATGCCCCGGAGATACCTACACCTACATTGCTCAAAGTTCGGAAACCGGTGTGGAATTTATCTGGACTGTGACCGGAGGTACACCTGCCACCTGGTCGGGCAATCCGGTAACTGTCACCTGGGGCCCCGCAGGGCCATATCAATTGTCGCTCCGGCAAAAAAGCCTGCTTGCGCCGTTTTGTGAATCAGACTCTATTGTGCTGAAAGTAACGCCCAAGCTTTTGAACGACTCTCTGACCGTTCTCCGGGATACCGTTTGTGTAAACAGCGTGGTTCCGTATTCGTCCGGCAACACCCCTCAACACCCGGATGCCACCTTCCAGTGGACCATCACACCGTCCGGCCTGGGCAGTGTGATCGGCGGACAGGGCACCGGAGACATTGATGTTCAATGGAACAATGATCCCGGTGCGGCAGTATTGACCCTGATAGTGCTGTTGTGCGGCGACACGCTGCTCATTCACGATTCTATCCTGATTACGGCGCCGAAAATCCCGGAGATCAAACAACTGAAAACCGTTTGTTCCGGCGACACCACCCAACTGTCCGTTCAAACCGGCTTTTTATCCTATGACTGGAATACCGGTGCAACGGGCACCGGCATCGAAATTTTTGAGCCCGGAATTTATACGGTGATGACCATTGACTCCAACAGTTGCGCTTCAAAAGATAGTTACCAGGCTGATTTTTACAAAGCGCCAACTGCGTTGATATCCCCTAAAAGCACACAGAAAATTTGTATTGATACCGCCAATACTACTTCTATCACCCTGTATGCCATCGATAACCCGGGTTATGCCTTTCAATGGTTTTGCAATGGTCTGCC
>Ga0075163_10010241_pt1 | contig 12271 bp, 6 predicted proteins | sample JI1023141ADNA_FD_71478 | JGI IMG/M metagenome (GOLD analysis project Ga0075163, IMG submission 71478) | Wastewater effluent complex algal communities from Wisconsin, to seasonally profile nutrient transformation and Carbon sequestration -... | ecosystem: Engineered > WWTP > Effluent > Algae...
GGCCGCTTCTCGGGGGCCGTGGCCGCGGCGCTGCTGGTGCTGGCCGCCGTGCCGCTGGCCATCGCCATCGGCTCGGCGATGCCCTGGCTCGATGCCGAGAAGATCGGGCCTTTCGTGCCCGGCCACTACCTGTTCGCGCTGCTCGGCTTCGGCCTGCCGACACTGCTGATCACCGGCGCGGCCTTCTTCGCGCTGGCGACGGGCACCCGCTCGATGATGTGGACCTACGTCGGTGCGGTCGCGCTGCTGGTGCTCTACTTCATCATGCGCGGCCTGCTGCGCGATGCGCAGCACGACACCCTGTCGGCGCTGAGCGACCCCTTCGGCCTCTCGGCGCTCAGCATCGCCACCAAGTACTGGACCGCCTCCGAACGCAACACCCGGCTGCCCGAGATGGCCGGGCTGCTGCTGGCCAACCGCGCCCTCTGGACCGGCATTGCGCTGGCCCTCTTCGCGGGCGCCTGGTGGCGCTTCCGCTTCGAGGTGCGCGGCAGCCGGGTGGCGCCCAAGCCGGCCGAGGCCGCTTCGACGCCGGTCGTGCGCAGCGGTCCGTTGCCGATGCCGCGCGATGACGCCGCCACGCGCCGGGCACAGTTCGCCGCGCTGGCGCGCTTCGACATGGCTTTCGTGTTCCGCAGCCCGGCGTTCTTCGTGCTGCTGTTCATCGGCGTCATCAACGCCGCCGGCTCGGCCTGGTACACGGGCGAGTGGTACGGCGCGAGCAACATCCCGGTCACGCGGCTGATGGTGCAGGCGCTGCAAGGCGCCTTCACGCTGATGCCGGTGATCATCGCCATCTACTACGGCGGCGAGCTGGTCTGGCGTGACCGGGAACGACGCATGCACGAGATCGTCGACGCCACCGCCGCGCCCGATTGGGCGCACCTGGTGCCGAAGATCGCGGCCATCGCGCTGGTGCTGGTGGCGAGCTCGCTGGTGGCCGTGGTCACCGGCATGGGGGTGCAGCTGGTGAAGGGCTACACCCAGTTCCAGCTCGGCGCCTACCTGGCGTGGTTCGCCTGGCCCACCGTGGTGGTCGCGCTGCAGCTGGCGGTGCTGTCGGTCTTCGTGCAGGTGCTGGTGCCGCAGAAGTTCATCGGCTGGGGCCTGATGCTGGTGTACCTGGTGGCCAGCATCGCGCTGGCCTCGGCCGGCTTCGAGCACAACCTCTACAACTACGGCAGCACGACGCCGGTGCCGCTGTCCGACATGAACGGCATGGCACGGTTCTGGATCGGCCAGAACTGGTTCCACCTTTACTGGAGTGCCGTCGCCACGCTGCTGGCGGTCGCTGCCTACGCCTTCTGGCGGCGCGGCGTGGTCTCTCCGCTGCGCCTGCGCCTGCCGGGCGCCCGACGGCGCCTGCGCGGCGGTGCGCTGGCGATCGGCGGCGCGGCGCTGGCGACGGTGGTCGGCAGCGGTGGGTACATCTTCTGGAACACCAACATCCTCAACGACTACGTCACGGCACCGCGGCGCGAAGCGGCGCTGGCCGACGCCGAACGCGCGCTGCTGCCCTTCGAGAAGCTGCCGATGCCGCGCATCACGGCCGTCACGCTGGACGTGCAGCTGTACCCGAAGGAGGCCAAGGCGGTGACGAGCGGCCGCTACCGCATCGAGAACCGCAGCGGCCAGCCACTGAACGAACTGCACCTGAACTGGGGCGAGCGCCTGGTGCTCGACGAGGTGACGGTGCCTGGTGCCAGCCTGCAGAAGGACTACGCGCCCTGGCCCTACCGCATCTACCGGCTGCAGCCGGCGATGCAGCCCGGCGAGGTGCGCGAGCTCGCCTTCAGGACCACGCTGCAGGAGCGCGGCTTTCCGAACGGCGCGCCGCTGACGCGGCTGGTCGACAACGGCAGCTTCGTCGACAACGGCGAAATCACGCCCAGCATCGGCGTCAGCCGGGACGCCTTCCTGAAAGACCGCGCCAAGCGCCGCAAGTACGGCCTGCCCGCCGACCTGCGACCGCCGACGCTGGAAGACGAGAGTGGCCGCGCGCGCAGCGACTTCCGACCCGACAGCGACTGGGTCGACGCCGACATCACGATCACCACCGACGCCGACCAGGTGCCGATCGCCCCGGGCTACACCCTGAGCGACACCACGGCGAATGGCCGCCGCACCGCGCGGTTCAAGCCCGATGCGCCGATCAACCACTTCTTCTCGATCCAGTCCGGCCGCTACGCGATCGCGCGCGACGAGGTCACGGTCGGTGGCAAGAAGATCGACCTGGCCGTCTACCACCAGCCCGGCCATGAATACAACGTGCCGCGCATGATGGCGGCAATGAAGAGCTCGCTCTCGCTCTTCAGTGAACAGTTCTCGCCCTACCAGTTCCGGCAGGCTCGCATCCTCGAGTTCCCGAGTTATGCCAACTTCGCGCAGAGCTTCGCGAACACCATCCCCTACTCCGAGAACATCGGCTTCCTGACCAAGCTGGGCGAGCCCGACAAGATCGACGTGGTCACCTACGTCACCGCGCACGAGATCGCGCACCAGTGGTGGGGCCACCAGCTCGTGCCCAGCAGCCAGCAGGGCGGCACGATGCTGGTCGAGAGCTTCGCGCAGTACTCGGCGCTGCTGGTGATGGAGCGCCTGTACGGCAAGGAGCAGATGCGCCGCTTCCTGAAGTACGAGCTCGACCGCTACCTGCGTTCACGCGGCGGCGAGGTGGTCGAGGAGCTGCCGCTGGCGCGGGTGGAGAACCAGCAGTACATCCACTACCAGAAGGGTTCGCTGGTGCTCTATTGGCTGAAGGAAGTGGTGGGCGAAGCGGTGGTCAACCGCTCGATGGCGGCGCTGCTCAAACAGTTCGCCTTCAAGGCCGCGCCCTACCCCAACACGCTCGACTTCCTGCGCATCCTGCGCGCCGAGGCCGGGCCACAGCACCAGCAGCTGATCACCGACCTGTTCGAGAAGATCACGCTGCTGGACGTGAAGGCCTCGGACGCCAAGGCCGTGAAACGTGCCGACGGCAAGGTCGAGGTGAGCTTCGTCGTCGAGGCGAAGAAGTTCTACGCCGACGGCAAGGGCAAGGAGACCGAAGCGCCGCTGGCCGAGCCGTTCGACATCGGCGTCTTCAGCGCCGAGCCGGGGCGGCCGGGGTACACCGCCCAGTCGGTGCTGTCGTTCGCGCGGCAGGACATCCGCACCGGCAAGCAGACCGTGACCGTGGTGGTCGACCAGGAGCCTGCCTGGGTGGGCGTGGACCCGTACAACAAGCGCATCGATCGCAACTCGGAAGACAACCTGGCCCGCGTCGGGAGCCGCTGAGAAGCGGGGCGGGCACCTTCGGCGACACTGGAGACCCTCGCTCCGGTCCACCGAAAGGCCCCTTCCCCATGAACCGCTTCCTCGCCCACACTGGCGCCCGCTACCCCATCGTGCAGGCGCCGATGGGCTGGATCGCCCGCACGCCCCTGGCCAGCGCTGTCTCACGCGCCGGCGGGCTGGGCATCATCGAGACCAGTTCCGGCGAGACCGCGAACTGCCAGCGCGAGATCACGCAGATGGCGGCCACCGGCCTGCCCTTCGGCGTGAACCTGCCGATCCGCTTCCTGAAGGACGACGCGATGCTGCGCTTCGTCTGCGAGTGCGGCGTGCGCTTCGTCACCACCTCGGCCGGCAGCCCGGCCAAGTTCGTCGCGCCCTTGAAGGCCGCCGGCATCGTCGTCTACCACGCGGTGCCGACGCTGGACGCCGCACTGAAGTGCGCCGACGCCGGCGTCGACGGCCTGGTGGTCGAAGGGGCCGAGGGTGGCGGCTTCAAGAACCCAGAGGAGGTGAGCACGCTGGTGCTGCTGCAGGCCATCCGCGAGCGGGTGGACCTGCCGCTGGTGGCCGCCGGTGGCATCGTCGACGGGCGCGGCATGGCCGCCGCCTTCGCGCTCGGTGCCGAGGCCATCCAGATGGGCACACGCTTCGTCGCCAGCGCGGAAAGCCCGGTGCACAAGCACTACAAGCAGGCCATCGTCGACGCCGACGCCACCGGCACCTGGGTGCTGAACAAGAAGGCCACGCCCTGCATCCGCGCGCTGAAGACCGACTACACGCGGCCGATGCACGACAGCGGCCTGCTCGCCGCCGAGGCCTTCCAGGGCATCCAGAGCGTGTACTTCGGCGGCGACATGAATGCCGCGCCGGCGCTGGCCGGGCAGTCTGTCGGGCTGATCCACGCCGTCGAGCCGGTGCAGGCGATCATCGAACGCACCGTTGCCGAGTTCTTTGCGATCAGCCAGCGCCAGGGCGCGATGGCGGTCGCGCGCGACTTCGGCTGAGTGCAGCCGCCCGAGCACCTCTCGTCGACTGCTTTCTGAACCAATGTCAAGGAATCGAGCCAGGCCATCGACGAACATCGGGCCCGACACGAACGGAGAACCACGATGAACCTGCCCCGCCTCACGGCCGCCCTGCTGCTCGGCGCCTGCCTCGGCCTGGCCCAGGCCCAGCCTGCGCCCGTCACACCACTCAAGGGCGAGGTGCTCGAGACGCGCAACGTCGAGGGCTACACCTACCTGCGCCTGAAGACGGCCAGCGGCGAGATGTGGGCGGCGGTGCCGACCGTCAACGTGGCCAAGGGCGCGATGGTCACCATCGATCGGCCGATGATGATGCAGAACTTCGAGAGCAAGACGCTGGGCAAGCGCTTCGACCGTATCGCCTTCGGCGAGCTCTCCGGCGGCAAGGCCGCTGGCCCGGCCGGCGGCCCGATGCTCGCCCCAGGCGCCGGCATGCAGGCCGGCACGATGGTCGGCGGTCCGCCGGTGGTCGCGCCAGCGCCCGCGCCAATGCCGGCGGGCAAGCCGATCCAGGTCGCCAAGGCCAGCGGGCCCGACGGCAAGACCGTCGCCGAAGTGGTCACCGGCAAGGCCAAGCTGAAGGACAAGACGGTGGTCGTGCGCGGCGAGGTCGTCAAGGTCAACAGCGGCATCATGGGCAAGAACTGGCTGCACCTGCGCGACGGCACCGGCCAGGCCGCCGACGGCAGCAACGACCTGCTGGTCACGACCACGGACACCGCGGCGCTGGGCGACGTGGTCAGCGCACGCGGTACGGTGCGCACCGACGTGACGGTCGGCCCCGGCTACGCCTACGCCGTGATGGTGGAAAGCGCCAAGATCACGAAGTAGCGCCAGCCTCAGCCTGAGACGGCGTATCGCAGCGCGGCCACGAAGTGGCAGGCGCTGCCGGCCATCACGAACAGGTGCCAGACGAAGTGTGCGTAGCGCACGCGGTTGTCGAAGTGGAAGACCACCGCGCCGAGCGTGTAGCACAGCCCTCCGGCCACCAGCCAGGCCAGGCCGGCACCGGCCATGCGCTGCATCATCGGCGCGATGGCCACCACCGCCACCCAGCCCATCGCAACGTACAGGCCGGTCGACCACAGCGGGTGGCGCAGCCGGTTCATCAGCTTGGCACCGACGCCCAGCACCGCGGCGGCCACCAGCACACCGAACAGCGACCAACCCCAGCCGCCCCACAACACGCCGAACAGGAAAGGCATGTAGCTGCCGGCGATGAAGAGGTAGATCGCGGCATGGTCGAAGCGGTTGAACCAGCGCTTGGCGGCGCCGGCCGGCAGCGCGTGGTACAGCGTGGAGGCCAGGTACAGCACGATCATCGTCACGCCGAACAGCGCGGCGCCGACCACGTCGGCCGCGCTGCCGCGCTCTGCCGCAGCGTGCACCAGCACCGGCAACCCGGCAATGGCCAGCAACGCGCCGATGCCGTGGCTCAGCGCATTGGCGACTTCTTCGCCGAAGGTTTGCGGGCGGTCGGGCGTCACGGCATTCATCGGGTGGTGGGGGTGGGCATAGGCACGCTCCATTGTGCGGCCCCGCCCGGCGATGCCCTTGGCACCGGCGCGGCCTTGCTGTCGAAGCGCGATTCGCCGCCCGTTCCCACGTGTTAGGGATGCAGGCCGGGCCGAATCGGCGAAACATCGCCGGTTCGGCGCCACGCCATCCCCTTCCAGGAGCCAGCCATGGGCATCCGCAAGAACGCCAAGTTCCTCACCGCCGCCGAGCGCGAGGCCTTCGTGAAAGCCTGCGTGCTGATGCGGGCCGAGATCGTCAACCCGGCTGCGCCGGCAGCGCAGCGCTACAGCCGGTGGGAGCAGTACGTGGCGATCTACTGGATGGTGCAGTCGGCCTTTGCGCCGGGCGCCGCGGCGGTGAACTTCGCCAACGGCGGCATCGGTGCCTACGGCTTCCTCAGCTGGCACCGCCACTTCCTGCGCCGCTTCGAGCTGGAACTGCAGGCCAAGGTGCCGGGTGTGATGCTGCCCTACTGGGACTGGAGCGATCCGGCATCGATCATGTCCGACAGCTTCCTCGGGCCGAACGGCACGGTCAACAGCGAAGTGCGAAGCGGCTGCTTCGCAGCCGATGCGCCGGGCACCGGCAGCAACCCCACCCCGGCACCGGCGTGGTGGCCGGCGGGCCTCGTGGGCTGGCGCCTGAACGCGGCCTTCGGTGGTTTGTCCGGACCCTTGCGGCGCAACATCGGCGACCCTGGCGACCTGCCCGGCACCGTGCCTGTCGTGGACACCCTGGCGAGGCCCGACCTGCCAGGCCTGCAGAACGCCCTCGAGACCGGCAGCAACCTGCCTGGCACGCCCGGCATGAGCAACAGCGTCCACCTGTGGTTCGGCAGCGGCTCGCACATGGGCCAGCTGTCGCGGGCCGCCTTCGACCCCTTCTTCTACCTGCACCACTGCAACATCGACCGCCTGTGGGCGATGTGGCAGGCCGATGGCCATGCCACCGAGTTTCCGAGTGCCGGCGGCAAGCCGCAGCACCATCGCCTCGACACGATGTACCCGTGGACCGGCGGCGTCGCGGGCTACGGCACCGTGGCCGGCATCCAGTCGACGATCCCGATGCCCGACTACAGCGCGCTGGGCGCGCAGCGGCACGTCGACACGCTGGACCACCGCGCCACCTATGGCTACAGCTACGACACCATCGCCGTCATCGGCATCGGCCTCGACCGCACCGGTTCGATGCTCGGCATGACGCCGGACCCGATGACCACCGGCCAACCCGACGTCACCAAGTGGGAGGCCGCCCGCCGCGGCGTGGCGGCCTTCCTGCAGGACTGCGAGACGGTGCAGGCCACCGGTGCGATCTACACCGTGGCCGGCATCGAGACCTTCCGCAGCCTGCCGCAGAACGACTTCCAGACATTGTTCGCCGCGCCCGGGTACGGCCTCGTGAAGACCGGCAGCGCCATCAGCCGCACGGCCTTCGACACCGCAGCCGGCGCGATGACGCCGGCCGGTGCCACGCCACTGGTCGATGCGCTGCTCGATGTGAAGGCGCGGCTGGTCGATGCGCCCTTCGGCGGCCTGCCGGCCGGCGAAGAGCGCTTTCTCGCGATGCTGACCGACGGCATCCGCACCAGCGGCGCGACGATGGCCAGCGTGGCCGACGGCAGCCTGGCGCCGACGGCGGTCTTCGCGCTCGGCTTCGGCACCGGCCTGGACGTCGACTACGCGACGCTGCAAGGCCTGGTCGGCAAGGGCCGCGTGCTGCCGACGCAGCAGGTCTTCCACGGCGAGACCGCCGGCGTGGTCGACAAGTTCTATTCCAGCGCGTTGGCCGCCGCGATCGGCTTCACCAGCGTTTTCGACCCGGTGGTCGAGCTCTTCGCCGGCGAGCATACCCAGCTCGGCTTCGACGCCACCTCGGCCGACGACGCCTTCCTGGTCACCGCGCAGGGCATGGACTTCGACGACGACGCGTGGCGCTTTGCACTCCTGGCGCCGGACGGCAGCGTCGTGCTGTCGGACCTGCCCGGCAAGGCCCCGAAGCCGTGCGGCGGTGGCATCGGCTGCAAGCACCCGCCGCGCGCGACGGTGCGGCGGGCGCGCGGGCGGCTGACGGTGCTGCTGCAGCGCGACCACGCCGAAGCCGCCTGCTGGGTGGGCCACTGGCAGCTCGTGGTGGCGTGGCGCGCGCGGCGGCTCGACGCGCTGGTGAGCTTTCCGATCGACAGCCTGCTGGCGCCCTCAGGCGCCGGCACGTTGCGCGGGCCGAGGTACGCACGCTTGCTCACCTCCCCCAAGGCACGCCTGTCACAGCGCAACGTGGCGCACCCGGCCGCCCATGCCTTCGACACCCTGCCGCCAGGCACCAACCGCAACAACGAAGCGGCCTGCGACATCGCGGTCAACGTCTACGCCCGGACGCGGCTGCGCTACGAGCTGGTGCCCGAGCGCACCGGGCTGAGGGTGGGCGACGCACTGAGCCTGAGAGTCCAGCCCACGGTGCTGCAGGGTTCGGCGCAGACCCACCGCGCCTTCGCCCGGCTGGTCGCACCGGCATTCGACGTCGGTCCGCTCGCGGCCCAGCTGAACCCGCGCGGCATCCCCGCCGATGCGCTGGCGCGGGGCCGGCAGGCACCGCGCTTCGACGCCGCGCTCGCGCTGGCCGCGGCCGAGCGCAAGCTGCCGAAACTGGCCGAACGGCACGACAGCATGCTGGCGATGGAGCCGCAGAAGGACGGTTCGCTGCAGGTGCAGGCCGGCAAGGCCGAAGTGCCCGGCGCTCACCACGTGGCGGTGTGGATCGAGGGCGAGTACCACCCGGTGCCACCGGCCCCAGGGGACCGGGTCGCACGCGGCGAGCGGTTCACGCGGCTGCTGACGACGATGGTTCCGGCGGGGTCTGGCAGCACGCACGACTGAGCCGGCCTCGGGTCGGGTCGTGTCATCCGTGCCGGAATGCTGCGGCCCAAGATGGCACAGGGTTGCAGGGACCTGCCGGCGCGGCCGGACTGGCCGGCGCGGAACATGCTTGCCGCAGAATCGCTCCTCCTGTCCACCATCACGAAAGCAGATCCACCATGCGCTTGTCGCCCAGGCTCTTGATGACTTCGACCCTCATCGCCGCGGCGATGATGGCAGCCGCTCCCGCAGCAGCTCAGTACCCGACCAAGCCGCTGCGCATGGTCGTCCCCTTCCCCGCCGGTGGCGCCACCGACACCATCGCACGCGTCATCGCGGCGCCCTTGTCGCAGGTCCTGGGCCAGCAGGTCATCGTCGACAACAAGCCGGGCGCCGACGGCGCCATCGCCGGTGATGCCGTGGCCAAGTCGGCGCCCGACGGCTACACCATCTTTCTGGCCACCAGCAGCGCGCTGTCGGCCGTGCCGGCGATGCGCAAGCAGCCGCCCTACGACCCGGTGACGGCCTTCACGCCGATCACCAAGGTCGGCACCTTTTCGTACTTCCTGTTCGCCCACCCGTCGGTGCCGGGTCGCAACGTGGGCGAACTCATCGAATACATCCGCGCCAACCCCGGCAAGGTGAACTACGCAGGCGCCACCACGGCCGGCGTGATGGCGGCCGTCGAACTGTCGGGCTTCGCCAAGCTCGACATGGTGCGCATTCCCTACAAGGGCGAGGGCCCGGCCACGCTGGACCTGGTCAGTGGCCGCGTGCAGCTGATGTTCGCCACGCCGACCAACGCGCTGCCGGCGGCCAAGGACGGTCGGCTGAAGGTGCTGGCCGCGCTGCTGCCCAAGCGCAGCCCGCTGTCGCCCGACACCCCCACCATGGTCGAGGCCGGCGCGCCGAACCTGTCGATCGTGCCCTGGGGTGGGTTCGTCGGCCCCGCGGGCATGCCGCCGGAGATCGTGGCGCGCCTGAACCGCGAGATCACCGCCATCCTGGCCCGCCCCGAGGTGCGTGAACAGATCGAGCGTCAGGCCATCGAGGTACAGAGCTCCACGCCGGCAGAACTGGGCGCCCACGTCAAGGAACAGCTCGACATGTGGCGCAAGGCGGTCCGCGACAGCGGACTGGCCGTCGAGTGAGCGTGAGGGTGTGAGTGGTGCAAGGGGCCCGCGCCGGCCCGGCGCGCGGGGGTGACTCAATACCCGAGCGCCAGGCCGTCCTTGCGGTGGTCCGATCCGCCCAGCAGCGTGCCCCGGTCCCAGTCGATGTGGATCGCCTGCGCGCCGCCGATGGCGTAGGTGGGCGTCTCGATGCCGTAGCCGCGGGCGCGCAAGGCATCGCCCAGGGTCTCCAGCAGCCGGCCCTCGATCTCCAGGCTGGCAGTGCCCGGCAGCGGGAACAGCCGCGGCAGCGCGATGGCGCTCTGCAGGTCCAGGCCGTGGTCGAACAAGCGCGACAGGAAGTGCGCCTGGCCGGTGGCCTGGTAGTGCCCCCCCATCACCCCGAAGCTCATGCTGACGCGGCCGTTCTCGGCCACCATGGCCGGGATGATGGTGTGCATGGGCCGCTTGCCCGGGCCGATGGCGTTGGGATGCCCTTCCTGCAGCGAGAAGCCTTCGCCGCGGTTCTGCAGCAGCACGCCCGAGCGTGGCGACATCAGCCCGCTGCCGTAGTGCCAGAACAGCGAGTTGATGAAGCTCACCGCGTTGCGGTCCTTGTCCACCACCGAGATGTAGACGGTGTCCCGGTGCATCGCGCCGCCGCCGCCGAAGTCGGGCAGATCGGCGGTGGCACGTGACGGGTCGATGCGCGCGGCCAACTGGTCGAGCAGGCGGTCCGACAGCATGTGCTTCACGTCGACGCCGGCCATCGCGGGGTCGGCGACCCAGGCGTCGCGCGCGGCATAGGCCAGGCGCGAGGCCTCGATCACCAGGTGCAGGGGGTCGATGGCCAGCGGGTCGCCCCGGATGTCGAAGCGCGCGAGGATGCCCAGGATCATGAGCGCGATCACGCCCTGCCCGTTCGGCGGGCATTCGTAGACGGTGCGTCCGCGGTAGTCCAGACTGATCGGCGCGACGTATTCACCCGCGGCCCCGGCGAAGTCCTGCAGGGTGTGCACGCCGCCCAGCGCGCGCAGGTGCTCGACGATGTCTTCGGCAATCGGCCCCTGGTAGAAGGCGCGCGCGCCGTCCCGGCCGATCGCCTCCAGCGTGTTGGCCAGCAGCGGTTGATGCTGGATCTCGCCGATGCCGGGCGCCTGGCCGTCGACCAGGAAAGTGGCACGCGCCGTGGGGTCACGCTGCAGCAGCGACTGTTCCTCGGCGAGGTCGAAGGCCACGCGCGGCGTGATCGCGTAGCCCTGCCGCGCCATCGCGATGGCGGGCGCCAGCACCACCGACATCGGCAGCCGCCCGTGGTCGGCCACCAGGCGGCACCAGGCATCCACCGCGCCCGGCACCGTCACGGCCAGCGGCGAGTGCCGCTCGATGCGGGTGACACCTGCCGCGCGCAGCGCCGCCAGCGACACACCGGCCGGCGTGCGGCCGGAGCCGTTGTAGGCGCGGATGTCGGTGCTGCCTTGCACCGAGATCATCGCGAAGCAGTCGCCGCCGACGCCGGTCGACCCGGCCTCGACGACACACTGCACAGCGCAGGCCGCCACGGCCGCGTCGATGGCGTGTCCTCCGGCCTTCAGGATCTCGACGGCAGTGAGCGTGGCCGCCGCATGCGAGGTGGCAGCCATGCCGTGGCGGGCCACGGCCAGCGATCGGCCCGGAAGTTCGAAGTTGCGCATGAATGAGAGAGTTCCGTGATGCTGTAGATGGATGGGAAGGGGCCGGCTGACCCAGCCTCGACCGACGAGGCGGCGGCCGACCCGCCTCGCCTCCGCCGCCCGCCAGGGATTGCCCGATGTTCGGGCGCATCGAGGCCCCTAGCAGCCGTTGCTGACCAGCCTGACGCTGCCGCCGCGCATGTCCATCGCACGCCTGACAATGTACAGCCCCAGGCCCTTGCCCTTGTCATTGCCCTTGCTCTCGCCCCTGTGAACTCCCGCGAGGCGGGCCGCGAACGGCTTCTGCCTGATGCGCAGCCGGACTCACAGTCCCGGCCATTGGCGGCCGATGGCCCGGCGCTCCCAATGTCGGCCACGACGCGCCCCTGGATGACCACGATGCGGCGATGAGTTCGGACCACTCGCCGGCCCTGCTCGACCAGGTTCGGCCGTCCGCACTGACTGCTTCTTTGACTGCCGGCACCGCGCGCGCCGAGGAGGCCGCCGGGTGACCGGCTCCGTTCATGTCCCCCGACCTCAGCCTCGCGGCTGAGGTCTCCTCCTTTACTTCACTCCGCCGGTCACCCGACACCCTCCTCGGCAGGCACCACCGCGGCACCCGAAACTTCCTGTCCTCTCGCGCCAAGGCGTTGTCGCTCGGCCGTTGTGCAGCGAAGCCCCCTGTAGGCGCGCCGCCCATGCTTCCTCGCCGGTGCGGGGTGGCCCTGCGGCGGCCTGTCGGAGCCTGCCGAGTACCGCAGCGCAGCGGGGGCAGTCCGCCGTACCCGGCGGACCGGCGAGAAAGATCTATGCGC